>Ga0307440_1000482_pt1 | contig 19681 bp, 22 predicted proteins | sample SalMarWE160410MG_FD_202150 | JGI IMG/M metagenome (GOLD analysis project Ga0307440, IMG submission 202150) | Salt marsh sediment microbial communities from the Plum Island Ecosystem LTER, Massachusetts, United States - WE1604-10 | ecosystem: Environmental > Aquatic > Marine > Intertidal zone >... | reverse complement strand
CCTGGTGCTTGGGGACCTGGGGTGGTTGAAGGCTTCGTCCTCCGCCCTGGGCAGCCGGTTGGCGTTCAATCCCGTGACGGCGCCAGGGGAAGGGCGCTATACGCGGGGAACGATGGATGTATTGACCGTATCCCGGTTGGCGACGGAGCGCATCGGCTGGGGCCGGCCGACCCCGGAAACCGGGCGGGCCATGGTGGCTTACATCGAACGGGCCGCGGATCTCGCCCTCGAAGGAACGCTGGCGGGCATGGTCACCTGCCCCATCAACAAGAAGGCCCTGGCCGGCACCGGCGTTGCGTTTCCAGGGCATACGGAGCTCTTGGCCCAGCGCACCGGCGCCCGCCGGGTGGTCATGATGCTGGCAGGGCCGCGTCTGCGCGTGTCCCTCGTGACGATTCACATGGCTCTCTCCCGTGTGCCGCAGGTTCTGAGCGAAGAGAACATCCTTGAGACCATCCACATCACCGTCAGCGCTCTCCGGGACCGATTCGGCTTGGCGGTGCCCAGGGTGGCCGTGGCGGGCCTAAACCCCCACGCCGGCGAGGAGGGCCTCTTCGGGGACGAGGAGCCGCGTCTGATCCAGCCTGCCGTCGAGGCGGCCCGACGGGACGGCATGGATGTCACGGGGCCCTTTCCACCGGATACGGTGTTTTACCATGCCGCAGCCGGTCGATATGACGCGGTGGTGTGTATGTATCATGACCAGGGGCTCATTCCCTTCAAGCTCCTTCATTTCGAGGAGGGGGTCAATACGACCCTGGGGCTTCCCATCATACGGACCTCAGTGGATCACGGCACGGCATACGATATTGCCGGGACGGGCCGGGCGGATCCCAAGAGCCTGCAGGCGGCCATTCGGATGGCGGCCGTTCAGGCCGGGCATCTTCGAAAATGAGCGCTTCGGGCACGATTCTCATCCGCGGTGCCAGGCAGCACAATTTAAAGGGGATCGACGTGGATATCCCCCGCAATGCCCTGGTGGTGGTGACGGGCCTTTCCGGTTCCGGTAAATCGAGTCTGGCCTTCGACACCCTCTATGCCGAGGGGCAACGCCGGTATGTGGAATCCCTCAGTGCCTATGCCCGGCAGTTCTTGGAGCGGCTGGAAAAACCGGATGCGGACCTCATCGAGGGGCTCTCGCCCGCCATTGCCATCGAGCAGAAGACAGCCGGTCACAACCCGCGCTCCACGGTGGGAACCGTAACGGAGATTTACGACTACCTGAGGCTTCTTTACGCCCGGGTGGGCATCGCCCACTGTCACCGATGCGGCGGTCCCATCGCCGCCCAGAGCCTGGATCAGATGATGGACCGGATCATGGGCCTGGCAGAGGGGACGCGGTTCATCCTCTACTCTCCCCTGGAACCGGTGGGAAGGGGGGGCTATGAAAAGCGGGTTCGACGCCTTCGGCGCGAGGGGTTCGCCCGCCTCCGGGTGGACGGGCGGGTTTATGATATCGAGGCGGTACCCGCCTTGGCGGGCAAGGCCGCCGAGCCCTCCCTGGAACTGGTGGTGGACCGGCTCATCGTCAAGCCCGGCATCGGCAATCGGCTGGCCGACTCCCTGGAACTGGCCCTGGCCCAGTCCGGTGGACGAGCTCTCATTGAAATTCAGAAGGATGCCGATGGCCGCGGCGGGGCAGAGCCCCTTTCATTTAGTGAAAAGGCGGTCTGCCCCACCTGCGGGGTCAGCTATCCGGAATTTACCCCTGCCAGCTTCTCCTTTAATTCCCCCCATGGCGCCTGCCCGGGATGCGATGGCCTGGGGGTTACCACCGAATTCGATCCCGAGCTCATTTTTCCGAACCCTCGGCTCACCCTGCGCCTGGGGGCCGCGGCTCCCTGGGCCGGTCGCAACTCCGTCCATTTTATGGAATTTCTGGAGGCCCTGACCGCCCATTACGGGGCCGATATTAATACGCCGTACGGGGCTCTGCCGGAACGGCTGAAACAGGTGCTGCTGCATGGATCCGGGGAGACACAGATTCCCTTTTCCTATGAGGGCAAGGCGCGCCGCTACCGTCACGCCAAACCCTTCGAGGGGATCATCCCCAACCTGAGGCGGCGGTATCGGGAAACCGATTCTCCCAAAATCAGGGAGGAGATCACCCGGTTCATGAATTTTTGCCCCTGCTCCCAATGCGGAGGCGCGAAGTTGAACCCCGCCGGCAGGTCCGTGAAGGTGGCGGGCGTGGCGATCCACGAGCTGTCGGCCATGTCGATCGCAGAGGCGTCCGGGTTCTTTGCTCGGCTTTCCCTGCCCGGAAAGCAGGGGGCCGTTGCCCGGACCATCATTAAGGAGGTCGTGGCCAGGCTCGGATTTCTGGAGAACGTGGGGCTTTCCTACCTGACCCTGGACCGTTCGGCCCAAACCCTGTCCGGTGGCGAGAGCCAGCGGATCCGACTCGCCACCCAGATCGGTTCCAAGCTCACAGGCGTTCTCTATGTCCTGGATGAGCCAAGCATCGGTCTTCATCAGCGGGACAACCTGCGCCTCCTTGATACCCTTGTGCAGATGCGCGATTTGGGCAACACGGTACTGGTGGTGGAGCATGACGAAACCACCATCCGCTCCTGTGATTACGTGATCGACATGGGGCCGGGGGCGGGCGTCAACGGTGGCCATCTCATGTATTCAGGCCCTCCGGAGGGCCTGATGGGGGCGGCAGGTTCCCTGACCGGCCAGTACCTCTCAGGCCAAAAACAGGTGCCGCTCCCGGAGGCAAGGCGATCCGGCAACGGGAAGCAGTTGTTCCTGGAGGGGGCATGCGAAAACAATCTGAAAGACATCGACGTCACTTTTCCCCTGGGAACCCTGACCTGCGTCACGGGGGTGTCAGGCTCAGGCAAGTCCAGCCTGGTGCTTGAAACCCTCTATCCCCTGGCGGCCCAGCACCTGTACCACTCCCCCGTTCGGGCAGGACGGCATCGTCGAATCTCTGGACTGGAACATATCGACAAGGTAGTGCACATCGATCAGAGCCCCATCGGCAAGACCCCCCGGTCCAACCCCGGCACCTATACGGGGCTCTTTCTTCATATCCGGGATCTTTTCGCCAGAACCCCTGATGCCCGGATGCGCGGCTATAAATCCGGCCGCTTCAGCTTCAATGTCAAGGGGGGGCGGTGCGAGGCCTGTGGCGGGGACGGGATTCTGCGGATCGAGATGCACTTTCTGCCGGATGTCTATGTCACCTGCGATGTTTGCCATGGCAGGCGGTATAACCGGGAAACCCTCGAAATCCGTTACAAGGGAAAAACCATCGCCGAGGTCCTGGACATGACCATCAACCAGTGCCTGGCGTTTTTCGAAAAGATCCGGGTAATCCGGGAAAAGCTTCAGACCCTGGTGGATGTGGGGGCGGGTTACATCAAGCTGGGGCAGTCCGCCGTTACGCTCTCGGGCGGAGAGGCCCAACGGATCAAGCTGGCCCGGGAGCTGAGCAAGCGCGCCACCGGCAGGACCCTGTATATCCTCGATGAGCCCACTTGCGGACTTCACATGGAGGATGTGCGAAAGCTCCTGCAGGTCCTGGGGCGGCTGGTGGATTCCGGAAACACCGTAATCGTCATCGAGCATAACCTGGATGTGATCAAATCGGCGGACCACGTCATCGATCTGGGGCCGGAGGGAGGACAGGCCGGCGGCGGTATCGTCGGATGCGGGACGCCCGAGGTTGTTGCCGCGGTGGAGGCGTCTCATACGGGCCGCTTCCTCAGCGCCTGTTTGAAATAAAAAAAGAGGCGGTGCCGATACATCGGCACCGCCTCTTTTTACTTCAGTGGATCCAGGTGGATCAGTGACCGGCGGCCGAGCTCAGGAGGCCAGCGATCGTGGATGCCTGGGGATGGGCGAAGATCAGGATCAGCGCGATAACCAGGGCATAAATACACAGGGACTCGATGAGCGCCAGACCGATCAGCAGGGTAACCGTCACCTTACCGGAAGACTCGGGGTTCCGGGCGATACCCTCAACGGCGGACTTGAGACCCAGACCCTGTCCGATGCCGCAGCCAAAGGCTGCGATGGCAATACCGAAACCGGCGGCGGTGGCGCAGGCGATGAAGAATTGAAGTGCTTGTGCTTGTACTTGCATGTTTACCTCTTCCTCCTTGTTAGAATGTATTGAATTTAGGCTTCTTCCAAAATCCCAATATCAGAAAAACGTAAAAAACTATCGTTTAGACGGCTATGCGTGATCAGTGGGCGTGTTCCATGGCACCGGTGAAGTACATGACCGAAAGCAGGAAGAATACGAAAGCCTGCACGAAGGCGACGAAGATGCCCAGGGCCATGATGGGCAGCGGCGCCAGAAAGCCGCCGGCCAGCATGAAAAGGATTCCCAGAACCAGTTCGTGTCCCATCATGTTGCCGAAAAGACGGATGGACAGGGACATGATCCGGGCTACGTGTCCGATAATTTCGATGAAGAAGATGATCGGGATCAGCCACCAGACGGGTCCCAGAAAATGCTTGATGTATTTGGCCCCGTGGTATTTTACGCCGATGATGTGGGTGAATATCACCACCACCAGAGCGCAGGACAGGGTGGTATTCAGGTTGGCCGTGGGGGGGTAGAACCCGGGGATCAGGCCGATGAGGTTGCAGGCGGCGATATAGATGAAGACCGTGGCCAGGACGGGAAACAGCCACCGGCCCTCCTCACCCGTGATGTCCACATAGAATTCCTCGATGCCGGAGATGATCACCTCGAAAAGGTTTTGCATTTTGGAGGGCACCATTCCGATCCCTTTTGCCGCAAGGGTTCCTAGAAGGATGAGCAGCGCCATCACGAACCAGGAATAGATGACATGTGGATAATGATGGGCGAAGTTACCCACGCTTTCGCCGAAGAGTCCGCAGAAATTGACTAAAAACAGAAACGGATGTCCCACTTTACACAGCCTCCTTGCAGAGTAAAAGTTTGATTTCGCGCATGGTGGCCAACATGATACTGGCCACCACCACGGAAAGACCAATGATGAGTCCAACGGGATTTACGATATGCTCCCAGATCAAGACAAAAATGATGACGCCGCTGACCACGAAACGAAAATAGTATTTTGCGAGCACGGCATTGGGGGAGGCCATATGGGGAGGCGTCAGTGCCGCCTTCAGCGTTTTGGCCAACAGGTGAAAGTTCACCGTTACCAGTAGACCGCCAAAGAAGATGCCGGTGGCAAACGGCAGGGACATCAGGGCGAAGCCGAGGATGCTCGAGACGGCGAAGATCACCCAGTTGGATCGGGTGACAAACTGTATGAGGCGTTGCTGGATATTCACCGTTTCCCTATCCCGTGTGTTTTTATCATTCTTTGGAATCCGCATTCCTGGTTTTTTTTATGGCCAGCCCGATGTTTCGAAACCCAGCAGCGATTCCCAGGGCCAGTCCGATAAAAAGGCACCAGGGATGGGTGCCGAATCTGCTGTCCAGATACAGCCCCAAGGCAACCCCGAGAAAGATCGAGAGGGCCACCGAGATGCCGAGGCTGCTGTAAAAAGCCAGGTCCTTCATCGCTCGCCGGGTTTCTTTTTTCAAAAGAACGCTGTCCTTTCAGGTCGTTATCGATATTTGCGAAAATTATCGATGAAGACTCAGCTCGTACCACAGATATTGGGGCAAGTCAATGCAAATGTTTCCGTGCTTTTGGGCCACCGGAAATGGGGGATCATATGGATAGGGACGAGACGTCGAACACCGGCCCGTCCTTGCAGACATGCCAGTAGCGGTCCTTTTCGCCGCTGCCCTGTACGGCGCATCCCAGACAAGCCCCCATGCCGCAGGCCATCATGGATTCGATGGACACCTGGCAGGGGACGCCATGCTTGCGACTGATGCCGGCGACACACGAGAGCATGGGAAGCGGTCCGCAGGCGTAAATGATATCCGGAGGCGCTGTCTTCACCGCCTCCTCCAGCGGGTGGGTTACCAGGCATTTGTCCCCTGCGCTGCCGTCATCCGTGGTGAGGCGCACCGGTATGCCCAGCGCCTCGAACTCCTCTGCGCACAGGAGGTCCTCCCTGGACCGGCCGCCGAGGAACATTCGGCACCGGGGCGCTGCCTCCCCGCCGGCGCTGCGCAGCACCGTGGCCAGAAAGACCAGCGGCGGGACTCCGATGCCGCCTCCCACGAGGTAGATGCATCGGTGCTGGCTGGAGATGGAAAAGCCATTTCCAATGGGGCCCAGGATGTCGATGTCGTCTCCCGGCCGGGCCTTTGCCAGAAGCCCGGTGCCGGTTCCCACAACCCTGTAGAGAAACTCGATGCCACGGGTCCTTTCCCCCTCCGTGATCAACCGGTGGATGGAAAGGGGGCGGCGGAGCAGCGGGGCGTTGCGGGACGACACCCGGAGCATGACGAACTGTCCCGGTATGGCTTCGCCGTAGCTGGCGCAGGAAAGGCCCATGCTGAAATAGCCCGGCCGTCTTTGCCGGTTCCAAAGGACGGTGGCCTGCTCTTGGATCATCGGGGATACCTGTGTGTTGTGGGTCCATTATCTGCGGCCAGCCCGATCACCGAGGCGAAGCGGCCCGTTTCCCTGGCGGCGCGGTAGGAAAAAAAAAGATCCGTCCGGCATCGGGTGCAAAGACCGCTCTGTTCGATATGGTTTTCCCGCAACCCGGCCCCGAGCAGTTGATCCCGGCTCATGGCCCAGAAATCGAAGTAGTGCGGTTGGATCCGATAGTGCCAGTGGGACGCCGGAATTTCCCGCCGATAGTGGATGAACTGGGCGCAACAGGGACCCAGGGAGGGGCCGATGCCGGCGATGAGGTGCCGGGGCCGGGATCCGAACCGCTGCTCCATCTCTTTTACCGTCTCGCCGATGATGTTGTCAATGCTGCCCCGCCAGCCGGAGTGGATATTGGCCACGGCCCCCCCGGCCGGGTCGAAAAGAAGAATCGGCTGGCAATCGGCCGTTTGAATGACGAGGTTGACGCCCGGCGTCGCACAGATGACCGCATCGGCCTCGCGGTTGGCGCCAGCCGCCGGAGAGGCCGCCTCTGGCCCCATCGGGTCGTAGGTCAGAACGGTTTTGCCATGGACCTGCCGGATAAAAACCAGGGGGGCGTCTCCCATGATCCGTGAGACGATGCGGCGGTTTTTTTCCACCCGCTCGGGTGCGTCGCCCACCGCGAGACCCACGTTCAGGCTCTCGAAGGGCCCCTGGCTGCAGCCCCCGCGGCGCGTGAAGATCCCGTGGCGAAGCCTCGGAAATGCCGAAAGCGCGGGGAATTGGAAAAATCCGATCCCCTCTGTCTCTCGTTCGATCACTGCTGGGCTCCTTCGCGCCGCTGCCGCACGGGTCGTCTCGTTGCCTGCGGTTTCATGGTTCTTGCCAGGGTCAGTACGTCCACCCGGCCGGCGTTCGCGGCCAGGAGCACCCGGGCGCATTCTCCCACGGTCGCACCGGTGGTGTAGACATCATCCACCAGGAGAATGTGTTTCCCCGCCAGGCGGGCCTCATCGGGCACGGAAAAGGCGTTTTTGATGTTCCGGCGGCGGTGGTCCCCGTCCAGGCCGGTTTGGGGCGGGGTTCGGCGGTGCCGGGTCAAGGCCTTCCGGGACAGGAAAATGCCGGCTTTGCCACGGGTCTTCCGGTACCGTTCGGGCCAGTCCCTGATCAGCAGCCATGCCTGGTTGAAGCCGCGTCGGCGCATGCGTCGGGCGTGAAGGGGCACCGGCAAGACGAGATCGATGCGCTCCGGTTCCCAGTGCCGTTGAAAGGTCTCGAAGGCTAACTCCCCCAGGGGACGGGCCAGTGTGGTTCTGCCGCCGAATTTGAATTCCCGTATCAGGGTCCGCAGCGGCCCCTCGTAGACCCCGGTGGCCCTGGCCCGGCCGAAGGGCTTGGGCCTCGTGAGGCAATCACCGCAGAGACGATCCTCCCCGGCCGGGCTCGTGAACATCATGCCGCAGGTGTGGCACAGGGGGGATGTCACCGGGATGAACCCGGGCAGGCAGGCCGGGCAGAGAACGGCGCCCAGGGCCGGGAGGCCTTGGGCGGCCCCGGCATCGGCCGGGCTTCTCTCCGCCCGGGACGAGGGCTCGAACGGGTTGCCGCAGCCGACGCACCGCCGGGGGAAGAGCAGCCCCATGAGGGCCGCTCCCATGCGGCGCCACTCCGGGGAAAAGGCACCCCGCCTTATCCCATCTGCTGCACAATTTCCTCGGCGAACCGGGAGCATTTGACCTCCGTCGCGCCTTCGATCTGGCGGGCCAGATCATAGGTGACGATTCCCTTTTGAATGGTCCTCTGCAGGGCGGTCCGCACCAGGTCCGCCGCGGCCTGCCATCCCATATGGTCCAGCATCATGGCGCCCGAGAGAATCAGCGAGCTGGGGTTTACCTTGTCGAGGCCGGCGTACTTGGGAGCCGTGCCGTGGGTGGCCTCGAACACGGCGCATCGATCCCCGATATTGGCGCCGGGGGCCATGCCGAGGCCTCCCACCTGGGCGGCCAGGGCGTCCGAGATGTAGTCGCCGTTGAGGTTCGGCGTGGCAATCACGCTGAACTCGTCCGGCCGCAGCAGGACCTGTTGGAAGAGCATGTCCGCGATGCGGTCCTTGATTAGAACCTTTCCCGCCGGCTGGCGGCCGTCGTACCGGTCCCACAGCTCGGCCTCGGTGAGGGTTTTGTCACCAAACTTTTCCTTTGCCACCTCATAGCCCCACCGGGCAAAGGCCCCTTCGGTGAACTTCATGATGTTGCCCTTGTGCATGAGGGTGACCGAGGGCAGTCCGTGCTCGATGGCGTAGGCGATGGCACTGGCCACCAGGCGCTTGGTGTTACCGGGGCTGATGGGCTTGATGCCGATGCCCGCCTTGGCCGGCAGGGAGGCGCCCATTTCATCGCGGCAGAAGGCGGCGATCTTTTCAGCCTCGGCGCTGCCGCTGGCCCATTCGATGCCGGCATAGACATCCTCCGTGTTCTCCCGGAAGATGACCATGTCGATTTTCTCGGGGGCCTTCATGGGGCTGGGGACCGGGTCGATGTAGCGTACCGGCCGCACGCAGGCATAGAGATCCAGCTTTTGCCGGATGGTCACGTTGAGGCTTCGGATGCCCTTGCCCACGGGGGTTGTCAGGGGCCCCTTGATGGCCACGACATGGGCCTCGATGGCCTCAAGGGCCTCGTCGGGGAGCCACTGTCCCGTTGCCTCGTAGCCCTTTTCCCCGACATTGAGCTCCTTCCAGTGAATTTTTTTTTCGCCGCCGAAGGCGCGGGCTACCGCCTCGTCGATGACCCGTTCGGTGGCGGCCCAGATGTCCGGCCCGATCCCATCTCCCTGAATAAAGGGAATGATGGGGGTATCCGGCACGCTGAGGGTGCCGTCGGGCTTGATGACGATTTTGTTTCCTGTTTCCATAATGATGCAGCCTTTCCTAACTCGTTGAACTTCGGCGTCCTGTTCCGACGGACCTTGCCCCATGCGTTCTATCCAAAAACAGGCGCCGGAGGGTTATGGGTAAGTGGTTCTCTGCCGCATGATCTCATACATGGCCACGGCGCCGGCCACCGATGCGTTCAGGGAATCGAGGGGGCCCTGCTGGGGAATAGCCACCAGCATGTCGCAGTGCTGTTTCACCAGGGGGCGGATTCCCTTTTCCTCCCCGCCCACCACCAGGGCTGCCGGCCCCCTCAGGTCCATCCCGTAGAGGGACTGTCCAGCCCCGGCATCCAGGCCGAAGATCCAGATGCCGCTCTTCTTGAAAATGTCGAGGGTGCGGCTCAGATTGGTGACCCTCGCCAGCCGAACATGCTCCAGGGCGCCAGCGGAGGCCTTGGAGACGGCCGGCGTCGGCGGCGCACTTCGATCCTTCGGGATGATGACGCCGTGAATCCCCACGGCCAGCGCTGAGCGGATCAGCGCCCCGAGATTGTGCGGATCGAGCACCGAATCGATCACCAGGAAAAAAGGCGGGGCCTTTTCCGTCGCGGGTGCCTGGACAATCGCCTCCACCTGCGTCAGGGGAAGGGCGCCGACCCGGGCGCATACACCCTGGTGGTGTTGCGTACGGGAGATGGCCTGGATCCGGTCCATGGGATGGATCTCAACGGGAATCCCCCGGGACCGGGCCAGGGCCGTCAGCGGCTCCTTTCGATTTCCCGACAGCTCCTGGCCCAGACAAAGACTGTGGATGCTTCGGCGTCGGGCCCGCAAGGCCTCCATGACAGGGTGCAGCCCATAGAGGACCTCCGGCTTCATGGACCCTGCCCCGCCGGGCAGGACGGGTCCTTGCGCCGATATGCCCCCACCAGCTCGATGAGCTCCGAAACGCTCCGCTCGAGACGGTCGTTTACAAGGATATGACGGTAAAGGTGGCGCTGGGAGATTTCATCCTCGGCGTTTCTCAACCGCCGCTGGATCACCGCCTGCGTGTCCGTGCCCCTGGCAGCGAGTCTCTCTTCCAGCACGGCCATGGAGGGCGGCATGATAAAGATGGTGACGCTGTCCGGAAACCGTTTCAGGATCTGCCGGGCGCCCTGCACATCGATATCCAGGAGTACATCCTCGCCCGTGGAAACGATGCTTTCGATAAATTCCGCGCTGGTGCCATACCGGTTTCCATGAACCTCGGCCCATTCGGCCCATGTCCCGCGATCGAGCCCGGCCTGAAAGGCCTCCTGGCTGATGAAGTGGTAGTCCACCCCTTCCCGCTCTCCGGCCCTTGGGGGCCGGGTGGTGTAGGAGACGGAGTAGCGGATGTCCGGAAAGTGCCGCCTGAGGGCCCGGCACAGGGTCGTTTTGCCCGCACCCGAGGGGGCCGACACGATAAAGCACTGGCCCCGGTGCCCGGAGCCGCCCCCCTCACGGCTGGTCGTCTTCAATGGGGACATTCGATTTTGTTTTCCTGGCATCCCTCACACCGGCATAGCGCTGCGAGATGGTTTCCGCCTGGATGGCCGACAAGAAAATATGGTTGCTGTCCATCACGATGATCGAACGGGTTCTTCGACCGTGGGTGACATCCACCAGCCGGTTTTCCTCCCGGGCCTGATCCTTCAGGCGTTTCATGGGGGCCGAGTTCGGTGAGACAATGGCCACCACCCGATCCGCTACGACGGTGTTGCCGAACCCGATATTTAAAAGATCCTGTTCCATGTTCGCTCCAATTGGGGGTTCGCGTTTCTACTCCACGTTCTGCACCTGTTCCCGCATTTTTTCAAGCTCAGATTTTACCTCCACGATGGTATGGGAAATTTCGGCATTGCCCGCCTTGGACCCCATGGTGTTGAATTCCCGGTTCAACTCCTGAAGAAGGAAATTGAGTTTGCGGCCGGCGGCCTCCTCCCGGTCCATGATGGACCGGAACTGCTGAATGTGACTGCGGGCGCGGATGATCTCCTCCGAGATGTCGCTGCGGTCCGCCAGCAGGGCCGCCTCCTGGGAGATCCGGGCGGCATCGATTTCCACCAGCCCCCGGGTGAGGGCGGCGATCCGTTCGGTCAGACGCTGCCGGTAGCGCTCCAGAAGACCACTCGTGGCCGTTTCGATGAGGGCGAGGGATTCGGCCACGGTTTGCAGCCGACCGGAAAGATCCTTCGCAAGGTGGGCGCCCTCGGTGCTGCGCATGGCGCACAGGTCTTCCAGGGCCCCATCGAGGCAATCGCCGATGACCTGCCAGTCCGCGTCCATGTCCCGTTGCCGTTCAGCCGGTCGGATGATGTTGCCGGTGGACATCAGCAACTCGAGGGTGATGGCGCCGCTCAGATCAAGGGCATCCCTGAGTTTGTCCAGGGCATTGTGATAGGCCCGGGCCTTGGCCATGTTGACGTCGTAACATTCGGTGTCATCCACCTCCTGGGGCGTTACCTGGCAGCTTATTTCGATGCGTCCGCGGCTCACCCGTCGGGAGACCCGGCCCCTGATCCGCTCCTCCAGAACCTGGTACGCCGATGGGATCCGGATGGAAATATCCAATCCCTTGCTGTTGAATGCCCGGATTTCCATCAGCACGGACAACGATTCGGTGTTCTTCTCCGCCCGGGTAAAGGCGGTCATGCTGGTTAACATGGTGGTTGCGTTCCTAACGGTTTATTGGGTTTGTCGAGTCTATTGCGTCCCCCCTGTCCACAGGGGACGGGGTTGGCGGATAGTCCGTCTCCAAAGGCGCCCTCTTCCCATCCGGGGCCGCGGGGGGTTCATTAGCGGCGTTCAGATCAACGGTGTACTTTTTGCGGGCGCTTTGCAGGAACCCGATGACCTCTTCGCTCCTGTAATCCGGATAGGTCCAGGCAAGGGGCTGGAATTCGCCCCGGGTGTAGATCAGCGTCAGATCGGCGTATATCCCCCGGCCGATGTAAATCCTGTGGGAGAAGTTCTTTCCGGTGGCGAGGACGAAGCGCTCATGGAGCAGATACCCCGGATCGATGTTGACCCGGCGTCCGGCCCCATGGCTGAAAAGGCTCTCGATCTCGTTGGTGGTGCATTTGATCCGGGAAAGGTCCCCCTGGGCGATCAGGTCGTGAAATCCCATCATCCGCCGGAAGAGGGGGCTTCCCATCTCCGTGCGGTAATAATCGGTGTAGTGGAAGGAAAACCACTGACTGATCATGTCCGGCTCGCCGAACCGTTCCGAGAGGTGCGTCGCGGCGGGCTGAAAGAGCGCCTTTTCACCGGTGATGAGGCTGATGAGCAGCTTTGCGGGTTTCGGTGATTGGGGATGACTCATCATTTACACCTTCGCCATTTCCGACGTAGCCGGATCAGGCAATGGGGCGGGCCTCGTCGATCAGCATGATGGGGATATCCTCCCGGATTTCATAGAGCAGCTTGCAGGCCTGGCAGATGAGCCCGTCTTCGGTTTCATTCATTTCAAGGGGGCCTTTGCACTTCGGGCATGCGAGAATTTCAAGAAGTTCCTTGCTGACAGCCATTTGTCTCCTCCTTTGACGCGGATTGCAGCGCCTGAGCCCCGAGTCTCAGGGCATGCGATAGATCATGGAGTTGATATTCATGCCCGCCCCCACCGAAGCGAACACCACCAGGTCCCCCGATGCCAGGTGATGGTCCCCCAGTTTCCCCTTGCGGATCAAATCGAACAGGGTGGGCAGGGTGGCCACCGAGCTATTGCCGGTCCAGGAGATCATCATGGGGGCGATGCCGGTGGGGATATTCTCATGACCGCACAATTTGAACAGCCGTTTCAACATGGCCTCGTCCATCTTTTCGTTTGCCTGGTGCAGCAGGACTTTGTTGATCTCGGTGATCCCGATGCCGGCCTTTTCCAGATTGTTCCGGATGTGTTCCGGGACACGCTTTACGGCGTACCTGTATATGTCATGCCCCTGCATCTTAATGTACAGGGTGCCGTCGCGCAGCTCCGGCCGATTGGTTTCCCCATAGCGCAACAGGTAAGCCTCCTTGAGGGTGTCCGTCCGGGTCAGGTGACTCACGATGCCGGCATCCTGATCCGTTGCCTCCATGAGGGTGGCGCCGGCGCCGTCGGCAAATATCATGATGTCCACATCATGGGGATCCGTGACCCGTGAGAGGATCTCCGCGCCGATGACCAGGATGCGCTTGGCGTCTCCGGACTTGATGAAATAATCGGCCATGATGGCTCCCTGGAGCCAGCCAGGGCACCCGAAGGGAAGATCGAATGCCACGGTGTATGGGTTTTTGATCTGAAGCTTGTGCTTGACCCGGGAGGCCACGGTGGGCAGCATGTTGACCTGGCGGCTGCCGGTGGCCACGTCCCCGAAGTTGTGCCCCACGATGATATAGTCGAGGGTTTCGGGGTCTGTGCCCGCCAGGGCCTCCTGGGCGGCCAGGGCGGCCATATCCGAGGCCAGAAGCCCGTCGGGGGCGTAGCGTCTCTCCTTTATACCGGTGATCTCCTCCAGTTTGGCGATGATATCACGGGTGGGTTTTTCCATCCTGTTTCCCGTGCTATCATAGAAGGTGTGGTCGAGAAAGTAGTCATTGGGGACTACATTGTCGGGGATGTAGCTCCCAGTGCTGGTAATGATGGCGTTTGTCATGATGCCCTGCGTTCTCCTTGGTTGAAATTGACTGTAATATATCGAACTCCCGCGCACTGCACAAGGGAAAGGATGGAAAAAATGGTGGCTTTGAAATCCGAATCATCCGGGGATCCACCGGGCAGTCCAAACACCGCCTATGAAACCGAGGAGGCTGAAGCCCAGTACCTCGAGGCCCACTATGGGGCGGTTCATTTTGGGGTGGGCAATTTCCCCGCCAACTGCGTTGCCCATGCCCTGTCCTTCATGGATGCTCGGCCCCGGAACCGTGCCCTGGACCTGGGCTGCGCTGTAGGCCGGGCCAGCTTCGAACTGGCCCGGTATTTTGAATCCGTTATCGGACTCGATTACTCGGTCAGATTTATTGGCATTGCCAAGGAAATCAAAGAATCGGGCATTATCCGGTATCGCTTGACCGAGGAGGGCGATATCCTGAGCCACCATGAAAAACGCCTCTCGGATTGGGGGCTTGACCCCGTCGCGGACCGGGTTCGCTTTTTCCAGGCCGATGCCTGCCACCTGCCGGCCCGGTTTTCGAGTTACGACCTGATCCTGGCCGCCAATCTGATCGATCGGCTCCGGGATCCCGCGCGGCTCCTCACCCGCCTTCATGAGCGCCTCGCCCCTGGAGGAATCCTGATGATCACCTCCCCCTATACCTGGCTCGAAGCCTTTACACCCCGGGACAGATGGCTGGGCGGCTACTACAGGACGGATGGCATACCCCATACCGGCCTGGAAGGGCTGGAGCAACTGCTGGGCGTTCATTTCCGCAGGATCGGGGAACCGGTGGATATGGCGTTCGTCATTCGGGAGACGGCACGGAAATTCCAGCACACCATGGCCCAGGCAACGGTGTGGGAGCGTCTTTCCCCTTGAGCCGATGGTGGGCTTCCCGGATGCTCACCGGCTGTTGAAGCTGGCGGGAAAGTGAATGTTATGCTGCCTGTTCTCCCGCAGGTATCGCGCCAGGGTGGCCCTGTCCAGGATGTTGAAATCCAGAAAATACCGCCCCAGGGGAAAGGGGTAGCCGCGCTGGTGGCCCAGCAGCACAAGGCGCCGGTAATCGGTGAGAAAACCGAGCCGGACCGCCGCTTCACCGAAGGGCTCTTTAAAGCGTTTATTCCGCAGGATGGTCCATATGTCTTCAGCGTCCAGGAAATCCAGGGCCACGGCAATCTGGCCCAGCCTGGGCCGCATGCGGTGCTGCCAGACGATGGCATTGATAAGGCTGTGCCAGGGAATGACCCGGTTGTAAAACAGGAATTCCCCCAGCCGCAGGCGCCGGAGGGGGAGCTTGCCCTTGAAGAAAAAAGATTTCCGCTGAACGGGCCGGAAGGCTGAAGAAGATTCGCCGGAGGCATCGGGCCCGCTGGTCCGGCGGGGAGCGGACTCGGGCCGGGCATGGGAATCGGGCGGGGATTGATTGAAGGTCCGGCCATTTGCGCCGGGTCTGGGCCTCCCGGGGGCGCTCCGTTCGGCCGGGGACCGGAGAATCAGATGCTTGTCCGCAAATTCAGATTTTAGCAGCGCATAGGCATCATTGATCTGCTTGAACTTCTCCTCCAACCGTCCCCGGCTCTCTCCCCAGAGGGCCGCCCTGTCCGGGTGGAACCGCATGGCTTTTTTCCGGAATTCCCTCTTTATTTCCTCGATGCCGATACGATAGAAGCCGGGACCGTTCGACCTGAGCAACATTTCTGCGAAAAATAGATCAATGGCCTGCTGAAGATCCGGACTGCATGCATGCTTCATTGCACCTACCTGGTATTCGGGTTTTTTTCTACCGTACACTATAGAGGGGTTTTTTGTAAACCTCTGTGCTTACGCCTCCCACGGAGTAACCGCATATGTCCCATGCCATCGTACAACGTGGCGTGCGTGCACGTAAACGAATGCCGTGGCGCAGGTGTCACAACTGCGAGGCCATATTATTTTTCGATCGTTCCCTTGGACAATGGCTAAAGATCGGAAAGGTTCTGAACAGCCGTGCACGCGCACGGGCACGTGTACGTTCACGCGCGCGGCAGGGCACTACTCACCCTTAAATCGGCTTCATGGCGATTCAGGTGCCATTCAAAACATGCGATCGCCCTGACGCCTCCCAGGGCAATCCTATTTTATTTCAGGGACGCTACGGCTGCAAGCACCGCGTCGTAGTCCGGCTCGTTCGTGATTTCATCGATAATCCGCGCGTAACGGATCCCCCCCTCCCGGTCCAGAACGAACACGGCCCTGGCCAGAAGGCGCAGCTCCTCGATCAATACACCGTAGGCCGTGCCGAATCCGGCCGTTCGATAATCCGAAAGGGTGACCACATGATCCACGCCCGCGGCGCCGCACCATCGGCTCTGGGCAAAGGGCAGATCCATGCTGACGGTCAGTACCACCACGTCATCACCCAATTTACCTGCTTCCTGATTGAATCGCCGGGTTTCCATGTCGCAAACCGGCGTATCGAGGGACGGCACCGAGGAGAGAATGACCACCTTTCCCCTGTAAGAGGAGAGCGCCACCTGGGACATGTCCTGGGCGGTCAGTTGGCAATCCGGGGCCGGATCCCCCTCTTTGACGGGGGTGCCTTTCAAGGTCAATGGATTGCCCTTCATGGTAACGGTTCGTTTCGGTTCAGGCATCGTTTTGTCCTCCCATTGCGCGGTATCCGGGGCGGTTCGGTCCGCCCTGGCTGAGAAAGGGTCGGGTCCGACAGGCGCGTGCATATCTTCAAAGGTAAGCAAGGAATCCTCGGAGTCAATACAATGGGGCCGTTCACCCCTGGGGTGCGGCCTTTGGCTGCAGGGCCCGCAGCTGCCGGCTGATCCGGACCGGATAGGCGCCGGCCGGTGGGACAAGTTGCCGGAACTTCACCGGAAGTTTGGGGAGTTCGCCTCTGAAGGTCTCCCTGATGCGGGCCAGGGAAGGGGCCGGAGTGGTCCTGCGGCCCCTTTCCATCACAGGATGCAGCAGGGCACGGGTATCGACCGGCGGCCGTTCCTGCCGGCATCCGATGATATCCTCCTTCAGCTCGCCACCGGGATTCATCCTGCGGAACACCTGCTTTTCACCGGCAAGGGTCACCTTGCCCGGCGAGTGTTTGCATACATCACGGTCCCGGTATCTCACCAGCTTGTACACCATTTCCGTAAAGGGGACATCGGCCGAGACCCCGACCTTGGTCCCCATGCCGAAGGCGTCGATGGCGGCACCCCGGGACAATACGTCGGCAATGCGGAACTCATCGAATCCGCCGCTGGCGAAAATTTGCACCTTCGCCAGCCCCGCCTCGTCCAGCAGGGCGCGCGCCCGGCGACTCAGGTCGACCATGTCGCCGCTGTCCAGGCGGATGCCCACCAGGGGATGGCCGGCGGCTTCCATTTTCCGGGCCAGCGGGATGGCGGAAAGCACGCCTTGAATCGTGTCGTAGGTATCCACCAGCAGGACGGTGCGCTGGGGAAAGGTCTCGGCATAGGCGGCAAAGGCCTCGCTTTCACGGTCAAAGGCCTGGATGAAGGAGTGGGCCATGGTGCCGGTCACCGGGATGGCGTACCGCTTCCCGGCCATCACGTTGCTGGTGGCCTGAAAGCCGGCCAGATAGCTGCTTCGCGCCGCGGCCAGGGCCGCATCGACTCCCTGGGTGCGGCGCAGGGAGAAATCGATGAGGCCCCGCCCCCCGGCGGCTTGAACACAGCGGGCCGCCTTGGTGGCCAGCATGGTGTGAAGACCGATGGCATTGATGAGAATCGGCTCGATAAGCTGGGCCTGGATGAGGGGGGCAGTGACCTCCAGCACCGGTTCGTCCGGGAAGAAGAGGGTGCCTTCGTCCATGGCCCATACATCTCCGGTGAAGCGAAGGGCCTCGAGAAAGTCGATAAAGGTCCCCTCGAACAGCCCGCTGCTGCGCAGGTATTGGGTGTCTTCCTCCGCAAAGGCGAATGTTTCCAGAAAATCCAGGACGAATTCGAGCCCCGCCGCCACGAAATAGGGCCGATCCGGCTGCCTCCTGGAAAACAGGGAAAAGGTGGCGGTGGTATTCATCCCCCGGGCCAGGAAGGCGGCCGCCATGGTAAGCTCGTAGAGGTCCGTAACGAGAGGGCTTGTCTGATTCCGTGGCGCCATCGTCTCCTCCGTCCCTAGTGACTGTCGGCCCTCTCATAGGAATGGTAGTAGGTTAACACCCGTTTGACGTACTGCCGGGTTTCCGGATAGGGCGGAACGGCGTTGTACTGGTCCACAACGGCGGGTCCCGCATTGTAGGCGGCAAGGGCCAGATGCAGGATCCCGTTGTAGTGATCGAGCATGGTTTTGAAGTATCGGGCGCCCCCCATGATGTTGTCCATGGGATCAAAGGGATCCGTGATATCCAGGTCCTTGACGGTTTGAGGCATGATCTGCATCAATCCCATGGCGCCCCGCGAGGAGACTGCCCGGGGATTGAAGCCGGATTCAGCCCTGATGATCGCCTTCAACAGGGAGAAGGCGACGCCGCTGGTTTCCGAGGCCCGCGTGATGAAATCGTCAAAACGGTTCGAATTACGGGCTGTGACCGGCGGGTGGGCTTTGAGCTCCTTGCAGTAGAAATGGTATTTGGAGGAGGTGGGTACGTTCGTGAAGTGCCACACGCCGTTTGGCGCGCGGTACACGTAAATCTCGGCGCAAAGGGGAGTGCTGATTCCCATCCACACGGCGAAGATGAGCCCCATGAGCGCTATCCGGGGATGCCGTAATAGTTTATTTCTCAACCGAAAGCCGCCTCTGCCGGAATTGAACCCCATCGAACGCTATCTCCTTAACATACTGAAATGAAATGGGCAAGCACCCGCCCTTCCCGGGGCGGCGATTCTAACTGAACAAGGTCCATTAAACCTGGCCGTTCACAGCCGAGGCGTTGCAACTATTCACGAAAATTTCTTTTTCTCCGACGCCGAAAGGCTTGTGGGATGCGGTGAATCGGATTCAGTTAGCATCGCTGCTACGCCGTGAAGACACTTGACATCAAAGCCATCCTCCCGATATATTTTTCGGTATGTGATTGGGAATCATTGAATTTTTTTTCTGCATCGAATTTATTTTTGCATCCACACGCAGGCAAGGATGAAAGGTGAGCAACCAAGATGGCCTTGATAGAATGGAACGACAGTTTGAGCGTCAACATCGTTGAGATCGATCAGCAGCACCGAAAGCTGGTGGAGATGATCAACCATCTCAATGATGCCATGCGCCAGGGCAAGGGCAAGGACAGCATCGGTAAGATCGTTAACGGGCTCGTGGCCTATGCGGGGACCCATTTCAGGACCGAGGAGAAGTATTTCGAACAGTACGAGTATCCCGACCGGGATAACCACAAGCAGGCGCACGTGGCCTTTACCCAGAAGGTCGCCGCGTTCAAGAGCGAGTTCGACGCCGGCAAACGCATGTTGTCCATGGAAGTCATGAATTTTTTAAGTGATTGGCTCCAGACCCACATCAAGGGCGTTGACAAGAAATACGGTCCTTTTCTCAACGCAAAGGGCCTGAAATAGGAATTCGGATGGAATCGATCCTGATCCGTTCACGGTACCCGGGCGCGGCATGGTAGCGATCGAGCAATCCGTGACGTTCACGGCCGATGGCCATCGGCTGGTGGGAACGCTGCATCTTCCGGGAACCCAGCGGCCGCCCGTCGTGATCGGCTGCCACGGGCTCCTGTCCGATCGC
>Ga0307440_1000481_pt1 | contig 19696 bp, 16 predicted proteins | sample SalMarWE160410MG_FD_202150 | JGI IMG/M metagenome (GOLD analysis project Ga0307440, IMG submission 202150) | Salt marsh sediment microbial communities from the Plum Island Ecosystem LTER, Massachusetts, United States - WE1604-10 | ecosystem: Environmental > Aquatic > Marine > Intertidal zone >... | reverse complement strand
GCATGCATCAAATCCACCTCATCGGTGCCGTCGCGCGCCACGGCACGCACGGCCCGGCGGCCGGCATAGGCAAGCACCAGATTCCCGCGGTCCCAAAAATGCGTTCCGGTTTCGCGCCAGGCTTTGCGTATGTCGCTCATGGCTTCGTCGAAACTGCCGGCAACGGCATACGTCAAGGCCAGCAGATGCAGTGGAATCCAGGCCAGCACCTGTTTCAGGCTTTGCGTGTAATCGGCATACGCGCTGTCGGGGGCGTCAATCTTCGCCCGCACGGCCAATGTATCGGCCACACGATACAGCGCGGCACCCAAAGGCCCCAGGACAGCAAACCAGAAGATCACGCAGAAAAGGTAATCACCCGCCCTCTCTAACACGGCTTCGGCTATGTCGCCGCCGGCGCTGGACAAATCCTCGGGCGGCTCGCGCTCTAATACCAGCGCAGCTATAGCCCTGGCACGCTTGCGGTCACCCGACGCGCGCGCCCGAAGATACGCACTTGCCTGGAGCGTGAGGTTACGCGGCCCCAACGAGAGCACCAGCACAATCACGCCATATACGAAACCAAGAATCGGGTTAAGCCGCTCTAGCCCCCAGGCCAGAGCCCCTATGACAAAAGCCAGGATAAAACTCGGCGCGAGCGCGGCAAGCGCCTGGGCCGGCGCAGTAGCGGTACGTGCCGCTCCCGCCCAACGCGCCAACGGCACTTCATACCAGGGATGCAAGCGAACATGCTCGAACCAGCGCATGATCTGGTCGAGCAGCAGCGACACCAGAATGATGATGAAATTCACGTTTAGGCCCCCCAGCCCTGCTTTGCCGTTTGCTCTCTGCGAAAATTGTAACCCGCGTGCACCAATCTTGTCCCGAGCCGTTCCCAATCGAATGCGGGTCCCGGATCGGTTTTGCGCCCGGGCGCGATATCGCTATGACCTACTATGGCGGCATCATCAATGCTTGAATAGCGGGCACGCAAGCCCAGAATTACCGACACCAACCTCGCATATTGCGCATCCGTGTAGGGCAGCGAATCGGTTCCTTCTAGCTCAATACCGATTGAAAAATCATTACAATCACGCCGCCCGCGCCATTCGGAACGCCCCGCATGCCAAGCCCTGCGTTCGCAGGCTACAAACTGGACCAGGCTGCCGTCGCGCCGGATCAGCAGATGCGGCGCGACGCGCAAGCCGGCAATCTCCCGGAAATAGGGATGCCCCGAAATATCGAGCCGGCCGCAAAAGAAATCTTCGACCCAACGCCCGCCGAACTCACCCGGCGGCAGGCTGACACCATGAATTACGATCAAAGACACCTGCATATCGGCGGGACGCGCGTCCGCATGCGGACTTGGCATCCTGTGTGCCGTGGCAAGCCACCCCTCTGCGTCCACCTCCGGAACACCGTAGTTCATGCTGCCTTCACTCATAAGAACTCCGCCCTCATTGGAGACTTTCCCCTACTCCGGATCATAATAAGGGCATGAATCACATTCCACGCATCTACCTGCCTGGCGTTCGCGCGAATTCGATCGCGCCGATCACCAGCACGGTCGAACATCATCTTATCCGCGTATTGAGGCTGCGCGACGGCGCTCCGCTCCATGTCTTCGACGGTGAGGGCCGGGAATACGCGGCCCGGTTATGTCACGACGGTACACGCACAACCGTCGGAGTTGAAGCTTTGCAGTACACGGAAGAACAACCACCGCTTTCCATTCACCTGTTTGTGGCGATTTCCCGCCATACCCGCATGGAATGGACTCTGGAGAAGGCGGTCGAACTGGGCGTTTCCGTGATCCATCCCCTGCTCAGCGAGCGCTCCAAGGTACGGCTCGACGAGCGCCGCGCAGAGCGCAAACTGGGGCACTGGCAATCCATTGTAGCCTCTGCCACTGCCCAATCTGGGCGCTGCCGGCTATGTGAATTGAAACCGCCCCGGCCTCTGGCCGAACTCTGGGAGGAAGACTTTGACGGACTGCGATTGATCCTGCATCCCGAGGCTTCCCGCGGTCTGACTGACCTGGGCCGGCCCCAAAAAGGATTGGCGCTGCTGGTTGGACCCGAAAGTGGCTTCAGTTCGACAGAACTGGGAAAGGCCGAAGCCTCGGGCTGGGTCCCGGTGCGCCTTGGCCCGCACACGCTGCGGGCTGAAACCGCGGGGCCTGCAGCCATAGCCGCCGCCCAGACCTTGTGGGGAAGTTGGAGTCGCGTCCCGGACTAGGACAACAGAAAGCAGGTAATGGTTGGCTTAGCAGGCTAGCCGCTCGTCAGGCAGCGAGCAAACTTGCTGCCTCAGCGGCCAGAGCCGGCAAATCGGGCACGATCGGGCTTTCCAGACCGAGATTGATTTGCGCGACCAGCTGGTCGCTTTCAGGCGGCGTGGAGCCCAGCAGGAGTTGCGGGGTAACGCGCAGGATATAGGGAAATCCCTGCGAAAGAATCGCCATGGCGGCGGGTTCGAGGGTGCCTGGGGGAGCACGGAGAACGATCATCCGCGAACGTCGTGAAGGTGCGGGAATTGCAGCGCCCATGAGCGGTTCCGTTGCGATCAGTGGAATCGTGCTTCCGCGCCATCTGACCCCTCCCATCAGCCATGGCGGTGCTCCGGGCACAGGCGTGGGCTCGGCCAAGCCGCGCACTTCCTCGACGATGTTGCGCGGCAGCAAAAGCTTGCCGCTACCTACCGGCAACAAGATGCAGTAAAGCTCGCGATCATCTGCAGACAAGTGTCATTCCCCTATATCCGTGCCCTCATCGGGCAGGCCAGCATTCATCGTGCGAGTCCCCAATGGATCGAACCCGATCACCAGAGATTGGATGGCCTCCAGCAACTCGATCTCCTGATAAGGCTTGCCGAGATAACGTTCAATGCCGATCTGGTCTGCACGAGCACGATGCTTCTCGCCCGTTCGGGACGTGATCACAATGATAGGTATGCTGCGCAGACGCGAATCGTTCTTCATATGGCCGGCCAACTCGTAGCCATCCATGCGCGGCATTTCGATATCGAGCAACATGACATCCGGCTTGTGATCCTGTAACTGCTCCAACGCTTCGACGCCGTCTTTGGCCGTCAGAACGCGTGCGCCGCGGCGCTCGAGCAGTCTCTGCGTAACACGGCGCACAGTGATTGAATCGTCAACCACCATGACCAGAGGCGCAACGGCAGCCAGCCCGGAGGGAGACGGCGCGTGGGCCGCAGGCAAGTCCTGTCCTTCGATTTGTGGCAAGGAGCGCACGAGGGAGGCAAGGTCTAATAGCAGACCGATCGAACCGTCACCAAAAATCGTGGCGCCGGAAATGCCGGGAACATGTGCGACCTGTGGACCAACGGGTTTGACCACCACCTCGCGGTTGCCTTCGAGATCATCGGCTATGAGTGCAACGTGACGACCGCCGACGTCGACCAGCAGAAGAGGAATGCGCGGGGCTTCTTCTTCGGCACTAAGCACTTCTTCGCCCAGCAGCCGGGTCAATGAGAGCATCCGATAGCTATTGCCCCCGTATTCGTATTCAGGCTCGTCCATGGCCATCAACGCTTCCAGCTCGCTACGCTGTATGCGCTGAATACCACTCAGGCTGGCCAGCGGCACGGGATAGAGTGTTTTACCAATACGAATCAACAGCGTCTGGGTAATAGCCAGCGTGACGGGGAGACGCAGACGCCAACAAGCGCCTTCGAAGGGTGTCGACTCAACCTCAACTGTGCCGCCAACTTGACGCGCCTCGGCGGCCACGACATCCATGCCGACACCGCGTCCAGCCGATTGGGTCAGAGTGGATGCCGTGCTAAAGCCCGGACGGAACACCAGTTCGGTCAGTTCGCGTTCGCTGAGTTCGGCACCCTTCTCGATGATCTGTTCCTTCTCGGCTTTTGCACGAATCGCTTTAAGATCCAGGCCGCCACCATCATCCTGAACTTCGATAATCATGTCGGCGCCCTCACGGCGCAAACGCAATTCGATCTGACCGATTTCCGACTTGCCGTGGCTATGGCGCGTTTTGGCATCTTCTATGCCATGCACGACGGCATTGCGGAGCAAATGCTCAAGTGCCGGCAGGATATGCTCGAGCACCTGGCGATCCATTTCACCTTCGACGCCCTTCAATTTAAGTTCGGCATGCTTGCCCGACTCTTCCGCGGTATTGCGCACAATTCTGCGCAGACGGCTGGAGGAAAGAGAGAAGGGCACCATGCGTGTGCGCATCAGCGCATCCTGCAAGTCGCCGTTGACGCGGCCTTGACGTTCCAGCAGCACATTCGCCTGCTGCAATTCACTGGCCAGCAAGGAGCGCAAGCTGCTCAAGTCAGAGACGGCCTCGGCCAGGGAGCGTGACAATTCGTGCAGGCGGGTATATCGATCGAACTCGAGCGGGTCAAACCCTTCGGTTACCGTCTCGGTGCGATGCTCGGAAAGAATCTGCGCCTCTGTTTCGATATCGAGTTCGCGCAACTGCGTATGCACGCGCTCAACCGTGCGATCCAACTCGGCCAGGTTCAGGTTCATATTGACGAGCTGCTGCTCGACACGGCTACGGAAAATACTTAACTCGCCCGCATTGTTGATGGAAGTCTCGAGCAGGTCGGCTCGCACGCGAGCCATTTCGTGGCGCAAGCGCGGCACAACCCGCCTTTCCTCCTCATCTTCCGCTTCGACAGTCTCCGCAGTTTGGCCGGCGCTTGCCTGTTTCTGCTCTTGTCCCTGCCCGTGCCCGGCTGCAGGCTCATTTGCCACAGCAGACGACTGCTCTTGAATCTCCCGCTCTTCTTCCCCTGCTTCTTCGTCTTCTTCGTAAATAGAAGCAGAGCCGGTATGGCGCTGCAATTCCATCAATACAGCCGTATCAAACGGAACCTGACCATCACCGGCGGCGTGCTCGAGCATACGATGCAGGCGATCGAAAGCACGTTCTATGAGCCTCAACAGATCGCCGGAGACGGCCACGCGGCCATCTGCCACGCGCACCAGCAACGATTCCAACTCATGGCTCATGTCGGCGAGCGGAGACAACCCGACCATGCGGGCGCCCCCCTTGAGGGTGTGCAGGCGCCGCAGCAAGTCGGTCAGGGGTTCAGTTTGGTCGTGATCCTGAGCCCAGCTATGGACCGAGCCATCGGCACCTTCCAAAAGTTCGCCGGCTTCTACAAGAAACACCTCGGCCAACGAGGGATCGTAACCTTCCAGGCTAGCCAAATTGATAACGCTGACGGCTTGTGCCGGCTTAATGGCGGGACGCGAAACAGGCTTGGGCGCTTCCGCCGGCTTTGCAACCGGCTGTTCGGATATTTCCTCCTGATTGCCGGTTTCATCGACCTGCTCTTCCTGCACATCATCGACAGGCGTATCCATGGCAGGTTCGTCCTCTGCCACAGATTCCATAACTTCAGCTGTTTCAGCTTCATTATCGGCTGCGACAGCAGGGGAGGTTTCAGTCTCTAGCGCAAACTCGTCGGCCTGTTCCTGATCGTGTTCGTCGAGTAAAGCCTCAAATTGATCTCGCAAAGCAGTATAGTCGGGCAAGGGACGCTCGGAATCGCCATAGGCTTCAACCAAGACCTCGGTAGCCGCAGAAGCCGCTTCGATTTCCGTACTCAACCTGGAACCCGGCCAATGCTCCGCTTCCGCCAGTTTGACCAGACGATCCAGCGGTTTAAGCACATCGGAAACCGAATCAACTTCGGCCATGCGCGCACTGCCAAGCAGGGTGTGCACCGCACGCTGGAGTTCAAACGTAATGGGCGCCTTGCTGTCCTGGGACACGGCCTGCAGCCATTCGTGCAAACTTTTGAGGTGCGCTTGCGTTTCGTTGAAGTATATTTCATAGAGAACGGGGTCGATGCGTGGCACAGGTGAGGCCACGGCTTCTTCCGGTAGCTCGTCCTCGCCGCTCGCAACCGTCGGTTCGGCGACCGGCTCCTCGGCAAGACTCTCGTCCACTCCGGAAGCCGCCACCTCGATCGATTCCGATTCGAATTCGACCGGGGCGCTCTGAGCACCAACTTCAGGTTCACCCGACTCGGATACTGCGGGCTGAACCGCTTCCTCTTGTGCTTCTATAACCGACGTTGCCGCCTCATCCGGCACCACATCAGTTACTTCTTCAGTCTCCGCTTCGTCCAGCCTCAAATCGCCGCGCGCCACATCATGCAAGCGCGCCATCATCCCTGCGATATCCGCGGATGGCTCGGCACCGTCACGGAATTGTTGCAGCAATTCTTCGGATGCCTTGATCGCATGTCCAACCATTTCGATCAACCCATTACTGATCGGCAGGGTGTGATCAATCACGCGATTAAGAAGATTTTCACAAGCCCATGCATACTCTCCGAGACGTTTCGCGCCCACCATCCGGCCACTGCCCTTGAGGGTGTGAAAAGCACGCCTGATGGTGATAAGCGCTTCTTCATCTTCGCCATTTTCACGCCAGCGTGGGAAATTCTCGTTCAGTGTGCCGAAGACTTCCTGGGCCTCTTCGATGAAGATCTCCACGATCTCCGGATCAGCGCCTTCCTCGCTAACCGGCGGCAACTCAACAGAAATCCGGGTTTCTGCAGCCGCGGATGCCGAAGCGGCAACCGGCTCAGCCTGACTCTGCTCAGATGTTTCTGGAACTTCGACGGTCTGAGTCAAGCCTTCGCCGTCCGCTCCGGTTTGCGCAGGCAACTCGGGGGAGATCTCCAAAACCTCGGACTCAGCTTGCACCGCACGCCCTTCCGGTTTTTTCGGAGCCCCGACTGGCGCCGGTTGCCGCGGCACAGCGGCGCCCTGGCTTTCGTCAATTCCCAGAACCGACAAAGCGCGCGCTGCATTGTCCAGCATTGACTCGGGCGCGCCGTGATCGCGCTGCAACGCCTCGACGTAATACTCGATACTGACGACTGCATCCGCAAGACGATCCAGTTCGATGCGTTCGGGCATCCGGTCATTGGCCGCAAGACGATCGAGATAGCGCGCCATGCGATGCACCAGCGGCGCCACCTCGGGCAAATTCATGAAATCCAGAGTACAAGCCAGATTATCGGCGAGTCGCGGCAGATCACCCAGAGGAATTGCTTCCCCTGTGTTGCGCAAGTGCTCACCGATGACATTCTTGATCCGCGAAATTTCGGCAAGCACCTCACGCAATGTAGCCATGCGGGCACTGCGCCGAGCCGCCGCCTGGGGATCCATGCCGGCGCCATGCAGAAATGCCTCGACTTCTCCCTCGATGCCGATCAGCTCGGTAGCCAATTGGAGCAGGGTTGATTCCTCGACACTACCGCTGCTCGCCATCTCGGCCACAGCCTCGCTCTGACGCCTGACGCGCCCGCCGGATTCGGCAAGCCCCATGAGGCCAAGCGCATCCGCAGCCTTCTTGAGCGTTGCAGAGACCGGGGCTAGTTCAGAAGGTTGCTTGCGCCCGGTACGCACAAAAATATCGATGCGATCATGTACGCGGCTGAGATCCTCGAGAATAGCCGTGCTGACACTCCGCAATAAGGCCGAGCCCAGCCCGGTGCCGCCTTGTTGAGCGCCGTCATCTGCTTTGCCCAACTGGAAATTAGCGCGTATGGCACCTACACGCTCGCCGGACGATGAGGCACGTTCGATTTCGGCAAGAAGTTCGTCAACGAGCGCTTCCGGCGGCTCCTCGGCGAGCGCCGCCTCGGAAGTGGTCGCCAATCGCTTGAGTTCGCGTTCTACCTGCCCCAGCAGCCTTTTGATGCCTAGCGTGCTCTCGAGGCCGCCCTCATCCAGAGCCTCGAGAACCCCGCTCGCAATCCATAAAAACTCGAATACAGGTGGATATGAAGCGGCCATTTCCAACTCGGCCACCACGGCACGCATCTGCCGTATGGGCTCCTCCCCGCCGGCACCCTGGTAAAAAGCCAGCAAGGCAGTCTGGTAACGAGGGCGCAATCGCGCCGCCAGCACCGAGATACTCTCCCCGGGCGCGGCACCGCGAGGCGTTGGCATGGATTGTGCCTTACGTCTCTGCCTGGCAAGCGGCTCACGGCCCAACAACGCGCGAATCTCATTAGTAACCGGCAGCAACACCGCCGGACTGTCACGCATGCCGGAGACCATCCGGTCCAGGTAATCGCTCAGCTCAAGGCAACCACGCATCAGCGGTTCAAGATGCGAGCGTTCCGCCGAGATACGCCCTTCCTTGACCGCGCTGGTCAAGGCTTCGAGATGCTCGGCGAGCATTTGCCCACCCCGCACCTCGACCATGGTCAAGGTGCCTGCGACCTGGTGGAGATGATCAACGACCTCTGCAAGCAGCGCAGTATTTTTCGGTTCTTCCGCAAAAGCGTCGAGCCGCAGGCGCGACGCTTCCAGCGAGCGCTCCAGTTCTGTCTTGATCCAGGTTAGTGAATCCAGATTTACACTAGACATCTAGGCTCCCCTCCACGCTATCGCGCTTGCCGGCCTCAGACCGAGCCGCTCGCGGTCGCCAGTTCCGCCTGATCCGAATCTCCTGCTTCGCGCAGTTTAGGCACGTTGTTATCCGTCTCTCCATCGCCGGCCATGCCCGCGTTCTCGTCCGGTAGCGTGAAGCCCGATACCGACCGCCGCAAGTCAGCCGACAGAGCCGCCAGCTTCCCGATGGACCGTGCCGTCACTGCCGTGCCTTCCGCGGTCTGGGATGTGATCTCCTGAATCACGCTCATCGTGCTGGATACTTCGCTCGCGGCCTGTGCCTGCTCGCGTGCCGCGCCGGAAATGATCTGAATGAGTTTCGCAATGTTGTTCGACACCGCCTCGATCTCGTCCAGGGCGTGACCGGCATCCTCGGCAAGCTGGGCACCGTTCACCACGCCCGCAGTTGACTGTTCCATGGACAGGATCGCTTCGTTCGTGTCGGACTGAATCGTACGCACCAGGGTTTCAATCTGGCGCGTTGCGCCCGCGGCGCGCTCTGCGAGGCGCTGGACTTCGTCCGCGACCACGCCGAAACCACGGCCGGCTTCACCGGCCGTCGATGCCTGAATGGCCGCGTTCAACGCCAGAATGTTCGTCTGTTCCGCAATATCGTTAATCAGTTCAACGATGTCACCAACCTCCTGGGACGATTCACCCAGACGCTTCATGCGCTTGGAGGTTTCCTGAATCGTTTCACGAATGTTGGTCATACCGTTGATCGTGCGGCGCACCGCCTCGCCACCCTTATGCGCGATGTTCACCGAACTGCGTGCCACCTCGGCAGCCCGTTCCGCGTTGGCCGATACTTGCTCGACCGATTGCGCCATCTGGGCGATGGAAGCGGTTGCCGTGGTGATCTGGGCATTCTGGTTTTCCGCCGCCTCGGCCAGATGAGAAGCCGTTGCTTCCGTCTGGCGCGCCGCGGAATCGACCTGCACCGCCGTATCGTTGATCGTTTTCACCAGGTCGCGCAACGCCTCGATCGTATAGTTGATCGAGTCCGAGATCGCGCCCGTGATGTCCTCGGTCACCTCAAGTTGAACCGTGAGGTCACCATCCGCCAACGAGGCCAACTCGTCCATCAAGCGCATGATCGACTGCTGGTTTCGCTCGTTCATCTCCTGCTGCGCGCGCGCCGCGAGACGGGCCTCGCCCGTCATCTGGTAGCGAACCACAAGAGCGATGATGAAAAACAGCGCGATGCCGCCCAGGATGTAACCGTATAACGGTTTGAAGGGACGTGCGCTCCGTTGCGCCTGGTAACTGCTGAGAACGTCGTGCGCATTGGACAACATCTTCGGACCGGCGGTTTGCAGGGCAATACTGGCGTTCTGCCAATCCACGATCGAACCCGCGATCGGGGCCAGGGTCTGCAGGTTGGAGTTGAGCGCCTGATACTGGGTCTGAAGGGTTCCCAGCGCCGCTTGAATGTCCGCATCATTCGGAAGCGCGGAAATATTCATTTCCGCGGAACCATTGATGAATGCTGTCAGCACGTCGCCAAAATGATTCACGTTATTGACGAAGTTTTGTCCGGCAGCGGTAAAGTCGCCCGTGCCATTCATCATCTGGTTCATATACTGCAATGTTTGCGACGCCATCAGCGCCTGACTGGATGCCTGGCCAATCAATTCGCGCGAGAGATGATGCGCAGTCATGCGCTTGACCAACGTATCCCATGCATCCACGTAAGCAGGCATTTGCGTACGAACCGCACTGGCGGCCTGGACGGAAACGAGCACGCTGGTACGCGCCTGGTCAATGGTCCGCACTTGTTTGGACGCCGTTTGCCATTGCTGCTGGAGCAGACTGAGGCTGGTGGCGACCGCACCGGACGCGGCGGGCATCAGAGTCTGTGGGTCGCCCGTGCCGATCAGCGCCAAAGCGGCCGACATCCGCTGGGCACCCGCGGCCATGTCACCGAAAGCCTGGGATTTGCCATCCAGGGCATCACGCGCCAGATTGGGCAAAGCCTGGGTCTGCACCGCCACAGTGGATGCCTGACCAAAAAACTCCGCGTCGTACACCGAGTACTGGGCGACAAAAAAGAAGTCCGCTGCGGCACCGACAATACACACAAGCGCCAAAAGGCCCATGATGTAGGTTACGAGGGTACCGGTTGCCGTTGTTCTGGTCTCTGCCATGGATATTTACCTCTAATATTCCCGGTCAATAATGATGTCCATGCTTGACGGGTCGATAATCAGGAAGCTGCTTGCAGGAAAGCTTCGGATTCAACCAAATCGCGCAGGCTCAATACTGCCCAGGTTTCGTTATCTCTCTCATAGCCCCCCAAAAGGAAGGGCGTCAAAGTCTCCGGCATGGTCGTCGGTTGGGCACCGGCGGCATCATCCGAGGTGAAACGGCGAAAACCGACCACCTGATCCACGAGCAAGCCCGCCGGGATTTCCGGATGGTTGACCACAATGATGCGGCTGGACCGGGAAACGACAGAATCCCCAAGTCCGGCCCATCGCGCCATATTGGTCAGGGGCAACAATTGGCCACGCACATTGGCAAGCCCCATCAGCCAGGGTTTTGCCCGCGGAATGCGGGACACGCCTGGCCATATAATCACTTCCCGGATTTCCGTGCGTGAACAGATCAGGTGATAGCGGCCGAGGCGGAAAGCCACCCCGACCCATAGGTTCGCATGGGCCCGGCGTGCGCTACTGCCCTCGCCAAGAATCGCCTCTTCGAGCCCCAGAAGAAGCTCGAAAGGCTGATCACGGAGAGCAACTAGCGCCTCGGTGGCCATATCAGGCGCAGACCTCGCGGACCTTGGCGAGCAATATTTCAGCCGAGACCGGTTTGGTCAGGTAGGCTGCAGCTCCCTGGCGCATACCCCACACTTCGTCGGTCGGCTGATCCTTGTTGGTTACGATGACCACCGGGATGTTCGCCGTCTTGGGATCCTTGGTGATCTTGCGCGTCGCCTGGAATCCGTTCACGCCGGGCATCACCACATCCATGATAATGACATCAGGCAAGGATTCCTGCGCGACCTGTAGCCCTGTATCACCATCTTCGGCGGTCAGAACTTCAAATCCGTCTTTTTCAAGCGCGGTGCGCATGACGTGAGTCTCCGTAGGAGAATCATCCACGATCAGAACTTTTGGCATATGTAAAAGGCCTCTACCTCAGCTGACTTCCCGGCGTTTTGCCGAGACATGGCGCTGTACCGCGCCAATGAGTTGATCTTTAGTGAATGGTTTGGTGACGTATTCTTCTGATCCCACGACGCGCCCCTTGGCCATATCGAACAATCCGTCCTTACTGGAAAGCATGATCACGGGAATATCGCGAAATGCCGGGTTGCTCTTGACCATGGAGCAGGTCTGGTAACCATCCAGCCGGGGCATCATGACATCCACGAAAACGACATCAGGACGACTGTCGACAATCAGCGACAATGCCTCGAAGCCGTCTTCGGCCGTCAGTACGGTAGCGCCTGCACGACCCAGCAACGATTCGGCCGAACGCCTAATCGTCTTCGAATCATCGACCACTACCACTTTTACCCCGGTTAAATCCGTCACTGCCTCATTCACCTCCAGGTCCCCCTGACCGCTGGCAGCTTTCAAACGCTCGTCTCGATTCTGTCCGTATGTCGAGTTCATATCGTTCGCGCCCCAGGACCACGCATGCAATCAATATACCTTACTATTTAGCACAATATTCGCTTTTAAGCTATTGAGTCAATGGCAACTACCTCTGCCCAATCCGCTCATGGAAGCCGCCTCGCGGTAGTCATGGACCCCATCGAAGCCATCCACCCGGCCAAGGATACAACGCTGGCCTTGCTGTTGGAAGCCCAACGGCGCGGCTACAGCCCTTATTATGTGCGGCCTGGCGCGATTTGGGCCGCGGGAGGCGCTGCTTGGGCTCGCGTGCAGGAACTACAGGTCCGGGACTCCGAATCGGACTGGTTTTCACTTGGTGAGACCGAAATCGTTCCCTTGGGGAATTTCGATCTCATCCTGATGCGCAAGGATCCGCCCTTCGACCAGGAATATGTGTACCTGACCTATTTGCTGGAACTGGCGGAAAGCGCGGGCGCCCGGGTCGTCAACCGGCCGCAAGCATTACGCGACTTCAACGAAAAAGCTTCCATTCTCAAGTTTCCGGAACTCACCCCGCCCACGCTAATTGCCTGTGAAATAGAGAGTTTCCGGGAATTTCACAGGCTTGAAGAGCACATCGTCATCAAGCCGCTCGACGGTATGGGAGGGCATGGTGTTTTCGTGCTCGGACCAGGCGATACCAATCTGAGTTCCGTAGTGGAGATCCTGACGGAAAAAGGCAGGCGTCACGCCATGGCCCAACGCTACCTGCCCGCGATCCAGGAAGGCGACAAGCGGGTTCTGGTAATTGCCGGGCGGCCGGTCCCTTATATGCTCGCCCGTCTGCCGGCCAGCGGTGAAAGCCGGGGCAACCTGGCCGCCGGCGGCCGCGGCGAACCACGCCCTCTGGGGAAGGCGGAAAGACACATCGCGGAGACCCTGGGCCCGCACCTGGCAGCCGCCGGCCTGGACTTGGTCGGACTGGACATCATCGGCGAGTCGCTGACCGAAATCAACGTCACCAGCCCTACGTGCGTGCGCGAACTCGATCGCGCCTATGGCCTCAATATCGCCGGCGATCTGTTCGACGCCGTCGAATCACGAATCCCGGAGAACACAGCGACATGAGCCTCCAGGAGCTGCCCTTCACGCTGAGTAACCGTGTCATCACACGCGAACGCCTCGTCACGGCGCTGATCTTCGCGCTGCTCGCACACGGCGTGATCCTCCTCGGCGTCGGTTTCGTCTCACTGGTACCCAAGGCTTCGAAAAACCCAATGGTAGAGGTAACGCTGGTACGCGACACTCAGGTTACGCCACCCCCGCGCCGGATGGACTACCTCGCGCAGGCAAACCAACGCGGGCCAGGCAACCGGCGCCGGCTCGATGCGCCGATTCCGGCACTGGGATCCGGCGACCCCTTCCCGCATCCGGGCGTCAGACTAAACAGCGCTTTTCGTTCCAGTCTGCCGGCGCAACCGGTCCCATCAAGCGCACCCTCAGATGCGGACAGGCATCAATCCCGTGCCCTCGAGGATGTCCTCGACAGTCCTGGCGGGGCAACGGCAGTCGCCCGGTTGCATCAAGCGACACCGATGCGCCCGCCGCTGATAGCGCGCCTGGTGCCCCCCAGTCAGGCCGCGTCGCTGCACCAGGATCACCTGCCCATCGTGACATTACCCAAAATCAAAGGCCGCAACCCGCGCCGTGACGCCACCACCACGAACGCGCGCGCGTCCGTTTATGCGCCATACCTGGAAGCCTGGCGTTCGCGTATCGAGGTGGTCGGACATGAGCACTACAACGCTCTGGTGCCCACACGCATCGAGAATGGTCATGTAACGCTTTCGATCACGCTCAATGCCGACGGCAGCATTCAATCCATCCAGATCGTCCATCACTCCCGCTATCCGGTGCTCGATGCCGCCGCCCTTAAAATCATTCGTCTGGCAGCGCCATTTCCGCCCTTCCCGCCGGCGGTTCGCAAACTCACCGACCGGCTGAGCTTCAGCTACCAGTGGAACTTCATCCGAGGACGAATCAGCGCAGGCAGCATAGGCACCCGACCCTGAACCCGGAACGCCTTAGCCGATGGCGCACACCACGCCGGTACCCTTGAGTCCGCAGTACCCGGCAGGGTTTTTTTCCAGGTACTGCTGATGATAATCCTCGGCGTAATAAAACGGGCCGGCGGGAATGATCTCCGTCGTAATTGCGCCCATGCCGCGAGCCTTCAGCGCCTCGGCATACTGCATGCGGCTCTTTTCCGCCGCAGCCGCCTGACGGTCATCGGCCACCATGATCAGCGAACGATACTGTGTGCCGACGTCCGCGTGCTGGCGCATGCCCTGGGTGGGATCGTGGTTTTCCCAGAACAGATTCAAGAGCTTCTCGTAACTTGTCTCGCGCGGATCGAAGACGACGCGCACCACCTCGGCATGCCCGGTGCGTCCCGTGCACACTTCTTCATAGGTCGGGTTCGGCGTATCGCCGCCTGCGTAGCCACAAGCTGTGGTCCACACGCCCGGCGCCTCCCAGAACAGGCGCTCCACGCCCCAGAAACACCCCATGCCGAAGACCGCGCTTTCCATCTCATCCGGAAAAGGGGGCAGGATGGAATGATCGAGCACGATATGGTGATTGGCAACCCGCATCGCTTCCGCACGACCGGGAAAACTCGTCGAGACAGTCATCAAACGCGCCCTCTTTTCAGTACCTATATTTTACGCCTTAGCAACAGCAACGCCCGCCTTCACGACAGGTGCCGGCCCCTCATGCGGCTACATGAAAATCCAGCTCGCCCACACCTTCAATGGCGGCCAGAACGTGATCGCCGGCGCGCAATTCGCCCACACCCGCGGGCGTCCCGGTAAAGATCAAATCCCCTGGCGCGAGACGATCCATCCGCGACAACGTGGCAATCAGCTCCGGCACCCCCAGGATCATGTCCTCGAGACGACCATGCTGGCGCTCTTCTTCATTGACGCTCAGCGTCAGCGCTCCGCCAAAGCCTTCTTGAAAACACATCTCCGCAGGGCGTATCGCCGTACAAGGTCCGGCCGACGTGAATCCCTTGGCCATATCCCAGGGTCGACCCTGTTCACGCGCGGTTTTCTGCAAGTCGCGGCGGGTCAAATCAACACCGACCGCATAGCCGAACACCCTATCGGCAGCAGAAGTCGCATCCAGGTTGGCACCGCCCCGTCCCAATGCCACGACCAATTCCACCTCATGGTGCAACAGGTGAGTCGCCAGCGGATAGGGAACCACGCCTTCCGGGGCTTCGGGCACGAATACGGCATCGGCCGGCTTGGTAAAGAAAAAAGGATCTGCGGGCTTTGCATCGCCCATTTCGCGAGCATGTTCGGGGTAGTTTCGGCCCACGCAATAAACCCGCCGCACCGGGAACCGGCTCTCGGACCCGATAACCGGCAGCGAAGGCCGGATTGGCGGAACGAATACGTACTCCATCTTCAGTTTTCAGCGAACATTCGGCAAATACTGTTACACATTTTTGCCAAGACTGCATGAGCGAATCGCTTTACCGATTATTGCGCCCGACCTCAATCGACCCATCGTACATATCAGGTGCTTCATCGCGTACATTTCGCAGATCGCGAGCCTGTCATCAGCGGCGTCGGAGACACTCCGGCTGCACTCTCGTCAGTCATTCAGACCGGGGCGGGCACCCGCCCCATTTCCCGCAACCAGCGATAGTGTGAACGCAGGCCGGAAAATACGGAATCATGTACGTTGTAACGGATACCGAATTCGCGGCATGTCTCCTCCACCAAGCGCGAAATAGCCGGATAATTAACATGGCAAATGCGGCTGAACAGATGGTGTTCTATCTGAAAATTCAAACCGCCGAGCAGCCAGGCTACTGCACGATTACGGCGGGCAAAATTAACCGTCGTCTCGACCTGGTGGACACCCCAGGATGTCTCCATTTTCCCAGGCTCATCGGGCAGCGGAAAATTCGCTTCTTCCACGCAATGCGCCAATTGGAAAACGAGACTCAACACGACACCCAGAACCACCACGGCCACACCGTAGAACACGGCTACCGCCCATAGGGGATGGAACAACAGCGGCACCCCGAAGGCCAGCGCAAAAAAACCGGCCTTGCCCGCCAGGAAGACCATCAGATCGCGGCCCCGCGGACGCGGGAAACGATGCCCGTCCATGCGTCCGAGGATGACGTCGCGAAAATCGTCATAAAGCTCCCACTTGATGGCCATCAGCCCATACAGGAACCAGACGTACCAATGCTGCCAGCGATGGAAAACCAAGCGCTTCTGGTGCGGTGACAGCCGGGCGAGACTGCCCATGTTGATATCGGTGTCATAGCCGGTGATATTGACATACGTATGGTGAAACACGCCGTGCTTCCAGTGCCATACATAGCCGCTGCCGCCGATGACTTCCACCATCGCACTCATCAACCGGTTTACAAAAGCGCTCTTTGAATAGGCCTTGTGCCCCGCATCATGCATGATGTTGAAACCGATTGCTGCCGCGCTCAGGCCCAACAGGATCGCCAGGGGCACGGCCAGCCACCAGGTCGACACCACGCACACAAGCAACACATAACTGGCGGCGAACACCGACAGAATGACGCCACTTTTCAGATACATCCGCGGGCAATCGCGCTGGCGTCTGCCCGTGTCTGCTAGATAGCGTTCCACCCGACGGCGCAATTCCATCTGGAAATCATTGCCACCGGTAAATTTGAGGCGCTGTGAAGTCGTGCGTGACTTCGCGCGCTCGCTCATTTCTCTCGAACTCATTAAAACCTTCCGTCCCGCTCAGGGACCGCATAGAGGCCAGCCGGGAAATCCGATGCCCGTCCCGACTCCTGACTATTCGGCCGGACGGTGTGCAGGCAATACCTGCGCTGGCATTAACCCACACTATATAGGAAGCCTTCCAGCCGAACAATGAAACTTTTGTAACACCCGCAAGTTACTGGCGCAGCGGACCGCTATCCGGACGGTCCCTTCACCGGAAAAGCTTCGCGCAGCGCAAGTCAGGTTTCGCGCGCAAAAAACTGGTCAATCCATTCATCGCAAGCCCAAACGCCTTCTGCAACGCGGCCTGAAGGACCCGCCCATACAGGGACGGGTAAAACAGGTTGTCAGGGTAAGCGAAACGCTGATAACGAGTCCGCGCCGGCGGCATCCATGCGCTCGCCGAATACCCTTCGTAGCGACCGGAAACGATGCCTTGCCTCCCCCATTTCGCCGTGACAGCCGTATGCACCCGGATCACCACTCGTACCTTGCCGTCGGCGCGCTGCTCGACGTAGTGCCGAAGATGCAATATTCGCGCATCGAGCTCAAGCACGGTCACGCACCGACGGGCCGGAACAAACCAGTGTACGGCGGCTTGTTTCAAGGCATCATGGGCAAATTGATCGTACGGGAAAATAAGCAGGGGTTTACCCCCGAAAGCAGCTGGAACCTTGTCGGTCGCAAAGTCTCCCCGGTATTCGTCGGAGACATCCATCTGTATTCTTCCGACCAGCAAGAGATGTGCCTGAGGCAACTGCCTCTGAACCCAGGCATTGGTTGGAGTTGAAAACCGATCATCTAGCACCACCCGCTTCGGCCAGGCGGCGGGAACGGTGTGCTCTTGCGAAGAGCGGCCAGCAGCATAACTGCACACGGCGGCTCCCAGCGCGCACAATGCCAGGATCAGCCGGATGCGCATGTCTCAGCCTCGCTTTCGCGCGCCTGCTCAATCCCGTGCAACGCTTTCACATACGCTCCAGCAAGCGCGTCGTCGAGCACAGGCGGCACGGCCTTCAGCCGGACCCGCTCCTCATGCACGACACCTGATGCCCGGCTTTCGTAATGCCGATGCAGCAGTGGCTTCCCGCCAACCCGCGCGACGACGTCCAGAGTCACCTGCGCGACGGGTATCCAGCGCCGGACGTGCCCCGGTTGCGCCTGCTACGACACCAGATCCCACTGGAGGCCGGAGAGCGTCACCCTCGCGTCCACCGGAACCGCGCAGCGGTCTCCGGTCATCTTCCTGGAAGGCAACAAGGCGGTATTGGCCGTATTAGGGAGCGCTTATCTGGTACCCGTATTCATCCTGGATGAAGGGTCCCGCCGTATCGACAACGCCAGCCGTCTGGCTGGGGACCACATAGGTCACGATCGACGCTGCCACTTTCGTGCCCCCCGGTTCGGGCAGAGTCATCAAAGTACGGCCCACATCCCGGGTACTTGCATTCCAACGCATGGCAGGGGGCCACGGTGTCGACACCGAGCAGCCTGCCAGGCTGATGGCCCCCACCGAAAACAGCAGCAGTATGGTTACCGAGCGCATTTTTCTCATGTCCGCATGCTTATACGAGCCCCCCGAATACAAACGAACGGATCTCCATTCAATTTCGCTCGACAACCTTCTCAGCGGCGTTCGGACGCGCTGGCCCAAAGCCGATCACCGTATCGCCCTCCCTGGGTTGATAGGACATTTTCGGCGAGTGGATGTGCAGCACTCCATCGGCACCCACAGTAATTAATTGCAATGTTCCCTCGGTACAGTCCTGGAGATACTTCTCATAGGTATAGCTCTCGCTCAGACGCGTTTTCTGGAACGTCCAGCCCTGCATGAACCAGCGCCACAATTCCTCGTAATGCGCGTTCTCCCCGAACGCCAGGTGCCCACGCAATCCACGGGAGTATTTTTTGGAGTCTCCCGTTGCGGCATACATCGGCAACTGGAACACCTGGTTCTGCCCGAGAAACGAGGAAAAGGCGGTGCATACGTGCGCGTTATAGGCATCGTTGCTCGTCGCCGCCAGCAACGTCCCCACGTCGTTCAACTCCAGCGCCTCCGTTGCGGAATCGGACAGAATCTCGCCGTAATACACCGGCACCCCGGCCAACCGGGGAACGCGCAGCCGATGCCAGGAATTGTCCACGACCAATACATACACGCCCGCCTCATGCAGCGTATGGGCGAACTCGCTGGACCAGGGCGAAGCCCCCACGACCAATAAACGATTGCGCTGCGCCGCGGCCAAACCCAAAGCCCGGGCCAGCCAGCCCAACGTGGAGCCATGCAATACCACGGTTACAAAAATCAGCGCAAACATCAGCGGCACCAGCAACTCGGCATCCGTGTAGCCGGCTTGCATCAGGCGTGGCGCGAAGACGCCGGCGACCGCTGCGGCGACGATGCCGCGCGGCGCGATCCAGGCAAGCAGCAATCGTTCGCGCCAGCGCATGCGCGAACGGAAGGTTGCCAGCATCACGACCAATGGGCGCACCACCACCATAATGACTACGATCAGCAGGGCACCATCCCAGTGCAAATGTTGAAGTACCGCAGGGTCAAGACTGGCAGTCAGAAGAATGAATACCACCGCGATCAGGAGCGTCGATATATATTCCTTGAAGCGGCGCAACTCCTCGATGCTCGCCAATCCCATGTTGCCGAGCGCGATGCCCATCAGCGTGACGGCCAGCAGCCCGGCTTCGTCCTGGACCAGGTTGGATGCGACGAATACGGCGATCACCGCGGCCAGCGTCAATGGATACTTGAGATACTCGGCGGCCAGGTCACGCCTGAAAACCTCCCCCAGCGCAAAAGCGGCCAGACCGCCCAGCACACCGGCGGCCAACACGGCACGGCCGAGGTCCCACACCACCTGCCAGGAAAACCAGCCGCTGCCCGAATACAGGAAGTATTCGAAGACGAGCACGGCAAGCAGGGC
>Ga0307440_1000480_pt1 | contig 19700 bp, 21 predicted proteins | sample SalMarWE160410MG_FD_202150 | JGI IMG/M metagenome (GOLD analysis project Ga0307440, IMG submission 202150) | Salt marsh sediment microbial communities from the Plum Island Ecosystem LTER, Massachusetts, United States - WE1604-10 | ecosystem: Environmental > Aquatic > Marine > Intertidal zone >... | reverse complement strand
CTATGCTAGGTGCTTTTGTGAAGATTTCGGGGATGTTTGAATTGGATTATTTTTTAGATAGGATGAAAAAAGTCTTGTCTAAATTTCCTCAAAAGATAATTGACTCCAACATGGATGCAATTACGACTGCATATAATGAAGTAAAATAAAAGGATAGAGATGAAAGGCGTATGCGCTACTGAAAAAAGGGGAACCAAGGAGATAGGGAGTGAAGAGCTTGTAGGATGGGATGCAGTAACACAAGGTGTTGTTATAAACTCATTTGAAGGTAATGCTACAAATGTAGCTTCGCTCAAGCAAGAAGAGAGAAATTATTCAGATTTTAGCTCTTATACTGCTACTGTTGCTTCTTGGAGAGTTGTAAAACCGGTTTATAATAGAGACATATGTATCGATTGTCAAAACTGCTGGGTATGGTGTCCGGATACCTCTATTATATCTAGAGATAAACAGATGTTGGGGATTGATTATGACCACTGTAAAGGCTGTTCCGTATGTGTTGAGGTGTGCCCGACTAACCCGAAATCACTCCTAATGTTTGCCGAGCATGAAGAGATTGAAAAAGCTTTAGAGAGCTGGCCAACAAAAGAGAAATAAAGGACTATTATGGCAGAAAAATATGATTTACAAGAAGTAGAAGTATGGGATGGTAATTATGCCGCTGCACATGCTCTAAGACAGGCTCAGGTTGATGTTGTTGCAGCATATCCTATCACCCCGTCAACACCTATAGTTGAGAATTATGGATTATTTGTAGCCAATGGCTATGTAGATGGAGAGTTCGTAATGGTTGAGAGCGAGCATGCTGCGATGAGTGGATGTGTCGGTGCTGCAGCTGCCGGAGGAAGAGTCGCAACAGCTACATCTTCTCAAGGATTTGCTTTGATGGCAGAGGTTTTATACCAAGCATCAGGTATGCGACTCCCTATCGTTTTAACAGTAGTTAACCGTGCATTGGCAAGTCCACTCAATGTTAGAGGGGATCACTCAGATATGTATCTTGGGCGTGACTCAGGCTGGATCCAACTTGATGCATTTAATGCCCAAGAGGCGTACGATATGACACTCTGTGCATTTAAGATAGGCGAAGATGCAAGCGTGAGACTTCCGGTTATGGTTCACCAAGATGGTTTTATCACCTCGCATACCGCACAAAATACCAATCCACTTCAAGATGAAGAGGCATATGCTTTTGTGGGTGAATATCAAACACATCAAGAGATGTTGGATTTTTCTAAACCTGTAACATATGGTGCGCAAACAGAAGAAGATTGGCATTTTGAACATAAAGCAAAGCAACATAAAGCGCTTATGGATTCAAGAGCAATCATTGATGATGTTTTTGAAGCATTAGAGAAGAAAACAGGGAGAGAATATAAAAGAGTAGAGTCATATATGATGGAAGATGCTGAAGTGGCTATCGTTGCGCTTGGAGCCACCGTCGAGACATGCAGACTTGCTGCACAACAACTTCGTGCTGAAGAGGGGATACAGGTTGGTATAGTGGCTCCTAGATGCTTTAGACCATTTCCTTTCGATAAGGTCAGAGAAGCACTCAGCGATGTAAAAACAGTATGCTGTATGGATAGATCATCACCAGGCGGTGCTATGGGCGCACTCTTTAATGAAGTCAGTGCAGCGCTCTATTCGACAAAAAATAGACCACTTGTAACAAACTATATCTATGGTCTTGGCGGAAGAGATTTTTCTGTTGAAGAGGCAAAGAGAATAATGAGAGAACAAAAAGCGCATGCTGATGCCGGCTATATCACAACAGCGATTCAGCAGTTTAGTGGACTTAGAGGTCCTAAGCTTGGGTTTTTTGAGACACATAGGAGATAATATGGCAATCACACCGATAAAGAACTTAAAAGAATTTTCAACAGCAAATGATAGATTTGAAGGGGCTCATCTTCTTTGTCCCGGATGCGCTCACTCTATGATAGTAAGAGAGCTTATGAACTGTAGTGATGATAATCTTGTTATCGCTACCAATACAGGATGTCTCGAAGTTTCTACAGCTGTCTATCCATATACAGCATGGGATACATCTTGGATACATATCGGCTTTGAAAATGCAGCAACTGCAGCAGCAGGTGCAGAGGCTATGTATAAAGCTAGAAAAAGAAAAGGCACGCTCAAAGACCCTGATGCTCCTGTAAAATTTGTTGCATTTGGTGGAGACGGCTCTACTTATGATATAGGTTTTCAGTGGCTTAGTGGTGCTGTTGAGAGAGGGCATGATTTTACTTATATTTGTCTTGATAATGAGGTCTATGCAAATACAGGCGGTCAAAGATCATCTTCAACGCCTATCGGCTCAAGTACAACAACTTCACCTGCGGGTAGAGTAAGTTATGGTGAGAAGAAGATGAAAAAAGATATGGTCTCCATCATGGCGGCAAACGGTGCACCATATGTTGCGCAACTTGCTCCAAATAAATGGAAGATCATGGCAAAAGGCTTCCAGAGGGCACTTGCAACAGAGGGGCCATGTTTTATAAATACGGTATCATCATGTACTACTGAGTGGAAATTTGATCCAAAAGATACAGTACACATAACAGACCTTGCAACTGACTCTTTGGTCTTTCCCCTTTATGAGATCATCGATGGGTATGAGCTCAATATCTTGTATCGCCCAAAAAATGTAATCCCTGTCAAAGATTATCTTGGCGCACAAGGAAGATTTAAACATCTCTTTAAGCCTGAGAATAAACATGTGCTTGACGAGTGGCAAAAAAGAGTTGATGCTTCTTGGGAGCGACTCCAAAGAAGAGAAGAAGCGAGAATATAACTCTCCCTTCTTCTGCCCCCCTTATTTATCTTTCTATTTTCCCCCTCTAAATTTTTTATTTTTTCACTCTTTTATCAAGACATATATGCTACAAATTACTTTACCTTAATGAGTGTAAACCGTTATTTTCCAGATATATTTAGATCTTATGCTTTCCGCAAGAATGTTTTAGAGCGTTGTCATCATGAATGGAGTGTAGTTATCTTATTGTGTATAGGCACTTCGTTTGAGTTCTTGTAGTGCTAATCTTAACGGCATCAAAAGTAGTTTGTAGTAAATAGAGCAGAAATAATTCGCATCTAAAAATATTTATAAAGATAAAAAGAGTGATTAGGTTGAAAGGTATTTCACTTCAGGCGGAACCTGAAGTGAGAATAAGAGAGGATTGATTATGTCTGTTTAAAGAGTATTTTTAAACAATATAACCATACCCCAAGCGAAGTAAATAAGCATCCATAGAACGAAGAGTCCAAGCGTGATATTGCCAAGTTTTGTGACAGCAGCACTTTTGGTTCCATCCAATGTAGCACCATTTTCAAGTTTTCCAACTTTCCATGCCATCGTCAAGATGTATGCAACACCAGTGAAGCCAAGGATGACAAATGTTGATAAGAACATCGCGATAGTTGGTATCTCGAGATTGACCGGATATCCATAAAGATCATATCCAAGACCTGACATGATATTGTATCTGATAAGCTCACGAATACCTGAGATAAGCAGTGCTACAACAACAAGCCAAAGCGTAGTGATATAGCTGTTTTTGAGGAACATAGCCATCAAAAGTAGTATCACAACAGAAACAATAGTTGCTAGAGATACAATGTTCATTAAGAGACCCACTTGCATCATCCAAAGAACAAAGAGAACAGCACTGATGAGAAGACCAACAACTGCAAATTTAGTTCCAAGTTTTCTAGTGAAGCTTACAAAGTCAGCGCTATAGTCAGATTTTGTGCTTACAAAGTCACTATAGTTTTGTAAGAATATTCCAAGTACAGGGATAGACAAACTCACTAAAAATGCCAATCTTACAACATCCCATTTTAAATTTAAACCTGATGTATCTATGACACCATTTGGCGCATACATCGCCATCCATTGATCAGGAGTAGAGATGGAAACAACAGCAAAGTTGTGCATAAGAACACCACAAAAGACTATGATCAAGAAAGAGATGAGCCCGACAAATGTACCGCCACCGCCATTTCTTTTATTGGCATAGTAGTACCAATAGAACATCAGATACGCAGTGATAAGTGCATAGATAAAGATAAATACCCAAGCACCTGAGAGTGTATTTGCTACATACCAACCCGCATCATAGATGACTTGAGTGAAAAGTAGCGGTGCAATACCGAGCAAAATAAGCAAAGAGATGCTTAGTTTTCCTGTTTGAATCAAATGTGGATTTAAAATTTTCCAATTTGCATCATGTTTTTGTTTCATACTTCCATAAAGTGAAAGCCCAAAACTACCTAGTGCCAACAAGACAAATGCCGCGTGAAGCGCCCATGTCAAGATGTAAAGCCCCTGAAAAACTACAGGGTAAAATGGCACACCTGCAGGATCTCGTAATACGTTTAATATAGTTGCATCCATAATCAACCTCCTTTAGTTGTTAACTTGCGCGGCAATCCACTCAGCCATCGCATCGTACTCTTCATCAGGAAGAGCTATTTTAGGCATATAAGGGATAGCCCCTGTACCAATAACATGCATATAGTTTTTGATAGTTTCTTTATCAGTGCCCGGAAGTTTAGTTTCTATGAGCATTACCATAGATCTATATTTGCCGCCTTTTTCCAAAGAGTGACAGTTAGAACAAGCTCTTTTGGTGAGGTATTCACCAACTTCAAGTTTGTTTTCCGGCGTTATAGTGCGAAGTCTATCAGGCACCCATGGATCAACACCAAGTAGACCTTTAGCAGCAACTACTTCTACCTCACTTTTAACACCTTTACCCGGAACATCTCTACTGATAATTTGATTACTATAGATATATTGACCTGCAACATAAGGTTTTCTCATGGACTCTCTGAGTTTTTCACCAGGCCATACACCAACAATACCGATAACAAACATCATGATAACTGCAAGATATTTACCAATCCATTGTGGTTTGAGAATAGCCAAAAAGAAATAGAGTGAAAACAAAATAGCAAGAATAATACGATTGAGAACAATAGAATCTAAAGTCAATCCAAGTACTGCTTCTGCATTTGCCGGTAGAGTACTGATGTACCACATAAAGAAGAAAAGAGCGATAAAACCACCGAGAAGCCCTACAAACCCCATTTTTCTAGTAAGCTCATTTGATAGTTCAACATTCTCTCTTTTCATAGCACTTGAGATGATGAGTCCGATAACACCTGACATCATAATCATAAAGCCTATTCTTAGGAACATATGCGGGAATGTGTTGATACCGAAGAACGCATCACTTGCAGATCCTGTATTGTAGAATGCATCGTTGCCAGGCCACATCATAAAGCTGATGATACCGATAATAAGCGCCAATGTTCCAACGGAAGCAATAGCAAACGTAAGGGTAAGCTTAAGATGCGTTTTTTTATCAATTTTCCCGATAAAATATACAAGCGCAAATACAGCGATAACTTCATAAATGAAGAATACCCATTCAGTAGCCCATACCCAAACAAAGTTGTGAATAAGTGCACTAATCCCTCTCGGGCTAGCTGCTGTTGCAGTATACCATATACCAGGTCCCGTGATAGACCCTATAACATAAGAGAAGATCAATAAGAACATGCCGTAACGTTTCATGTAATCATAGAGATCATCCCTATCCTCTTTATAAGCTTTATATGCCAAGAAAGCAAAAAGCATTGCCGCACCAACGGATGTGTGAGAAGCCATAATATGTATAGTTCCCGTTAAACCCATTAGCCAAGCAGAACCGACATCAGGTACATAAAATACTGGAAAAAGCCCCAAGTAGTCCATTTCTAACTCCTTATATTTAGTTGAAGGTTGTTATTTAACCTTGAACTTTTATTATAGTACTTTAAATGTTAATTTAGTGTTAAATATATATTAACTTTATGATTATCTTAACTTATATTTCTATTTGCAGAAATTTATATTTATGCTATAATAATTCATAATTAATAAAGGATAAAATATGCCATTACTAGATAGTTTTTGTGTCGATCACACAAAGATGAAAGCCCCGGCTATTCGGCTTGCAAAAAAGATGAAAACACCGAGTGGAGACACGATAAGCGTCTATGATCTACGATTTACAAAACCAAACAGAGAGAAGATGAGTGCAAAGGGAGTGCATACGCTTGAGCATCTGTTTGCCGGGTTTATGCGAGAGCATCTCAATGGTAAAAATGTAGAGATTATCGATATATCCCCAATGGGATGCAGAACGGGATTTTATATGTCGCTTTTGGGCGAGCCGAGTGGTAAAAAGGTTGTGCAAGCGTGGAGTCAATCGATGAAAGATGTTATGAACGTACAATCCAAAAAAGATATTCCCGAACTCAATATTTATCAATGTGGTACCTATAAAATGCATTCACTCAAGCAAGCAAAAAAGATAGCAAAAAAAATTCTTAAAAAAGGTATAGGGGTTATGGATAATAAGGCGTTGGCTCTAGATGTCAAAAAGTCTAAAAGAGTATAAATCTACAATTGATGGAAGTTATACACTCTATTCAAGCGAGTATGATGAGTGCTATCATTCTACAAAAGACGGGGCACTTAGCGAATCACTCTATAAACATGTAATCCCTGCATTTTCTTTTGCCTCATCCGGTGATAAGCTCGTAATTCTCGATATCTGTTTCGGGCTAGGTTATAACACTTTAGCAACTATCTATTATTGTATGCAAAATGACATCAAAACTGAGTTGGAAATTTTTTCACCTGAACTTGATCTTGATCTAGTGCAAAGTTTGAAGACATTTAGATACCCAAAAGAGTTTGATAGCCTACTTCACATCATCACAGCACTTAGTGAAAAGCAAGAATATCAAGATGAACATCTGAAGATCAAGATTAGTATCGGCGATGCAAGGGCGAGTATAAAGGAGATAGATAAAGAGATAGATATCATCTACCAGGATCCTTTTTCTCCCAAGAAAAATCCGACATTGTGGACGCGGGAGTATTTTGAGGATATCTATGCTCTTGCATCTCCAAGTGCAGTGTTGACAACATATTCTGTCGCAACTCCCGTGAGGCTCGGGCTTTATGAGAGTGGATTTTACATTTATGAATACACGAGTGATCACACAAGGAGTGGCACTATCGCTTCAAAAGCAAAACTTCCGCTAAAGAGTATTGACATGGAGCTTAAAAAGCAGAGAAATCCGGAGGCTATGAGTCTGCGAGATTAGGAGATATGCACTCCAAGCCAAAGTGTACCATATGCTACCTCGGTTACTGCGTGCGGTGTGCGTGATGGTATAAAAAGCGTATCGCCCGCATGGAGCTTGTGTTCTATATTTTCCATAAATATCGTTGCTTCTCCTGCGATAAGTAAAACCCATTCATTCTCATCTTGGAGATATGTTTTCTCTTCTATATCTTTAGAGCTTATTATGCGAACTATTTTGACATTTTTATTTTCAAAAAGTGTTGTAAAATCTTCGCCGATTTGTGGTATCTCATACTCAAATAGGTTCATTAGTAGAGTGCTTGCATCTTTTCAATATCATCCCAGGTGAGATTTTTCTCTCCGGTTTTATGCAAAAGAATGCGTGAGATGTAGCGCGCAAAAAGATCGGTTTCTATATTGATCTTATCACCTATTTTATAGGTGCCAATGAGTGTCTCTTTTATCGTATGTGGGATGATAGTGAGTCTAAAACTATCTTCAAAAACATCATTGATTGTGAGGCTGACTCCATCGATGGTTATGGAGCCTTTTGGGATGATATTGATGATATGTTTTTTATCAACGCCTATAACGATATCGACTGAGTTGCCATTTTGTGTTATATTTTTTACGGTACCTATAGCATCGATATGCCCTTGGACGATATGCCCTTCAAATCTATCATCGGCTCGCATGGCAGGTTCCATGTGAACTTTGTCTTGAAATTTTTCAGCACTTATGATATCTCGCGTTTCGCTTCCAAGCTCTACATCAAAAGTTGTCTGCTCAACTTTTATGACGGTAAGGCAAACACCGTTTATAGCGATAGAATCACCGATTTTTGGTCTATATTTTGCACTGATTGTGAGTCTATTTTCTCTTTGTGCTTTAACGGTGGCAATCTCTCTTATAAGTCCTGTAAACATCTTCATCCTGTACTTTTATTGTGTCATTATAACAAATAATTACAATGAAAGAGAGGAAGTTGACTTTTTGACCCTTTTACTATAGAATTAATCTGCAATACATAATTTAAAACAAGGAATTTTAGATGAAACTTTCTGCACCTACAAAATTGGTATTTTTGATCGCTTTAGTACTTGGAGGTTTGGGTATTCTTATAGGAACTTTGGGGCTTGTTTCTATACCGGCATTGGCAGGATTTGTTAAATGGTTGTTACCGGCAGGCTTTATCTTGCTCGTATTAAGTGTTATGCTTCCGGGGCTTTAATCTCTTCATTCTTAGCGATTCTTGTTTGATAAACAAGAATCGTCTTTTGTAAATTTCAAACAAATTCAAAGATTTCATACACAATATAAACTTCCCAAGATTATTTGATATAATTGCAACAATTTCTAAAGACGGAGTATAGATGGATTATGATGTGATAGTGATCGGCGGTGGACATGCAGGGATAGAGGCATCCCTTGCAAGTGCTCGCATGGGTGCTAAGACACTGCTTATTACCATACTCGCAGAGCAGATAGGTGCTTCAAGCTGTAACCCTGCTATCGGTGGACTTGCCAAAGGCCACCTTGTCAAAGAGGTTGATGCTCTTGGGGGGCAGATGGGCTTAGCCACTGATGCTTGTGGATTGCAATTTAGGATTCTCAACTCATCAAAAGGACCTGCTGTTAGGGGTTCAAGAGCACAGATAGATATGGATAGGTATCGTATCTATATGAGAGATGTACTACTCCATACTGAAAATCTAGAGATCAAACAAGAAATGGTCGAAGAGTTGCTCGTAGAAGAGGGACAAATCAACGGTGTCGTGACACAACTTGGCAATCGATACAGCGCAAAAAAAGTGATCATCACAACCGGAACTTTCCTCGCAGGCATCATCCACATAGGCGAAGTCAAACAAGAAGCGGGCAGGCAAGGAGAATTCCCTTCCAATAAACTTGCAAAAAATATCCGCTCTCTTGGATTTGAAGTTAGCAGACTCAAAACGGGAACATGTGCAAGGATTGATGCAAAAAGTATTGATACGAGTGCTATGGAGGCACAAGCAGGAGATACTCCGGCAGCCCCATTTTCTTTTAGAACAAACAAAAGAGATTTTAACCCTGATCAACTTCCTTGTTATATAGCCTATACCAATGAAACGACACATCAAATCATAGAAAGTAATTTTTCAAGAGCGCCTCTATTTTCCGGACAGATAGAAGGAATAGGTCCGCGGTACTGCCCAAGTATTGAAGATAAAATCTATCGATTTAGAACTAGAGAGCGCCATCAGATATTTGTAGAGCCGCAAACATTGGAAGCCAATGAATTTTATATCAATGGGATGAGTACCTCATTGCCGACTGATGTACAGCTTGCGATGATTCGCTCGGTTGAGGGCATGGAAAATGCCAATATCGTTCGTTATGGATATGCTATCGAGTATGATTTTGTGCAACCGACGGAACTCAAGCATACTTTGGAGACTAAAAAGATTGCAGGATTGTATCTAGCGGGGCAGATCAACGGAACGACAGGCTATGAAGAGGCAGCAGCGCAAGGGTTGATGGCAGGAGTCAATGCCGTCCTTTCTCTAAGAGCACAAGAGCCTTTTATTCTTCGTCGTGACGAAGCCTATATCGGTGTGCTTATCGATGATCTAGTAACCAAGGGAACCAATGAGCCTTACCGTATGTTTACGAGTAGAGCAGAGTATAGACTTTTACTTCGCGAAGATAATGCTGACCTGAGACTCTCACATTATGGGTATGAATTTGGTCTGCTTGATTATCACTATTATGAGCAGTTATGTGAAAAAAAGGCGAGCATCACACAGGCTTTAGAATTCCTAAAAAATACAAGCGTGACGCCGACTAAAGAGTTTTTGATCACACTTGAATCGATCGGTGAAGTGAAGATAAATGATCGCACGCTTTGGATTGATGTGATAGGAAGAGGGGATTTTGATAAAGAAAAACTTCTTTTGCTTCTGCCTGAATTTGAGCAATATAACGATGAGGTGATAGAGCAGATACTCATTGAAGCAAAGTACAGCAGATATATAGATAAACAACACGACCAGATAGAGAAGATGAAAGATATGCTCTCTATCAAGATACCCGAAGATTTTAACTATAGAAATATCTCAGGATTAAGTACAGAGATCATCGAGAAACTAGAGAAATTTACACCTCCTACTTTGCAAGCTGCTTCACAGATATCAGGTATCACTCCTGCTGCTGTGGAAATCGTTCATATCTATATAAAGATGCGTCAAAAGGCAAAGAGTAATAAATAGTTCTCTCTTGCGTAAAGCTTTTGCTATACTTATCTAACGATAAAAGAAAGCAGAGAAGATGTCAGATATATTCTTAGCTTGTTCCCATCGTCTCGATGGGAATGCCTATGCTACTCAAAACATAGATAAAATCCAACATAGCTACAATATCTGATAAGAAGAAGCAAATAAAATATACACCATTTGATAAGTTTGATAATGTAAAATATCAAAAAAGGGTATGGGGCTTACTTTGACATTTTACTATTATGCACACACGGGACATAGGGATGATTTGGATGGAGTACGGCGTGCCGGAGCACTTCTGCCACGCTTAGAGAGTCAAGGAATCACAACAAAACTACTTGTCAATGATTTTCGTGCCGCCCTTGCGGCAAAAGAGTACGGCATCGAAGGTGCCGTGAGTGTTGAGAGTATCCATGATATCGATCTTGTTGTAGATATAGGTGATTCGCTTTTTATTGATTCCCCCGAAGAGCTTCCAGGGCATTTTGAAAATTTCTGCAGAGATTACAAGAAGATATTTCGCCTAGCAAGAGATTGCGATGATAGGGCGCAATCGCAAGAAGAGGTACTCTCTCCTTGGGATGAGAGTATGCGAGCGATATTTATCGATGATATCTATTTGGATGATTCTGATAAAAAAAACGGTATGGTGCTTTTTTACGGGGATAGTGATCCTAAAAAAGAGTTACTTGGAATGGCAAGTCAATTAAAGGATCGTAATATAAATCTACTCTTGGGCGAATATTTTTATCTTGGGTATGAAGATGAACTGGGGGAGTATTTTACACAAATGTATGAGCCCGAAGAGTATAAGGAGATAATCTCACATTCAAAAGATGTCATCACCTTTTCATTACAGTGTGCGATGGAGGCAAAAAGTGCTGGAGCAAATGTGGTGTATATTGAAAAAGAAAAACTCAATGAATGCACCATCAATGTACTTGAACAGTTTCAAATAGCTTATCATGAAAAGAGTGATTTTCAAATTAATAAATTTATATTAAAGAATTCTTCAAAAAGACTTACCAAAAATCCCTTAAAAGACAATAAAATAGATTTTTACATTGCAAATAAAATTAATTCATAAACTTTTAATATCAATTTCTTTATAATACCCCGACTTTATTTTTAATTCAAAAGGAATGTAATGAGTAGTAGAAGAGACTTTATGGGTATGGCCTTAGGGGGTTTTAGTGCCCTAGGCGGCCTAGCAGCTCTTTATGCTATGAAGCGTAGTTGGGATCCGCTTCCAAGTGTAAAAGCAGCAGGTTTTACGACGGTAGACTTAAGTGGTGCACAAGAAAATGTACTAAATGTTGAAAAATGGAGAGGGAAACCTATCTTTGTTTTGAAAAAGAGTGCAGATATGCCTTCTGATGATAGAGATGTGGTTGTCGGACAAGATAGATATCTTGTGGCAATAGGACTTTGCACACACTTAGGGTGTATACCTGCATATTTGCCGAATGACAAGATATTTCACTGTGCTTGTCACGGTGGAGAATTTGATGCAAGTGGGAGACAGATATTTGGCCCACCGCCTAGCCCGCTTGTTATCCCTCCTTTTAAAATTGATGGGACACAATTAGTACTTGGGGAAGAGGGTCCTGAGTATATAAAAATGAAAGAAGCCGGCGTAACAGCCTAATAGGAGGGAATATGGCACATTTTGATGAAAACGCAAAACCTTTTTCGAACCAATGGCTCAATGAACGATTGGCAATCGATACGGTAAAGAGAGTACTCTCAACAGAGTATTGGATTCCGAAAAATATCAATTTTTTATGGGCAATGGGGATGATACTCGCTGCAACATTTGGTCTGCTTATTGTAAGCGGTATCTTTCTTTTGATGTATTATAAGCCTGATGTAAATCTCGCTTTTGATAGTGTAAACCACACAATCATGGGTGAAGTCGGGTTTGGATGGCTGTGGAGACATATCCACGGTGTTGCAGCTTCTGTTGTATTTTTGATCATCTATATTCATATGCTTACGGGTATATACTATAGTTCATACAAAAGAGGCAGAGAGTTGATATGGATCTCAGGTATGCTTCTATTTGTTACTTTCTCAGCAGAAGCGTTTAGTGGATATATGCTTCCATGGGGACAGATGAGTTACTGGGCAGGGATGGTTATCACGAATCTATTTGAGGGTGGTTCGCTTCACCTTACAGGACTTGTTGAATGGATTAGAGGAGACTATGTTCCGGGTGATGCTTATTTGGTAAGATTTTTTATGTTGCATGTATTTTTGCTTCCTTTGGTTATCATCGGGCTTATAGTATTCCACTTTGCAAGCTTGAGATTGCCTCACGTTAACAATCAAGAGGGTGAAGAGATAGACTTCGAAGAGGCAGCAAAACTTTACAAAGAGGGTAAGAAAAAAGAGTCCAAGGTGATTCCTTTTAGTCCTGTATTTTTAAGTAAAGATATCTTTGTGATGGGAGCCTATTTTGTACTCTTCTTCTTCCTTGTATTTTATAACTTTGATTTTGCAATGGATCCTGTCAACTTTGATCCCGCAGATGGACTCAAAACACCACCGCATATCTATCCTGAGTGGTATTTCTTGTGGAGTTATGAGATTCTTAGACCATTCCCGAAAGATCCGGGTCTTATAGCATTTTTGATAGCACAAGTGATATTCTTTTTGCTTCCGTTTATTGATAGAAGTCCAAATGTTGCTCCGGCACACAAAAGAGGACTTTTTGTTATATGGTTCTGGGTATTGGTGGTGGATATGATAGCTTTAACAGTACTGGGCAAATTACCTCCTCAAGGTATTTATACTGATTTAGGTAAAGTTGCTGCAGCTATCTTTTTGCTTATGTGGCCAATACTGTTTATTATCACTAAATTAGAGAAAAAGCTGTAGGGGGCACAGATGAGAGAATTTAAAATATTAGCAGTAGTTGTTTTCTTTACACTTTTGGTATATTATGGAGTTGAACCTTTTGCACACTCCAAAATGCACGCACATGTAGAGGGACACGACTTTGTATATGACGGAACGGCAGATATCGAAGAGGCGAACACTCGAGTTGAGAAGACAAAAGAGGCTTTAGAGAAAGCAAAAGAGCATCTTGCAGAGGTCCAAAAAATTGAAGACGCTCCTCAAGAAGATATAGTAAAAGCACAAGAGGCTATTAAAAAGCAAGAAGACGCTTTAGTAAAAGCCGAAGAAACAGTTAAGCATAAGAGGTTATTTTGGGGCAATGTAGCAAGCATTGCTCAACTTGATGCTAATGTATCAAATGGTGAAATGTCATTTGCAACATGTATGGCATGTCATAATGGTGCGGGTATCAATATGGGTGGTGTTGTTCCACCGAACTTAGATCATGCGGGATCGCTTTATGATAAAAACTATCTTATTGCGCTTCTTAAAGATCCTGCAATGGCATCAAATGTAGATCATAAATATGCCAATACGATGATGCATCCTATGGGAAGTGTAATGGCTATGGTTACATCTGATCAACAAATCGCTGATATCGTTGAGTATATCATGGAAAATAAAGTAGGAGAGCTGGAGCCAAAAGCAGTATTTGAAGAGGCGTGTGTCAGATGTCATGCTGTACGATATGCTAAGATTACACAACTTGGCGATACTCCTGAATTTAAAGAGGAAAAAGATGCACTCGCCTATAAGATCAAAGTACTTGATGAGCAAGCCTTGGTGAAAGCTTATATGGGGAAATTGCCTCCTGATCTCTCTATGATGATTAGAGCAAGAAGCCCACATTATATGGAAACTTTTGTAGAAAATCCACAGACACAACTTCCGGGGACTTCAATGCCGAGAGTCGGACTTACAAAAGAGAACTATGAAAAAGTAAAAACTTATCTTGAAGAGGTTGGGGATCCAAGCAAGCCGGCAAGAGCAGCTATCGGACCATGGGTTATACTCTTTTTTGTAGTATTTACTATCCTTGCGTATCTTTGGAAAAAATCTCAGTGGAAAGATCTTCACTAATTCTTTAGCAGTTCTTCACTGTATTTTTGAAGGAGTTGCCCCAGTCACATACTGGGAGTATGCTCCTTCGCAACAACCTTAAAAACTACAGTAAATTACACGCAAAATTATTTTAAGATTAGTTTATTGTTGCTTCAAAATAATTAAACCCACCTTTTAACAAACTTTTGCTACCCTTCTTAAAAAGCTACAGTATAAAGAAAAAATAGATAGGAGTTTTATGCTTATAGATGGACATGGTCGAAGAGTTGATTATCTTCGCATCTCATTGACGGAACGATGTAATTTTCGTTGTCAATACTGTATGCCCGAAAAACCGTTCTCTTGGGTTCCAAAAGAGAATCTGCTTTCATTTGAAGAGCTTTTTATGTTTGTCAAAGTTGCTATCGATGAAGGTGTCAACAAGATTCGCCTCACAGGTGGTGAACCGCTCTTAAGAGAGGATATCGATAAATTTATCGCTATGATTTATGATTATAAGAGTGATATCGATATAGCATTGACTACAAATGGTTTTCTTTTAGCTCAAAGTGCGCAGAGACTTAAAAATGCAGGTTTGAAGCGACTCAATATTTCGCTCGATAGTCTTAAAAATGATGTAGCAGCAAAGATAGCCGGAAAGGATGTTCTCAAGACAGTTTTAGAGGGTATCGAAAAAGCTTTGGATGTAGGACTCGGAGTTAAACTCAATATGGTGCCGCTTTTAGGGATAAATGACAGTGAAATCGTCGATATATTAGAGTATTCAAAAGCAAAAGGGCTTAAGGTACGGTTTATCGAATATATGGAAAATGCACACGCCAATAGTGAGATTCGAGGCATGCATGGTAGAGAAATCCTCTCTAAGATCAAAGAGAAATATCATATCAAAGCTTTAGGACGAGAAGGGGCAAGCCCATCATTTAACTATAGATTGCTTGAAAACGGATATGAATTTGGGCTCATCGATCCGCACAAGCATGATTTTTGCGAGAGTTGCAATCGTATCAGGCTCACTGCCGAAGGGTATCTGATACCGTGTTTATATTTTGATGAGGCGCAAAGTATCGCCGAGGCACTTCGAGTTAAAGATGTAAAAAAAGCGAGCGAGATACTCGGCGATGTTTTGAAAAATAAACCAAAAGAGAATCGTTGGGATCATGAAGAGTTCAGCTCAAACGATCTCTCAAAAAGAGCTTTTTATGAGACAGGTGGCTGATGATGTATATAGTCGAGCAATTCTTTTCTATCCAAGGTGAGGGGAGATATGCAGGGGAGCCTTCCTATTTTTTAAGAACCGGTGGCTGCAATCTCTCGTGTGACGGATTTGGTTGTTTGTATGAAACGCAAGGTATTAAGAGGCAAGGATGTGATACTTTCTTTGCAGTCGATAGGGCTTTTGTGGAAAATTGGCAGAAGATAGAAGATGCAAAATCTTTTATAGAAACACTTTCAAAAAAGTTTACACAGATTGGCTATCTGCCAAATATTGTTATAACCGGTGGTGAGCCGCTCTTGTATCATCAAGAGCGTGTTTTTTATGAGGTTATGACTTGGCTCATGGAGCAAGGATGCAGAGTAACTTTTGAGACGAATGGAACAATTGATATCGATTTTAAAGCGTATCCTCTCTATAAAAAAGCAACTTTTGCACTTTCTATCAAGCTTTCAAATTCAAATGAGCCTTACAAAAAAAGAGTTAATAAAGAGGCGATTACAAAGATTATCACAAACACAAGCGATTCCTTTTTTAAATTTACAATCGATAAAGAGCTGATTGCTTCTAGCGCACTTGAGGAGATAAAAGATATCGTTGCCTTGGCGCCCAAATTGCCTATCTATTGTATGCCGGTTGGAGAGAGCAGGGAAACTATCCGAAAAAATGATAAAGATGTTTTTCAATTTTGCATGGCAAACAACTTTTTCTATAGTGATAGACTCCATATCCGAATCTATGATACGACCGAGGGTGTTTAGATTTTTGCACATCAAGATCAAAAAAGTTATAATGTTATGATAAAATAAGAGGAAATATATCCGAATTAGGAAAAAAAGATGATTATCAGAAAGCTTTTCAAATTTGAGAATGCTCATATAGTAAGAGGTTGCACCACGCAAAGATGTTCTGAAAATATTCACGGGCATTCATATAAAGTTGAGATACTGCTACGATCACAATACCTAGATCATGGTCAAATGGTTTATGATTTTGGCTTAGTAAAACACACAATGAAACAACTTATCGATAGTTTTGATCATGCTATCACCCTTTGGAGTGAAGACGATCCTCGGTATTTAGAAGATATGAAAAAACATAGTCAAAGATGGGTGCAGTTACCGGTTTCTCCCTCTGCCGAGCAATTTGCAAGAGTATTTTTCCTTGTAATTGAGCAGATACTTCAAGCGAGTAAAATGGTCAATGACGAAAAAGAGGTCGTGCTTGATAGTGTGATTGTTCATGAGACGGATAGTGGCTATGCTCAAGCCTTTAAAGATGATGCACACAGTGAAAATATGGGAGTGATATCACTTGAGACGATTCTTTTTTCCGAAGCGATTAAAAATGAATGGGGTGATAAGAATTGGTGGAAAAAGATATTATCAGATATTTTAATTATAAATCCAAGTAAAATTTAGTATAATCATTACTTGTCGAATTTTTACATCTAAAGAAAAGGATCGAGTTATGAAAAACCTAACACTCATTTCGTTGGTTGCAGCTGCTTTTTTATTTGCAGGTTGCGGTGAAGAGAAAGCAGATACTACAAGTGCTGCAGTAGAGCAAAGTACACCTGTTGCACAAGAAGAAGCTACACCTGTAGTTACTGAAGAAGTAGTAACAGAAGAAGTTGTTGAGGAGGCTCCTGCTGAAACTAATGCAACTGCGACGCCTGCAGTAGAAGAAAATGCAACAACAGAGGCACCTGTTGCCGAAGAAAATGCAACAGCTAAAGAGGTTACAGTGCCTGCTGAGGTACCCGTTACTGAAGAAAATGCAACAGCCGAAGAGGTTGCAGTGCCTGCTCAGTAAGGTACTTCCCTGCACCAAGAAAGTTTTAACATCTAGTTGAGATTACTCACTGCAAAAGACGAATTGATTTTCAGTCTCTTTTGCTAGTGAATGATTTTATGAGTATTTTTACTCTAAATAAAGATATAGTAAAAATACAAGATTGATACTGCTAAAAAATAATTCTTTTCCCTGAAAGACAAATTTTATTATTAACCTTTAATTATAAACCCAAGAAAATTTAGTATAATTGTTTTTGTTGAAAATTGATATTGAAGAAAAGGATCTAGAATATGAAAAATCTAACACTGATTTCATTGGTAACTGCAGCTTTTTTATTTGCAGGTTGCGGTGAAGAGAAAGCAGATACTACAAGTGCTGCAGTAGAGCAAAGTACACCTGTTGTACAAGAAGAGGCTGCACCTGTAGCTACTGAAGAAGTAGTAACAGAAGAAGTTGTCGAAGAGGCCCCTGTTGAAGCTAATGTAACTGCAACTGATGCGACGCCTGCGGTAGAAGAAAATGCAACAACAGAGGCACCTGTTGCCGAAGAAAATGCAACAGTTGAAGCATCTGCGGCTCCTGTTGAAGAAGCAGCTGCTGAAGCTCCGGGGAAAGCTCTCTTTACAACATGTGCTGCATGTCACGGACCTGACGGTAAAACACTTGCACTTGGCAAAAGTGCAGTTATTGCAGGTCAACCAAAAGCAGATTTGTTAGAAAAAATGCATGCATATAAAGCCGGAACAAGAGATATTACCGGTAACGGTATGCTTATGAAGGGTCAAATGGCAGCTCTTAGTGATGCTGATATGGACGCTTTATCTGATTATATATCTTCACTATAATCCATCTACCCCTCTTGGGGTACGATAAATAAACACTCTTTTTTATCCACTTTATTTTTCAAATCCACTATATTTACAGAGCAACTGTTTTCGATATATTCTATACTAGGATCGGTAAGTACAAAAGAGTCAATCTCTTTAAGTGTACTGACTTGATTGGGTGATTGGTTTTCAAGAGGGCTAAAATTTTCTCCGTCAAATTTGCCGCAAATAACACTATATTTTCCCGGATTTAATCTATACTCATTGCTAAAAGTTGTTTTGATGATTTTATGATAGATATCTTTGCCTCCTTGGAGTATCGCAATGACGACCGATACGAAAAGTTCAAAGTTAACCATGGCCGCAAGTGGATTTCCCGGAAGTGAAGCGATGATAGCTCCATCTAATATACCTATAGAAGTTGGTTTGCCGGGTTTGATGTCGACTTTTTCAAAAAGCATTTTTATCCCAAGTTCTCTGAGTGCTTGTTTTGTGAAGTCTTTATCTCCAACACTTGCTCCGCCTGTCGTGATGATGATATGGTTTTTCTTCACAGCATCTGTTATGCTTTTTTTTAGGGTCTCCAAATCGTCACCGACGCTCTGTTCTATATAAGAGCAACAGTGTAAAGCCTTGAGCCTTGCATAAAGCATAGGTGTGTTTGAGTTGTATATCTCAAAGGCACCTATATCTTTGTCTTGATAGCTTCTAAGCTCACTCCCATTACTTAAAATCACGGCATTAACTTTTTTAACAACCTCTATCTCTTTGATCCCTTGCGAAGCCAAAAGAGCAATCGTATAACTATTAATGAGTTCGCCCTTTTTGATGCACACACTTCCTGCTTTGAGCTCCTCACCCTTTTGGCGTATATTCGCGCCCATTTTTACTTGGGTAGGTAGTTTGATCTTGCCATCTTCTTCGGTGATATTTTCTATAGGTACAACGGCTTGGACACCTTGGGGGATAGGAGCTCCGGTCATAATCTTGATGATCTCATTTTGTGCGAGGGGTGCACAATCTTTATCGCCTGCAAAGAGTGTCTTGGTGCATTCAAAAAGCCCTCCACAATCATCCATTCTTATGCCATAGCCATCCATAGCCGAGTGGTCAAATTTAGGAAGATCAATCTTTGCTATGATCTCTTGTGCACAGACTCTCTCTTCGGAGTTGATGATATCTATCGTCTCTTTCTCATCGAGCGGTTTTATCGTATCGTATATGCGTTGTAATGCTTCATTGATTGATACCAAGTGGCTATCCTTACATTTTCTTGTTTTGATGATTATAGCAAAATAGAGTATAATCTTTTTTATTTTCACAAAGAGAGCCTATGATAGAAGAAGCGATAACATACCATTTGGTTACGATAGAGATGCTCTTGGCTGCTATGATTTTTAATCTAGCGGTATCACAGTTAGTCAAAGAGCCCTTTGCTAAGATCATTAGAAGCGGTTATTTTCTCTTTTGGGCGATGGTTTCCATTGTGATATTT
>Ga0307440_1000479_pt1 | contig 19710 bp, 14 predicted proteins | sample SalMarWE160410MG_FD_202150 | JGI IMG/M metagenome (GOLD analysis project Ga0307440, IMG submission 202150) | Salt marsh sediment microbial communities from the Plum Island Ecosystem LTER, Massachusetts, United States - WE1604-10 | ecosystem: Environmental > Aquatic > Marine > Intertidal zone >... | reverse complement strand
TGCGCGCAACTTTTTGCGTAATTAGCCTATTGCCGCAACTCTTTGCACGACCTCGGGCGAATACCGTGTTGTTTCAGCTTGTACTCCAGGCTGCGCAGCGAGATGCCGAGAGCGCGTGCAGTATCTCCTCTGCGACCTTTGTGGAGCTCGAGCGCGGCGGTAATGTGTTCAGCCTCCGCACGTTCCAAAATCGTCTTGAGACGCGGGAGGTACTCGCCCTGTGCTGGTGGAGGGAGCGCGTTTCGGACCGCACGACGGGGCCCGCCGTGAAATCCCAATTCGGGTAGATGCGTCTCGCCTATGACTGTCTCGTAGAAACTGAGATTGATCGTCGCTTGGCGCAGGATGTTTTCGAGCTCCCGGACATTGCCGGGCCAGGGGTACTCACTGAGGCGTCGAAGGGCTGCCGGTGAAATGGTGGAGATCGCTCGACCGTACTCGGTGTTGATCTTCTTGATGATGTGATCGACGAGAAGCGGCAGGTCCTGGAGGTGTTCCCGTAGCGCCGGAATCTCGATCGGGAGTACGTTGATCCGATAGTAGAGATCTTCGCGGAAACGACCGGCTGCCACGGCGGCTTCGATGTCGAGGTTCGTAGCCGCAATGACCCGGACGTTGACGGTGATGGGTCGAGTACCTCCCACTCGCCTTACTTCGTTTTCCTGTACGACGCGTAGCAATCGTGCCTGTGTATCGGGAGACATGACCCCGATCTCATCGAGGAAGAGTGTGCCGCCGTCGGCTTCCTCGAACAGACCCGTGCGCCCGCCCTTGCGGGCACCCGTAAAGGCGCCGTCCTCATAACCGAAGAGCTCGCTTTCGAGGAGGCTCTCGTTCAACGAAGCGCAATTGATGCGGACGAATTTCTCGTCGCGTCGGTCGCTCGCGTTGTGAATGGCGTGAGCGAAGAGCTCCTTGCCGGTGCCGCTTTCCCCGCGGAGGAGGACCGTGGCGATGTTCCCCGCCGCGAGCTTCGCTTTGACAAGCGCCTGCTCGAAGACTGGCTGGGTGCCGACGATGTCGTCGAAGCTGTACTTGGCCTGGAGCTTGCGGATGATCTGATGGGCGTGGCGCAGCTCGCTGTTGAGCTTGGCAATTTCACTGACGTCCTTGATGACCGCGACGCTGCCGCGCAGCTTTCCCTTCACAATGATCGGGGCCGCGTCGACGATCACCTCTTTGGCCGTCCTTCCCACCCTCACGCGCGCGCCCTTCACCGGATGGTGGGTCTTCAGCACTGCCATGTGGATGCTCTCGCCGGCGGCAATATCAACCGTGCAAGGTCTCCCGATGACTTCTTCTCGCGTGAGGCCGGTAACGGCGGAATAGGCGGGGTTTACGGAGACCTGAAGTCCTTTTTCGTCGACAACCGAGATCGCATCCTGGGTTGAGTTGAAGATTGCTTCCCACATGATCCTCATCTCGTTGAGGTGGGTGATCTCCTCGGCGAGCTCGATCAAACCGCTCACGTCCCGGAAGACGGAGAACGCACCCACTATCTCGCGTTTGTTGTCGAGGATGGGCATTCGGCTCGTAACGATCGTCGTCTTGCCGAGCGGCTGTTGAACGTTGAGCTCTGCTATCCCCGTCTCGAGGATACGCGGTAGCTCCGTGGTCGGGATTACCTTCGTCAGCTGTCTACCGAGTACCTCGACGGCAGACCTCCCGGTCAGGTCCTCTGCGGCGCGGTTGAAGAGGGTAATTCTGCCGGACCGGTCGATGGCGATGACGCCGTCATGGGTGGAATTGATGATCAATTCGAGATCCATGTTTATCCCGCTCACAAACAAGTATAGGGTTGTCCCGCGCGGTTGTATAGCTTCACTTCGATGCTTGTGCGATTCGGCCGTGATATCCGGCGTTTCGGAGAATTCCCTGAACTTTTTTTGGTACCCGTGCTATGCTGAAACCTTGGACCAAGGCGCCGGAGGAATTCAAAGTGGCAAGAAGCTACGCCTTGGCGATTGCGCTGTCGGTGCTCATCGCGGCGGTCGTATTTGCAGGCGGCAATCATGAAGCGTCAAACAAGAATCAGAGCGGTGGCAACAATGGAGGGTCGAGCTTTAGCTGGCGGGCTTATGCCGGGACGAAGATCGAAGTCATGCTCGACAGCCATCCGTGGCAGAAGTTCATCGAACCGTTCATTCCGAGCTTCGAGAGACAAACAGGAATACAAGTAGACCTCACCGTGTATCCGGAGAATCAATTCCGCACGAAGCGCACGGTCGAAATGGTCTCAGGTACCTCCAATATCGACGCATTCATGATCATGCCGGCCGAGGACCTCGCGAAATACACGAGGTCCGGGTGGTTGGAGCCCCTTAATACGTTTATGACGTCGAAACCGTTCCTCTGGCCTGAGTACTCAATCTCGGACTTCTTCCGTCCCGCTCTCGAGGCCGGGGTGAGGAACGGCAAGAACTACACGATCCCGATCCAGCTGGAGACCTCGTTGCTTGCATACAACAAGAGTATTCTGGCAAAGTATCGTGTAGCGGTACCGACAACCATGACCGAACTTCTCGCCGCGGCAAGAAAGATCTACGAAGGCTCGAGCGGGCGCATCTACGGAATCACTCTGCGAGGGGACAAGGCCTCGGCAACCTCGCAATGGATCGATTTCGTTCACAGTTACGGCGGCAAATGGTTGAACAAGGATGGCCGTGCCGCGGTCGATTCGCCCCAGGCCGTGGCCGCAACGGAGCTGTACGGCAGGCTCCTCCGTCTCTACGGACCGAGGAGTGCGCTGACGAACTCCTGGTATGAGAGTATTTCGATCTTCATGCAGGGAAGAGCTGGCATGATCTACGATGCCAACGTCTTCAAGGCGGATTATGAGAACCGGGAGATCTCGAAAATCGCCGGTCATGTTGGATACACAATCATACCGAAGGGACCGGATGGCTCGATCCCACATGTTTCCGCGTGGAGCCTCGCGGTCTATTCCGGTTCGAGACACAAGGCGGCAGCCTGGTTGTTCATTCAGTGGGTGACGAGCAAAGAGATCGACTTGAAAGCGCTGGTCGACGGAATACCTGTAGCCCGTGATTCGGCGTGGAAAAGCCCGATCTTCAAGAAGAACGACACCTCTCCCGGGTGGACCCAAGCGACCCTCGCAAGCTACAACGCCGCGTCGCCTCTTTGGAATCCGCCGGTCGTGTCGGTGAGCCAATGCCGAGAGGCCGTGGGAGAGGCTATCGTGGCCGCGATTCTCGGGCAGAATGTACCGAAGGCCCTCAGAAGTGCCGCTGACAGTATGAACGCGATCTTGAGAAGCTCGCGGTAGAGAGCCTTCTCATTTTCGGTCAGATCGGCAGCGAAACGACGGTTGGGCGGAATGAGCGATTGCAGGATCAATGACTATTAGAAACAGAATCTTCCTCAGCTACGTTGTCCTTGTTGGACTGTTCTTGGCCTTTCTCTCCGCTTACGTGTACCTCTCAGTCATGAGAAGCGAAATAGATCGAGACCTCACGCGCCTCTATCAGGTCAAGAGCTCCTGGGGAGATATGCTGATCGCCATGAACGACATCGTGGTCAACTGGAACGACGGCAAGAGCTATGCCAGCTTCGTCAAGCGCCTCGACGAGTTTCAAAACGGGCTGGACTATCTGCGCACAAGCGGTTACGACAAGTTCTACTATCCGCCCCTGCTCAGACGCCACGTTCGTGCTCTCTATCAAATCTGGCTCTTGGCCCATGGGAACATCCTGCAGATAATACACAGCATTAGCAGCACCGACTTTCAGCGTGTTGTCAAGAAAGTGACTCGTGAGCCCGGATTGCAGCGACTCAACCACCTGTGGGTCGAGCTCTACTATCAGGGAACGAGTAAACAGCGGGCCGACGCGTACGTTGTTCGCCACGTATTGGACTCCGTCGCGTTCTTTCCCATCTACAGCAGCACTATGAGCCGCCAGTTTGATATCGTCCTCAAGGAGACCTCGAGCGTCTACGAACGAGTCATCCACATTCAGATCGCCTTGGCGATCTCGTTCTTCGTCCTTTTTCTTCTCGGCTATTTCACCTTCTCGTTCTTCTTTGCCCGTTCGATCTCCCGTCCAATCGTGGATGTCAGCTTGAGGCTGAGCAGCTTCATCGGTCAAAGCATAGAACGGACGAGCGTCGCCCACAGGAATGAAATCGAGCTTCTCGACCATTCTGTAACGACGTTGATCGGTCACTACACCGATCTGTCCCGAATTGCGAGGACTCTCGCAGACGGAGACATCGAGAACGAGTCGCCGGAATTCCCGAAGTCCGGAATCGTTGGAAGCGCGCTCGGGGAGATTTCCGACTATCTACACCACATGGCGCAGGCAAGTGCCTGGATTCGCGACGGTAAATACGGATCTACAGTGGAGCTGAAATCCGACAAGGACGTTCTCGGCCGAACATTCAACATCATGTCGAGCGTAGTTTACGAGAAGATAACCACTCTGAGCCGAGTATTCGACTCAATCGAAGAGGGGCTGCTCGTGATCGACGCAGACGGTATGATTCTCGAATCGAATCATCGGCTCCTCGAGTTGCTTGAGCTCGATTCGATCCACGATCTATCGAGTGCCGGCGGCCTCGAACGATTCATGAGGGACTACGCTCGCTTCCACCGCAAGCTCCTGTCCGACGGGCTTCGTGGCAATCACTCGGCGACGATGATTACCGCTCACGGATCGTCGGTGCCCGTGCGAGTGACGGCGCGGAGCCTCGAACCGATTCCGGGCAAGTCGAACACCTTCATGTTGTTCATTTCCAACGAGTCGTGGAGGGTCAGAATGAAGCGCGAGCGCGAGCAGCTCAAGGCTCAGGCAGTCTTGGCCGAGTTGAAGGCGCTCCGAGCCCAAATCAATCCTCACTTCTTGTTCAATACTCTGAACACGATTGCGCAGTTGGTCGAGACTACACCCGATCTGGCCGTGGATACCATAGGCAAGCTCGCCGACCTTTTTCGCTACACCCTCGCAACGACCGAACGGGAGACGGTCCTCGTTGCCGACGAGCTGAAACACATCCGGGACTACATCGAGATCGAGCAAACCCGTTTTGAAGGGGATCTCTCCGTTTCCTATGCGATTGACAATACGGTGGAATCGCAATCGATGCCCCCAATGCTGCTCCAGCCCATCGTCGAGAATGCGCTTCGACACGGCAAGGACGACAACGGCAGGGTCGACCTATCCATCAAGGCGGAGTGGAATAGCGACGACGTTGTATTCCGTATCGCGGATCACGGATCGACCAGCGAGTTACGCGACTTTTATGGGGGAAGAGGAATCGGCTTGAAAAATGTGAACAATCGACTCAGGACGCTCTACAACAACGCAATTCAGATTCGACCGAACGAACCGAGAGGGGTTGTTGTGAGCGTCGCCATACCTGGAGGCAAGAATGGCGGTACGAACGCTCATAGCCGACGATGAAAAGCCTGCACGACGACGGCTACGTTCAATGCTCGAGGGAGTTCCGGAGATTGTCGTGGTCGGCGAGGCCGAGAACGGAAGGACGGCGTCGACTCTGATAGATCGTCTTCGGCCGGACCTCGTACTTCTGGACGTTCAGATGCCCGCCCAAAACGGCTTCGAGGTGCTCGAGAACATCGACCATACACCGGAGATCGTCTTCGTGACGGCGTATGACCAGTACGCCATCCGCGCATTCGAGGTCGACGCCGTCGACTATCTGCTCAAGCCCTACACGAGGCCGCGACTACTCAAGGCCATTGAAAAAGCGGTTCGCTCTCTACGCGAGACCACCGACCAGAGAGCAAGAATACTCGCGATTCTGGAGCGCCACCGGCAATCGACATCGCGAATTACCCGGCTGACAGTACGTAATGGGGACGACCATCGGATCTTTGACGCCGACCAGGTCTCCCTCTTCCGCGCCGAGGAGGGGCTCGTCTTCCTCCATGCCGGGAGCGAGCGTTTCCTGCTCGACCTCCCACTCCAGACCCTGGAAGACCGTCTTGATCCCGAGCAGTTCTATCGGGTGCACAGAAACGCCATCGTCAACTTGAAGAAGATCTCGCGCATGCGGTCTGCCTCCAACGGCAAGATGGTGGTCGAGCTTTCCAGGGGCGAGAAAGTCGTGGTTTCGAGGTATCGCGCGCAACGGCTCAAGTCGCTGACAGGATTCGTTCGCGGCCTCTCCTACACGTAGGATCGACGACCTCGCAGCGCACTCCTGTGCAGCCTCTTCATCGGATCTCCTCTCTGAGGGGGGGAAGGTGCGATTCATTGACGAAAATCGACGACTCACACGAAATTTGACCGAGCTCCTCCGTTAAAGCGTTAAGGTATGCCATCAAACCAATTCACGGAGGAATCCAAAGTGGCAAAAAAGATCATCTTGATCGTTGCGCTCTCGGTGCTGCTCATCGGAGCGGTCTTTGCAAACGGCCAGAAGGAGTCACCGAAGTCGACGCAAAGCTCGACGACGTCGACCTCGGGCTTCAACTGGCAAGCCTATTCCGGGCAGACCATTCGAGTCATGCTCGACAGCCACCCGTGGCAGAAGTTTATTCAGCCGCTCGTCCCGAAGTTTGAGCAGAAGAGCGGAGTCAAGGTACAGCTTCAGGTTTATCCGGAGGATCAATTCCGTCAGAAGCTGCTCGTCGACCTTTCGGCCGGATCGAGCGCCGTCGACAGCTTCATGTTCATGCCTGCACAGGACCTCTCCCTATACGGAAAGAACGGCTGGCTCGCTCCTCTCGGGAGCTACATGAACAGCAAGAGCGAAACCTCGTCGAGCTTCGACTACAACGACTTCTTCAAGGGAGTACGTGTTCGATACGACGTGGGAGGGAAGACCTACGGCATACCTCTCCATGTCGAGACCTTCATCCTCTTCTACCGAACTGATCTCTTCAAGAAGTATGGCCTGAAGGTTCCCGAGACGATGGCGCAATTGGCGTCAGTGGCCAAGGCTCTGAAGCAGGACCTGGCTTCGAGCGGACAATCGAACGTCTTCCCCATCGTCATGCGGGGCAAGACCCCGGACGCGACGAGCTCCATGGTCAACTTCCTCTTCTCATGGGGCGGGTCATGGTTCAACTCCAACGGCTCGTGTGGACTCGACAGCACGGCATCACAGAAGGCCCTCGCGTTCTACGCGAATCTGCTCCGTAACTACGGCCCACCCGATGCCACGAGCGACAGCTGGCAGGCCAACACGCAGCTCTTTGCTCAAGGACAGGCTGCGATGATGTACGACAGCAATGTCTTCAAGGCAATTGTCTCCAACCCGCAATCCTCCAAGGTCGTCGGCAAGGTCGGATACGCCGCGCTGCCTGCAGGACCGGACGGGAATCGACACCCGACCGTTCTCACCTGGGGCCTCGGCATCAATTCCGCCTCGCAGCACAAGGCCGCCGCCTGGTACTTCGTCCAATGGGCTCTCAGCAAGCAGAACCAACTCGGCTACCTCGAGGCGGGCGGTCCCTCAGCTCGATCGAGCGCCTGGCAGAGCTCACAGTTTCTGAACAGCTCCGGCTACTCCAAGCCGTGGGTCGAGGCTTCCAACCTCCAGTATCGCATCGCCAAGGGCGATTGGGATCCGCCGGTCGTCAACGTCCAGGCCGGTCGAAACGCATACGGACTCTCGATCGTCAGCGCCATCGAGGGCAAGAACGTCAACACCGCTCTCGTTGCCGCCTGCACTCGGATGGACAAGGTCGTCAAGGAATTCGGCAAATAGCCGAATCGATCTCTCATCGTACGCCGGAAGACGCAGCGCTTTCGGCGTACGCATCCTCTCCAAGGAAAGAACGAAATGCGAGGTAGTTGGATAGATCGAAACCTCTCCTGGGTATTCCCCCTGCCGGCAGTAGCCGCCGTCCTGCTGCTCGTCCTTGGTCCTATTTTGACAAACCTGATCTTCAGCGTGCAAAATCGCAGCTGGGGAACGTTCCCCCCACCGAGCTTCGCCGGGCTCGGCAACTACGTCTCAGTTTTCACCGACAGCCGGTTTTGGAACTCCGTCCTGAACATGGCCTATTTCACGGCTATCGCGGTTCCGACGGAAACGGTCCTGGGTTTTGCCGTGGCGCTCCTGCTGAATCGCGACTTCTATCTGAAGGGCGTTATCCGAAGCCTCGTCCTGTTGCCGATGATCGCAACACCGGTTGCCGTGGGACTGATCTGGTCGTTGATGATGAATCCGGAGCTCGGCATCTTGAACTACCTCCTTCAGGTCGTGCATCTCCCTCGAAGTCTCTGGGCCACGTCGTCGAAGCTCGCGATCCCTTCGGTTGCGCTGGTCGACATCTGGGAGTGGACACCCTTCATGACCCTGATCATCCTCGCAGCTCTTCAATCTCTGCGCACGGATCAGCTGGAGGCGGCGACAATCGATGGAGCAAACGCATGGCAGCGACTCTTCAAGATCATCGTGCCGGTGATCCGGCCTGCGATCGTCATCGCCGTGGTCCTGCGAACCATCGACGCACTGAAGACCTTCGATATCATCTACGTAATCACCCAGGGCGGACCCGGCACCGCCTCCGAAACTCTGAACCTGTACGCGTTCAAGAGCAGCTTCCTGTATCTACGCATCGGATACGCCTCGTCCCTGCTGGTGGTGCTCGCCCTCATAGTCGTCGGTGTGGCGGCATTTCTGAATATCTGGACGCGGGGTGCTAAGTCATGACAACACTAACCGCCGTGGGTCATCGCAAGACCCGGCTGCGAAGGCAAGTCCGCACAGGGCTCCTCTACGCCGCGCTCGTCGTGGTCATAGTTCTTCTTCTATTCCCGTTCGTGTGGATGATACTGACATCACTTCGCACCCAAGTTCAGAATACGAGCCCTGTGCCCGTGTGGATATTCAAACCGACGATGGGTAACTATCGATCGGTGCTCGAGCAACACCATTTCATCCAATACACGTGGCATTCGTTCGTAGTCGCGGTGCTCGCTACGGGAATCGGGCTGGTGATAGGGCTGCCGGCGGCGTACACGATCAGCCGCTACAAGCAGCGGGGGCTTGCATTTGCGATTCTGGCGGCCCGCATTACTCCCTACATAACCTTCCTCGTGCCCTGGTTTGCCGCCTTTCGGTTTCTCCACATGGTCGATACCTACACCGCTCTCGTGTCCACGTTCCTCATTGTGAGCCTTCCATTGATAATCTGGTTGATGATCACCTTCTTTGATGATGTACCCGGTGACCTCGAAGAGGCGGCTAAGGTTGACGGTGCAGGGGAAGCTGAGGCGTTCTTTCGGATCGTGATACCACTGTCGGCGCCTGGAATCGTCGCCGCCTCGATCTTGGCATTCATCTTCAGTTGGAATCAGTTCCTGTTCGCACTTGTGTTGTCCGGTCCCCACACTCAGACAGTACCGGTTGCCGTCTTCAACTTCATCACATACGGCGAGATCAACTATGGCGGACTGGCCGCGGCCGCTGTTCTTATTACACTTCCAGTCGTTGTACTGGCGCTGTTTATTCAGCGATGGATCGTTCAGGGGCTTACCATGGGTGCGGTCAAAGGGTAAGCTCCCGACTCCCGGCGCCGATTAGCAATCGTATTTATGACAATTTTTGCCAGATTTTTCTTGTGAAATGAGCGGCTTCGGCTATAATGAGTTCCTGTAATGAGGAAGCGTGATTCCGAGGCGGTGAAGTCTCAGAGCGCTTCCCGACGAAGTAAAACACTCAGGGGGTCTACCAGCATGAAGAAGCTGAGACTGCGGATGGGCACGGCGGCGGGGATAGCGGGCCTGCTCCTATCGCTTTCGGGTTGCGCAACGCTTTCCAACGCTCTCAACCAGATGAACAACGAGCTGAGCACCGGGCTGTCGAACGCCATGACCTCGCCGAAGCTGAACTTCTACGTTCTCTACGCAATTACCGGAGTCTTTGCGGCGTACTCGCCGCAGGGGGCGACGTACAAGCAGGGACAGGGAACCGTTTGGAAAATCACCGATACGAACGGAGGCACGACGAATACATCGACCATCGAGCGTGCGCTGCTCAAGAAAGACTCCGACGGAACCGAGTGGTGGCGTCTCTCCGTGACATCGAGTGATGGCAATTTCCTCTATGAGTATCTCGTTGAGCCCGATCAGACAATCGACAAAGTTCGGTACAAGGATCCGGATACCGGCAAGATCGAGGAGTTCGTCCCTGACAAGTCGAAGGAGCAGCAGTCCCAACAGCAGCAACCTCCGGCGCAGGCGTCCGGAACGGGCTCGAACGGGTCATCTTCCAACGGTGACCAGGTGACGGTGAAAAAAGATCGCCAGACGATCACCGTTGAGGCGGGAACCTTCAACACCGAGCACGTGACCTACGTCGACAAGACAGCGAATTATCGCGATGAGAGCTGGACTTCGAACGAGGTACCGGGCGGTCTGGTGAAATACGTCGACACAAACACCGAGACGAACGACGTTAACAAGGGAGAGCTAACGAAGGTCGAATCCGGAATCGGAACGGTGCTCAACTCCTTCTAGATTCCGCGAGCAGGCAGCGGCGCGAGCGCTGCCTGCAACCTGTCTCCACGTCCCCGCCGGAGCGCTCGTCGTCTCCGTCGGGCGCCTCCCGGAGTGTTTACAGATGCCGACAAGCGGTCTAAAGTTGCCGCGATGAACGCATCAAGAGACCGGCGGGTGGTGCTCATCACCGGCACCTCTACCGGGATCGGTAAGTCGCTTGCCGAACGGCTTTGCGCCGAAGGATATCGCGTCTACGGGACGGTACGTCAGGCGATGCCGAATCTCAGTTTCCGGACGGTCGTGCTCGATGTAACCGACGAGGCGTCGGTCAGGGCGGGCGTCGATGACGTCCTCTCTAAAGAGGGGCGCATAGACGTTCTAGTCAACAACGCCGGAATGGGGATCGCCGGCTCGGTGGAAGAGACCCTAATGAGCGAGGCCCGGCGCCAGTTCGAAACGAATTTCTACGGCGCTTTTCTGCTGATGAAGCTCGTGCTTCCGGGTATGCGCGAGCGACGGTCGGGGATGATCGTCAACGTCAGCTCCGTCGGCGGAATAATGGGAATACCGTTTCAAGGGCTCTATACGGCGAGCAAATTCGCCCTCGAAGGGCTGTCGGAAGCGGTTCATCTCGAAGCGAGCCATCTCGGAATCAAAGTTGTAGTCGTCGAGCCTGGCGACGTGATGACCTCGTTCACCGCTTCGCGCGAGATACACGAGGCACACAAGAACAGCAAGTACCCGTGGTTCGGACGCGCGGTAGAAGCGATCGAGTATGATGAGAACCACGGACTGACGCCGGAGTTCTGCGCACGAGAGATCGCGCGGATTATCAGGAGGAAGAGGCCCCGATTTCGTCACGTCATCAGTCTGCCTTCGCAGAAGCTCACCGTTGCTCTCTACCGTGTACTCCCCTACCGAATCTTCGCGAAGATCCTTCAGGGTCACTACAAGATCAAGCGCCTATAAACGTGTTGCCTATCCGGGCCCAATGACCGTGCCGAGAAAGTCACTGTCTGCGAGGATATCCTGCAGGTTTTCGACCTCTCGGCCCGAGGCAACGATAACACGCAAGCCGAGCTGTGAGGCCTTTTTCGACGCGATTGGATCGAACGGGGTGTTCTTCCCCGGTTCCCAGCGGTCGCCCACCAGTTTGCGAAAATCAGCCCAGGTGATCCTGTCGAGGGGACGTGCGGAGGGGTCGACCTTCGGGTCGGCGGTGAAAACCTGCGCGATGTTGGACAGGTTGACGATCGTGTCGGCCCCGAATTTCTCCGCAAGCAGGACGGCGTCGTAGTCCGTCGAGAACCCCGGCTTCCAACCTGCCGCGATGAGCACCTGGCCGTTGAAGTCCCGAAAGGTAGTAGGGTCCGTTACGACTGGATCTTTGCAGTACTGCGAAAAAACCCCAGCCAACAGCTGTGCATTCAATCGGGTTGCCGCGACTCCTATCCAGTCGGCTTCGCTATCGAGGGAGCTTGCGACTATCTCTCGATAGGCCTTCTGATAGGACCGTGCAGGCGCCCCGCCCCCGACCACGAGAATCAGCTTTCTGCCGCGGTCCGCTGCGAGGTAGCGGCTGACCAAGGCGTGGAATCGCTTGAGGAATGGCACATCGACGCGATCCGGGGCGACGATCGAGCCGCCGAGGGAGATGACTCTTACATCTGTCATATGATCAAACTATATCCGGTTCATCCCGTGCGCTCAAGGGCGGGGCGGCGGAGTGGACGACCGCAGGAGCAGTTCTTATACTGGGCGGAACATGCGAAATCTTTTTGGACGCCCGAAACCCGATCCCGACAGCACCATCATCGAACGATGGGAAACCGGGTTCTTCTGGAAACATCTGGCACGCTTCAAGGAAGAGGCGACTGACCGTTATGAGGCGCTGATCCGGGGAAGGGCGTTGCATCTCACACTCAAACGGCGCAATCTCTTTGCCTGGGTCAACGATCCTTTCTATCGCTACCGGGATTTCGTCTTGGATGCTGAGATCAACCTTCCGTCGGGGCAGCCCCATTCGTCGGCGGGGCTGCTGTTTCGTTACGTAAACGAATCGACCTACTACTACCTGTTGGTATCGACGCGCGGCTACTTCCGCTTCGATGTCGTCTTCAACGGCAACCCGATGCGCCTCATCGAGTGGACTGAGCTGCCCGCGGAGCCCACAGAGACTTTCCGATTGAGAGTGATTGCGAACGGATCTCGATTCACCTTCTGCTACAACGACGAATGGATCGCAGAGATTGACGACGACACGGTGGATGCGGGAGGGGTAGCCTTCGGCGCTCAAAACTACGACGAGGGCGAGCAAGCGACGGCCTCGATGCAGCACCTCGTTCTGGACTCTCGCGGCATAGAGATCGAAACCCAACACTATCGTTGGCGAGAGACCGTCACGGTGGAACCCGAATCGCGTCTGCGGCTTGCACGAACCCTCTTCACCGGTGGCAACGCGACCGCCGCCATCATTCAGATTCGCAAGGCGTCTCACTCGAAGCGACCGGACGCCGACTCGCTCTTCCTACTTGCCGAGTGTCAGGTGAGCCTCGGTCTGCATGCAAGCGCCATCGAGAACATCGAAAAGGCACTCGCTTTCGACCCGGATCGTCTGGAGGCTCAACGGGAGAAGGCCAACCTGCTTTATCTTCTCGGGAGGTATCTGGAGCTGCGCGACTACCTGGACGGGCGAGTCGAATCATCCGAGAGCTCAACCCTGTGGAATCTCTCCGGGCATGCGCACTTTTCCCTCGGTAACTGGGCGGCGGCCGCGACGGCCTACACGAAGGCGAGTGAGCTCGAACCGGGGATGCCGCTGTTCCACGTCAACTCCGCTCGTGCCTACGAACACCTAGCACAAAGGCAGAAGGCACTCGAGCACTACGTCATGGCAGGACGGCTATTCGTGCGTCAGGACGCGGTCGAAGAGCTTGCTCAGATCATACCGTCGATCAAGTCCCTCGATCCCGCCAACCGCGAGGCGCGGATCTTCGAAGGGACGATTGCCTTCCGGAACGGGAACCTGCCCGAGGCGGAGCGGCATTTCGACGAAGTGGTGAACGAGGGGGTCCAGGACAGCGCCGTTCTCTACATGCTCGGCATCATCCGTAGCCGACAAGGCGACAGAAGGTCGGCGCTCGAGCTCTTCACCCGGGCGGCAGAGCTCGAGCCGGAGTTTTCCCTCTACTGGTTCCGGCTTGCGGAAACCCGATATCTCCTCGGCGAGGATCCCGCCGACGCCCTCGATCGAGCGCTGAGGCTCGCGCCTGACGACCCGTGGACGCTCAATTTGGCGGGACAGGTCTGGCTCGATACGGGACGGGCGGGAGAGGCGGCCGAGACCCTGCGCCGTGCCGCGGAGAGGGCTCCTGAGGAGGTGGACATCATCGTCAACTACGCTGAGGCTCTCTTCCGCAGCGGTTCCGAAAAGGAGGCCGTCGAGCTTCTCGAAGGCAGGAAGGAGCCGGAGGCACTCAACACCTTGGGCAACGTCTTCACGCGAATGTCGAGAGCGCAGGATGCCCTCGCGGCCTACGAGCGGGCCTACGAGGCCGCTCCTGACGATCCAATCATCTGCGAGAATCTTGCGGCCGCCTGCATCGAGAGCGACCTCGTACGCAGAGCCGAGGAGCTGCTCGGTAGGCTCATGGAGACTGCGCCTTCGCCGTCGGTAATGAATCGCGTGGGCAATCTTGCCCGAATCGAGGGGGATTTTGTGCGTGCCGAAACGGCCTATCGACAGGCGCTCGAGCTCTTGTCGATTCCGGACATCGACGCGGAGCTTTCGCAGGAGCAGCTCGATCGTCTCTCGGCGGACACGCAGCTCAACACGACCGTTGCAGAGATCGAGTACAACTTGGCCGACCTCTATCAGCAGTGGTTTCGATCCGAGTTCGCCACGAAGGTGGCTGAGCGGATGCGGCTCCACGCTGTGAACGGTCGAGCGCGAGAGCTCGCCGAGCGAATCCGGCTCGCAACACAGGTGCAGCTCGCCTGCTCGCACTGCGGCAGAGAGTGGTGGGCACCGAAACGAGTGGATGTGCCCCCCGTTCTGCGTTTGCAGGGCGAGCCACCGGGGGATTCCCCGGCCGGCAGGTGCGAGAAATGCGGGAGGGTGTATTGTGTCGGCTGCGCAGTCGAGCATCTTCGTGGGGACCACTTTGTATGCCCATTCTGCGACGAGTTCTTGAAGCTCAACGACGATCATCTGAAGTACTTGGTGCTCAAGGCAGTCGAGATATCTCAAAAAGGTCACCCTTGACAAAGACAATCCGATCAGTAAGATGAATTTCAACGTGAACAGACGCGAAGTGTTGAATTGAAACGCCCTATTTCTATAGCAGCCATCTCAGTGACTATTGCTCTTCTCTCGGCGCAGCTCGTCAGCGCCCAACAAATACTCACTGCAGACAAGTATTTCGAGAAGATCTCGCAGAACTATGCCGGCATCAACGACTACGAGGCGGACATTGCGATAACCCAGGGCAAGAATGTAATGAAGGGCGTTCTCTACTATAAGAAGCCCGACCTCATGCGTATCGACTTCTCCGAGCCCAAGGACCAGGTGATCGTCTCCGACGGTACGAAGCTGACGATATACATACCCAAACAGAGCGCGGTTTTTCAGCAGACCCTGAAGAAGAGCGCCCAGCCCTCTTCGGGGCCGCTCATTGCCAACGAAGAAGGTCTGCAGCTTCTCAAGAAGAACTACAGCATAGCCTACCTGGAGAGCCCGAATCCGGTGCCGCTTGAAAAGGATTCCTCGGAGATGGTTGTGAAGCTCAAGCTCGAGTGGAGGTCGACCGGTGAAGGGTTTCGCCAGCTCGAGCTCGATATCGGCGACAAGTCGGGATTGATCCGCCGGATCATCGGCGTTTCGGCGGCGTTCGAGAAGACGCAGTTCGACTTCATGAATATCAAGACTAACCAGAATATCCCCCAGGGACGGTTCAAGTACGAGCCTCCCCAGACTGCGAATATCTATCCCAACTTTTTGTTCGTACCGCAGAGCTGATCTGCGTCGAAGACGGGTGCTATGGAATCGATCGGGGACAAGCTACGAGCGACGCGAGAGGAAAAGAGCCTTTCGATTGACCAGGTCGCCCGAGATACGAACATCGCGAAGCGCTACATCGTTGCGCTCGAAGACGAGGCCTTTTCCGAGTTCCCCGGTGAGCCCTATCTCGTAGGATTTCTGCGTAACTATTCCGACTATCTCGGTCTCGATGCCGAAGAAATCGTGGGCCTCTACAAGAACTTCAAGATCCAGGAACAACCGGTCCCGATGGAGGAATTGCTCGAACCGAAACGCTCGCCGCGAAGTTTCATTATCATCATTGCTGTTGTGGCAGCCATCGGGCTGATCGTTGCCGGAGTTCTTCTCATACCCCCGCTCCTCTCCAAAGGCGGTGGACCCGCTCCGTCGCCGACGGCAAAAGCATCGACGACAGGCACGGGTAGTGAATATCAGTTGAAGGACGAGATAATCGAGCGACGATTCCTCCCGGGCGACACGGTCGTCGTGCCGGTAGGGAGCAGGAGCTTCAAGGTCAAGCTCTCAGTATCCGGGCGGGACCTGGTCCTCACGGACGCGAACGGGCAGCAGACGGTCAAGCTCGGTGAAGAGAAATCCGTCGACCTCAACGGGGACGGCACACCGGATCTGAAGGTGTTCCTGCGGGACATCGATACACAGGACCCGGCGAAGGGAATCATAGTTCGCTTCGACCGCTTCACGCAGTCTCCGAATGTGCCCGCACCGACGCCGTCGGAAACGACCGGAGCCGTTGCAGCGACTCAAGCTCCCGCGCCTGCCAACGGCGCCGCATCCGCGGCCGCAACGCAACAACCCGCTTCGACGCCGGCACCTGCGGCGCAAACCTCTGCGGTCCCGACCCCTGCGCCTCAACCCCCTCCACCGCAGCCGGCTCCGGAGCCACAGCCACAGCCACAGCCACAGCCGACAATTGAGGCTCAAACGCAGCCCCAGGCAGCGCCGCCATCCGAAGCCGTTCCGACGATATCGCCGACGAACAGCAATCCCAGCGGTCCTGTGGTTATCACCCAGGAGGCGGCCTCATCCCCGTTTTCGGTGAACATCGACTTCACGGGATATTGCCTCTTCAGGTATCTGATTGACGGCCAGGGTGAGGATCAGCGGTATTTCCAGAAGGGTGAGACTACCAGGCTCGAGGTGAGGCAGGATGTGGAGATCTGGGCCTCGAACGGCGGCGCCCTCAACGTGTCAATCGGTGGGGCCAACGTCGACATGGGTAATCCGGGAGAGGTTGTTGCGCGCAAGATTCAGTGGGTGAAAAACCCGAATACCGGGACTTTCGAGCTTCAGATGACACGTCTGCAGTAGTTCCCGCCCGGCGTCCTGCCTGCTATTTGCTCATGCTGAGCTCCCGCTCCATCCTGCAAATTCGCTGCCTGAGCTTCGTAACCCCTTTGAGCTTTGCATCCAGCGCAAGCCCTCTCTCGAGGCACACCTGAGCGTCCTTATGGTTGTCCAACCTGACATGGATCTCCGCTGCGGTTTTCAGCGCCTGGGCCCGGAACTTGTCCGGGAAGCCAAGGACGATGAGCTCGTCGATGCATTGCAGGTGGTAGCTCGGATCGCTCGAGCCGAACATCTTGAAGAAGACGATGGACTGAAGCCTTCGCTCAACTTCGAAGAAGAAATGTTTGAAATAGGGCAGATCGAACTCCCGCTCTGCTATGTTGCGCAGCAGCTCGAATGCCCGCCCGTAGACTCCCTGTTTCTCGTACTCTTCGGAGAGTAGGTAGGCACAATCCATGTAGTCTTCTCGATCGAGGTAGCGATCGAGCTTGAAGCCCTCTTCGGTCACCAGACGATCGTAGAGCATCAATGCCTCGTTCTCGCGGCGGTGGAGCAGATCGAAGAAGATCAGCTTCGCCTGGCTATCCATGTCGTCTGTGCGCGAACGAAGGAACTCTCTGTAATCGAAGTCTGCAGGCGACCGCTTGAAGATTCGATGGGCCCGGTTGTATTCCTCCCTTTTGGCCGGATCCGACAGGGTTTTGTACGCCTGAATGAGGATGCGGATGTTCTTCTGCGAGTTCTCCGGCGCCTTGAGCAGGTCGGGATGCTGTTCCTTGACCTTCTTTCGGAACGAGCGCTTTATCTCGGCCACGGAGGCTGTAGGTTCAAGATCGAGAATCGCGTAGTAGTCGGCTAGGCTGTCCTCTCTGAAACTGATCATTCCTTGCCTAATGTAGCGTATCTTCGGGGAATATACAATTTCAGAATTGCTTGGACACCGAATTCTTCTCGGGCGATCGCCTACGGAATGATGACAGAGCGAGAGCAAGCATGCATAATTGTGCAATGACCTCCACGCCGAGCTACCTCGAATCCCTCAATCCCGAGCAGCGGGAAGCGGTTCTCCATTCGGGGTCTCCGCTTCTGATTCTCGCGGGGGCGGGCTCCGGGAAGACACGGGTCATCACGAGCAAGATCGCCTACCTCATCAGCGAAAAAGGGGTCGATCCTCGTTCGATACTGGCCGTCACCTTCACCAACAAGGCTGCAAGGGAGATGTCAGAGCGAGTAGCGACGATGGTCGGAGAGGCGACCGGGACGCTCATAAAGACCTTTCACGCATTCGGAGCCTGGTTGCTGCGTCGATACGGCGCATCACTTGGCCTCGCCCCGGCATTTACGATCTACGATGACGACGATGCGACGAGCCTCCTATCCGGTCTCACCGAGAAAATTTCCCGTCGAGATCTCTCGCGATATTCAAGGATGATCAGCCGAGCAAAGGACTACTGCTTGGGGCCGGAAGACGACCTCCGTACGATAAGCGCCGACCCCAGGCTGCCGGAGCTCTATGCGCTCTACGAGCGACGCATCCGGGAGATCGGCAACGCGGACTTCGGCGACCTGATTCTGAAAAGTGTCGAGCTGCTCCGCGAAGAAGAGGAGGTGCGTCGGAGGATCCATGGCCGTTTCACGACGGTGCTCGTCGACGAGTATCAGGACTCCAATGTTGCTCAATATCAGCTTCTGAAAATGCTTGCCGGTCCGCAAACCTACCTCTGTGTCGTCGGGGACGACGATCAGTCCATCTACCGGTTCCGCGGCGCAGAGGTACAGAACATCCTCACCTTCAAGGACAGCTTTCCGCGAACAAGGGTCATTCGACTCGAGGAGAATTACCGTTCCACGAAGACCATTCTCGACATCGCTTCGGCGGTGGTCTCGAATAACTCTGGTAGGCTCGGCAAAACTCTTCGTACCTCGAATCCAATCGGATCGCCTGCAGTGCTCGCCCATTTCAGCGGGCACGAGGAAGAGGCTCAGTTCTGCGCAAACCTCCTCGACGACGGTAACTTGGGTGGAACCGCGGTTCTCTACCGGACGAACGCCCAGTCTCTCGCGTTCGAGACTCTCTTTACTCGGTTGAATATTCCCTATCGACTCGTAGGGGCGCTCAGGTTCTACGAGCGCGAGGAGATCAAGGACAGTCTGGCTCTGCTCTCGCTATTGGTAAACCCGCGGGACGAGGTTGCATTTCGACGGATCGTGAACAAACCCGCCCGCGGCGTCGGGGCCGCATCGGTGTCAAAGGTGCTCGATCTGTCGGCCGAGACGAAAAGTGATCTTCTCGCGGCGGCCGGGATCGCAACCGGCCGTCTGTCGAAACGCGCCGCGGGCGGTATCGAGACCTTCGTTCGTCTCGTCGCGCTGCTTCGCGACCAACTCGAGACGGTACCGCTCTATCAGTTCGTTCAGGCGGCGATCACGGAGTCGGGCCTGCTTCAATACCACAAGGCGCAGGACGAGATCACCGGCAGTCAGAAGCTGCGCAACCTCGACCAGCTGGTCAATGCGGCGTCGGAGTACGGGCAGGGTCTCGAAGGGCTCACGCTCTTTCTCGAGCACATCGAGCTGGACCGCTCGCAGGTGGCGGGAGAAGACGAGGACGACGGCGAGCGCGCCACTCTCATAACAATGCATAACACAAAGGGGCTCGAGTTCGATCGGGTCATCATTACCGGGCTCGAAGACGAGCTCTTCCCCGGCAGGAAGGAGGAGTACGACGACGATATCGAGGAGGAACGGAGGCTGTTCTACGTGAGCATCACTCGCGCGCGGCGAGAGCTCTATCTCACGAGCTGCCGGACGCGCCTGGTATGGGGTCGCCTCATGCCGATGTACCCGTCGCGCTTCCTCTCGGAGATACCCGAGGCACTCATCGAGATTCGCGACAATGGGGTTGCGGGAACGGGAGCACGGGCGGAC
>Ga0307440_1000478_pt1 | contig 19716 bp, 18 predicted proteins | sample SalMarWE160410MG_FD_202150 | JGI IMG/M metagenome (GOLD analysis project Ga0307440, IMG submission 202150) | Salt marsh sediment microbial communities from the Plum Island Ecosystem LTER, Massachusetts, United States - WE1604-10 | ecosystem: Environmental > Aquatic > Marine > Intertidal zone >... | reverse complement strand
GGTGTGCGCGAGGCGCCGACGGTCCATGCTGTGCGGCTTCTTCTGCCGACGGCGGATATTGGCGCGTGGGCTCATAAGGAACCTCCGGCCGGCATCACCGAGGCCTCGCTCTCGTGCAGGCGGGCCGAGGCCAGGATGCGCAGGCACAGTGCATCGAAGCCGATGCCGGCGGCGGCGGCGGATTTGGGCAACAGGCTGGTCTCCGTCATACCCGGAATGGTGTTGATCTCCAGGATCACCGGCTCGCCGCCGTCGGGGATGATCATGTCGACGCGCGGCGCCCCGCTCGCCCCGACCGCCCGGCACGCCGCTTCGGCGTGCTGCATGCAATGGCGGAGCGTTTCCGGCGGCAGACGGGCCGGACAGAAGTAGTCGGTCGCCCCCTTGGTGTATTTCGCGGTAAAGTCGTACATGCCGGATTTTGGCGTCACCTCGACCGGGGGCAGGGCGCTGTCATCCAGCACCGAAACCGCGACCTCTACACCCGTGACCGGCATCTCGGCCAGCCAGCCCGTGGTATCGCCCTGCCACGCCAGTTTCAGCCAGTCCATTTCGCTAACCAGGCGGAACAGGCCGACACTGGAGCCCTCGGCCACCGGCTTGATGATGACCGGATAGCGGATCGGTCCACGCTCGCCGATCGGGATATCGATAGGGGTCTTCAGCCCCGCATGATGCAGTACGGCCTTGGTCAGGCGCTTGTCCATGCACAGCGAGGAGGCGGTGACGCCGGAGCCGGTGTAGGGGATGGACAGTATCTCCAGCAGGCCTTGCACGCAGCCATCCTCTCCCAGGGTGCCGTGCAGGGCGACGAAGGCGACGTCGATACCGGCATTGACGATGGCGGCGCACCAGTTGTCCTGCAGGTCGATGGCCACGGCATTGACGCCAGAGCGCGTCAGCGCCTGCAGCACGGCGCCGCCCGAACGCAGAGAGATCTCCCGCTCGCTGGAGCTGCCACCCATCAGCACGCCGACCCGCCGGTCCTGGAACGGAAGCGCGGTCATGGTTGGCTCACGATGCGCACTTCCGGCTCCAGTTCGATGTCGAAGCGCGCCCTGACTTCCTGTCGGGCCTTCTCGATCAGTGCCAGCACGTCTGCGGCTTTGGCGCTGCCGTCGTTGACGATGAAATTCGCATGCACCTCGGAAATGCGTGCACCGCCGATGACGTAACCCTTCAGGCCGGCCGCCTCGACCAGGCGGGCGGCATGGTCACCCTCAGGATTCTTGAACACCGAGCCGCAGTTCGGCCAGGCCAGCGGCTGTGTTTCGCTGCGCTTGGCGCGCATGTCACGCATGCGCTGGCGTATGGCCTCCGCTTCGCCGGACTGCAGCGCGAAGGTGGCGTCGAGTACGATGGCGCCGGCGGGCAGGGTCGTGTAGCGGTAGTGCATGGTAAGCTGAGATGCCGGCACCTCTGTGGTATGTCCGCGGCGGTCGACGATACGGATCGATTGCAAGGTATCGGATACCTGCTGGCCGAAGGCGCCGGCGTTCATGGCCACACCGCCGCCGACGTCGCCGGGAACGGTGGCCATGAACTCCAGGCCCGTGAGCCCATGGTTGGCGCACTTCTGGGCCAGTTTGCCCATGCGCACGCCGGCCCCGGCGGTCACCAGCCGGCCGGTGATGGTCAGTGCGGCCAGGTCGGAAAGATCGAGCACCAGGCCGTCGAAGCCTGCGTCGGGCACCAGCATGTTGCTGCCACGTCCCAACGGCAGGATGGGCAGATCTTTCGGGATCAGGGTCATGCCCCGCACGAGCTCGGATTCGCCGGCAGGGCGAAACATCCAGCGGGCCGGTCCGCCGACCGCCAGCGTGGTATGCCGTGCCATCGGTTCATTTTTGTGCAGCACGCCGCAGCCTGCCAGCGGCTCGGCCCAGGAAGCCCGTGTGCGCTTGATGACCATCATGTCTTGCCTCCACAAGCGTCCCGGCGCATGTCGACGGCCAGGGTGCCGATCGAGCCGGCGCCCATCAGGATCACCGTGTGTCCCTGCTGCAGCGCCTCGGCGGCGATGGCTTTGGCCGCATCCATATCGGTGCAGGTCCGTACATGGCGGTGACCGCGCGCGGCCATGCCGTTGCACATCGCCTCGGAACTGATGCCAGCAATCGGGCGTTCGCTGGCGGCATAAATCGGCAGCAGCGTCACCTCGTGCGCCAGATCGAAAGCACCCAGGAAATCCTCCATCAGATCGCGGGTGCGCGTGAAGCGGTGTGGCTGGAAGATCACGGTCACCGTGCGCTCTGGCCAGCATTCGCGTGCTGTGGCCACCGTGGCCTCAACCTCCTTCGGATGGTGGGCGTAATCGTCGACAAGGATGCCGGGGCCGATCTCGGTGAGCTGAAAGCGGCGCTGGATACCGCCGAAGTCGGCCAGTCCGGCGCGGATGGTGTCGATGCCGATGCCGATGTCGCGCAGCACTGCGATGACGGCCAGCGCGTTCTCGGCATTATGCTGACCGGGGATGGCCAGACGGAATTCACCCAGATCTTCCCCTCCGGCGGTGCCGACATGGATGATCTGTCCGTTCCCTTCGCAGCGGCGGGAAAGCAGGTGAATGTCCGCCTGCGGACTGCTGCCGTAGGTGGTGATGGGCTTGTGCAGGCCATCGCGCAGGGCGGCCACGTGCGGATGCTCATGGTGCAGCACCGCCCGCCCGTAGAAGGGGACGTTGCCCACGAACTGGCGGAAGGCATCCATCAGCTGCTCGAAGCCGCCGTAGTGACTCAGGTGCTCCGGATCGATATTGCTGACCACCGCCAGCATTGGCGTCAGGCGCAGAAACGAACCATCGCTTTCGTCGGCCTCGGCCACCAGCCAGGGGCTGCCACCCAGCTTGGCATTGTTGCCGGTGGCGACCAGCCGTCCGCCGATGACATAGGTGGGGTCCAGTCCCGCCGTTTCCATGCCGTGGGCGATCAGCGAGGTGATCGTGGTCTTGCCGTGGCTGCCGGCAATGGCGATGCCCTGTTTCATGCGCATCAGCTCGGCCAGCATCTCGGCACGAGGGATCACCGGAATGCCCTTCTGGTGGGCGGCCTGCACCTCGGGGTTGTCGCGCTCGATGGCAGAGGAGATCACCACCACCTGGGCGGGACCGAGGTTGTCGGCACTGTGGCCGATGGCCACCGTGATGCCGAGCTGGCGCAGGCGAGTGACGTTGGCGCTTTCGGCCATGTCGCTGCCCTGGATGGCGAAGCCCTGGTTGTGCAGCAGCTCGGCGATGCCGCTCATGCCGATGCCGCCGATGCCGGTAAAATGGATATGGCGGATGCGCGTGATCATGCTGCCACCCCCAAAAAAGGCTGCAGCACGGCCAACTGGCGGGCCTCGGCATCCTCCGGCGCCTGCACCCGGGCAGCCTGGCTCATGGCGCGCAGATGCTCCGGATCGCGCAGCAGCGGCGCCAGCATGTCGGCAAGGGTTTGGGCCGTGGTGTTCCCTTGATCGGCGATCAGCGCCGCCCCGTGATCGGCCAGGGCTTTGGCGTTGAACAGCTGGTGGTTGTCGGCGGCGTGCGGCAGGGGCACGAAGATTGTCGGCATGCCGCAGATAGCCGCCTCGCTGACGCTCATGGCACCGGCGCGGGCGATCATGATATCGCCGCCGGCATAAAAGCCCGGCATGTCCTCGCAGAAACCCATGACCTCGGCGTCGACATTGGCCTCGGCATAGCGACGACGCACCTCGTCGATGCGGCCCGGGGCATTGCCAGCGGCATGTGTGACATGGAAGGACAGGCCTTGTCCGGCAAGCACGCCGCAGGCTTCGGGCACCAGGTGGTTGAAGAACTCGGCTCCCTGTGAGCCGCCCATGACCAGCAGCCTGGGCGGGGTATGTGCCTGCCAGTGGACGCTGTGCAGGGGGGCGGCCACGATGTTACCGGTGATCATGACCTTGTTCGCCGGCAAATGCTCGGCGGCATCGGCAAAGCCAAGCATGATCTTCCGCGACAGCCGGGCCAGTGTGCGGTTGACCAGCCCCGGCACGGCATTCTGTTCATACAGCACCACCGGGATGCGGCTGATCAGGGCCGCCATCACGCCGGTGACGCTGGCATAGCCGCCGACCCCGACCACCAGCTGTGGCCTGGCATGGCGCCAATGACGGCGCACCTGGCGCACGGCGGCCGGAAGCTCCCACAACAACACGCGCAGGCGCTGGGCTAGCCCCGCCCCCTGCACGCTGTGGATCGGCAGCAACAGCACCTGCTCACCGCGCTCCGGCAGCATCTTAGCCTCCAGGCCGCGCTCGGCACCGATGAACTGCACCTGCAGTGCCGACCAGCGCCGACGGGTGGCGTCGGCCAGCGCCAGGGCGGGCATCACGTGGCCGCCGGTGCCCCCGCCGGCAATGCACAGCAACGGCGCGGCGCTCATGCGGGCATCCCCGGGCGATGGTTCTGTGGCAGATGGCGTTGCACAGCGAGCACCATGCCGATCAGCAGGCATTCGCCGAACAGGGCGCTGCCGCCATAGGAGACGAAGGGCAGTGGCATGCCCTTGGTCGGCAGCAATCCCATGGAGGCTCCCATGTTGATGGTGAAGGCCAGCCCGAGCAGCAGGCTGCAGCCGAGCACCAGCAGGCGGGCGAACATATCGTTGACGTCGATGGCCAGGCGGATGCAGCGCCACATCAGGATCGAAAACAGCACGATCAGGCTCAGGGTGCCGGCCAGGCCCAGCTCCTCGCCGATCACGGCCGAGATAAAGTCGGTGAAGCTTTCCGGCAGGTAGAACAGCTTCTGTACACCCTGACCGAGGCCGGCCCCGTCCACACCGCCGGCGCCAAAGGCGATCATCGATTGCACCAGCTGGTAGCCGCTGCCATAGGGATCATTCCACGGATCGATGAAACTGAGCAGCCGGCGCAGGCGGTAGGGCTCTGCGACCATGGTGATCAGGCCGATCGGAACGGCGGTGACGATCAGGCTGGCCAGATGCCGGATCGGCACGCCGCCGGCAAACCACATGGCGATGCATACGGCGGTCAGCAGCACCGCATTGCCGAAGTCCGGCTGCATCAGCAGCAGCACCACCATGATGGCGAGTACGGTCAGCATCGGCGCCAGTCCGGTGGCGAACTGGCGCAGGCGCTCGGGGAAGGCCGCCATGTAGTAGGCCATGTACAGGATGACGATGGGCTTGGCGAATTCGACTGGTTCCAGGGTGAACAGCGGCAGTGAGAACCAGCGCCGGGCGCCGTTGATGTTCTTGCCCAGGCCTGGGATGAGCACCAGCACCATGATCAGAAAGGCCAGTGCCAGCAGCGGTACGCTGACCGCTTTCCACCAGCTGATGTCGATGCGAGAGGCCCACCACATCAGCGCGAAACCGAGCGGAATATACAAAACCCAATGGCCGATGATGCGGTACGGATTGCCGTAGCGTGCCTCGGAAATGCTGAGGCTGGCGCTGGCGACCATGATGATGCCGAACAGCATCAGGGCCGTGACGCTGCCGATCAGCAGTCTGTCCGGGGGTAGCAGGCGCTTCATGGTTGGCCTTCCAATCTGTCGATGGCCTCGGCGAAGGCCCGTCCACGTTCGGCATAATCCCTGAACTGATCCATGCTGGCTGCCGCGGGGGATAACAGTACCGGCAGCGTGGAAGCATCGGCGGCGACCATCTCCACGGCACGGTTAAGGGTGCGCGCATAGGTGGCCGGCACATCGGCGGCAGCCAGCACCTTCAAAAAGGGTGCCCCGTCTTCGCCGATGACAAAGGCATGCTCGACGTGGCGGCGGATGACGGGCTTCAGCGGAGCCGGATCCAGTCCCTTCAGCAGTCCGCCGCAGATCCACACAACGCGATCGAAGGATTCGAGCGCCGCCCTGGCTGCATCGGGGTTGGTGGCTTTTGAATCGTCGTACCAGGCGCGTCCGGCGGTGCGGGTCAGCAACTGCATCCGGTGTTCCAGGCCGCAGAACGTGGTCATGGCCTCGACGATGATGCTGGCGTGTACATTGAAGCTGGCGGCGGCCTGGGCAGCCACGGCCAGGTTCAGCTGCTGGTGGCGGCCGCGGATCGGCATGTCGGCCAGATGCACCCGGTGAAACGCATCCTGCTGCCGCCAGAACAGTTGCCCGCTTCCCGTTTCGATGCCGGCGATCAGGCTGCTGTCCTCGGCCGATTGGTCCGTGATGCCGAAGCGACCGACCCAGACGCCGCGTTCGCGCAGCTTCCCGGCGAGGGCGTCGAATTGTGCATCGGCCGGGAGCAGGGCCGTATCGTCCTCGCCCTGGCCCTCGAACATCCGGAACTTGGCTGCGGCATACGCCTCCGGGCTGCCGTGGGCGTCGGCGTGATCCGGCTGCAGGTTAAGCAGAGCTGCCCAGGCGGGATGGATGATGCGGCTGCGTTCCAACTGGAAGCTCGACAGTTCCAGCACCACCCGCTCCGGCTGGCCTGCTGCCAGCAGATCCAGCATCGGCGTGCCGATGTTGCCACCCTTCTCGATGCCCTCGGGTAAGGTCTCCAGCAGGGTGGCGATCATGGTCACGGCCGTGGTCTTGCCGTTGGTGCCGGTGACGGCGATCAGCGTGCCCTGGTAATACTCGGCGAACAGATCCAGGTCGCCGACCACCGGCACCTTGGCGGCGCGCACCTTCTGCAGCGCCGGGTGGCTCCAGGCGATGCCGGGACTGACCACGACCTTGCCGAAGCGGGTCAGCACGGCCGGTTCCAGCGGCCCGATCTGTACCTGGATCAGTACATCCGCGGGCAGTTGCACGTCGTGCTCGTCGAAGCCGACGCAGCGGATGCCGCGCCGGGTCAGGAAACGCGCCAGCGAGCAGCCGGTCCGCCCCATGCCGATGATGGCGATGGCCTCGGCGGTCCCAGGCTTCTGCTTGTTCAGATCGATCGCCGTGTTCATCGGATCTTCAGCGTGGATAGCGCGATCAGCGCCAGGATCATGGCGATGATCCAGAAGCGCACGATGACCTGCGGTTCTGCCCACCCCTTCAGTTCGAAATGATGATGGATTGGTGCCATGCGGAACACGCGCTTGCCGGTCAGTTTGAAGCTGGTTACCTGCACCATCACCGATACCGCTTCCAGCACGAACAGGCCGCCGGCGATGGCCAGCAGCAGCTGCTGGTGCACGACCGAGGCGATATAGCCCAGCGCCCCGCCCAGGGCCAGCGCACCGACATCGCCCATGAACACCTGGGCCGGATAGGTGTTGAACCACAGGAAGCCGAGGCAGGCGCCGACGATGGCGCCACAGAACACGGTCAGTTCGCCAGCCCCCGCTACATGCGGGATCAACAGATAGGCCGAGAACTTGGCATTGCCGGCCAGGTAAACGACGACAGCCAGGGCCGCGGCGACCATGAAGGTCGGTGCCACGGCCAGGCCGTCCAGGCCGTCGGTGAGGTTGACGGCGTTGGAGCTGCCAATCAGCACCAGCATCACGAACGGCACATAGAACCAGCCAAGATGCCATTGCATCTTAAGGAACGGGATATCGATGATCGGATCGGTCAGGTTCATCAGGCCGATGGCGGCGATGCCGCTGATTGCCACCTGCAGCACGATCTTCCAGCGTCCGGACAGCCCTTTCGGGTCGCCCTTGCTGAGCTTCAGGTGGTCGTCGAGCCATCCGATCATGCCGAAGCCGAGGGTCAAAAACAGGCCCAGCCACACGAACAGGTTGGTGATATCGGCCCACAGCAGGGTCGAGATGGTCAAAGACAGCAGGATCAGCATGCCACCCATGGTCGGTGTTCCCTGCTTGCTCAGGTGCGAGGCCGGTCCGTCACTGCGGATCGGCTGTCCCTGCTGCTGGGTGGTTTTAAGCCAGCGGATGAACCGTGGGCCGAACAGCCAGCAGATGACCAGCGATGTCAGCAGGGCATAGACCGTACGGAAGGTGATGTACTGGAAGAGGTTGAAGAACCCGATGCGGTCGGATAGCGGGTACAGGAGGTTATAGAGCATGGGCATCCTCCCGGGGGGAGGCGAGAAGGGCGACGATGCGGTCCAGGCGCATGCTGTGCGAGGCCTTGACCAGCACATCGTCCCCGGTGCCGAGCGGCAAATCGCGCAGATGACAGCAGGCGGCATCGGTATCCGGCAGCCACAGGGCTTCCGCATGGCGGGCGGCCAGATGTTTCATTCGGGGGCCGACCAGTATCAACTGGTCGACGCCGGTCACATCCAGCGTCGCGTGCAGGGCAGGCGAATCCTCGCCCAACTCCGTCATGTCCCCGAGAATGGCGATGCGCCGTCCGGGCATCCGGGCCAGGGTGTCCAGAGCCGCCTGCATCGAGGCCGGGTTCGCGTTGTAGCTGTCGTCGAGGATGACGCTGTCGTCGCGGCCGGCCAGCAGCTGCATGCGCCCGGATACCGGCCGCCAGCCGGCCAGGACGTCGCCGACGGCGGCAAGGCTGATGTCGCGGGAGCGGCAGACCTTCAGGATCACGGTGGCGGCCATGGCCATGTCCTCGGCCCAGTGTCGGGCCGGCAGCAGCATGCGGATCTCGGCCGAATCGGCGCCGTGCCGCAGCATCAGCCGGCGGCCGTCCAGCGACCATGCCACCGTCTCTCCACCATCATCCATAGCGATACACGGCGCCTGCGGAGCCAGTTCCCGCCGGTCCAGTTGCGTGCGCACGCCGGGGCCGAGCACGCACCAGCCGCCGGTGGTTACGCCGGCCAGCAGCTCGAATTTCTCGCGCACGACGCCATCCAGACCGCCGAGTCCCTCGCCATGGGCCGAGGTCAGCCCGGTCAGGACGGCGGCATCCGGGCGCACGATCCCGGCCAGCCGGCGCATCTCGCCCGGCTCACTGATGCCGCATTCGATGACGGCGAATTCGGCGTCCTCGGGGATGGCGAGCAGGGTCTGCGGCACGCCGACCAGGTTGTTGTGGTTGGCCGGATTTGTGGCCACGCGCATGCCGAGCATGGTCAGCGCATGCACGATCATGCTGCGCACCGTGGTCTTCCCGTACGAGCCGGTGATACCGATGACGACCGTATCGGTGAGCCGGCGGCGCCAGGCCGCGGCGATGTCGCCGAGGGCAGCCAGGGTATCGGCGACGACCAGTCGCGGCTTCGCCAGATCGTTCCACCCGGCCGCACCGTCGGCGTCGCCGATCAGGGCCGTGCAGGTGTCGGCTGCGGCGGCTGCGAAGGCGTGGCCGTCGTAATGCGGGCCGCGCAGGGCCAGGAAGGCCGAACCGGCCTCGGGGTTGCGCGAATCGGTGCAGATGCCGGAGATCTCGACAGGTATGCCGGCCGACCCCCCATCGAACCAAGTGCCTCCGGTGGCCTGGGCCAGTTCCATGCCGGTCATGCGCATGCCCGGAGGCCTTCGTCGCCGTTCTTGGCGTGCAGGTATTGTCCGGCGATGTCGGCATCGCTCCACGGGCTGCGTTTTCCGGCGATCTCCATGTAGTTCTCGTGCCCCTTGCCGGCAATGACCAGGGCGTCGCCGGCCTCGAGCTGGGCGATGGCATCCGAAATGGCGCGCCTGCGGTCCAGCTGCAGATGGACCTCGGCGGTATAGGGCTTGGGCATGCCGTTCTCGATCTCGGAGGCGATGACCTCCGGACGCTCGTCGCGCGGGTTGTCGGAGGTGATCCATACCACGTCGGCCAGGCGTACGGCGATCTCGCCCATCTGCGGCCGCTTCTCGCGGTCCCGTTCACCGCCGCAGCCGAATACGACGCACAGGCGTTTGCGCGTCATCTTGCGCGCAGACTCCAGGCACTTCTCCAGCGCCTCGGGCGTGTGCGCATAATCGACGAACACCTGCCAGCGTCCGATGTTGACGGCCTGCATGCGCCCGGGCGGGGCGCTGATGCCGCCCAGAATCGGCGGCAACCCGCCAGCAGGCACGTCCAGGGCGTGGTGCAGCACCGTGGCGACGCAGGCCACGTTCTCGGCATGGAAATCGCCGAACGGGATGTCTTCGACCAGGATCTCCTCGTCGCCGCATTTGAGGCGGACCATGCCCGGCAGTTCCTGCTCCCAGCCGAGGGCCACGTCGCTGCGGTACAGGCCGTGCCCGTACCAGCGCACGTCGGCATCCAGGCGGCGGCGGATCTCCGCGTAGTCGCCGTTGGCGATGGCGATGGCGCCATGCGCCAGGCTGTCGAGCACGAAGCCGGCCTTGGTGTTGGCATAGTTGTCGAAACCGCCGTGATCCTGCAGGTGATCGTGCCCGAGGCTGGTCCATACCGAGGCGGCCATGTCGATACCGGCGATGCGTCCCTGGGCGATGCCGTGGGAGGAGACCTCCGCCACCAGGGTGTCGATGCCCTGCTGGTCCGCGGCATGCAGCAGTCGGTGCATGGTCAGCAGCGCTGGCGTGGTGTTGCCGATGTCGATGATATCGTCATCGTCGCGAATCCAGCCCAGGGTGCCGACGGACCAGCAGCGGCGGCCGGCACGCATCAGTGCCTGGCGCAGCATCCAGGCCACGCTGGTCTTGCCGTCGGTGCCGGTGATGCCGATGTAGCGCACGGCACTCTTCTCGGTGCCGAACCAGCGGCGCAGCAGCTGCCCGGCCTGCTCCATCGTGTGCAGCTGGACGAAGGGCAGGGTGGTATCCACCGGCCGGTTTCCGATGACAATGGCCGCACTGGCGCCGCGTTCCTTGGCCATGTCCAGGTAGCGGTTGGGATCGGTGGCGCGCGGTAGGCACAGGAAGGCCTCGCCGGCTTCAATCATGCGGGAGTCGTCACGAATGTCCTTCACCTTGGCATCGCCGTGGGCAGGCGCGATGCCCCTGGCCAGTGTCGCAAGTGCGCGCGCGGGGCGGTGGGTGACGGCGACAAGATCGGCGAGGTTATTCATGCAGCCACACCTCGAGCTGATTTCCGGGTTCCAGCGATGCCAGGGAGACCGGCGACTGTCGGGCCACCCAGCCGGAACCGTGCACGCGCAGCTGGAATCCGTTTTCGGCAGCATATGTCCTTACTTGGCGCAGCGACATGCCCTGCAGCGAGCCGTTCGTGGGCGTCGAATGCTGCATGGTGGTCGCCGCCTGCAACATTTTCCAGGGTGCCGATATTCCGGGATCGGGGGCGATACCCATGTAGGGCAGGGCGGCGGCGGCGATCTGGCGGAAAATGGGCGCCGCCACCTGTCCGCCGTAGATGCTTTCGGAAGGGTCATCGATCATCACGACGATCACCAGGGCTGGATGATCGGCGGGGACCATGCCGGCGAAAACCGCCGTAAAGTGATGATTGGAATAACGACCGTCCGGGTTGACCTTCTGGGCCGTGCCCGTCTTGCCGGCCACACGATATCCGGCCGGTACCGCCAGCTTGCCGGTGCCATCCGGGCTGGCCGCTACGTCCAGCATGCTCATGATCTGGCGGGTGATTTTTTTCGGAATCACCCGTTCCGGTGGCGGCACCGGTTCGCCCTCGACGAGCTGAGGTGCCACCCGCATTCCGCCGTTGGCCAGAGCGCAAAAGGCCGTTGCGAGCTGCAACGGCGTGACTGCGACACCCTGCCCGAAGGCAATGTTGGCCGTTTCCACCGGCCCCCATTTGTCTATGGGGGGGAGTATCCCCGGAGATTCCCCGCCGAGACCGATGCCTGTGCGTTCCCCGAAACCAAGCCGGCTCAACATATGGCGCAGGTCCTTCGGCCCGATATCAAGGGCGATCTTGGCCGCGCCGATATTGCTCGATTTGGCGAGGATCTGCGTCAGATTCAGCCATGTATTGGGGTGGTCGTCATGGATCACGTAATTGGCGACGCGCATGCTGCCCTTGTCACAGTAGACCTCGGAGTCCGGATGCCAGCGGCCGGACATCAGGGCGGCGGCCAGGGTGAACGGCTTGAGGCTGGAGCCCGGTTCGAACACGTCCGTGATGGCTCGGTCGCGCCATTGCCGTGGCTTGTATTTGCTGAAGTCGTTCGGGTTGAAACTCGGCCAGCTGACCATGGCCAGGATAGCGCCGTCATCGGGGCGCATGACGATGACAGATCCGCTCTTGGCTTTGTTGTCGTTGATGCCTTCCACAAGTGCCGCATAGGCCATACTCTGGATGGCGGCATCCATGGTCAGTTGGATGCTTTGCCCCATTTTCGGTTTTCGCAACCAAACGCCTCCGGGCAGGGAATGGCCGAGGGCGTCTCGCCGCACCTGCATCAGGCCGGGCCGGCCTGACAGCTGTGAATCCATCGCCAGTTCAAGTCCCTCGAGACCGTGTCCGTCAACGCCGACGAAGCCGAGGACATGGCCGGTTTCCGGCCCCTGCGGCTGGTAGCGGCGCCACTCGGTTTCCTGGCGAACCCCGGGGATGTGCAGGGCCATCACCCGGGATGCCAGCTCGGGCGCCACCTGGCGCGATAGCCATATGAATCCCGAGTGCGCATGCAGCAGGGCACGTACCGATTTGACGGGCATGGACAGCGCCTTGGCCAGTGCGGGAATGCGGTCGTCCGGGACCTCGTCGGCGATGGCCGAGATCGAGGGCACCTGGATGCTGTTGGCGAGGATACGTCCCTTGCAGTCAGAGATCAGTCCGCGAGGCGCTACGGATTCATAGGTGCGGTAGCGCTGCTTTTGCGCCAGTTCGTTCAGGTGACCCGCTTGCATCCACTGCAGGTCGACGGCACGAATGGCGAGCATGCCCATGGCCAGGGCCATAAGGCCGGCAACCACGTCGACGCGGCGCCGGAAATACACGCGTTCGTTGGTGCTCATGGCCGGATCACCTGCATGGGCGAGGGTGGAGCCATGCCCAGTCGCTTGGCGGTGCTGCGCAGCCTGTCCGGGCGGGTGATGCTGGCCAACTCCAGCTTGAGCCGGTTCAGATCCGCCGACAGGTCCTGACGCTCCTTCAGGTCCTTTCCCGTTTGCATCGAGATTTCATAGCGGGCGTGGGATAACCACACTTCGCCGGCAGCAAACATCACAATGCAGCCGGCCAGGGCCAGGCCGTATGCGCTCCTTGCCTGCGGCAGCATCACGGTTGATTCCCCCCGACATCGGCGAGTCGTTCGGCGACGCGCATCATGGCGGAGCGGCTGCGCGGGTTTGCCTCGATTTCATGCGCATCGGCGCGGATCGGTTTCTTGTGTACCCAGCGCATGCTCGCCCTGCGCCCGCAGACGCAGACGGGGAATTCCGGCGGGCAGGTGCAGGGATGCACCTCGCTCTCGATCAGGTCGCGCACCCGTCGATCCTCGCCGGAATGAAAGGAAATCACCGCCAGTCGGCCGCCGGGGGCCAGGTGTTGCATGGCTGTACGGATGCCGGCATCGATCTGGGCGAATTCGTCATTGACCCAGATACGCAGGGCCTGAAAGGTGCGGGTGGCCGGGTGCTTGCCGCCGAAGCGGGTTTGCGGGGGCACAGCGTGGAAGCAGGCGTTCTCGAGCTCGCGTGTGGTGGAAAGGTGCCCCTCTCGACGGGCGGCCAGGATGGCGCGGGCGATACGCCTGGCATGACGTTCATCCCCGAAGTCACGGATGATCTGCGCCAGGGCTTTTTCCGAGATGCGGTCGAGGCGTTCGCCCAGCGGTTGTCCCCGACTGGTATCCATGCGCATGTCCAACGGTCCATCGAGGCTGAATGAGAAGCCGCGTACCGCCTGGTCCAGCTGGGGTGAGGACACGCCGAGGTCGAAGCCGATGCCGTTCACCGTCGGCCATCCTTGGCGAGCGAGGACATCCGGCAGGGATGCGAAATCGGCATGGACGATGTGGAAGCGGGTATCTTGTGTGGCCAAGCGTTCACCCTCGCGGATGGCTTCGGCATCGCGGTCCATTGCCAGCAGCCTGCCCCGTGGCGAAAGCCGGGCCAGCAGTGCTTTGGCATGGCCGCCGCGGCCGAAGGTGCAATCCACATAGCGGCCGTCTGCATCGATGCAGAGCGCATCGATAAAGGGTTTAAGAAGTACAGAAAGATGCTGGGGCTCGTCATCAGACACTCCGCCGCCCCTTGCGCAGAATGGCCAGGTCCTGCTGCAGCGTTTGCTGGCGGGCATCGGCATCCCATATCTCGAAGTGGTTGGCGCCGCCGGCGAACACGACCTTCTTTTTCAGGCCGGCATGGTCGCGCAGCACCGAGGAAACCAGGATTCGCCCCTGGCGGTCCGGCTGGCAGGTGACGGCGGGGCTGATAACGAAACGCTCGAAGGCCCGCACCCACGGGTCGTCGATCGGCTTGCCGCGCACCTCTGCCAGCACGACGCGTTCCCATTCCTTGGTCGGATAGACGCGGATGCAGCCGTCGTAATCGCGCGTGATGACGATGGCTTCGTCGTTATAACGGCGCTTCAGGGCATCGCGGAATGCGGCCGGGATGCTGATGCGCCCCTTGCTGTCCATGGTGTTTTCGAACTCGCCCTGAAACATCGCCGCTCGCCGTGCCTCCCGCTACATGGGGTTTTTACCCACAATTTCCCACTTGATGCCAATATTGGCCATCGATCAACCCTTGTCAATGGGTTCCATGACCCATTGAGGCGCGGTGAGGCAATGGCGCACGCCTTTGGGCACCACGAATATGGAAGAAGATGAAGGGAAATCCCGTGTGAAGGGGAGGGTGGGGAAAAGTGGTGTTGGCTGTAGGGTGCTATTGGCTGGCGGCGAGCAGTTGTGCGACGCGGGCCAGATCCTCGGGCGTATCGACGCCGATGGTGCTGAACCGGCCGATGGTGACGGCAATGGCGTGGCCGTGGTGCAGGGCGCGCAACTGCTCGAGCTGTTCCGCCTTTTCAGCCTCGCTGGGGGACAGCGAGGGATAGGCCAACAGGAAGGGTCGGCGGTAGGCATACAGGCCGATGTGCTTCAGATAGCTGGCGGCGGCCGCTTGCCTCGGGTAGGGAATGGCAGACCGGCTGAAATAAAGCGCCTGACCATGCTGGTTGATGACGACCTTGACTACATTCGGATTCCCCGCATGGGAGGCTTCCAGCGGTTCGGCCAGCGTGGCCATCTGCAGGGCGGCATCCTGTCGCAGGGGCTGACTGACGGCGCGGATCGCTTCCGGCGAAATCAGCGGCTCGTCGCCCTGCACATTGACGACAATATCGCAGTCGATAGAGGCAAAGGCCTCGGCCAGGCGCTCCGTGCCGCTGGTGTGGTGTGTGGCGGTCATATGCACCTGTGCCCCGGCCTGTGTGGCGGCGTCGGCGATGCGGGCGTCATCGGTGGCGACGATGACCGGGCCGGAATCGGCGGAGCGTGCGCGCTCGATGACGTGGGCGATCATCGGCCGTCCGTGCAGGGATGCGAGGGCCTTGCCCGGAAAACGGGTGGAAGCGAATCGCGCCGGGATGCCGATGGCGATGTTCACGTTGACATCAGTGGCCGAGGATCTCGTCCCAGCTGGCGGTGGCGGTGCCGACCTTGCCGACGACGACGCCGGCGGCGCGATTGGCATGCTGCGCTGCCACCAGCGGCGCATCACCGCGGGCCAGGCAGGCGGTGAACACGGCGATGACCGTATCCCCGGCGCCGGTGACGTCGAACACGTCGCGGGCGGCGGTCGGGATATGGTGGCAGGTGCTGCCATCGTACAGGGTCATGCCTTTCTCCGAGCGGGTGATCAGCACCAGTTGCAGATCCAGCGTTCCGTGCAGGCGGCGGGCGATGTCCTCGACGTGGCCATCTTCGTTGATTGCCGCCATGCCGGCCATGGCCGAGGCCTCGTGCAGATTCGGGGTGATGACGGTGGCATGGGCGTAGGCCGCGGTATGCTCGGGTTTCGGGTCGATGGCGATGGTTTTACCTTGCATGTGTACGATCAGCCAGGCGATGAAATCCGGTGACAACACGCCCTTGCCATAGTCCGACAGAATCACGGCCTGGGCTTCGGGCAGCAGCGAAAGCACGGCCTGTTCCAGCTTGGTCCGTGTCTCAGGACTGATCGGCTGCTTCCATTCGTGATCGTAGCGTACGACCTGCTGGTGGCGGGCGATGACACGCGTCTTGACCCCCGTCGGGCGGCCGTCGAGCTTGGTGATGATGCCGCTGACGTCGGTATGCATCTGCTCGAGGTTGTGGCGAATCCATTTCCCGGGCTCGTCGTTGCCGACGACGCCGATCATCGCCGCGGGTTCTTTCAGGGCGTAAAGGTTCTGCACCACGTTGGCCGAGCCGCCGAGCCTGCGGTCGATGCGCTCGACCTCGACGACGGGCACCGGCGCCTCCGGGGAGATGCGCGACACATCGCCCCAAACGAATTCGTCCACGATGATGTCGCCGATGACCAGAATCATGCGCGAATCCTAGCAAGCGGCCCGTTGATGGGCCATGAGCCCGAGCATGGGCGGGCCACCGCGGTAGCGATCGGTTGGTCCGTCATCCTTCTCGTGGCGACACGATCAGAACCTGCCGTATTGCTGGATTGGCGCGGCATCATGCCGGAACACGCATCAGGGCATAGATTCCCTTCCGCCAGTGCGGAACCAGGTCGCGCATCCGGGCCACGCTGATCGCCAGCTGCCCGCGCTTTCTGTTGTAGGGCGAATAATAGCGGCATTCGAGCAAATCCAGGCCGAAGAAATCGGCGATGTCTTGCATGTCCTCCCGGCTCAGCTCGTGATTGTGCCGATCGTAATAGGGTATGCCGTGCGTGACCAGCGGTTGCTGCTCCAGATAGTGCCTCTTCATGTTCCACATGATGGATTTGCCGCGAAGCAGGCGCGAGATGTTGTGGAACGAGGCGATGTTGGGGGCATCGATCAGGATCACGCCACCAGGGCGGGTGATGCGGATGAGCTCCTCGATGGGCTTGCGGGGCGAATAGGTGAAATGCTCGATGGTTTGGGCCAATACGACGGCATCGAAGGTATGGTCATCGAATGGGGCCGGATCCGCCTCCAGGTGCCAGCGCCGGTATTCGATCTTAAGCGGCGCATAGATCGGTAACGTTTCATAGATATCCGAGGCATAGGCCTCGAATCCCGCCTGCCGGAAGACGATGGGCTGGGTTCCGAAGCCGGCGCCGGCATCGAGCACATGGGAACCGGTAGGCAGATGGGAGGCGATGACCTGCAGCAGCAGGGCGAAGCGGTCCAAGCTGCCGTAAAAGTAATTATCGATGTCATCGATGCTCGGCATGTAGCGGCGCACCCATGCCTCGTCATGCGCGATCGCATCGACAAGCAGCGGGCGCAGCCTGTTCCAGGCGTCAATGACAGACTTTCTGGCCTGCGGTTTGTAGGCGGCATTCACCGCCTGCGCACCTTCCGTCACGGCAGATGCTCCGGCGGACGCTTGCGGTTCAGTTCGGCGGTGGCCCGCTTGGCATAGCGGTAGAAGGTGCCCTCGAAATTGCCGAGCGCCAGCACGAAACCTGCCCAGCCGTCGAGAAAGCCGAGCTTCAGCACATAGATGCGCACGAAGGCCCAGATGCCGTGCGCCAGCGCCCGGCCCATACCTACCTTCTTCCCTTTGCGTGCGAGCTTGGTGGCGCCCAGGGAGGAGTAGCGCTGCATCTTGCCGATCAATTGCTCAAGGCTCTGGAACGGCACCTGCACGATGGCGGATTGCAGGTAGGCCACCTTGCCGTGGATCTCGAAGGCTTCATGTACCTCTTCGCTATCGTCGAAGACCAGGGCGCCCTTGCGGAACAACTGCGGCTGCCGGTAGTCCGGGTACCAGCCGCAATGCTTGATCCAGCGGCCCATGAACCAGTTGCGCCGGGGCACGTAGTAAGCGTCGGCCTGTGGATCCTGTAGTACGGCGCGCATCTCGGCCTGTGCTTCGGGCGTGCAGCGCTCGTCCGCATCGAGGCTGAACACCCATTCGTAGCGGCAGGCGGCGATGGCATCGTTGCGCAGCTTGCCGAAGCCGCTGAATGCCAGTTGCCTGACTTCGGCGCCATGCTCGGCGGCGATGCTGGCCGTGCCGTCGGTGCTGTGGGAATCGAGCACCAGTACCTCGTCGGCCCACGCCACGCTTTTGACGGCATCGGCGATCTTGTCGGCCTCATTAAAAGCGATGATGTAGGCGGAAACCTTGGTCACGCTTCCCCTTCCTCCAGTTCCCCGATGCCCCTGATTGCCCGGATGCGCTTTTGCTCCAGGCATTTGCGCAGCAGCTGATCGTTCTCAGGTACCCTGCGCCGATCCTCCTCCGGATGCCACAAATGCCATACTGGGCAGCCTCGCAGATTGCACCGCTGGGTTCCGGCATGGAAAAGGCGTGCCACCAGATCGGAATCCTCTCGCCCCCAGCCCTCGAAGGATTCATCGAAGCCGTTGATACGCAGCAGGTCGTCCCGCCAACAGGACATATGACAGCCGTGGATGCCATGCAGCCTCTGGCTTGGCCCTGCCAGACGGGTGGGAAGCAGTATGGGCAGCAGGCGATTGATGTGCCGATGCAGCCGATGGCCGATCAAGGCCCACATGCGCATGTCCGGCAACCGGGCGTTTTGCAGCAAGTCGGCGGAATAGGCCTGGGAGAGCAGGATACGGCTGCCGGTGATCAGGCAGCCCGGCCGAGCCAACCGCAGGTGGGTCGAGACCAGGCTGGCCGTCGGGATGCAATCCCCATCGGTGAGGATCACATAGGATTCGCCAACCTCACGCAGAACGAGGTTATGGATGCGTGCCTTGCGAAAGCCATGGTCCTCGTGCCGGATATGTCGGATCGGTACCGGGAAGCCGGGCTGTATGTCCCGGATCAGCCGTGCCGTGGACTCCGTAGAGCCGTCGTCGGCGATATAGATGGTAAAATCGCGGGTATCCTGGTGGCGGTAACCTTCCAGCACCAGTTGTAGGAATTCCGGGCGGTTGTATGTAGAGATGACGACGGCCGCGCGATCGGGACGGGCCGCGGCTGTCGATTGGGACCTTTCGCTCATGATTGCAGCGTTTGCCAGCCTTGCCAGACGCGGGCGACAGGCAGCGTGTCCAGGCAGGCGCTGAGGCTCTGCTGATTGCGATCGCAGCCCTCCAGCTGGCAGGGCACGCAGCCGAATGTATGTTGGATCAGCATCACATTTCCCTGATGCTGAATGCCTCCGGAGGCGAACGGATGGTAGGGGGAGCGCCCGGCGAAGCCGTTTGGCCATGGCCCCCATAGGCGCGGGTCAGTTGGGCCGAACAGGGCCAGCGTCGGTGTGCCGGTGCTGGCGGCAAGATGCGTGTTGGCGGTGTCCAGGCCGATGTAGCCGGCGGCCTGGTGGCTGAGGCTGGCCAACTGCGGCCAGCTCAGCTCGCCGGCCAGAATGCGTATGCGCTCCGGCGGCAACCCTGCAGCCAGCGTTTCGGCCGCTTGCCTCTCGCCAGGTCCGGCCGTGATGGCGATGTGCAGTCCGAATTTCAGCAATTGGGCGAGCAGTTCCTGCCAGTTTGCCTGTGGCCAGTGCTTGTAGCTCCAGCGGGCGAATGGATGCACGTGTACGAAACGGTTGCCGGTTTTCCACCCGAGGGCCTTATGCACGTGCGCACTATCGTCCTCCGTCCAGTCGATGCCCACATCGCGGCAGACCGGCACGCCCGCCAGACGGGCCAGATCGAAGGCGTAACTGGCCATGTGGCTTTTGCCGTCGAACAGGCAGGAGGCCTTGGTGAGCCTCCGTTTCCATCCGTCTTGCTTGCGCGAGTAATCCAGCGCCAATACCTGCTTGGCGGCCATGAAGGCCACTAGCATCGGCCTGTCCGAGGGGGTGGTGACGCAGGCGATGTCATAGCGGCCACGCAGCTTGCGCAGCGTTTTCCAGGTGCTGGCGGCCTTCGGTTCCAGCACGTGCACGGCATGGGCGAACGGCTGG
>Ga0307440_1000477_pt1 | contig 19716 bp, 18 predicted proteins | sample SalMarWE160410MG_FD_202150 | JGI IMG/M metagenome (GOLD analysis project Ga0307440, IMG submission 202150) | Salt marsh sediment microbial communities from the Plum Island Ecosystem LTER, Massachusetts, United States - WE1604-10 | ecosystem: Environmental > Aquatic > Marine > Intertidal zone >... | reverse complement strand
AGCCGATGCCCGAGTCGACGCGCCTCGCCATCGCAGACCAGTTCGACGGGGTTCAGTTCGTCGATCGAGCCCAACAGGACACCCTCATCGATCAACACAGCCTCGGCCCAGTCGATGGCGGCAACGGCGTGCTGATATCGGTCGGTCCAGTCGAAGACCTCGCCCCCGGCGTCGTGGGTATCGAGGTGGCAGTCGTACGAGGTCGTCTCGACGCCGTCGGGCAGACCGTTCAGTTCCAATGGACGAATGACGGTTGGGTGCCCGCTACCAGCGACGATACGGGTGTGACTACCACCAGTTGGGTCTCATAGACCCGAGCACTCCACCCCAAACCCTCGGGTGACATTGCTGCACCCTCGCCTGTACCAGGGTGTGTCTCTTACGCTGGAGCGATGGCGGTCAGTGTCATGGAGTCGTGGACGGTGGGAGTGTCAGGATGGCGCCATCGTCGTGGAGAGGCATTGGAGAAGCACCAGACGTCCCCGACGAGTGGCCACCCCATACGATGACACCGTCACTGGTGGCGACGAGTGTGTCGACCCAGCGGGTTCCTAGGCTGTCCGGAGCCAGCTGGGCCCACGTGTCGGTGGCCGGATCGTACGCCACCCCGACCATCGGGGCGACCCCAGGCATACCCGCCACGGTGTGCCCCCACAAGACGACCCATCCGTCAGTCCACACAGCCGGCACCGTAGAGAGATTCACGGGCGGGAGTGCGGTGAGTCGCCACTCACTTGACTGCGGATTGTACGCAGCGAGTGGTGCCGGCTGGTCGGGAACCCCGGCTGGCGAGAACAACACCTCGGTGCCGGTCCACACACCCACGTAGACACTCGACGAACGGACACCGGGCGGGTCAGTGATCTTGGACCAGCTGTCGGTAGCCGGGTCGTACGATGCCCAGGAAGGGTCACCGTCGGTGGCGTCACCGTTGCCGCCGATGATCATCTCGCTTCCGGTCCACACTCCAACCCCAGGATTCTTGGCACCCAATGGTGATGGGGCCAGGACCCGCCACGTGCCGGTCGTCGGGTCATAGGCGGCGCCGTCATCGGCAGCGACCAGCATCCCGTCGCGCTCAACCATGCCACCCCAGACGATCAGTTCGCTGCCGCTCCACACGTTGAACATGTAGGTACGTCCTTGGATCGGTGCCGCAGGGATCGCACTCCAGGTGTCCGTCGCCGGGTCATAGGCGAACCCGTCGTTCGCCAGATCCTGCTCGTTCGAGTTGATGCCGGCACGATCACCACCCCAAATGAGCAGCCGGCTGCCGGTCCACACCGCTGCCGGTTGGCTGCGCGCCTGCGGTGCAGGCACCATCGGTCGCCACAGCCCTGTCGACGGGTTGAAGACGTCCCCGGTCGCCTGGGTGTCGACCGGACCGAACGGGTTCCCCCACACCAACAGCTCTGTGCCGGTCCACACCGACACGTATCCGCCACGAGCAACAGGACCAGCCGGCATCGGTGCCCACTGCCCGACCACCGGCAACAGCGAAGTTGTAGGAGTCGACTCGACCGTCGTTGTGGTTGAAGTAGGCGTCGTGTCAGTCTGCGTCGTTGTCGTGGTGCTCGTGGGTGCGGTTCCAGACACGGTCGTCACCGTTGTGGGGATGGTGCCCCCGGATGAGCACCCAGTGGCCGCAACCATGACTGCGGCGACCGCGACGGCTGCCATACATTTCAAGATCACTGCGCCCAGGATGCTAGATCAGGCAACCCCTCCTTCTCAAGACGTGAGCAAGTCGGGTCACACCACCGAGACCTTGGGCCGCTGGACTGCCCGGCGGGCCGACCGGGCATCCGGACAGTCCCCCGGGTGACATTGCTGCACCCTCGCATGAGGTGAGGTGCTCCTGCCCGGTCAATGCGTGGTGGTGGGCGCACCCTCCAGAACCCTGTAGGCGTCGTTGGGGACTCCCGCCCCGAAAGATCGAGGGAGAGACGCCGGACCACGCACGTAGACTTCGATTTGCCGACCCCCCCAGTCCGCGTGGATCTCCACTAGCCCTTCGATACCGAGCTCGTTGAGTTCCTGTACCAGAGTATCCCTGAACGCATTCACCTGCTTGAACGTGTACGGAACCTCGATCAGATGGAGCTTGCCAGAGCCACCGGCCATCTCCGCCAACGTGTCTGCGTTGACCTTGGAGCAGTCGAGAACCGCAACCACGACACCACCCCAGAAGTCTCCCCATACACCTCCGAAGTTGGGATCATCGATCGTCTCCTCGACCGCGTCCAGATCTCCTGTCTGCCGCTTGCCGGTTAGATACTCGATGATGTCTTCGATCTTCGTGTTCGGATCTCCGGGGGTGTTGAGGGCCACCGGAACCGATGGCACGCAGTCTGGGTTCTGGCCCGCTGAACCCGCCTGGCTGCAGGCGGCAAGCATCAGCCCCACTACCAAGACCAGCACACTTCTGACTGCGACCCCCATCACGTCCTCAAGTCTTGCACAGGAGCCATCTCTTGGGAGAGCGCGCAGTCCGAGACCCTCGGGTGACATTGCTGCACACTCGCATGAGGCAGTGGAGGTTCTCGCGCCCGCTGTGTGGTGACGGCTTGCTGACTGGGATCGTGGCTCCCGTGTCTGGAAACTTCCGGCGGGTATGGTTCGTCTGAGAGGTGTCATGGTTCGGCGTGTGCTGCTGCTACTGGTGCTGGCTTGGCTGGTGCTGTCGTGTGCAGCGACGCCTTCTCAATCGTCTTCCGTGACGTCGCAGTCTGTTTCGTGTGTTGATCCGCCACCGGAGGAGGTTGCTCGTGTGTCGACTCTGATGGTGTCGGTGGTGCCAAATCCTGTGATCGCGGGCTCGCAGGCGATACTGTCGGTTGCGCCCGCCGCCTTCTCAGGTGATGGGATGGTGGGGGCTGGGGCACAGTGGCAGTGTTGGAACGGCACCGATTGGGTCGACACCTATCAGATCGTTCGTGGGTTTGGTGGGTACGGAGCGGTCACGTTGCAGGTGCGGCCGGGGGTCACAACGACGGTTCCGGCGATCGGGCTCCCGATCCCGAATTCGTATCCGATCATCATCCCGGATGTGGAACCTGGGATGTATCGGATCCTGGATATGGTCGAACCAGCGAAGGTCATCGGGTTTGTGATGGTTCAAGTGGTGGACACGGCTTCGGGGCGTCTATTCCAATCGACGCCATTGGCGACACTCGAAGTCGGCGTTCCGCACGGGTACTTGTTCCCGCTGCACTGCGGGATGCGCTACATCTCGAATGTGGACGGACGGAACTGGGAAACCCCCGATCCGCCGTACGACGGTGTCGGGCCAGTACCCGAGACCTTCCGTGACTTCTACACGGACCCGAACGAGCGGATCAGTCCGGTTGTGGTGGGCATGCTGGAGCTTTCAGAGCCGGACGTGCTCGAGTTCAAGGTGGGGAAGGTCACCGTTCGCTACACACCGACCACTGCCGAGATCCCCGGCTGCGCATAGCCCTCACCGCTGCCGAGCTGACAGCTCCGACAGACAAAGCGCACCACCCACGACGCCCGGACGGCCGGAGCGCACCTGAGCGCCCCCACAAACGCGTTGCGACGTCTACTCGGGTGACATTGCTGCACCCTCGCAATGTGGTGAGGTGATCTCACCCACTCAGCAAGTGCCGTTGTGTGCGGCCCCGCCGGGTCGCACTTCGGCCGTTGAGACCGAAGACGTCCGAGTTCGCGCATGCCGACGAGCCTTCGTGTGGCACCATGGGAGCTTGGACGACCGAAGCCACGAGCGGTACTACCACGGCACACGCGCCGATTTGAAGCCTGGAGATCTGATCGAGCCCGGCTACAACTCCAACTTCGGCAGCCGGAAGAGGGCCAACCACGTCTATCTGACGGCCACCGTAGACGCCGCTGTCTGGGGAGCGGAACTTGCGGTCGGTGAGGGCCCCGGCAGGATCTACATCGTGGAGCCAACCGGCCCCATCGAAGACGACCCGAACCTGACCGACAAGAAGTTCCCCGGCAACCCGACGAAGTCGTACCGCTCACGTGACCCGTTACGGGTCACGGGCGAGCTCACGGAATGGGAGGGGCATGCCCCCGACGTCCTTCAGGCGATGAAGGACAACCTCGAACGCCTCAAGCAGCTCGGCATCGAGGCAATCGACGACTGATGAGCCGGGATCCCCTCTCGTGACAGTCTGGAACCCTCGCATGAGCGGGGGCTTTCTCACTCGCTCAATATGTGCCTGACTGATGTGGGTAGGGGCCCGGTTCGCTCACTAGGCTCGGAGGCCCGACTCGGAGGACGAGCTGGCGACATGACGGCGATGCACTACCTCCTTGTATCGGGCCTCGCCCTCACGGTCACCGGGATCGTCGCGCTTGCCCACTACTTCCTGAGGACCACCGGAAGGCTGCCAGGCTTCCTGAGAAACGACACCCTGTCACCACGAGCCGAGCTCATCGTCGCAATCGTGCTGGTCGTGGTGGGACTACCGCTGCTGTTGATCGCTTTCAACAGCGGCTGACGACACATCGACGACGAAGTACCTCCGTCTTTCATCCTCACGATCACCGGGATCCTCGCGCTCGCCCACTACTTCCTGACAAGCAATGGGATCCTGCCCCGAGGAACCGATCTCATCATCGGAGTCGTGCTCGTCGTGTTGGGAGTACCGCTACCGATGGTCGCCGTCCGGCGCCACCGGTCGGGCAGCCCACGACCCGCACTATGCGCTCTCATCAGATGACTTCCCAGACGCCGCGTGAGGTGAGGTGGCTTCATCCGCCATGCGGCGTTCCGCGAAGCTCGCTCTACAGCCACTGCACCCGGCACCACGCACGGCGGCCGCACGAGGGGCAGGTCATCCAGCGGTTGAACCGCGGCCCTGGGAGCCAGACGGTGAACCTCGAGATGGCGACGATGGCGTCGGTGATCGGCACGTGGCTGGTCTCACCGCACTTGGAGCACTCGATGGCTACCCCGTCGGGTGGCGGAGTGTGGTTGTAGACGGCATCACGACCGCCATCATTCGAGGAGACATCCACGGCGGGCATCTCGAAGAGCGCCCGTTTGCCCTGTGGGTCCTCTTTCACAGCCGTTCCTCGATCGATTTGGCCACCTTCCGATAGGCATCCGCAGCGCGCGAGTTCTTCGCGTAGGTGAGCACGGTCTTGCCGTACTCCGGTGCTTCGGCGACGCGCACCGTCTTGGGGATCGGAGGGGGGAGCACTTCAATGCCGAAGGCTTCGGGCAGCTCCGCCAGCACCCGGCGGGCCAGGTTGGTGCGGCCGTCGTACATGGTGACGATCGCTCCGAGGACCTTGAGGTTCGGGTTGGTGTACGAGCGAACGTCATCGACCGTTTCGAGGAGCTGGCCGACACCTCGGCGGCTCAGCGTCTCGGGCTGCACGGGGATGAGGAGGTGGGTCGCAGCTGTGAGCGCGTTGATCGTGAGTAGACCGAGCGACGGTGGGCAGTCGATGAGCACGAGATCGTACTCCGATCGGAGCGGCTTCAGCGCACGCTCCAGCACGTGCTCGCGTCCGGTCTTTGTGAGCAGGTGGATCTCCGAACCTGCGAGGTCGATGGTCGACGGGAGGAGGTCGGGTCCGTCCCGCTCCATCCGGGCCTTGCCGGCGGTCGTCCGTTCGAGCATCACGTCGTGGACGGACAAAACGAGCTCGTCGGCGTCGATTCCCATTGCGTACGTGAGACAGGACTGTGGATCCAGGTCCACGAGCAAGACGTGGATGCCGCGCTCCTCGAACGCCTCACCGAGCGTCTGGACCGAGGTGGTCTTGGCGACTCCGCCCTTCTGGTTGGCGACCGCGACGATCGTCATGAGATGAGTGTAGGTGGTGGCTACTTCCGGTACACCGACACGTGGCTGCCGCTCGACGATGTGAACGGGCTACGATCCCAGCCGGCCCACCGGTGCTCCAGCTCGAGCCCCGCGAGCCTCCCCATGAGGTCGAGTTCGGACGGGTACGCGTACCTGACCGACACCGGGTAGAGGTTGATGGAGTCTCCGGTCACGATCATGTGCTGGGAGTCGACCCTCTGAGCGGCCTTGTCATGGATGCTCGCGTCGAGTCTGATCGAGTCGGCTCCGATGTTGGTGACGTTGGTTCGCTGTCCCCTGTTGAACCGGCTGAGGTCAGGGACGAAGGCCTCGATCACGAACCGGCCGCCGGACTCCAGATGCGAGGCGACATTCGCGAAGCACCTGATCTGGTCCTCCTGGGTGAGGAGACCGAAGAACGTGTTGAACACGATGTAGATGAGCGAGTACCTACCCGCCACGTCGACGTCGGCGAAGTCCCCGATCGTGACAGGGATCGCGTCGGTCTTGACGGTGAGTCGCTCGACCATCGCTCGGGATGCGTCAATACCTTCGACCGGCACCCCTGTCTCGGAGAGCGGAATTGCCACCCGTCCAGTTCCGATGGCGAGTTCCAGTACCTGGCCGCCATGCGCGAGCTCATTCAGCATCTCGACGGCGCCGGACGGGTCCATGTCACCGTAGAGCTCGTCGTAGACGTCGGCGATCCGATCACCGTACGTGGAAGCTCCGTACTCCTCCATGGAGGCATTCTGCCAGGAGGACCGGGTTCAGGGTGGGTACGCTGCGCGGTGTGGCGAACGCGCGTGCCGGCATCGTGGCAGTGCTGGGGGTTCTCGCGACCGCGTGTACCACCACCGTCGTGACCACACCTCCGGTGGCGACGATCGCCCCGACTGAAGCGGGCACCGCAGCCGCCACTTCGACCACCGCTCCGATCGTCCTCACCACCACGACTCTGCCTACCTTCCAGGCGGAGATTCTCGAGATCGACGGCGCAACCGCTGCCCGCATGACCTTCTCGTGGCACGAGGGGTGTCCGGTCGAGCTGGAGCAGCTCCGGCTCCTGCGGCTCTCCTACCACGACTTCGACAGGAACGTTCGGACGGGTGAGCTGGTTGTGAATGCCGATGTCGCCGACAACGTGGTTGCGGTGTTCTCGGAGGCGTTCGATGCAGAGTTTCCGATCGAGCGGATGGAGCTCATCGATGTCTACGAAGGTGATGACGAGGCCTCGATGCGAGCGGACAACACCTCGGCGTTCAACTGCCGGTACGTTTCGGGAACCGGGACCTGGTCGGAGCATGCCTACGGGAGGGCGATCGACATCAACCCGTTCTTCAACCCGTGGGTTCGTGGATCGACCGTCGATCCGCCCGAGGCCGAGCGTTACGCCGATCGGACGCTTCAGGTCCCCGGCATGATCCACGACGGTGACTTGGTTGTGCGGGCCTTCGCGTCCATCGGGTGGACGTGGGGTGGTACCTGGTCGTCGTCGAAGGACTATCAGCACTTCTCGTCTACCGGGCGGTGAACCGACCCGCAGTAGGTGGCACCCGGTTCGGTAGCATGGCGAGCGACATCGCAGCACCGCGCTGCACACAAGGAGTTGATCACGATGACGAAGTGGGTCTACGCGTTCGGCGAGGTTGCCGAGGCAGAGAAGTACACGGGCTCGTGGGACGGGGTCCGCGGGCTGCTCGGGGGCAAGGGTGCCAACCTCGCTGAGATGGCGCGAATCGGTGTGCCGGTTCCTCCGGGCTTCACCATCACCACCGAAGCTTGCAACGCCTACCTGGCAGCGGGCGAGTCGTTCCCAACGGGAATGTGGGACGAGGCCCTCGCCGCCCTTCACGCCGTGGAGGCCGAAACAGGCAAGACGTTCGGTGACGCCGACAACCCGCTGCTCGTTTCCTGTCGTTCCGGAGCCAAGTTCTCGATGCCGGGCATGATGGACACCGTCCTCAACATCGGCATGAACGACGAGGTCGTCGAGGGCGTCGCCAAGCTCTCCGGCGACAAGCGCTTCGCCTACGACTCGTACCGTCGCCTCGTCCAGATGTTTGGAAGCGTCGTCCTCGACGTCTCGGACGAGCCGTTCGAAGAGGTGCTGACGAAGTACCGGAAGCAGTTCGGAGTCTCCAACGACGCCGAACTTCCACCAGAGGCACTCGCCGACATCGTCGAGGATTTCAAGAAGATCGTCAAGGCCGAGGCAGGGATCGACTTCCCGCAGGACCCCTATCAGCAGCTCGAGCTCGCCACGGAAGCAGTGTTCAAGTCGTGGAACAGCCCCCGCGCGTTCGCGTACCGGAAGGCAGCCCACATCGCCGATGACCTCGGGACCGCCGTCAACATCGTGACGATGGTGTTCGGCAACATGGGCAGCGACTCCGCGACAGGTGTCGCGATGTCCCGCAACGCCACCACCGGCGAGAAGCAGATCGAAGGCGACTACCTGGTCAACGCGCAGGGCGAGGACGTCGTGGCGGGTATTCGTGTCACCGACCCGGTGAAGAATCTCGGTGACGACATGCCAGAGATCTGGCATCAGTTCACCGACATTGCCACGAAGCTCGAACAGCACTACCGAAACATGCAGGACATGGAGTTCACGATCGAGCGTGGCAAGCTGTGGCTCCTTCAGACGCGTGACGGCAAGCGCACAGCGCAGGCGGCGGTGAGAATCGCCGTCGATCAGTGCGAAGAAGGCCTCATCGACAAAAAGGAAGCCGTGGGACGTGTGTCACCCGAGCAGGTCGACTTCTTCCTCCACCCCCAGTTCGAGAATCAGTCGCGTGCGAAGGCAACGGAAGAAGGAGCCCTCGTCGCCAAGGGGCTCAACGTGTCACCCGGTGCAGCGGTCGGAGTCGTCGCCTTCGACGCCGACCTGGCCCAGACGTGGGCGATCGACGAGGGCAAGGACGTCATCATGGTGCGTCCCGAGACCAAGCCGGATGACGTTCACGGCATGCTCGCGGCGAAAGGCATCCTGACCAGCAGAGGCGGACGTACTTCGCACGCGGCGCTGGTGGCACGTCAGTTCGGCAAGCCGGCCGTCGTGGGTGTGTCCGAACTGGATATCGATATGGAAGCCAGGGTCATGAAGGTCGCAGGCAAGACGATCACACAGGGCGACTGGATGTCGATCGATGGGACGACCGGCGACGTGTTCGTCGGCCGTCTCGACACGAAGATACCCGACATCTCCGACCCGTCACTGATGAAGCTCCTCGGCTGGGCCGACGAGATTCGCCGGCTCCAGGTGTGGACCAACGCCGATTACCCCCGTGACGCCGAACGAGCCCGCTCCTACGGAGCGCAGGGCATCGGCTTGTGCCGCACCGAGCACATGTTCTTCCAGTCCGAACGGCTGCCGCACGTGCAGCAGATGATCATCGCCGAAACCCCCGAGGAACGGGAAGGCCCACTCGCGGTTCTTCTTCCGTTCCAGCGGGAGGACTTCGCCGGCCTGTTCAGGGCGATGGACGGTCTGCCGGTCATCATCAGGCTCATCGACCCGCCGCTGCACGAGTTCTTGCCGAGTCACGAGGATCTCGTCGCCGACATCGCCGAGCTTCGGGCCGGCGAGGGCTCTGCGGCCGAGATTGCCGAAAAGGAACGGATGCTCGAGCGCTCCGAGGCGCTGCGGGAAGCCAACCCCATGTTGGGACTCCGCGGTGTCCGACTCGGCATCGAATTCCCTGAACTCACGAGGATGCAGGTCCGGGCCATCTTCGAGGCAGCGATTCTGGTCAAGAAGGAGGGCGTCGACCCTCACCCCGAGGTGATGATCCCGCTGACGAGCCACGTCAACGAGTTGAAGCGGCAGCGCGATGTACTCGAGGCCGAAGCCAAGAAGGTGATGGAAGAACAGGGGATGACTGTCGACTACAAGTTCGGCACGATGATCGAGATCCCGAGAGCGGCGTTGACTGCCGATGAAATGGCCGAGTACGCCGAGTTCTTCTCGTTCGGCACCAACGACCTGACCCAGACGACGTTCGGGATCAGCCGTGACGATGCCGAAACCGGGTTCCTCCTCGACTACCTGGAACAGGGGATCCTGCCTGCGAACCCGTTCGCCAGCCTCGACGAGGCGGGCGTTGGCAAGCTCATGAGGATCGCCGTGGAGGGAGGTCGCTCGACCAGGCCGGACCTCGAGGTTGGCATCTGTGGAGAGCACGGCGGTGATCCATCGTCGATCGATCTGTGTCACCGGCTCGACCTGAACTACGTGAGCTGCTCGCCGTTCCGGGTACCGGTCGCCCGCCTGGCTGCTGCCCACGCCGCCATCCGCAACGCGTAGACACCATGAGAGGGGGGCTCGAGCCCCCCTCTCACCACTACGGTCCCACGCGGTGGGGTCATTGGCCTCCGCCGCCCGAGCCGCCGTTGCCGCCGTTGCCGCCGTTGCCGCCGCTGTCGTCACCGCCGTGATGGCCGTCGCCCGAGCCGGGCGCCATGGTCGACGGCACCATCGTGGTGGTCGTCGAGTCGGGGGCTTCGCTCGGCTGGTTCATCATCTCACGGGTGGTCTCCCTGACCTGCTCGGCGGTTTCGGTGACCTGGTTCACCTGCTGCTGCTCCATCTGACGGGTCATGATGCGCAGCATCTCGGTCAGGTCGTCCCGGTACTGCTCAGACGTCTGTGTCCGAGTCTGCACCTGCACGGCGGCCTGCTCGAGGGCCTCCGCGGCCGGTCCATAGCCATCGCGCAGTTGTCCGATCGCAGTTCCTGCGAGTTCGAGACCCTGGAAAACGCGATCGCGGACGACGAGGTGTTCCGCCTCTTGGAGCCGCTCCTGAGTCCCGCCGTCGAACAGGCCGACCCTCTCCATGAAGGTATCGACCTTGTAGAGCGGGTCGCCGGGTGCGGCCGAGTTGGCAACGACCCCAACTCCACCTGTGACGGCGGCGAGCGCGACAGACGCCGCGAGGACCTTTGCGACGATTGCGGTAATGAAGCTTCCGAACACGGTACGTCTCCTCCATCGATAGCGTCGGGAAACCCGGCTGTGTGCCGGGGCGAGACGGACAGCGTTCGCGGTCGCGGCAATCTGAGCCGTCGACGTGGTCTGTTCGACAGGCTCGGCGGTCCGGAGCCGTGCGAGGTAGTCGCCGACAGGGCTCTGGGGAGCCGTCCCGTCGATGATCGCTTCGGCCTCTTCGTCGCTGAGTCTGTGAAATCTCTCCATCTCACCCCCGTTACCGTCGAACGAGCTCATAGGGGTACGACCAGTCTTCTGCGAAGCGCGTCCAGGCCTCGACGCTGAAGTGCCTTCACCGCTCCGGGACGCTTGCGAAGGATCACTGCGATCTCGGGAACGGTCAGACCGGCGATGATGCGCAGTGTCAACACGTCGCGTTGGGCAGGAGACAGCTCCTGAATCAACGCATACGTCTCGTCGGTTGCGAGACTGGTGTCGACTTCGTCTTCGACCGAGGGTGCTGGGTCGGCGACGGACTCCATCTGATCGTCGGTCGGGTACTCGCGTCGGCGGGACCATCGGCGCCGCTCGTCGATCACTCTGTGGTGAGCGATCATGAACACCCACGATCGGAACGCAGCTTCGTCTCCTTCGAATGTGGGGATGTTGCGAGCCAGTTGGAGGAACACGTCGCCCAACCGGTCCTCCGGTTCGGTGGACCCTTGTGCCCGAAGGTATCCGAGCACCTGTCCGGCCAGGTCGCGATAGAGGGCGGTCCACGCCCAGTCGGCGCCCGTCTTCGCGGCGTCAAGTGTGGAGTCGAACCCAGGTCCGATCATGCGATCATGCGGTCCACACTGGCGTTACCGCACACATTCCCTCGAAGGGTACGGGCTCAGAAGCCGACATGAACACCCAGCGCGGTGAACAGCACAACCATCATCCCTACCCCCATCTGCGTCCAGCCGACCCTCTTGGCGGGGACCGGTGGTCGATGCAGCGAGATGACCGACGTCACCGCCAGCAGCACCATTGCGGCGACCGACGACCAAGGCGCGGCGTTCGCCAGCGCCAACGCGAGCGTCGCGAGGATCGCCGCCATCTGCATCCACACGATCGGTCCGTGCGGAACATCTTTGGACTTGAATCGGCGGACCATCCCGCGCGCAAGGAAGATGGCCGCCACGTCACGCGCCGCAAGCACACCCCACAGCCCGAACGAGGGGACCCAGTCCCAGCCTGCACCCATGGTGATCGCGGCGACGGCCGAGCCCATGGCGACCGCCCCACACAGTTGGGGGAGCAGTCCACGGTTCTGGCTGTGCGCGTCGGCACGAAGTGATACGGCAGCCAATGGTGCAGCAACCAGCAGCGGCCACCAAAACGGACCGCGATGAGTGACGAACGCGCCGATGGCGCCGGCGAGCGCGACGAGCACGTAGAGGGCCGCGGCGGTGAGTGCCGCACTCGACCGTTCGAGCCAGCGTCGGCGCACGAGGTCGGTGGCAACGAGCTTCACCGGGCGTCGTGCGAGGAAGGCGGCGGTCGCTGCCACTCCGAGTTCCCACCCTGTGGCCGTCGAAGCCACCAGCAGACCGAGCAGGATCGGCTCGAGAGTGAAACCCCACCCGCCATGCTCCGTCGGGAACGCGACCGACCTGAGTTTCACTGTGCGGCCTCCACGAGCGACCGTACGAAGCATCCGTCGTAGTGGTCGTTGACCATGCCGACCGCCTGCATGAACGCGTAGAGGATCGTCGGTCCGACGAATCGGAACCCCCTCGACCTCAGATCCTCGCTCAGCGCAACGGACTCGGCGGTCTGTGCCGGCACGTCGCCGATCGGGGCGAGAAGGCGTGGCGGTTTGAAGCGATCGAGGTAGTCGGCGAGTGATCCGAACTCGACGATGAGCTGACGGGCAAGACGCGCGTTGGAGATCGTCGCTTCGATCTTGCCGCGATGGCGCACGATCTCCGCATTGGCGAGGAGGCGGTCCACGTCCCGGTCTCCATAGGCGGCGACGGTGTCGATGTCGAAACCATCGAACGCATCCCGGAATGCCTCCCGTTTGCGCAAGATCGTGATCCACGCAAGACCCGCTTGGAACGCGTCGAGGGAGAGCTTCTGAAAGAGCAGCGTGTCGTCGCGGACCGGGAATCCCCACTCGGTGTCGTGGTACGAGACGTACAGCGGGTCGTCGCCCGGCCACCAACATCGCGTGAGGCCGTCTGGCCCGGTCCGGAGAGCCGCATTCATGGAGCTGAGATCATACGCAGTATCGGATGCCGCGCACTCATCCTGTCAAGTTTTGGCGGCGCGCGGCCGATACTGCTGGCGTGATGAACAAGATCCTGGTGATCGAGGACGAGCCGTCCAACTCGATGCTCGCGGAGGTCAGTCTCCGAAGGCTGGGGTGTCAGATCATTGTCAAGGCAAACGGACTCAGCGGGCTCGATCGGGCGAGGCAAGGCGACGTCGATCTCGTCATCCTCGACATCGCCCTGCCCGGAGTGGGTGGCTGGGAGATCCTCGATGCCCTGAGGAGTGACCAGGTGACCGCCAGGATGCCGGTATTGGTGGTGACGGCGCACGCCGGCGAAGAGTCGATGGGGCGCGCGTACAGGGGTGGCGCAGACGCCTACCTCGAAAAGCCCTATCTCCCCGAGAACCTCAGACGTACGGTCGAGATGCTCCTCGGCAGGTTGCCGGCCCCCGAACCTTCCTAGTAGCGCCCGCCGTGTTCCCCGATTCTCGGGAGGACGATCACATGGGCCTTCCGCTCTCCCGAAGATGTGCTGGAGTCTGGCCCGTGCCGTGCATCGCTCACCCCTATGGTGTCAGCCGTCCTCGGCTCTCAGGAACGACTCCAGGTCGGCTCGGAGGCGCTCTCGGGACGGTCGGTGAACGTACATCATGTGTCCCGCTTCGTACCGGCGTTCGGTGATCCGGTCGGTGTCCCGCAAGCCGAGGTGATGAATCGTGTAGTCGGTCGCGTAGTAGGGGGTGGCTATGTCGAAGTAGCCGGATGCCACGAAGACGCGCATGTGAGGGTTGCGGGCCATCGTCGAACGCAGGGCTTCTGAGACGTCGACGTACGCATTCTGGAAATCCTCATAGTTCCAGTCCTTCCCCACGTCAGGGTTGAGGATCTCATACGGCAGGTCGCTCTCATACCCGAGCTCGCGTCGAACGTAGTCATTGAACATCGCCGCGTATGACCCGAGTGTTGCATCGATGCTTGGATCGTTCTCGAGCATGGAACCGACGAGATAGCGATCGATTCCCTTGTAGCGGCTGTCGATGCGGCCGATGGTGTAGCCGTCCCCACGGAGGAGTTCCTTGAGGAAGTGGAACTTCTCGATCCGCAAATCGGAGCGCTCGACGAATTCAGGTGAGAGACCTGTGAGTCTCGCGATCTGAGCTGCGGTGCGGGATCGTTCCTCCTCGGGGAGGCGATCCCCCTGCCATAGGGCCGCCATGTAGTCACCAGATGCGAAGGCTTCCGCCGTTGTGAGCACATCCGTCAAAGGAAGGGCCTGCAGCTCGTCGTCGAGCTTGTGGTGGTACCAGGCGGCAGCTGCGTATGAAGGGAGGTACAGGATGTAGGGGAGATCGTTGCCTCGATGAAAACCCCGACTCTTCTTGTCGAGGGCGAGCGTCTGGAAGTTGAGCACGGACGAGATCAGAATGACACCGTTGAGGTACATGCCGTAGCGCTCGAGAAGGTGATGAGCGAGTCCGGCAGACCGGGTTGTTCCGTAGCTCTCGCCGATCAGGTACTTCGGAGAAGCCCACCTCCCGAACCGGTTCAGATAGAGACGAATGAAGCTGCCCACCGTCTCGATGTCGCGAGTGAAGTGGTGAAACGATGACGCCTCCTTGCCAGGGATTGCCCTGGTGAAGCCGGTCGACACGGGATCGATGAACACGAGGTCTGCAACATCGAGGATCGATTCATCGTTTGCCACCAGTCGTCCCGGAGGTGGAGTCTGGTTGCCTTCGTCATCCAGGTAGACGCGTCGTGGACCGAGAAGGCCGAGGTGGAGCCACACGGATGCCGAGCCGGGGCCACCGTTGAACGCGAAGATGATGGGACGTTCCGACGGGTCCGCGACCTCGTCGCGTGTATAGGAGACGAAGAAGAACGACGCCTTCTTCTCGCCTTCCTCCTCGGTGAGGAGGAAGCGTCCCGCTGTGGCCGTGTAGTCGAACGTCTTCCCGCCGATGGTGGCGCTGTGGGCGCTTTCCGAGACGTGCTCCTCGAAGTGCGGAGGGGTGGGGGTCGGCTCTTCCTTGGGGGATTGTTCGGTAGTCACCGGGCCAGGCTACAGGCGTGAACTCTCAACGTTTCCGAAACTCGCATCGAAACACGAGACAAACACGCATCATTCACATACGCTCGAAGCTTATGAAACGAAGATATGCCGCCCTCGCAGGTGTCGCTGCAGCCGCCGCAGCCGTCGGATTCGGGGAACTGATCGGGGGAATCGTCCCCGGTGGCTCCTCGCTCGTGCTGGCCGTCGGTTCTCGGGTGATCGACGCGGCACCACCATTCGTGAAAGACTTCGCCGTGTCGACGCTCGGGACCGCCGACAAGCCCGCGCTGATCATCGGTGTGATCGTGTTCACGCTGCTCCTCGGAGCGCTCTTCGGTGTCTTGGCTGCACGCAGACGATGGCTTGGCGCGGCCGGATTCGCACTTCTCGGTGTGGTCGGTGGTCTCGCGATCGCAACGACCGAGTCGGCCTGGGCTGCGATTCTGGTGGCCGGTGTCGCGTTCGTAGCGGGAGTCGGAACCTTGTTGCTGTTGCTGCGAACCGGTGCCGGTATCGTCGACGGGGGACGGCGGGCGTTTCTGCGACAGGCCGGTTCACTCGTCGCGTTGGGTGGATTCGCCGCCATCGCCGGCCGCGCGCTCGTGCAGGCAGCCGCGACGACCGGCGCGCGGAACGACGTGGTTCTGCAGCCTCCCGTCACCCGGCCGGAGGCCCTGACGGCATCGCTCGACGTCCCGGGGATCTCGCCACAGTACGTTCCCAATCCGGACTTCTATCGGATCGATACGTCGCTGTCCGCCCCGAAGGTGAACGTCGATACGTGGAAGCTGTCGATCACCGGCATGGTCGATCATCCTCTCGAGTTCACGTTCGATGAACTGCTGGCCATGCCGATGGTTGAGCGGGACGTGACACTCTCATGTGTTTCCAACGAAGTCGGTGGTGACCTTGTCGGCAACGCCCGCTGGCAGGGTGTCGTGCTGTCCGACCTGCTCGACCAAGCGGGTGTCCAAGATGGCGCGACGCAGATCGTTGGCCGCTCCGTCGATGACTTCACCGTTGGCTTCCCCACGCAACTCGCGTTCGACGGTCGTACCGCCCTCGTCGCGATAGGGATGAACGGGGAACCGCTTCCGATCGATCACGGCTTCCCCGCTCGGCTGGTCGTTGCAGGTCTCTATGGGTACGTGTCGGCGACCAAGTGGCTGAGTGAGATCGAACTGACCACCCTCGAGGCGTTCGACGCCTATTGGGTGCCGCGAGGCTGGGCGAAGCAGGCGCCGATCAAGACCGAATCCCGGATCGACGTTCCCGCACCTGGGCGAAGGGTCACAGCAGGAACAACGCCGATCGCGGGGGTCGCGTGGGCGCCGACCCGCGGGATCTCGAAGGTGGAGGTTCAGGTCGACGACGGATCGTGGCGGACCGCCCGACTCGGGGCTGAGGACGGTACCGAGGCGTGGCGGCAGTGGGTGCTCGACTGGGACGCGACTGTGGGCACGCACACGATCACCGTGCGGGCAACTGACGGTAGCGGCGCCCTTCAGCTCGAGGAGCGGTTCCCACCGCGGCCCGACGGCGCGACCGGATGGCACTCGGTCACCGTCAACGTCGTCAATGCGTGATCAGAACTGGTCAGGCGTCAACGCAGCCAGTGGTTCCGAGCCGGCCGTGATGGCTCCGATCAGCGCCGTGTCCTGGGGGAGGAGCTGCTCGGCGTAGAACTTCGCTGTGACGATCTTCGCCTCCAGGAACTCTTTGTTGTCGGCGCCCTCGTCGAGGAGAGCGGACGCAGCCAGTGCCTGTTTCGCGAGATAGAAAGCTCCCAAGGTCGACCCGAACATTCTCAGGTACGGGGTCGCCCCGGCCAGCGCCTGGTTCGGGTCCTGCATGCCGTTGACGGCCAGCCAGCCGGTCGCCTGTTCGAAGACGGCCACCCCTTTGGCGAGATTGGAACGGATCCCCTCAAAACGGGCTCCGGCCTTCTCGAGGTCCGCGTCGATTGCCTTCATGTCTGCGATCAGCCCCATGATCGGAGCACCATTGCCCGACGGGAGCTTGCGTCCGACGAGATCGATCGCCTGGATGCCGTTCGTGCCCTCGTAGATCGTGCCGATCCTTGCGTCCCGGTAGTACTGAGGGATGCCGCTTTCTTCGATGAAACCCATCCCGCCATACACCTGTGATGCGATGCCCGTGATCTCAACACCCATGTCGGTGAGCCAGGCTTTGGTGATCGGGGTGAGGAGCTCTGCGAACAGCTGCTGAGCCTTACGCACCGACTCGTCGGGGTGACCCAGTCCGAGGTCGAACGCGTACGCGTTGGACAATTCGATCGCGCGCATCGCATCCAGCTTGGCCTTCATCGTCATGAGCATCCTGCGCACGTCGGGGTGCTCGATGATCGGCACCGATTCGGTTCTCGGAGCGCCGACGGGACGGCCCTGGAGTCGCTCCTGCGCATACTGGACGGCGTTCTGATAGGCGACTTCGCCGATGGCCGTGCCGCTGATCCCGACCTCGATGCGTGCGGCGTTCATCATCGTGAACATGTACTGCATGCCGTGGTGCTCTTCGCCGATGAGGTAGCCGACCGCACCCTCTCCCTCGTCTCCATACGCCAACACACAGGTCGAGGAAGCGCGGATCCCCATCTTGTGCTCGATCGATACCACCTTGACGTCGTTGCGCTCACCGAGCGACCCATCGGGATTGATGAGGAACTTCGGGACGACGAACAGGCTGATCCCCCTCGTTCCGGGAGGCGAGTCCGGTGTCCTTGCGAGCACCAGGTGGATGATGTTCTCCGTGATGTCCTGGTCACCCCACGAGATGAAGACCTTCGTGCCGGTGATCCGGTAGGTTCCGTCCTCCTGACGGACGGCCTTGGTCGTCAGAGCACCGACATCAGAACCGGCCTGCGCTTCGGTCAGGTTCATGGTGCCGCCCCACTCGCCTGACACGAGCTTCGGTACGTACGTGGCGATCTGTTCCTCTGAGCCGTGCTCGATGATGGCGTGCGCGGTGCCCTGAGTGAGTCCAAGAACCATGGACAGGCTCGCGTTGACGGAGTCGAGGATCTCGGTGATCGCCGCCATCACGACCTGTGGCATCTGGCCACCGCCGTAGGTCTGATCTGTGGGAACACCCACCCAGCCGTTCTGGGCTGCCAGGCGGTAGGCCTCCTTGAAGCCCTCCGGCGTCACGACGGCGCCGTCAACGAGCTTGGAACCGACCTCGTCGCCGGTCTTGTTGAGCGGAAACCACTGCTCTGTGAAGAACTTTCCTGCTTCTCCAAGCACTGCATCGATCAGATCGGCGTCGAGCTCCGAGTACCGGTCGAACGAGACGAGGAGGTCGAGGTCGAGAAGGTGGTTGAGTGCGAATCTGAACTCGTCGAGAGGGGGGGCGTACTGCGTCATCAGGTCCCTTTCATGGATCCGTCCAGATGGTTAACCATTGTTTGCAGTATCGCGCCAACTGCTTGCACCTGCAAGCTATCCGCCGGAATGGCTCGCCGATATTCCGCCGGTTTCGGATGTACCGATCGGTAGGCTTCGTCTCCCGATGATTCGTCGCTACCTTTCGCTGCTCGTTGACTACCTGCGCCCCCAGCGCGGTCGAGTCGTCGCGCTCGCCCTCCTCCTTGTCGCAGGTATCGGCTTCCAACTCATCAACCCGCAAATCGTTCGACGGTTCATCGACGGAGCGACCTCGGGAGCTGCACACTCGAAGCTGGTGACCCTCGCCGTGGTGTTCATGGTGCTTGCGGTGGCCCAGCAGCTGTTCTCCGTCGTAGCCACCTACCTGGCGGAAACCGTGGGCTGGTTGGCGACCAACGAGCTGCGCGGTGATCTTGCCTTCCATCTCCTGCACCTGGACATGGGGTTCCACAAGACGCGGACGCCGGGTGAGCTCATCGAGCGCATCGACGGTGATATCACCGCCCTGTCGAACTTCTTCTCCCAGTTCGTCATCCACGTGGTTGCCAATCTCGTGTTGCTGGTCGGAATCCTCGTCCTGCTGCTCGTCGAGAACCTGTGGATCGGCTCCGGCATCTCGCTGTTCGCCGTTGCCGCGCTCGCCGGGATGATGGGTATTCAGTCGATCGCCATGCCGTGGTGGAAACGCGTTCGCCAGAAGAGCGCGGAGTTCTACGGGTTCCTGGGTGAGCAACTCGGAGGAACCGAAGACGTGCGCGCCAACGGTGGCGTACCGTTCGTCGTGTCCAGATTCACCGATCATGTCCGAGAGTGGCTGCCCGCATCGGTGCGGGGTTTCATGGGGTGGGCGCACCTCTGGTCCACCAACATCGTGCTGTTCTCGGCACTGACGTCTCTCGTCTACTGGCTTGGGTCGAGGTTCTTCGGCAACGGGGTCCTGACGATCGGGTCCGTCTACCTGGTGTTCTCCTACAGCGAATTGATGCGCCAGCCGATGGATCGCATCCGAACCCAGATGCAGGACCTCCAGAAGGCCGCTGCGGCGTTGACCAGAGTGGAGTCACTCCTCGCACTCGACTCGAAGCTCTCCTCGGACGGGGTGCACGAGCTGCCTGACGGCGCACTTTCGGTCACCTTCGATGGTGTGACCTTCGCATACCAGGACGGTGACGGCGACGGAAGTGAGATCGTTCTCGATGGAGTGAACCTTCGGCTCACCGAGGGCAGAGTGCTCGGCGTGCTCGGCCGGACCGGAAGC
>Ga0307440_1000476_pt1 | contig 19718 bp, 18 predicted proteins | sample SalMarWE160410MG_FD_202150 | JGI IMG/M metagenome (GOLD analysis project Ga0307440, IMG submission 202150) | Salt marsh sediment microbial communities from the Plum Island Ecosystem LTER, Massachusetts, United States - WE1604-10 | ecosystem: Environmental > Aquatic > Marine > Intertidal zone >... | reverse complement strand
ACCCGGTGCATGGTGAGGCCGGGCAGGCCCTCGGCCTCGAGGATCGCGCGACCGGCCGAGATGATGGCATCAAGCGACGTGCGGGCTGGGGTGGGTATCAGGGGCGCCTCGGGGGGATGGCTAGTATCCGTAGCGATAAAGGCTATGTATAGTAGCCATCATCACCGGATGGTACCCCATCCACGCATCGCAGCCAAGGACCATGATCATGCGTCTCTCCCCCACCCTCCACCGCGTCGGCAACGGCCTCGTCAACAGCTACCTCATCGACGATGGCGGCGAGGTCACCGTCATCGACGCCGGCATGTCCGGCCAGCACGGGGACCTGCTGCGCGAGCTCGATGCCATGGGCCGCTCACTCGATGATGTCCGGGCGCTCGTGCTCACCCATGGCGACACGGACCATGTCGGCTTCGCCGAGCGGCTCCGCCGCGAGCGGGGCATCCCGGTGTTCGTCCACGCGCTCGACGCCGACCGGGCGCGCGGCAGCGTGAGCAAGCCGAGCACCGGCTGGGGTCCGATCCGGTTGCGCCCGTTTGCCTCGTTCATGTGGTTCGGATTGCGCAAGGGCGGGCTGCGTAACAACCCGGTCACCGAGCTCCGAACCCAGGGCGCCGAGGTCGCGACGCTGGATGTGCCCGGCGCGCCCCGCATGATCCATTTGCCAGGTCATACACCGGGCAGCGCCGCCATCCACGTCCCGACGGTGGACGCGCTGTTCATCGGCGACGCGCTGACGACCCACAACGTGCTCACCGGCGAGGATGGCCCGCGGCTGGCCCCGTTCACGCTCGACCCGGCGGCCGCCCTCGCATCGCTCGACCGCCTGGACGGGCTCGAGGCCGCGTGGCTGCTTCCCGGACACGGCCTGCCATGGACGGGCGGCGTGGCCGAGGCGCTGCGTCAGGCGCGCGCTGCGGTACGGTCGTCCAGAAGCTGACGATTCGCCGGGAGCGCCCGCGCTTGGCTCGACGTCGCGTGGTTCGGCTACATCCTTGGGCGGGTGCAGGCCGGACAGCCTGTTACGTTGGGCCGGGGTCGCTCGGCCCTGGCGCCGGCGTCGCAAGAGCGACGAGCACCGCGCTGACTGCGTCGCCGTGCTTCGAGATGTTGATGAACGCCCGGGCGGAGGAGTCGGGGTAGTCCACGAGGGCGTGTCCGATCCATCTGCCCCGGTCGGGCGAAGGCGATTCCCAGGCCGGGCATGTCGAGTCGTTGCAGATGGATCCTGCGGACGGCCACCAGATGCCCGAACCCATCAGCACCGACGCAGGGGGATCCTTCGCGCCGGTCGAGACGGCGAGAGCGGCCCCGATCGCTGCCGCGCAGTCGGTGGGATTGATGTCACCGCACTGGATCGTTGGGCCCGGCACGACCGTCCTGACCTGCGCCGGCGTCACGCTCGGGCCATGCGGTGGCTGGCTCGGTTCCGGACTCGCGCACGATGTGAGGACGGTCATCGCCACCGCGAGCACAACGAGGTTTCGCAACATCCACCCCCCGACGGTCCCGCGCACTCGCATGTTCCGTGGACACCTGCGCGGATCATCCGCGTTCATGGTTCTGCCTGGGACTTCGATCCCTGGGCAGACGCGGAACCTCGCGAGATGAGCGCCCTGGGGGATCGTGCTCGCGCGTGGCCCGGACGTGCGTGAAACCGAGTCAGACTCCCTCAGTGGATCGCGGCCGCGCCCTCCAGCTCCTCGAACGTGATGCAGTCCTCGACCGGACACACGTACTGGCACAGGCGGCAGCCGACACAGTAGTCGCCGTCCACCGAGAGGTGCGACGTCCCGTTCGTGCCCTCCAGGCGGATGGCCTGGTGTGCGCCGTCGTTGCACGCGGCGTAGCACAGGTTGCAGTGAACGCAGCTGGCGTCGTCGATGTGCGCGAGCAACCGGAACGTCTGGTCCAGCTGACCCCAGTCGCCGATCGCCGGCAGCGCCTTGCCCACCAGCTCGGACGGGCTGTGGAGGCCCCTGTCACGCAGGTACGTCGACAGCCCGTCGACCAGGTCGTCGATGATCCGGAAGCCCAGGTGCATGACGCTCGTGCCGACCTGGACGGTGGTTGCCCCCAGCAGCAGGAACTCGACCGCGTCGCGCCAGTCGGCCACGCCGCCGATCCCGGACACCGGGATGCGCACGTCGGGGTCCGACGCAACCGCCGACACCATGTTGAGCGCGATCGGCTTGACCGCCGGGCCGGAGTAGCCGCCGTGGCTGCCCTTGCCGCGAACGTCGGGCACGGGTGTCCAGGTGTCGAGGTTGACGCCGATCAGCGAGCTGACCGTGTTGATCAGCGCGATCCCGTCGGCGCCACCGGCGCTGGCGGCCCGGGCCGGTGGCCGGATGTCGGTCACGTTGGGCGTCAGCTTGACCAGGACCGGGATCTCGGCCGCCTGCATCACCCACCCGGTGATCATCTGGACGTAGTCGGGGACCTGTCCCACCGCCGCACCCATCCCCCGCTCGCTCATGCCGTGCGGGCAGCCGAAGTTGAGCTCGATCCCGTCCGCGCCCGTGTCGTTTACCTTGCGCACGAGGTCGTGCCAGGCCTCGGGCCTCGATTCGACCATCAGCGACACCACGACCGCCTGGTGCGGGTAGCGGCGCTTGATGTCGGCGATCTCGGCCAGGTTGACCTCGGGCGGCCGGTCGCTGATGAGCTCGATGTTGGACAGGCCGACGATCCGGCGGCCGTCGACGTCGAGCGCGCCCAGGCGCGAGGTGACGTTACGGATCTGGTCACCGATCGTCTTCCAGACCACGCCGCCCCAGCCGGCGTCGAACGCGCGGGCGACCATCTCGCCTGTGTTGGTGATCGGGCAGCTGGCCAGCCAGAACGGGTTCGGGCTGCGGATGCCGGCGAGATCGCTGAACAGGTCGACGCCCGGGACGGTGGCGTCGGTGGGGCGGACGGGAACGATCCGCGGGCCGCCGAGGCCGAGCGCGTCGGCGATCGACCGTGCGGCGATCTTGCCGGACTGAACGGCATCGACGACCTCGCGGCCGCCGTTTGCGACGTCGCCGATCGCCCACACCTTCGGGTTGGTCGTCCGGCCGGTCGTGGGGTCGGTGACGATGCGACCGTCTCGTACCGGGACGCCGATCTTGTCGAGCAGCTCGTGCAACCCGTCCGGCTCAGCCTGACCGACGGCACGCACCAGCGTGTCGAGCGTCACCTCGAGCCGCGGCCCATCGACGGGCTGCGGCCGCCGGCGGCCCGACGCGTCGGGCTCGCCGAGCACCATCGTCTCGAATACGGCACCCGCCACGCGACCGCCATCGCCCCGGATCTCGATCGGCGCCGTCAGCCAGCGGATCGAGACGCCCAGCGAGCGGGCGAGCTCGATCGCGTGCGGATAGGCGGGGCACTCGACCGGGCTCCGCCGGTAGAACAGCGTCACGTCCTCGGCCCCCAGACGCATCGCCGCGGCCGCTGCGTCGAACGCCGTGCTTCCGCCGCCGATGACGCCCACCCGGCGACCGACGGTGTCGTCCTCGATGCCGTCGATGACACGCCCGATCAGGTCGAGCGCATCGACCACGCCGTCGAGGTCCTCGCCGGGGATGCCCAGGCGCCTGCCGTGGCCGAGGCCGGCGGCCACCACCAGGGCGTCATGGCCGTCGAGCAGGGCGGCCGGATCGACGTCCCGCCCGACCGCTGCGCCGAGCATGAACCGTGCGCCGGCCCGCTCGACCTGCGCGACGTCGAGGGCGACCGTCTCGCGCGGCAGCCGCCAGGGCACGATCCCATGGTCGCCAAGACCGCCTGCCCGCTCGCTCGCGTCATACAGGGTGACCGCGGCGCCCGCCTTGCGGAGCTCGGCCGCGCAGGCCAGGCCGGCAGGCCCTGCCCCGATGATCGCGGCACGCACCGGGACATCCTCGCCGGGCGCGAAGAACGCGGCCCCGGACGCCGCGTACCGCTCGACCGCGTAGCGCTGCAGGCGGCCGATCGCGATCGGCCGATCGAGGTCGTTGCGAACGCAGGCGCCCTCGCATAGACGCTCCACCGGGCACGCGGCCCCGCAGGTCGCGCCCAGCGGGTTGGCGGCGAGGATCGTCCGGGCGCTGCCCGAGACGTTGCCCGTCGCCAGCTTGCGGATAAACGAGGGGACATCGATTCTGGTGGGGCAGGCTCGCGTGCACGGCGCGTCAAAGCAGTACAGGCAGCGCTCGGCCTCGGTCCGAACGGCGTCCGCGGTGAGCAGTGGCAACGGGAGGAACGGGTCGGGCTCGTGCCCGGCCGAGACGTCGACGGTCATGGTCCATGGACCTCGGTCGGTCGCCGGGAACGGCGACGTAGCGGACGCTCTTGCCGCCATTGTCGGCGGCTGCCGGGCGTCCCCCGAACGGCCGAAGTTCCCCCCGGCGCCGGGCCGAAGGGCGTCTCTCGAGTGCCCCGACAGGGTCCGTCCGGCGCGGCGGCAGAGCGTGTCGGTCGGGCAGGTGGGGCGCAATGGCGGCAGGCCAGGTGCGATCGTGCGGGGCGCCGGGGCGCCGCCACGGGCGATCCCGTGACCCCCGGGTACCATCGGACGATGCGCACCGATCGGGTCCCGGTGGGCGTCGGGGTGGAGCTCGCCGCCGACACCTGGCTGCCGCCGAGCAGGCAGGACCTGCCGGCGTTCGTCCTCGTCCACGGCCTGGCCTCGAACGCGCGGCTGTGGGACGGCGTTGCCGCCGCGCTGGCGGCCGACGGGCACGCCGTGGTCACCGTCGACCTGCGCGGCCATGGCCGCTCGTCGAAGCCCGACGGCCCGTACGACGTGCCGACCGTCGCGGCCGATGTCGCGGCACTGATCGAGGGCCTCGGGCTCGATCGTCCGGTCGTGGCCGGCCAGTCGTGGGGCGGCAACGTGGCGGTCGAGCTGGCTGCCGCCCGGCCGCCGCTGGTTCGCGGGGTCGTGTGCGTCGACGGCGGCTGGCTCGAGCTCAGCCGCTCGTTCCCCGATTGGGAGGCGTGCCGGGCCGCCCTTGCGCCCCCCAGGCTCGCTGGGCGGCCGCTGGCCGAGATCGAAGGCTACATCCGGTCCGCGCATCCGGACTGGCCGGAGACCGGGATCCGGGGCACGATCGCGAACTTCGAGCTGCGCGCCGACGGCACGATCGCACCGTGGCTCACGTTCGACCGCCACATCATGGTCCTGCGTGGCCTGTGGGAGCACCACCCGTCGGAGCGCTTCGGCGATCTGGCCGTCCCGGCGCTGCTGGTCCCGGCCGACTCCGGCGACCACGAATGGACCGCCCGCAAGCGCGAGGACGTCGCCGCAGCCACGGCGGCCCTCCCGCGCAGTCGCGTGACCTGGTTCCACGGCGACCATGACGTCCACGCGCAGCATCCCGACGAGCTTGCCGCCGTGATGCACGGCGCCGTCGCCGATGGGTTCCTCGCATGACGACACGCGTTCTTCGCGCCGGCGCGCGCCGGTTTCCGCTCGGCGGATGGCCCCCGTGACCGGCCCGCGGGTGCTCGCGATCATGGGCTCTGGCGAGACGGCGCCCACGATGGCCCGCGTGCACCGGGCGCTGTTCGACCGGTTCGGCGATCCGGCGGTGCCGGGCGCGATCCTGGACACACCCTACGGGTTCCAGGAGAACGCCGACGACCTCAGCGCGCGAACGGTGGAGTTCTTCGCGACCAACGTCGGACGCCGAGTCGGCGTGGTGTCCCTGCGCTCGCGCGAGGTGGATGCGGTCACCCAGGCGACGGCCCTGGCAAGGCTGCGCGAGGCGCGCTACGTGATGGCCGGGCCGGGCAGCCCGAGCTACGCCCTGCGCCAGTGGGCGGGCGGCCCGATCCCCGAGGCGCTGGCGGCCAAGCTCAGCGACGGCGGGATCCTGACGATGGCCAGTGCCGCCGCGCTGACGCTGGGCCTGGTCACCATTCCCGTGTACGAGATCTACAAGGTGGGCGAGAAGCCGAGATGGCTCGATGGGCTCGACCTCCTGGGCCCGGCCACCGGGCTGCGAGCCGCGGTGGTGCCGCACTACGACAACGCCGAGGGCGGCAACCACGACACACGGTTCTGCTACCTGGGCGAGCGACGGCTGCGCGTCCTGGAGCAGGCGTTGCCGGACGGCGCCTTCATCCTGGGTGTGGACGGCCACACCGCCCTGGTGATGGATCTCGAGCAGGGCAGCGCGTCGATCGCGGGACTGGGCGGGGTGACCGTGCGGGCCGCCGGTCGCAGCCGGTTCTTCGAGAGCGGGACGCAGCTGCCCATCGAGGCCCTGAGCGAGATCGCACGAGCGCTGGCAGCCGGCGACGGCGGGGCCGCGGAGGCCGGTGGGCTGGCTGGCGCCGGGGACGGATCCGCGATGGCGGGCGGGCCGCCCAGGGCGGCGGCACCGCTTCGGGACACGATGGCCGAGCAGGAGGGCGCTTTCATCGCGGCTCTCGACGGCGGCGACGTTCGCTCGGCGGTCGCGGCCGTGCTCGAGCTCGACGCCGCGGTCACGGGCCGGATCCGGGCAGGCGAGGACAGCCCGGACCTGGACAACGCTGACGCGACCTTTCGCTCGCTGATCGTACGACTTGGCGATCGTGCGGCCGATGCCCGCCCCGGCGCCGGCGCCGGGGCGACCGTGGCTGCGTTGGTGGAGCTGCTTCTCGAGCTGCGCACCCGGGCACGGACCGACCGGGACTGGGCGACGGCCGATCTCATCCGGGATCGGCTGGCCGAGTCCGGGGTTGCGGTTCGCGACGGCGCCCAGGGGACCAGCTGGGTGCTCGGAGATCGACCGACGCCCGCCGAGCCGGAGGCGGCCGGGCGCGACTCGGCTGGCCGGCCCGGCACCGGCGTCGACTGACCGGCCCGGCAGCGATCCCGGACGAGGCTCGATACTGGGTCCGGTCGGGGGCATCCCCTCCGAGGAGCCGGCCAGGAGGCAGCGCATGGAACGAGTTCGCTTCGGTCTGTTCGTCCCGCAGGGCTGGATCCTCGACCTCGTCGACATCGACGACCCGGTCGAGCAGTACGAAACCATGACCCGCGTGGCGCAGGCCGCCGAGCAGCTCGGGTTCGACTCGATCTGGCTGTTCGACCACTTTCACACCTACTTCCGCCCCGTCCTCGAGACAACCTTCGAGGCGTGGACCTCCACGGCGGCGCTGGCGCGCGATACGAGCCGGATCCGGATCGGCCAGATGGTCACCTGCAACAGCTACCGCAACCCGGCGCTGCTGGCCAAGATGGCGTCCACGGTTGACGTGCTCAGCCACGGGCGGCTCGACTTCGGGATCGGCGCCGGCTGGTACGACCACGAGTACGACGCCTACGGCTATCCGTTCCCGCCGGTCGCGGAGCGCCTGCGCATGATGGGTGAGGCGCTCCAGGTCATCCATGCCATGTGGTCCCAGCCGTACGCCTCGTTCGAGGGGCAGTTCTACCGGATCCGCGGCGCGATCAACGAGCCCAAGGGAGTCCAGCAGCCGCACCCGCCGGTGTGGGTCGGAGGCGAGGGCGAGCGGGTGACGCTGCGGATCGCCGCGCAGTATGGGGACGCCACCAACTTCGGCGGCCACCTCGACGACATGGACTGGTACCGCCACAAGTTCGACGTGGTCCGCGGTCACTGCGAGTCGATCGATCGCGACCCCGACGAGATCATCCGGTCCGCCAACGTCGAGACGACGCTGCTGTGTGCCGGCGACGATCCCGACGAGCTGACGAGGCGCTACCGTCGCGACGAGTCGCTGGACGAGTACCGGACCCACGCGATCGCCGGCGGGCCACAGGAGATCATCGACACCTACGGCCGCCTGATCGATGCCGGGGTCAACTACATCATCGTCTCGGACGTGCCCGGACTGGCCCGTCTCGACGTGCTCGAGGCGTTCGCGAGCGACGTGCTGCCGGCCTTCCGCGATCCGGTCGAGCCTGGCTGACCCGGGCAACCCGTCGAGGCGTCCGCCGTCATCAAGTGCCGCGTCCTGATCGCGGACCACGTCCTGATCGCGGACCCGGTCCCGGTGCCGTCAGCGGTCCGGGGAGCGGTCGGCATCGGCGAGCACGACGACGGCCGGCGGGCGACGCTCGCTCGGCGTGCCGACGGCTCGGCGTGTCGACGGCTCGGCGTGCCGACGGCTCGGCGTGCCGACGGCCCAACGCACCATCCTTTCCGTCAGCGAGCTCGCTCGGCGTGCCGATGGCCCGACCGACCACCCTTTCCGTCGATGAGTCAGAGCACGACTCCGCGACGACGGCGGTCTGGACCAGGATGCGCCGAAGCGCCGCAATCGAGCGACTGTTTGCCATCTATTAGCCGATAGCAGCTATCAACGCGCGCGCCGGCCGGAGTAAGGCCTCGCTTCAGCTGACGGGAAGTCGTCCCTGGACTGGATGGCGGGCACGCGGATCGGGGCCGGGCACGCGGATCGGGGCCGGGCACGCGGATCGGGGCCGGGCGGAGACGGCGGGCGGAGACGGGACTGGGGATAGCCCCACCCCAGAGACGCCTGCTGCCCGGCTGGTCCGCGACCCTGCCCGACTCTACGGTTCGAGGCGTCGATCGCGGCGGGTGCCGGTCCCGGATGAGGGACCGGGCGACGCGGCGCCAGACCGGGCAGGTCGCCTGGAACGCGCCGCCGCCTGAACCGGGCGACCGGCCTGGAGGCTTGGACCCGATGGTCAATCGGACGTTCCTGTACTGGGGGGTGTTCCTGGTCACCGCCGGGGCCGTGCTGCTCGCGGCCCAGGGCCATGTGATCACCAGCGACGGCGTCGCGGAGACGCTTCGGCTGTGGCCGATCGCGGTGATCGCGGTCGGAGCCGCGATCCTGCTTCGCAGGACGCGACTCGGTATTGCCGGCGGCATGGTCGCCGCGGCCATGCCCGGGCTGATGCTCGGCGGCCTGGTCGTCGCGGCGCCCGACGTCAGGCCGGACTGCCATGTCGTGGAGCCGTCGAACCACACGACCCGCACCGGCACCTTCGCATCACCTGCCCGGGTCAGCATCGAGCTGTCATGCGGGAAGGTCGATGTCGGCGTCGCGCCGGGCAACGGCTGGCAGATCCAGACGGGCGACACGGGCGTCGCCGAGCCCCGGATCGACGCCACCGGCGACCAGCTCTCGCTGCGCTCGGCGAACCGCTCACGGCCATTCGGGATCGGTTCGGGCGACCGGTGGCTCGTGTCCCTGCCCGATGCCCAGCCGCTCGACCTGTCAGCGGTGATCAACGCGGGTACCGGCCGGTTCGCGTTGGCCGGGGCGCACCTGACAAACCTCGATCTCGATGTCAACGCGGGCACCACGCAGGTCGACCTGACCGGGGCGACGGTGGACGGGCTTTCGATGCACGTCAACGCCGCGGAGGCCACGGTCCACCTGTCCGACGGCAGCGACCTCGAGGCCGATGTCCACGCCAACGCCGGCAAGGTCACGCTATGCGCGCCGACCGCGCTCGGTCTTCGCGTGCACCAGGAGGTCGTGCTCGGCTCGACCCGGCTCGTGGGCCTGGTCCGGGACGGCGACGCCTGGCAGAGCCCCGATTACGCGTCCTCAACCCACCACGCGGACGTGACCCTGGCGGTCAACGTTGGTAGCGTGGACATCAATCCCGAGGGAGGCTGCAAGTGAACCCCCGTCGTCTGTATCGATGCCGCCATGACCGGATGCTCGCCGGTGTCGCCGGCGGCATGGCCGAGTACCTCGAGGTCGACCCGACGGTCGTCCGGATCCTGTGGATCCTGTCGGCGTTCCTCGGCGGCTTCACGATCCTGATCTACATCCTGCTCGCGTTCATCATGCCGCTCGAGCCGTTGCCGATGCCGGGCGCGCCCGGGTTCGGCCCGATACCGGGCCCGGCGACCGGAACGGCGGCCGACGGCATGCCGGCAACCGGTGCCCCCGCCGAGGGTGAGGGCAGCACCGGGGCCACGACGACGGCCCGGGACGCGACCTCAGCGGCATCCGGCGCCGGCTGGACGACGCCCCAGGGCTGGCAGCCCGGCGGCTGGGCGGCTCATCGTCACCAGACGACGTCCGGCCAGCCGGGCACCGGACGCGCCGGGCTCGTGATCGGCGTCCTGCTGATCGCGTTCGGTGCGATCACCCTGTTCGGCGCCATGGTCCCCGCCTGGGCGGCGGCGGGCCTCGGTCCGGCATTCGTGCTGGCCCTCGGCATCGCCCTCGTCGTGGCATCCACCCGGCGTCCCGCGGCAGCGCGGTAGCCGGCGCCACCGTGACCGGCGTACCGCTCCTCGTTCTCGGCCTGCTCCTGACCCTGAGCGCTCTGCTGGGCGCCCAGGTGACGGCGCGGCCCCGGGGAGCGGTCGCTGCGTTCCTGCTGTCTCCGCTCAACCCGACCGCCTGGCGGGCCACGGGCGCGATCATCCTCGGCTTCTGGGTCGAGCTGATCGCGGTCGCCGTGCTGTCCGCGATCTTCTCCACCGGGGCGTCCCTGCTGGTGGTGGGGGTTGGGTTCGTGCTGCTCGGGGCCGGCATCGAGGTCAGCCGGCTTGTGGCACGGATCGAGCGCCGCCGCGCAGCGCGCGTGGACCCGCGGCCGCTGACGGCCCACCCCTACCGGCCGTACGGCTCCGGCCTGCGCGATCTGCTGTTCGCGGTCTTCCTCGACGTCGACCGCTGGCGCGACGTGATCTACGTGTTCGTCGCGTTCCCCCTCGCGATCCTCGAGCTCGCCCTCGCACTCTCGCTCTGGGCAGGCGCCCTTTGGCTGCTCTCGCTCCCGCTGTGGCTGGTCACATCGGGCCTCCCCTTCGCCACCGGCGGCACGTCGGCGACCGAGGCGACCGTGGCCGTCGCGGGTGGACTGTTCGGGCTCGCGCTCGCGATGGTAGCCGCGTCCGTGTCGCAAGGCCTGATGGCGCTCCACCGGGCGGTCGTCGAGGGCCTGCTGTGCGTGACCGAGCAGCGGCGCCTCCAGCAACGGGTCGAGACCCTCGAGGGCAGCCGCAAGGCCGTCCTCGATGTCGAAGCCAGCGAGCTTCGGCGGATCGAACGCGACCTCCACGACGGCGCCCAGCAACGGCTCGTCCTGCTGGCCATCGACCTGGGCCTGGCCGCAGAGCGACTCGAGACCGATCCGGCATCCGCCCGCACCCTGGTGCTCGACGCCCAGGATCAGGCACGGCAGACCCTCGCCGATCTCCGCAACCTGGTGCGTGGGATCGCCCCGGCGATCCTGCTGGATCGTGGCCTGGTGCCGGCCCTGGGCGCGGTCGCGGGACGAAGCCCGGTCTCGACCGTGGTGCTGAGCTCGATGGCGGGCGGCGAGCGGCTGCCCGATGCGGTGGAGCGGGCCGCGTACTTCGTGGTCGCCGAAGCCCTCGCCAACGTGGCCAAGCACGCACAGGCGAGCCGCTGCGAGATTCGCTGCCGTCGGGACCCCGGGCGGCTGGTGGTCGAGGTCTGGGACGACGGCGTGGGTGGCGCGACCCTGGCCCCGAGCGGCGGCCTCGCCGGGCTGGCGGGCCGGGTGGAGGCGCTCGATGGTCGCCTCGAGGTCGACAGCCCGCCCGGTGGACCGACGACCGTGCGCGCCGAGATCCCGGTGGGCACGTCCCCGGCCGCCGAGGTCGGGGCCGCACATCCCGTCCTCACGGAGGGCGCCATTCCCGGCTGGCTGCCACCCGACGGCGGATCCTGGCTCGGGCCTCGGGAGCCGAGGTAGGTCAGGAGCCGAGGTAGGTCAGGACGGCCAGCACCCGCCGGTGGTCGTTCTCCGAATCGGGCAGCTCGAGCTTGCCGAAGATGTTGCTGATGTGCTTCTCCGTGGCCCCCTCCGAGATACCCAGCAGGCTCGCGATCCCCATGTTGGTCCGCCCCTCGGCCATCGCGCTCAGCACCTCGCGCTCGCGCGGCGTGAGCGAGACCAGACGCATGTCGGCGCGGCGCGGGACCATCAGCTGGGCGACGACCTCCGGATCCAGCGCCGTCCCGCCCCGCGCCACCCGGCCCAGCGCGTCCATGAACTCGCGGATGTCCGCCACGCGGTCCTTCAGCAGGTAGCCGACGCCGCCCGCGCGATCGGCCAGCAGCTCGGTCGCGTACTGGCGCTCGACGTACTGGCTGAGCACGAGCACCGGCGTTCCCGGCACCTGCCGCCGGGCCTCGATCGCGGCGCGCAGCCCTTCGTCGCGTTGGGTGGGAGGCATCCGCACGTCGACGACCGAGACGTCCGGCCGGTGCTCCAACACGGCGGCCACCAGCGACGGGCCGTCGCCAACCTTGGCCACGACCTCGCCGCCCGAATCCGCGATGACCCGCGCCAGACCCTCGCGGATGAGCGCGGAATCCTCCGCGATGACGACTCGCAGCCCTTGCCCGTCCACACGCCGATCGTAGGCCATCGGCGGCGGCACGGGACCGTCAATCGCGCGGCCATCGGTGGATCGGCCCTGGACTGGCCTACGATGACCCGGTGACGCACGAGTACGTGATCGGCCTGGCTGGGGTGGTCCCGGGGAACGTGGCAGACCGCGCAGGCGGCGCCCAGCTCCCCATGCCGACCGCGCTCGCCTGGGCCGCGGACCGGGTTCTGGCTGTCGGGTCGGACGCCGCGGTGCGCGCGATCTCGCGCGGCGACTCGATCTTCCTCGACCTCGATGGATGCGCCGTGACGCCGCTCCCCGTGGACTCGGTTCGGGCCGGGCGGCTGGTGGAGCTGACCGGCGCCGTCGCGGGTGCGGACGACCTCCTCGAGGCGCTCATCGGTGCCGGGCTGCTCGGGCCTGGCGAGGGGCTCGAGCCGGGCTCGGCCGCCGATCTCGCCTTCTGGGCACCCGCCCGGGCTGGTGCGGGCGGGTCGTGGCATCTGATCGCCGTCGTCCGGAGCGGCGCATTCGGCGAGGGCGACGAGCACCATGGCCCGTTCTCCGACGCCGTCCTGGGCTGACGGACGGCGCCGGGCGCTACCGGACCCGCAACGCAGCCTGGATCGCCTCGACCGTCGCGCCGACGCTCCCGGTCGAGTCGACCGAGATCGCGTTCGCGGGCGGCTCCAGGTCCTGGATCTGGCTGTCCAGCAGCGAGGCCGGCATGAAATGCCCGGGTCGATAGCGCATCCGTTCCTCGAGGGTCGCGTGGTCCACCTCGAGCATGACCACGGCGACAGCGTCGAACCCGGCCAGCAGCACGGCCCGGTAGGACGCCTTGAGCGCCGAGCAGGCGAGCACGACCGGATGCGTGCCTCCACTCGCGGTCAACGCGGCGCGCACCGCATCGTGCACCCTCCGCAGCCACGGCCAGCGGTCCGCGTCATGCAGCGGCGTCCCGCTCCGCATCCGCGCGACGTTGGCCGGAGCGTGGTAGTCGTCGGCCTCGATGAACTCCGCCCCCAGGGCCCGGGCCAGCCGTTGACCGACGGCAGTCTTGCCCGATCCGGACACGCCCATCACGAGGATGACCTTGCCCTTTGCCCGCGGCTCGGTGCGGGAAACGGCGCTCAACCTCCGGTCCGGTAGGGCGACGATCGCGCTCCCGGTCGCGACCAGGCCCGAAACGCGTGCAACGCGAGCACGACGCCGGCCACCGGCACCGCTCCCAGCACGAGGACGCCGCCGAACGGCCCCGCCATTGGCTCGTCGAACGCGACCAGACCCAGGTAGGCCAGGTACGCGACGTAGAACCCGAGCAACAGCGCGCCCTCGCGCCGGTCCACGACGAGGCCCGTGTACAGGATCGGCAGGCACGCCGCTGCCGCCGCCACCATCAGCGGCAGGTCGACCGCGAGCAGGTCGGACGACACGGCGAGCGGCGCGGGCGCGACCAGGGCCGTCGCTCCGAGGACCATCAGGATGTTGAAGATGCAGCTCCCGACCACGTTGCCGACGGCGATATCGCGGTGACCGCGGGCGCCGGCCAGGATCGACGTCGCGATCTCGGGCAGCGAGGTGCCGACGGCGACGATCGTGAGCCCGACGACCACCTCGGGAATGCCCAGCGAGGCGGCCATCGCGGTCGCGCCGGTCACGATCCAGTCGGCGCCCACGAGCAGGAGCACCAGCCCCACCGCAGCGAGGCCCAGGTTGCCGAGGCTGGCCGAGGCACCCATTGCCCCTGAACCGTATTCGGCCGCGAACTCGGCCCGCACGCGAACGGTTTCACGGCGGCTCGACCGGGCGAGGAGCGCCAGGTAGACGATGATCCCCGCGAACAGGATCGCGCCCTCAAGACGGTCGATATGACCGCTCAGCGCCATCAGCCACAGCGCGATCGAGGCGGCGATCATCAGCGGCACCTCGCGCCGCACGACCCGCAGGCCGGCCACGACGGGGGCGACGAGGGCGGCCAGCCCGAGCACCAGCAGGATGTTCGCGATGTTGCTGCCGACGACGTTGCCCAGCGCGATGTCCGGCTGGCCGGCGAGCGCGGACGAGATCCCGACGGCGAGCTCGGGCGCGCTCGTTCCAAACGCGACGACGGTCAGGCCGACCACGAGGGGGCTGATGCCGAGCGCGGTCGCGAGGCGGCTGGCGCCTCGGACCAGGAGCTCCGCGCCGGCGACCAGGGCCGCGAGGCCGATGACGAACCGGACCAGCGTGAGCGCGTCCACGGACCCATCCTACCGGCGGTCGTGACCGTCGTTGGCGACCCGCCCCGTGGCGGAGGCACGGCCCGGCGGCAACGCCGGGCTCGCGGGCTCCGCTGTCAGCCGAACCAGAGCTCCACGTCGGGAACCGGCTGGCGATCGAGCGGCGCGATCGAGCGGCGCCGGACGACGTCGGGCCAGGGTGGCAGCGTCACCGTGCCATCGATCTCGAGCCAACGGATCGCGAGGGCGACCGCGGCCGGGTCACGTGCCAGCCGCTGGACCACGAGCCGGAACGACGATTCGGCTCCATCCTCGGTCTGCAGCAGCCCACGGGCAGACCGGACCAGCGCGGCGGTCGTCCGGGCGTCGACGAGCGAGGCGCGGATGGCCTCCACTCCGTGAGCGAAGGTCGCCGACCGCCAGAGCGGCGGCGGCTCGTCGTCCCGCGCGATGAGCGAGCGCAGCGCGGTCGCCAGTCGCTGGGCCTCCTGGGCGTGATCGGCCGGGTCGGAGACCCGGTGGCCATGGATGACATCGACACGATCGAGCGTGGCAACGGCGGTCGTCTCCATGACCTCAATGATGCGGGCACCGCGTTGCGGTGGGGTTATCGGCCGGTGATCGATCCGACATGTTATGGGCTTGAAACGTCGGTCTCGATGAGTCCGCCCGGCCCCGCCGATCGGGGGCGGGCCGGCTCTTCACTCGCGCCGCCCGGAACCCCACCATGCAACCGGTGCCCTCGCCTCGATCGTGCGCCCGACGGGCGTCGTGCTGGCGGGCCGCCGCGGGTTGCCGCGCATCCCGGGCGACGGAGGCACCGGCATCGGATCGGAGGGTGCAGACGCCATGAAGGTCCTGGTTGCCTACGCGAGCCGCCACGGTGCCACGCGCGGCATCGCCGAGCGGATCGCCGACACGCTTCAAGCCGCGGGGCTCGACGCCCGCGCGAGACCGGTCGACGCCGCGTCGGACGTCGAAGACTACGACGCCTGCGTCATCGGCAGCGCAGCCTACATGTTCCACTGGCTCAAGGAGGCAGCGTCGTTCGTCCGCCGCAACCGAGCGGTGCTCAGCTCGATGCCGGTGTGGATGTTCAGCAGCGGGCCCCTGGGCACGGAGCCCGTCAACCCGAAGGGAGAGGACCAGAAGGCGGCCGCGATCCCGAGAGAGCTGCCGGAGCTGGTCCAGCTCATCGGGGCCCGCGAGTACCGGGTGTTCTTCGGTGCCTACAGCCACGATCGCAAGCCGATCGGGTTCGGTGAGCGGTTCATGTCGCTGATGCCGGCGACGCGGGATTCCCTCCCGGAAGGCGACTTCCGGGACTGGCAGGAGATTGAGGCCTGGGCGCGTGACATCGCGCGCAACCTCAGCCCCGTCACGGTCGGATGAACGTGAGCGCCGAACCGGCGCAAGCCGGCCTCGGGCGGCGGGAGCGCATCTGGCTGGCGATCCACCGGGGTCTCGATCGCTGGCTGTCTCCGCTTGGCGTGCTCGTCTACCGCAGGACCCGGGGCGGCGTCACGCGGCCCTGGCATGTCGACGCCCTGCTGTTGACCACGCGCGGCCGGCGGTCCGGGCGACGCCGGACCGTCGTGCTGCAGTACTTCCCGGACGGCGACGCGATGGTGGTCGCCGCGGCGAACGACGGCGGCACCACGCATCCCGGCTGGTACCACAACCTGCACGCGACGCCGGAGGCAGAGGTCGAGGTCATGGGACGCAACGTCCCGGTCCGCGCCGAGGAGCTGCTGGCCGACGAGGCTCGGGCATGGTGGGATCGGATCCTCGCTCGAGATCCGGGTTACGAGCGCTACGCGCGCGCGACGACCCGGACGTTCCCGATCGTCCGCCTGGTGCCGACCGGGTAGCCGCGCTGGCCGTCGATCAGCCGGGCTCGGGGAGCGGCTCGTCGGGCTCGTCGTCGAACTCGTCGTCGAGCTCGTCGTCGACCCCCGGCGAGCTGTCCTCCACCTCGCCGTGGAGGAGCGTGGCGAGGGCGGGCCTGGCCGTCGGGTTGGCGAAGATCGACAGGCGGTCGCCGACCTCGATCTCCAGGTCGCCCCGTGGCACGAGCACGCCGTCGTTGCGCTCGACCGCGACAAGGACGACATCCCGGGGCCAGGGCACGCCGGCCACGCGCCGCCCGGCCAGCGGCGAGCCCAGGCTGATCTCGGTCTCGACGATCACTCCGTCAGCGCGCAGGCCGCGCACCTGTCGGACGTTGCCGTGCAGAGCTGAGCGATAGGCGGCGATCGCATCGCGGACCGAGAGCACGCCCGTCAGCCGGCGGCCAGAGGTCACCGGCGCCCAGTCGCGCCGATGATCGGACAGCGCGCCCAGCGCGTCGTCGAGGCCGTCATCGGAGGCGAGGATCGGCTCGCGGGCGATGAGCTTGCCGGGGATGGCCTCGTCGGGAGGCGCGTCACGGAGCGCCTCGAGATCGATCAGCCCGGCCACCGACCCGTCCCGGGCGATGACCGGCGCCCCGGGAACGTGGGCGGCGATCATCTGCTCGCGCGCCGACGCGACCGTGTCATCCGGATGCACGACGACCCGTGCCTGCCGGGCCGCGTCGCCGACCGGAACCGCGGCCAGCAGCGGCAGCGCGAACCGGAACCGATGCGCCGGCGAGTCGGCGCGGGTGGCCAGCTGGCTGCTGTAGATCGATCGCTGGCCGACGATGAACGTGGCCAGCCCCACCGCGACCATGGCCGGCGCCAGCATCGACAGGTTGCCGGTCATCTCGGCCACCATCAGCATCACGGCCAGCGGCGCGTGGGCGACGCTGCCGAACAGGGCCATCATGGCCACGATCGCGAACGGGGCGGGATCGGCGGGGATCGCGGGCGCAACGGGCTCGAGCAGGCGCCAGATGCCCGCGCCGAGCAGGGCGCCGACGACCACCCCCGGGCCGAAGATGCCACCCGAGCCACCGGAGCCGATCGAGAGCGACGTGGCCAGGATCTTGGCGAAGGGGAGGACGAGCACCATCCACAACGGGATCGACAGCAGCACGTTCCGATCGAGGCCCGCCTGGACGAAGCCGTAGCCGGTCCCGAGCGCGCCGGGCACCACCAGCCCGATGGCACCCACGGAGAGGCCGGCGATGGCCGGCTTGAGCGCTCGCGGGATCTGCCAGCGGTGGAACCAGTGGGTCAGGCCATAGAAGCCGGTGATGTACAGCAGGCCGACCAGGCCGCACACGAGCCCGATCAGCGCGTACCAGCCGAGCTCGGCCGGCTCCGAGAACCCGAACCTCGCCTGCGTCCCGAAGATCGGGTTGAAGCCAACCACGGCACCGAAGATCGTGTACGCGACGATGGTGCCGATGAACGAGGGGACGAGCGCGTCCGACTCCACGTCGTCGCGGTAGAGCAGCTCGGCTCCCAGGATCGCGCCGCCCAGCGGCGCCCGGAAGATGGCCCCGATCCCGGCCGCGATGCCGACCGCAACGGCGATCCGGGAATCACGGGCGTCGAGGTCGAGGAGACGACCCAGGAAGGACCCGAACCCGGCGCTGATCTGCGCCGTGGGACCCTCGCGGCCGGCCGAGCCCCCCGATCCGATGGTGACGGCCGAGGCGACCAGCTTGATCAGCGGCACCCGGGCGCGGATCCCGCGTGGGTGGTGATGGAACGCGGCGATCGCGGCATCGGTGCCGTGGCCCTCGGCTTCCGGCGCCCAGCGGAACACGATGAACCCCGAGATCAGGCCGCCCAGTCCCACGATGAACGGGATCGCCCACGGCCGTGCCGCGTCCCAGATCGGGGTGATGGGTCTGCCACCCTCACCGGCCGGCGACGGCGGCGTGTAGCCGGCGAGACCGCCCAGGAAGACCTGGGTGGCGAAATCGAGGGCGGTGGTGAACAGGATGGCGCCCAGACCACCGATCACGCCGATGATGGCGCCGAGCACGACCCACTTGCGCAGGTAGCTGGCGGACCGGATGCGGCGCCGGACGATGATCAGCGCATGGTCGATCCTGGGATGCGATCCCGGCATCACGCGTACCGCTCGAAGGACCCGGCCAGGGCGCGGACCGCCCGCCCGGGCGCGCCGGGGCGCGACGCACCCGCATGCTCGGCGATCTCGTGCAGCGCAGTACGGCGGAACGCGAGGATCGCCTCGCGCACGTCGCGTCCGAGGGCCGTGACGCGAGCCCGGGTGGCACGACGATCCGTCTCGTCGGGCCTCAGGGTGACCAGTCCGCGGCGCTCGAGCCGGCGGAGGAGCCGGCTCGTCGCGGGCAGGGTCACGCCCACCCTGGCTGCGACCTCGCCGACCCTGATGCCGTCCGGCGGCTCACCGAGGATCAGCAGCGCGCGCCATTGGGAGAACGTCAGGTCGACACCGGGCGCGGCGCGCTCGAGCGCCTGAGAGGTGAGACCGACGGCGCCGATGACGATCCGCTCGAGGTCGGCGACAGGGTCCAGCGCGTGGTCACCGCCTCGCCGTGCGTCGCGATGCGAGGGGACGTCGCCGTCCGGAGCGGATCCACCACCGGCGGCAGCGTCGCGTCCGTCCGGGGCAGCATGGAATGCGGGGGGTTGTCCGGGATTCATGCCACCTAGGATAGTCGACAGTTGCCAGGTGGCTATTATCGGGCGGCTGAGTCCCCGCACGAGCCGGCGGCACGGCCGGTCGGATGCGATCGGACCAAGACGCTACGGCAGCGGCCGCCAGGCGCGTCCGAGCAGCAGCGAGGCCCCGAGCAGCAGCGAGGCGAGGGCGACGAACGCAACGCTCGCCTCGACCACCTCGTGCCGGGTGATGAGCGACGTGGGCAAGCTCGCGAACACCTGCTCGAGGTCGCTCGCGCTCTCGGCCGGGTAGTAGGTGCCCCCGGTCATGGCCGCGATCTGGCGCAGGGTCGCCTCGTCGATGCCCCGCCGGAAGCCGCCGGGGAGGCCGCCGCCGGTCCCACCCCCACCGCCACCGCCGTTGCCGAAGAACCCGCCATTCGGCTCGCGTCCGACGAACTGGGGGGCGCAGGCAGGATCCTGGCCGCCACCGGAGGCGGTTCCAAATCCGATCGTGTACACGCGAACCCCCCGGTCGGCGGCCTGCTGCGCGGCCGCCAGCGGATCGACACCCGAGTTGCTCGCGCCGTCGGTGAGCACGACCACGATGTCGGGCGCATACGCGCCGCTCGGGACGGGCGTGATCGCGGTTCCGCCGTCGGGCTGGCTGGGGGCCACCGAGCTGTCCA
>Ga0307440_1000475_pt1 | contig 19771 bp, 17 predicted proteins | sample SalMarWE160410MG_FD_202150 | JGI IMG/M metagenome (GOLD analysis project Ga0307440, IMG submission 202150) | Salt marsh sediment microbial communities from the Plum Island Ecosystem LTER, Massachusetts, United States - WE1604-10 | ecosystem: Environmental > Aquatic > Marine > Intertidal zone >... | reverse complement strand
CCGGGCGGCCGCTCGCCTGGAAGGCTCCAAGGTCTTCACCAAGGACTTTCTGGCGCGTCATCGGATCCCGACGGCCGCTTACCGGAGCTTCACCGATACAGATAGCGCCCTCGCCTATCTGCGGGAGATGGGGACTCCAATCGTTGTGAAGGCAGACGGACTCGCCGCCGGCAAAGGTGTGGTCCTGGCCCCGGACATGGCCACCGCGGAGCAGGCTGTGAAGGCTACGCTCAGCGGCGAGCGGTTCGGCCAGGCGGGCCGGCGGGTAGTGATCGAGGAGCTGCTGGAGGGCGAGGAGGCGAGCTTCATTGCCATGGTCGACGGACACCACATCCTCCCCCTGGCAACCTCTCAAGACCACAAGGCCCGGGACGAGGGGGACCGGGGCCCCAATACCGGTGGCATGGGGGCCTATTCTCCCGCCCCTGTGGTGACCCCGGAGGTGCATGAGCGAATCATGAGGGAGGTCATGGCGCCGACCGTAGCTGGCCTCGCCGCGGAAGGGATTCCGTACGTAGGTTTCCTCTATGCGGGCCTGATGATCGGACCCGACGGGGCACCAAAGGTGCTGGAATACAATTGCCGGCTCGGGGACCCGGAGACCCAACCGATCCTGATGCGGCTCGAATCGGACCTGGTGGAGCTTTGCCTGCGGGCCATCGAGGGACTTTTGGGGGGGGCCGCGCCGCAGTGGGACCCAAGACCCGCCCTCGGAGTGGTCATGGCCGCGGGCGGCTATCCCGGAGACTACGAGAAGGGCTTTCCGATCCGCGGCCTGGACGAGGTGACGGGGGCACCTGACACCATGGTATTCCACGCCGGCACCCGGCTCCGGGATGGCCAGATCCTCACCGACGGCGGGCGCGTCCTCTGTGTCACCGCCCTGGGCCGGACCGTGACCGAGGCCCAAGCACGCGCCTACGCGCTGGTCGAGCGCATCGGCTGGCAGGACGCCTACTACCGGAGGGACATCGGACACCGGGCGCTGCGCCGAGAGATCCCGTGAAGCTATACTCAGCTCATCGAGGTCTTCGGTCTCCCGAGCCATCGGGGGCGCCGAACGGGCGATGTCCGCCTCGTATGCTCCTATCCCGGCTCAGTCGTCCCACGCCGCCTGCAGCGCCGGGAGGACGCGCCTGCCCACCAGGAGCGCGAGCCCTTCCAGCTCCGCATAGCGCGATCCAACCCTCACTACGTAGTCCAGCGTGCGTGGGATGTCGTTGAGATAGCGGGGCTTGCCGTCGCGCAACATGAGGCGTGCGAATATGCCGCTTGCCTTGAGGTGGCGCTGGACCCCCAGAAGATCAAACCAGCGCATGAAGCTCGGCTCATCGACCTCGCGCAGGACCCCCGATTGGGTGGCAAGCTCGAAATAGCCCTGGGCCCAACGCACCACGCGCTCATCGGGCCAGGCGATGTAACAGTCTCTGAGGAGAGAGACGAGGTCGTAAGTGACGGGGCCCAAAACGGCGTCCTGGAAGTCCAGGATCCCGGGCGAGGGAGGGCCGGTCAGCAGAAGGTTGCGGGAGTGGAAGTCCCGGTGGACAAACACCTGGGGCTGCTCCAGGGCGCTCGCAACCAGGCGGTCGAATGCGGCGTCGAGGTCGCCGACATCCTCGGGGGAGAGGCCAATCCCCAGATGCCGGTCGAGCAGCCACTCCCGGAATATTCCCAGCTCCCGCCGGAGAAGAGCATCGTCGTACGCGGGCAGGCCCTCGGTCGGGGCGCAGGCCTGGATCACGACGAGAGCACCTAGGGCATCCCCGTAGAGCCTGTCCGCAGTCTCGGGGCTGAGGACATCCAGGTAGAGCTGATCGCCGAGGTCGGTCAGGAGGAGAAAACCCCGAGCGGAGTCCTGGGCAAAGATCTGGGGCGTATTCAGACCCACCGCGCGCAACCGCTCGGCAATGTCCACGAACCGCTTGACATCCTCCTCGCCCGGAGGTGCGTCCATCGCGATCAGGCTGCCCGCGCCCCTGCGCACCCGCCAATAGCGGCGAAAGCTGGCGTCTCCGGACGCTGGGTCGAGCACGAGACTGGTCTCACCCAGAACATCTCTAAGCCACTCTTCGAGCTGCACCCGCCGCATCGTCATCTGGCGTTCCCCCTTCGCGCCTCACTGTTGGCCATCCGTCTGATCGGCAGATACTTTGAACAAGAACCTGACCCTGGACAGGTTGCGGAGGTGCCACGTTTGAAGCGACACCGGGAATGTGCGATTTTACCGCCGCATCCTGGAGGCTGTGCCCTCGTCGTCTAATCCAAAAGCCGAGACCCAACCACGCCGTGCCCGCGTCCCGCTTCGTCCGAGCTCTGCTACTCGGAAATCTGGCACTGTCTGCAACCCTGGTGATCGCGGGAACCAACGACGGCGGTTGGGTTTGCGTCCCCGACGCGGCGGGGACGGGTTGGTCCTGCGTCGGCGGTGGGGCGCAGCCCACCGAAGGGCAAGGTGTGCACCCGCGCAAACCGTCCGCACCAACCCCCAAGGGAGCGTCCACCACCGGCGTGAGCAGGCCGGTTTCTCCTCGGGCAGGGCCGCCCGGCGAAACGGGCAGTCCAATGGCGCCGGCTCCGCCGGCGAGAAAAATGCCGACCAAGCCATCGCCGGATACAGGCTCGACCCGGCCCCCGCCCGCCCATCGGCCGACAGCCCCTGCAGCGTCGGTCGACCGCCGCCGGGCCGCCGAGGAGAAACAGTCGACGAGCTGCCCGGCAGGGGCTCCGGCAAACAAGCCTGCGCTTCCCACGCCAGCCGCCCCAGGCAGCCAGGCGGGCCCCGCCTCGGTGGCACGCCTTTATCAGGGGCTGCCCTGGAACTATTGCGGCCCAGCCAGAGGTCGGCGCGCCCATGGCAGCGCTCCATCCGGCCGTGCCGTGCTGCCACCCGCACCCAACAAGGATGAGCCGGTGAGCCTGAGCGCCGACAACGCGACCTATGACCAGACGACAGAGCTGCTGACCCTTTCCGGTAGTGCCCAGGCGGATCGTGGCACCGAGGAGGTCGCCGGCGACAAGATAGCTTACGATCACAAGACCGGAGAGGTCATGGCCACCGGCGATGTCTATCTGGCGCATCCGGGGGTCCGTGCCGTCGGCACGCAAGCAAAGATGAACCTGACTACGGATCAGGGAACCCTGTCGAACGCACACTACCGGGTGACCGGACCGATTAACGCCCGGGGGACCGCAGACCAGGCGAACCTCCTGAGCCGGACCCTGACCCGGTACCGCAATGCGACCTATACGACCTGCCGCCCGGGCCAGAATGCCTGGTCCCTGCAGGCGTCGAAGCTCGATCTTGACCAGGCGGAGGGGATAGGAGTCGCCCGGGATGCCAAGCTGCGGGTCCTCGACGTCCCGATCTTCTACACGCCCTACCTGGAATTCCCCATCGACGACCGGCGCAGGAGCGGATTTCTCGTCCCTTCGATCGGGTCATCAAACAACAACGGCTTCGAGCTCAGCATCCCCTACTACTGGAATATCGCCCCCAACATGGACGCCACCCTGGTCCCCTCCTATATGGCCAAGCGGGGACCGATGCTCGGCGCGGAGTTTCGTTACCTGAATCCGTTCGAACGGGTGACAATCAATGGGGAAGGGATGCCTGAGGACAATGCCTACAGCACCAGCTCCCCGCGAGGTTCCTTTCACCTCGATCAAAGGGGACGCTACGGCTCCAACTGGTCGTCGTCCGTAAACTTCAATTACGTCTCGGACGATACCTATCTGCAGGACTTCGGTAGTCAGCTGGAGGTGACGAGCACCCGGAACCTGGACCGCCGCGGGGACCTGACCTATTCAGGCAACGGGTGGAGCCTCCTCGGCCGGTTCCAAGACTTCCAGACTGTTGATCCGAGCATCCCCGCTTCGGAACGGCCCTATGCCCGGTTACCCGAGCTTCTCTTGACCCTCTACCCCTACCGCTCTCGCTCCGGCATCACGGCGGGTCTCAACGCGGAGTACGACAACTTCTACCAGCCGAGCACCGTATACGGGCAGCGCCTGGCGTTACACCCGTACGTCAGCTGGACCTACCAGCGACCCTACGGCTACGTCAAACCCACCGTACGGCTCTACCAGACACTGTACAGCCTCCAAAACCAGCAGCCGGGAAATGTTTCAAGCATTTCCCACACGATTCCCAGCGTCGATATCGACGGCCGCCTTGTCTTCGAACGGGACATTAGCTGGCTTGGCACCCAAGCCGTGCAGACGATCGAGCCTCGCCTGTATTATCTGCTCACACCTTATGTAGACCAGAGCAATACCCCGGTCTTTGACAGCACGGAGATGACCTTCAGTTTCGACAGTCTGTTCCGACCCAACCGCTTCACAGGCAGCGACCGCATCGGCGATGCGAACCAGCTGACGGTAGGGCTCACCTCCCGGACCTTGAGCAGCCAATCGGGTAACGAGATCTTCAGCGCCAGCATCGGTCAGATCTTCTACTTCCGCAACCAGGACGTTCAGATTGCGGGCCCGCCCCAGACCGAGTCCTCGTCCCCGTTGGCGGGCGAGGTGGCGGCACACTTCCTCCCCCATTGGAGCGGTCGGGCGAGCTTTGAGTGGAACCCGGACACCAGTACGGACCAGTGGGAGAAGCGGGCCGTCGAGCTCCACTACGAGACGCCGGCGCACCGGTTGATCAACCTCGCTTACCGCTTTGACCAGGGGACCAGCACAACCACGACCTACGACAACACCGACCTGGCCTTCCAGTGGCCGCTCAGTCCGCAGCTCCAATTTGTCGGCCGGTGGCTCTATTCATGGCAGTACCACGAGACCCAGGATGCTTTCGCCGGTGTCGAATACGGACAGTGTTGCTGGCGGATACGGCTGCTTGGCCGTCACATCCAGACCAACAGCACAACCGGCGGAAGCACCTCAGTCATGCTGGAGGTGGAGCTGGCAGGACTGGGGAATTTGGGCAGCAACATCGAAAAGTACCTACAGAGCAGTATCTATGGCTATCAAGCCGATTAAGTCCACGCCCGCCCCAAAGGGGGTGGTAGCGCTCGTCGCCCTGCTCATCTGTCTGCTTGCCGGGTTAAGCCCGGTGAACGCCGACGAGGAGCTGGACTCCATCGTGGCGGTGGTCAATGAGGACGTCATTACCCACAGTGAGCTCGAGCGCCAGGTCGACCTCACGATACCGCAGCTGCAGGCCAAGGGCACTCCGATACCCCCACGCCCGGTTCTCGAGCGACAAGTCCTGGAACAACTCGTACTGCAACGACTGGAGCTTCAGCGCGCCAAGCAGCTGGGCATCCAGGTGGACGACGCAACGCTGACCCAGGCACTGACCAACATCGCGCAACGCAACGGCCTGACCCTCGATAACCTGGCCAAGGCGGTCGAGGCGCAAGGCATGAACTTCGAGAATTTCCGTAAGGACACCCGCAATCAGCTGATCATCTCCCGGCTGCAGGCCCAGGAGGTTGTCAAGAACATCAAGGTGACCGACCAGGAAATCGACCGTTTTCTGGCGAAGGATTCGAATCAGCTCCTGGACCGAACGGAGGTTAGACTGTCCCACATCCTGATTGCTTTTCCTGAGGTTGCATCTCCTGAGGTCGTGGCGAAGGCAGAGGAGAAGGCCAAGGATCTGGTCAAAAGGCTGCGCGCCGGGGCAGATTTCGCGCAGCTCGCACGGCGCTATTCGGATGGCCGTCAGGCGTCGGAGGGCGGCGACCTGGGGTGGTTCAAGATGGCGGAGGTCCCAACGCTGGTGCAGCACCTCGCGCGCACGATGACAAAGGGCCAAGTGAGTGATCCCTTACGCAGCCCCAGCGGATTCCACATCATCAAACTGACCGATGTGAAGTACGCGACACCCGAGGTAGTCACGCAAACGCATGCAAGGCACATCCTGATTCGCACAAACGAGCTGGTGTCGGACGCGGATGCCAAACGCCGGCTCGAGCAGCTGCGGATGCGAATCCTCGGCGGCGCCGACTTTGCGACCCTTGCGCGGGCGAACTCCGATGACACCGGGTCTGCCCTCAAAGGCGGCGACCTCGGTTGGCTCAACCCGGGAGACACGGTGCCTGAATTCGAGAAAGAGATGAACCAGCTGGCGCCGGGGGAGGTCAGTGAGCCCTTCAAGACCAGCTTTGGCTGGCATATCGTGCAGGTGTTGGGGCGTCGCCGCGAGGATACGACCAAAGAGGTGATGCGCTCGAAGGCCCGCCAGATGATCCGGGAACGCAAGGCCCAACAAGCCATCGACGCCTGGCTCCAGCGCCTGCGCGACGAGGCATACGTGCAGATACGTCTTCCAGGGGGGGGATCGAAGACGGAAGAGGCGAAGAACTAGGCGCCTGTGAGCGGCAGACGGATACCGCGCGTCGCGATCACCCCCGGGGAGCCCGCCGGCATCGGACCGGAGATCTGCGTTCAGGTCGCCTGCGGGGCCGACGTTCCCGCCGAGCTGGTAGCAATCGCAGACCCGAAGCTACTGGAGGAGCGGGCCGCGGCCCTCGGCCGACCACTGGAGCTCCAGCCTTTCGATGAGGCCGCGTCTGCCACACCGCACAGGAGGGGATTCCTGAAGGTCCTCGCAGTGCCCCTGTCAGGTCCTGCCATCCCGGGTGTACTTGACCCACGCAACGCGCACTATGTGGTTCGCACCATCAGCCTGGCCTGCGACGGCTGTCTGTCGGGTCGCTTCGACGCCCTCGTCACCGGACCGGTGCATAAGGGCGTCATTAACGAGGCAGGCGTCGCCTTCACCGGCCACACCGAGCTCGTGGCGGACCGCTGTCGCGCCTTTCCCGTGATGATGCTGGTTGCCCCCGGCCTCCGGGTAGCACTCGCAACGACCCACCTCCCGTTGAGCCAGGTCAGCGCCCATCTCACCCGGGAGCGGCTCGAACCTGTCATCCGGGTCATCGTCCGTGACTTGAGGTCACGTTTCGGGGTCCCCCAGCCACGGATTCTCGTCTGCGGCTTGAATCCCCACGCCGGAGAGGGAGGGCACCTCGGGCGAGAGGAGATCGAGGTCATTGATCCCGTCTTAAGGATGCTGCGCGCGGAGGGCCTTGCCTTGGTCGGCCCCGTCCCGGCGGACACCGCCTTCTTGCCTGACAGGCTACGGCAGACCGACGCCGTGCTCGCCATGTATCACGATCAAGGATTGCCTATCGTCAAGCACCTGGGCTTCGGCCAAACGGTGAACGTGACATTGGGTCTCCCCATCATCCGCACATCGGTGGATCACGGCACCGCTTTGGAGCTGGCAGGGTCGGGTCGTGGGGAGGCAGGCAGCCTCAAAGCGGCCATAGCGACCGCCGTTGACCTGCTCCAGCGTGCGCGGAAATAAGGCCGACGGCTGCTCGTGCTGCAACCCTCGGAGCACACGCCAGGCCGTACCCGCGAAGCCGAATTCCACAAACCGCCGGTAGGACAGGGACTCCAGGCCTTCAGGCTCGGATGCTGGATTGCACGCGCAGGGCCACGTCAAGGGCTTCCAACCCGACCCGACCATCGACGAGGGGCCTTTCACGCCCGCGGACGCAGTTGATAAAGGCCTCCAACTCCCGGTCCAGCGGCTTCACTGGCGCCACCGTAAGGTGCTCACGCGCAATCTCCGGCCGCTCGGACCCCCTCTGTACCCTTGGGTACGCGACATCGATGGTCTGCTCAACGAAATCGAGCGACAGATACATCCGCTGCTGAAACACCCGGATGCGCCGCGCCTTTTTGTCGGAGACCCGGCTCGCCACGACATTCGCCACAGCCCCATTCGCGAACTCAAGACGCGCGCTGGCAATATCAACGTGGTCCGTCAGGACAGGCGTTCCGACCGCCCTGACGTCTCGCAGGTTGGACCCCATGAGAGACAGAATGATGTCGATGTCGTGAATCATGAGATCTGAAACGACGTCGACATCGGTAGCCCGCTCAACGAACCCGCCAATCCGCTGCGCCTCCACGTACCTTGGCTCCGAAATGCGGTCCGCAAGCGCCATGACGCCCGCATTGAAGCGCTCCAGATGGCCGATCTGGAGGATTGCCCCAGACCGATGGGCCATATCGACCAGCTCTTCCCCTTCCGAGCGCGTGACGGCGATCGGCTTTTCCAGCAGGACATGGATGCCACCCTGGAGAAATGGGGCCGCTACCCTACGGTGGGCGCTCGTAGGCACCACGACACTGACGGCATCCACCATTCCGATCAGCTCGTTCGGATCCGTGAAGGCTGGACAGCCGATCTCTGAGGCCACGCCGCGGACCCGCTCGGCATCGCTATCCGCTACCCCGACAAGCTCCACCTCGGACATGCGGGAGTAAATCAGGGCGTGGAAACGGCCCAGGTAGCCTACCCCGATCACTGCGACTCTCGGTTTCTCGGCCATTGGCGGAGCCCTATGCGGGGGGCGTTGGCGGAAGTCGGGGCAAACGTCAAGCGCTCTGCCAGCCCTCAGCTACAAGCTGAGGGACCCTTGCGGGACTCCAGCCTCTCGCCTGAGACGACGGCCGGCCTCTATCCGCCGAACCCGCCCACCGACGGCAACTGCTTGGCGATAGGAACCTGGTCGCCACCGTAGTAGACGTTGATCTGATATGCCACGGTCACGGACATACCCAACGCAACCACGAGAAGCAGCACGGAGAAGAGATCAGGCTTACGGCGGCAGCGCTTTGCGTTCATAAGACGCATCGAGGGCACAGATGGCTTTAGTATTTGTCGAAGAAGAGTGTACAACACTTTGATAAGCCGGGAAAGAGCAACGCACCGATCAAAAAGCCTCAGACACCCGTAGTACCACGGAGAGCCGTTGCCAAATTATCGCTACTAAACGAATCCTTGTCTGCCGCCAAACCCTGAAAACTGCCGTGCATGTCACGAATCCGCGACAAGGGAGGGGCGCGAAGGAGCAGGCCCGGAAGCGACTGGAGTGTCCGTGCCGGGCGGCGCGTTGTTTTCGAGCCTGGGCAGCCGCATCTTCCGTTCGGGAAAGCAGGAGTTTGCTATGGAGTCCGCCGAGAAGCCGCGCTATCAAATTCAGGTCAACGTGCTGCCCAGCTACCTTCCGGAACAGTCCGACCCGGAGTCGCGAAGGTATGTCTTCGCCTATACGGTAACGATACACAATGCCGGGGTGGAGGCGGCACGGCTGCTCAATCGACATTGGCTCATCGCCGACGCGGAGGGAAAGGTCCAGGAGGTCCAGGGAAGGGGCGTCGTAGGTGAGCAGCCCCACCTCCGACCAGGTGAGAGCTTCCGATATACCAGCGGCACCATGATCGAGACCCCGGTTGGTACCATGCGCGGGAGCTACGAGATGGTGGCCGACGATGGGACCCGGTTCGAAGCTCCCATACCCCCATTCTCCCTGGCCATGCCCGCCAGTCTGCACTGATCCCGTGCCAGGGCATAGCTTGCCCCGGTCAGGGCTTGGGGCAGGCCAGCTGCACGAGAGTCGTTCCCATGGCCACCTATGCGATCGGTGACATCCAAGGCTGCTATAACGAGCTGCGGCGTTTGCTGGATCGCCTCGGATTCGATCCGACAAACGATAAGCTGTGGCTAGCAGGGGATCTCGTCAACCGGGGACCTGACTCCCTTCGGGTGCTGCGCTTCGTCAAGAGCCTCGGAGACGGTGCCGTGGTCGTCCTCGGTAATCACGATCTGCACCTCCTCGCCCTCGGGGCCGGCAACCCGAGCCACGCAAAGAAAAGCAACCTGCACGAGGTCCTCGATGCCCCAGACTGCGAGGAGCTGCTCCACTGGCTGCGCCATCGTCCGCTCATGCACTACGATGAGCGTAAGCGCTTCGCGATGATCCATGCGGGCCTGCCGCCCCAATGGGACCTGACCACTGCTCTGCGTTGCGCCCGGGAGCTGGAAGATGCCCTCCGCGGACCCGACTATGCGGATTACCTCGACGCCATGTACGGCAATGAGCCGAGTCGGTGGTCGGAGGCCCTCACCGGGATGGAGCGCCTGCGCTTCATAACCAACTGCCTCACCCGACTGCGCTATTGCGACGCGGATGGCAAGCTGGCTCTAAAGGAGAAAGGCGCTCCCGGAACCCAGCCCCCCAATCTGGTGCCCTGGTACCTGGTGCCGGGGCGCGCCACACGGGAGGTGCGCATCATCTGCGGCCATTGGTCCACCTTGGGATACCGGGCCGAGGAGAACGTCTGGTCCCTGGACACCGGGTGCCTGTGGGGTCGCCAATTGACGGCCATTCGGGTGCGCAAGCAACGACCCATCGAGCCGCTGTCGGTCGATTGCGCCAGAGTCAGCAGCCTGGTCTCAACGGCTGGGATCCCGAATCGCGGCGGTCCAGGATGAGAAAGGTCAGGTCGTAGGGGTTGCGCTCGTCCCGCGGGCGTAGCTGCCGGGACACCTCCCGCCACTCTTCGGGGTCCCAAGCAGGAAAATAGGCGTCGCCCTCGGTGATTGCGGCCACCAGCGTCAGGTACATCCGGTGCGCCATGGGCAGCACGGCACCGTAAAGGCGCTCCCCTCCGATGACCACGACCTCCGGCGCCTGGCACACGGCGGCCACGGCCTCGGCAGGAGACCCCACAACCAGGCAGCCCGGTGCCCGATAGGATCGGTCGCGGCTCACCACGATGTGAGTGCGGCGGGGCAGCAGCCCCGGCAACGACTCCCAGGTGCGCCGCCCCATGATGATGGGTTTATCGAGGGTGATACGCCGGAAATGGGCAAGGTCGGCGGGGAGACGCCAGGGGAGCTGGTTGTCGCAGCCGATCACCCGGTTCTCCCCCATGGCGGCGGCGAGGGATACCAAGGGCCTGCGAGCGGTCATCAGACCAGGCTCAGGCCCAAGCCTGCGACGTCGGGCGGACCGGGGGTATTGGCCTCACAGCCATGGAGCCAGCGCCATCCCAGAGAATGTAAGTCGCTGCCACCACGATCGTTTCCCTCACCCCGCCCCTCTCCCACAGGGCGAAGGGGCTGCGGCGTTCACTACGCGCGGGCGTCACGGTGACCATACCGGTCCGCCGCCGCCCGCAGTCGCTGCGCAACGGCAATGCGCAGCTCTCGGGGCGCTACCACCTCTACGTCCGGCCCGTACTTCAGCACATCCATGATGAGCTCAAGCGGGCTGCTGTAGGGCACCTTGAGCTCATAGGTGCCGTCGGCCAACAGGCAGCCTTGCTGGGCGCGATGCCAACGCTCCTTTGCGACCCAACGGGCCCTCTGGGCATCGAACCGCAGTACCGCCATCCCTGTTGGCGCTCCGGCAAAGATGCCGTACGAGGCGGTGAAGTGGGCATCGAGCTCTCCTTCCGGGACCTCGACGACGGGAGTGTCGAGCACCTCCAGCGCATCGATGGCGTCGAGGGCGAAGGTGCGCAACCCGTCGCGCAGATGGCACCAGGCATCGAGATACCAGTTGTCTCGATAGTAGGTGAGCCGCTGGGGGGACACCTCCCGATCCAGGCGCTGCTGGCTCCCGCGGTTGTAATAGCGCAGTCGCAGGCGCTTACGCTGGGCCACTGCCTCGGCAACCTCTCGAAAGCCGCCGGCCAGGACACGGGTACCCATCTGAAGGATCCGGACACGGCCGATGAGCCCGTCGGAGCCGGCGTGCTGCAAGCGTAGGAGCTCGTCGATGCGCTTTTGAAGCGGCCGCAGGTGGGGATCCAACAGGCCGGGCTGAACACTCTCCAAGAGCTGCTGAACGGAGAGCAGTGCGTGCAGCTCCGACGGATTGAACCAGAGTCCGGGAAGCTCGTACATCTCCCCTTCCTTCTGGTCGTACCAGTAGCCGTTGCGCTCCCGGTCGTAGACGATGGGGGCGTTCAGATAGAGGCGCATGTCCTCGATCAGACGCTTGATGGTTGCCCGAGAGCATTCGAGCGCTTCCTGGAGTCGGCGGCGGGAGACCGGATGACGAGCGCTCTGTAGGATGCGGTTGAGCTCGAAGATGCGGTCAAACCGGTCCACTGGGCAAAATCAGGGATACCGAACCGCTGCCGCCCGGGGGACGGCGGCGGGAGGCGACCAGAGGCGCTCGAGATTGTAATAGTCCCGCACCTTGGGCAGCATGACGTGGGCTACCACCCCATTGAGATCGATCAGGGCCCACTCGCCCTCTTTCACCCCCTCGGCGCCGAGAGGCGGCTGACCGGCTTCCTTCGCTCGAAACGCGATCGCCTCGGCGACTGCCTTCACATGCCGGTCGGATGTCCCCGAGGCGACGATCATGTAGTCGGTGACGGCAGTCTTGCCCCGAACGTCCATGACGCAGATGTCCTTCGCCTTCATGTCGCTCAGCGTGTCGAGAACCAACTGCTTCAGTTGTTCAAGCTGCATGCGGTCTCCTATGTCAAGGGGGGTCCCCCAAACGGTAGAGCCCCTCCCGCTCGATGATCTCCAGGACGCGGTCGGGAAGCAGGAATCGCGGGCTGACGCCTCTGCGCACCAAGGCCCGAATGCCGGTCGCGGAGATGTCGAGCTGGGTCACGTCCTGAAATAGGATGTGACCTCCGGGCGTGCTGCGCAGACGCGCGGGATGCTCGGCGCGGCGCTCGGCCACCCACCGCCGAAGACGAGGATCGTCTAGTTCTTCACCAGCCCCGGGCCTCTGCATCACAACCAGGTGGGCGAGGCTGAGGATCTCCGCCGGCCGCCGCCAGCCGGCAAAGTCGCGAAAGGCGTCGGCCCCGGTGAGCAGACAGATCGGCAGTTGCGGCCCCACGTCTCCGCGCAAGGCCACGAGCGTGTCGGAGGAGTACGAAGCCCCGTCCCGAAGCAGCTCGCGCTCGTCGGCGACGAACCCCGGCTGGCCGTCGATCGCTGCCCGCACCATGCCCAGCCGCTGGCTGCCGGAGGCGGCAGGCTGGGCACGGTGGACCGCCACGTTCAGGGGGATGAATCGTACCTCCCGCAAATCGAGGGCCTGCAGGACCTCCAGTGCCGGGCGCAGGTGACCGAAGTGAATGGGGTCGAAGCTGCCCCCGAAGACGCCGATCATTCGACCGATCGCCCCTCGGCGCCCAGCCGGCTCCTATGCCCGTGGCCCATCCCAACCTTCGGGCCAACGCCGGTAGATCGGTAGCCGGCCGCAGAGGGCGTGAAACGATATTGCGACCTCACGCCGAGAAAAGTAGCAGAAACCGTGAACAAAGTCCGCGGCCGGTCAAGTCCGAATCTCACCGTTCCCAAGGACGACGAACTTCACCGATGTCAGACCCTCCAGCCCAACCGGCCCCCGCGCATGGAGCTTATCGGTACTGATGCCGATCTCTGCCCCGAGACCATACTCGAACCCGTCGGCGAAACGGGTGGAGGCATTCACCATCACCGAGCTGGAATCCACTTCCCTGAGAAATCGGCGCGCCCGGGTGTAGTCCTCGGTGAGGATAGCGTCCGTATGGGCAGAGCCGTAGCGGGCGATGTGCTCCATGGCCGCATCCAGGTCCTGAACCACGCGAACCGAAAGGATAGGGGCGAGATACTCGGTACCCCAGTCCGCCTCCGTCGCGGGCAGCGCACCGGGCAGGATCTCGCGGGTCCGCGGGCAACCCCTAAGCTCAACGCCCTTTTCCCGATACGCCTCCCCAAGTCGCGGCAGGACCGCAGAGGCCACGCCCTCGGCAACGAGCAGTGTCTCCATGGTGTTGCAGGTCCCGTAGCGCTGCGTCTTGGCATTCAGGGCAACCCTGTAGGCCTTCTCAAGGTCCGCCCGATCGTCGATATAGACGTGACAAATCCCGTCCAGGTGCTTGATCACCGGCACCCGCGCGTCGCGACTGATCCGCTCGATGAGCCCCTTGCCGCCGCGGGGAATGACGACATCCACGAGCTCGGGCATGGCGATCATCACTCCGACGGCCGCCCGATCGGTGGTCGCGACCACCTGCACCCCGTCCGCCGGCAGCCCGGCCAGCTCGAGGCCGCGACGGGTGCTGCCCGCAATGGCCTGGTTGGACCGAAAGGCCTCGGACCCTCCCCGCAGCAGGGTCGCGTTTCCCGCCTTGAGGCAAAGGCCCGCGGCATCGGCGGTGACATTGGGACGGGATTCGTAGATGATGCCCACGACGCCGAGCGGAACCCGCATCCGGCCCACCTGGATACCGGACGGGCGGTAATTCAGGTCCATGATGGCGCCGACGGGGTCGGGCAGAGAGGCAATCTGCCGCAACCCCTCGATCATGCCGTCGATACGGCCCCGAGTCAGCTCCAGCCGGTCAAGCATGGCCCCGTCGAGACCCTTGGCAGCACCGGCCTGCAGATCCAGCTGATTGGCTGCGGTCAGCTCCTCCCGCCGGCGGTCGATGTCGTCGGCAATCGCGAGCAAGGCGCGGTTCTTCGAGGCGGTATCCGCCCGCGCCAGGCTGCGGGAGGCGACGCGGGCGCGTGTCCCGATCTCATGTATGTAAGCGGCGACGTCGCCGATCTCAGTACCAGACATGGGTAGAAGCTCCCCGTCCCGAATGTCGGTGTCCCACCGGTAAGACTATCGGATTCTAGCAGACCAGGTCCGTGGCAAAGACATGCTCCGGCATGGCCGCGCCGTCCGGCGGCGCCGCCATGGCGTCGGCGATCGTCGCCAAGGCATGCCAGGGGTCACCCGCGGCAAGCCCCTTGACCTCGCGATCGGCCGTAGCGCAGCGCCCGATGAGGGCGTGGAGCATGTTCAGGGGCAGACGCTGCAGGGCGGCTTTCACCAGCGGTCGGCGTGACGGCCAGACCTTGTGCGCATCGAGAACAGCGGCGACGCTCCCGGCTGGGACGGCATAGGCAACCTCGGCGAGCATCCGCAGCTCCCGCAGAAGGACCCAAAGCACGAGCGCGGGGGCTGTGCCTTCGGCCGCCAGACCGCTCAGCACCCGCTGCGCCCGCGGGCGATCCCCCGCGAGGACGGCCTCGGCGAGGTCAAACACATCGAAGCGGGCGCTATCGGCGATGGCGCTCGTAAGCCGGGTCTGATCCAGTGCCCCGGCAGGGTATAGCAGCCGCAGCTTCTCCACCTCCTGGGCGGCCGCGAGCAGGTTCCCCTCCACCCGCTCTGCCAGAAGAGCGGAGACGCCGGCGGCGGGCTCTAGGCCGCTTGCCCTCAGGCGCTGCTCGATCCAGCCTACCAGGCGGTCGCCCTCGAGCTGGCGCACCTGGAGCAGGGTGCCCGCCCGCTCCACCGCCTGCACCCACCGGGCCTTGAGCTCCTTATGCTCGAGGTTGGGGGCGACGATCAGCAGCAGGTCATCATCGGGCGGGCGTTCGCAATAGGCGCTGACGGTCTGTGCGCCCTCGCGCCCCAGACGGGGGGTGGTGACGCGAAGCTCGATCAATCTGCGGGAGGAAAACAGCGAGAGCGCCTGCACCGCGACGGACAGCCGGCCCCAGTCGAAACCGGCATCCTGCTCGAGGAGCTCCCGCTCAGCGAAGCCCTGCTTGGCGGCCTCCTCGCGGACCGCCTTGGTGGCGTCGCCAAGCTGCAGCGGCTCATCCCCGCAAATGAGGTAGACCTGCGTCACGCCGCGACGCAGGTGCGCCGCGAGCTGGTGGAACTGGATGCGCATCCTTTCCTGCCCGGATCAAGCCTTGGTCAACGCGGCCTGGAGACGGAACAGGATGCGGTCCGCCGCATCCCGCACCAGATCCTCGTAGATCAGATCGGACTCCAGCTGCTTGCCGAGCACCTGCACGTCCGGGTTGTTGTAGGTGCGGGCCAGATCGAGCGTGCTCTGGGGCACGATCTCCCGCCCTTTGGCGTTAGCCGCATCGAAGGCCACCCGAAGGTGCAGCTCGTAGGCCAGGACCAGGCCGTTGCGGTCCACCGCGACGACCCGGGAGCTCCGCAACTCGTTGGAGATGCGCAGGATGATGCGGGCATCCTTCGGGGCAGGCGCCAAGCGAACCTGGGACCCCTGCAGACTCTCCACAAGCGCGGCGCGCACGGGCGAGCCGGCCGACGCCTGGATGTACATGGGATTAAGCGAGGGCGGAATCGGAAGCGCACCCCTCAGGTGAAACCCGCATCCAGCGAGGATAAGACCCAGCAGGGCGATACAGATCCTGACCCGGGAGCGACAACGACTAACGCGGTGCATGCGCGGGGAGACCCCCTTCCCTAACCGAGGACCAGGTTCACGAGCTTGTTGGGGACGACCACGATCTTGCGCACCTGCGCGTCGGCGACAAACCGCTGCACCTTTTCATTCGCAAGCGCCGCCTGCTCGATCTGTCCCCGGTCCGCCTCAGCCGGGACCTGAACTGCGGCCCGCACCTTGCCGTTCACCTGCACCACGTACTCTATCCGGTCCTGCCGCAGGGCATCCGGATCGACCGCCGGCCATCCGCCCGCGAGGATGTCGGTGCCGAACCCCAGCTCCCGCCAAAGATGATGCGTGATGTGGGGGGCAATTGGGGCGAGCAGACGCAGCAGCAGACCCAAACCCTCCTCCAGCACCGCGCGATCGGCCGGCGTCTCGCCGATCTTGTAGAGGACGTTGACTATGACCATGCAGGCGGAAACCACCGTGTTGAACTGATGGCGCTCGTAGTCGTACAGGGCCTTCTGAAGCGCCGCGTGGATCTCGCGCCGGCTCCCCCGTTGGGCATCGCCCAAGCGGTCAAGCCCGAGACGCTCCGCAGGCGGCAAGGCCGATGCCCTATCCGCCAGGGCCCAAAGACGCTTCAAGAACCGGGCAGCGCCCTCCACCCCCTCGTCAGACCACTCGAGGGACTGGTCGGGAGGGGCGGTGAACATGGTATAGAGGCGCACTGTATCCGCCCCGTAGCGGTCAATGAGGGCCTGGGGGTCGACGCCGTTGTTCTTGGACTTGGACATCTTCTCGACGCCTCCCGGCGTGACCGGCTGGCCGTCCTCCCGAAGCCAAGCCCGTAGCACGCGGCCTTTCTCGTCGCGCTGGACCTCCACGTCCGTCGGGTTGAACCATTGCCTGTGCCCGCTCCCGTCCTGGCGGAAATAGGTCTCCGCCACCACCATGCCCTGGGTCAACAGGCGGGTGAAGGGCTCGTTGCACTCCACCAGACCCTCGTCACGCATCAGCTTATGAAAGAAGCGGGCGTAGAGGAGGTGGAGGACCGCGTGCTCGATGCCTCCGACATACTGGTCGACCGGCAGCCAATAGCGGGCGCGCTCATCCAGCATGGCGGTGGTGCAATCGTGCGAGCAGTAGCGGGCGTAGTACCAGGAAGACTCCACGAAGGTATCGAAGGTGTCCGTCTCCCGGACCTCACCGTTTCCCAGGTCGTAGAACTGCGACATTCGTTTGAGCGGCGAGCCGCTGCCGTCGACCACGACGTCCTCCGGGAGCCGGACCGGGAGATCGGTCTCAGGGCGGATAGCCCCATCGGCGGCGCTGACGACGGGAATCGGACAGCCCCAGTACCGCTGCCGGGAAACGCCCCAATCCCGCAGCCGGAACTGGACCTGCTTCCCGCCGAGACCCCGCTCCTGCAGCCAATCGGCGATGGCCTCGAAGGCCTGATCGGAGGTCAGGCCTTCGAAGGGTCCCGAATCGCGCAGCACCCCCTTCTCCACGAATGCATCCTGCTCGACCCCGCAGGGGCTGCCGTCGGCAGACCAGATGACCTGGCGCTTCGGAATCCCGTACCTCTCGGCGAACTCCCAGTCCCGCTGGTCATGGGCCGGCACGGCCATGACAGCCCCCGTGCCATAGCCCATGAGGACGAAATTCGCCGCAAAGATGGGCACTGTCCCTCCGGTCACCGGGTGAATGGCGTTGATACCGAGGGCATAGCCTTTCTTTTCCATGGTCTCGAGCTCGGCCTCCGAGATGCCTCCCTGACGGCAGCCATCGATGAAGGCGGCAAGCCCGGAGTCAGCCGCAGCCGCGCGGAGGGCGAGCGGATGCTCGGCGGCAACAGCCACATAGGTGACCCCCATGACCGTGTCGGGCCGGGTGGTATAGATGCCGAGCCGCTCGCCGGAGCCCCCGATGCCGAACTCCATGTAGACGCCCTCGGAGCGGCCGATCCAGTTGCGCTGCATGGTTCGCACCTGCTCCGGCCAGCCGTCCAGCCCATCGATCGCATCCAGCAACTCCTGGGCATAGGCGGTGATACGCACAAACCACTGCTCGATCTCACGCTTCTCCACCAGGGCGCCGGAGCGCCATCCCCGGCCGTCGATCACCTGCTCGTTGGCAAGGACGGTACGGTCCACCGGGTCCCAGTTCACCGTCGCCTTCGCCCGATAGGCAAGACCCTTCTCCATCAGACGCGTAAACAACCATTGCTCCCAGCGGTAGTAATCCGCATCGCAGGTGGCAAGCTCGCGTTCCCAGTCGTACCCGAAACCGAGGCGTTTGAGCTGGTCACGCATGTACTCGATGTTGGAGCGTGTCCACCGCGACGGCGGGATGCCGTGCTTGATTGCCGCGTTCTCGGCAGGGAGGCCGAAGGCGTCCCACCCCATCGGCTGCAGGACGTCCTTGCCGAGCATGCGTTGATAGCGCGCGATAACGTCCCCGATGGTGTAGTTCCGCACATGCCCCATGTGCAGCCGGCCCGAGGGATACGGAAACATTGACAGGCAGTAGAATTTCTCCCGGGCGGGATCCTCTACTGCCCGGAAGGAGGCGTTGTCCTGCCAGTAGGCCTGGGCCGCTGTCTCCACGGATTGCGGGTCGTAGTCGCTGCGCATGAGCTCGATCTGGTTGGTCGGATTCGCAAGATGTCGACAGAATACCGCAAGGGCGGGACGGGCGGCGACGGCGAAGGAAGCGGTGACACCGGCACGAAGGGCAGGTCCTGCCGGTGCGAGACCGGACAAGGTATTTGTCTTTCGGTGTGCGTAAGGCAGACTTGAGACAGGGGCGGGTCCGGCGGGGTGCCCGCGGGGATCAACATTCTTCCATGTCAGCGGCCGACGGGGCCGGGAGGGTTCCATGTCAGAAAGCGAAAAGCGCGATTCTCACGACCATTTGATCGACGCATACGAGCGCATGGTCAAGCGCACCGGGGAGCTCTTCGAGCAGGCCGAGCAAGAGAGCGCCCCGCGGCTGCGTCAGGTCATCGAGAAGGTGCGCGACAACATGGTAGAGCTGGGGGAGCTGACCCGCGAGGAAGCTGTCAAGGTGGCCGATTACGTCGAGCGGGATATCCAGGATGCTGCACGCTATATCGCCGAGACAGGCGACAACCTGCGGGCCTGGTGGCACTTCGACGTCGATCTGATGGAGCAGCGGCTCCTCGACCTATTTGCGCTCGCCGCCGATCAAACCAGGGTCCAGCTCCAGAACTGGGCGGAGCAGGCCCGTCAGGCAAGCGTCTACCGCACCGGCGAGATCACCGGCCCGGCCAGCCTGGTTTGTAATGCCTGCGGAACACGGATCCACATGCAGAAGGCAGCGCAGATTACTCCCTGCCCAAAATGCCATGGGACCGCGTTCACGCGGGAAGTGGAGACCGGCGGGGAGAACGACCAGGCATGACTCATCGGCGCCCGGAAGCCGGTTGGCAATGGCGACAGCGAAGGCTATAGTCGCCACCCAATCAGCCGGCGGCCTCGGGTCGCGCGCGGCATGGCGGCGGGGCGCTGTGCAGACGAGCGCCGCGGCTCGGGGGGTCGGCGTGCCGTCCGATGCGGCCCTGCTGCGGCGGGCACAGACAGGCGACTTTCTTCGTTGCCGAGGACGACGCCAAGGCCCCGGTGCTTTATCTTTCCAGGCTGGGACCACATCCTCACAGCTATTGCGAGAGCCGACCGGAGGGCCGGATGGGACTTAAGACCGCCCTATTCGAGGAGCACAAGGCACTCGGGGCTCGAATCGTCCCATTCGCGGGCTG
>Ga0307440_1000474_pt1 | contig 19781 bp, 13 predicted proteins | sample SalMarWE160410MG_FD_202150 | JGI IMG/M metagenome (GOLD analysis project Ga0307440, IMG submission 202150) | Salt marsh sediment microbial communities from the Plum Island Ecosystem LTER, Massachusetts, United States - WE1604-10 | ecosystem: Environmental > Aquatic > Marine > Intertidal zone >... | reverse complement strand
GGTAATTATAAGGCCTGATGATGCAGCGTCTATGCCGCAACGAACTGCTTCCTTTTTGCCTGATCCGCTGTTGTGTATCACTTTGATATTTTTTATTTGTTTGAATTCCGATGCTGCCCGGAAGGTGTTATCTGTGGAATTGTTATCGATAACAATTACTTCATATAAAGCAGGGGGATAGTCCTGGAATGATATATCATTCAAAAGGGCCGTTAAAGACCTTTCTTCATTCCGGCAGGGGATGATCACTGATACGGGAACATGGGGTGCAGAGAAAAAAGTAAAAGGCTTTGCCCTTTTAAGGCTCCTGTAAATTCTCAGAAGTAAAATAATGTAAGGGATGATAAATATAGCAGGGAGCCATTGCATCATTATTCCTTAAGCCATTCATACATTGTGTAATGTTCACTGTGCATACCCAGGGCCTCATATGTTGCCATGGCCCTTTTATTGTTTGATTCAACATAGAGTCTCAGTCCTGCTATCCCCTGTTTTTCGCCCTCCTCTTTGATATATAGATACATCTGTCTGAATACTCCTGACCTCCTGTAGTCGGGAAGTACATACACTGATTGAAACCACCACACATCACTGTTCCTCCAGTCGCTCCATTCATATGTTATCAGCAGGGATGCAATGACAGTTCCTTCATTTTCCGCAACATAATACTGCCCTTTTCCCGGATTTTCAAAAACAGCCTCAACCCCTTTGTCAAGAACTGCTTTGTCGAGGATCAGGTTCTCGGTCTCCCATGCCATTTTCTGTTGAAACCTGATTATAGCATCAGAATCGTGCCTGTTGGCTTTTCGTATAGTTACCATATTGTTTTGTTCCTTTACTTATATAGATCCCAGCTTTTAACCTGCAGGTCTTCCAGATTAAGTTTACAGAAGGCCAGGATGAAGGCACTTGCAAGACGGGCATTGGTTATCAGCGGTACATTGAAATCGACAGCACTCCTTCTTATGGAATAATCATTATTAAGCTCAGTGGCACTGAGATCTTTTGGAATGTTGACAACCAGGTCGACTTCGCGTGACCTTATGAGATCGATGGTATTTGGTGATTTGTCTTCATCAGGCCAGTAAGCCACATGTGCTTCCACTCCTGCATTCTCGAGAAATTGTTGTGTGCCGCGCGTAGCATACAGTTTATGTCCTTTTTGCCTCAGGGCCCTGGCGCTGTTCAGAAGTTCAACTTTTGAACGGGCGGGACCTGTGGAGAGTAGGATGCTTTTTTGCGGCACCCTGTATCCTACAGAGAACATGGCTTTCAGGATGGCTTCATAGAAACCTTCCCCAATACAGCCTACTTCCCCTGTTGATGACATATCGACACCAAGTACCGGGTCTGCTTTTGCGAGTCGTGAGAAGCTGAACTGGGGTGCTTTGACACCTACATAATCGATTTCAAATATGGTCTTTACAGGTTTTTCGAAATTAACGCCCAGCATCACCCTGGTAGCCAGTTCTATGAGGTTGGATTTCAGCACTTTTGATACAAAAGGCATACTCCGGCTGGCACGGAGGTTACATTCTATTACTTTAATATCATTATCCTTGGCAAGGAACTGTATGTTGAATGGTCCTGAGATATTGAGTTCTTTCGCAATTTGCCTCGAGATGCGTTTTATTCTTCTGGATGTCTCAAAGTATATCTTCTGTGCCGGGAAGACCATTGTTGCATCGCCTGAATGTACTCCTGCGAACTCAACATGTTCACTGATGGCGTATGCTATCATCTCGCCTTTGTTAGCAACGGCATCTATCTCTATCTCCTTGGCATTTTCAATGAACTCGGATACCACAACAGGATATTGTTTTGACACCTGTGCTGCCAGTTCCAGGTAATGTGTAAGTTCATTTTTATTGGAGACCACATTCATCGCGGCTCCGGAAAGAACATATGATGGTCTGATCAATACCGGGAATCCTATCCTGTCGACAAACTCATGTATGTCATCTATGGATGACAGTTCTTTCCATCGGGGCTGATCAACAGAAAGGATATCGAGCATAGCTGAAAATTTATGCCTGTTCTCGGCTCTGTCGATAGACGTTGGTGAAGTACCAATTACAGGTACATTTTCATTATATAGTCTCATCGCCAGATTGTTTGGTATCTGGCCTCCAACCGAGACAATAACACCTCCGGGATTTTCAAGTTCAATTATGTCGTATACCCTTTCGAATGTGAGTTCATCAAAATAAAGTCTGTCACAAATATCATAGTCGGTGCTTACTGTTTCCGGATTATAATTGATCATTATTGATCTGAGTCCTTCCTTTTTAATTGTATCGATTGCATTAACCGAACACCAGTCAAATTCAACACTTGACCCTATACGGTAGGCTCCGGAACCCAGTACTATTATTGATTTCTTGTCTGTCTCGCATGTGATATCGTGCTCTGTTCCACTGTAGGTGAGGTACAGGTAGTTGGTAACAGCAGGGTATTCTGCTGCCAGGGTGTCTATCTGCTTTATATAAGGCACGATACCAATGGCCTTCCTGTGCCTTCTAACTTTCATAAGGTCCCGCTGGATGTTTTCCGGATCCGATTTGAATATATGCCGTGCGATCTGGAAATCGCTGAATCCGTTTATCTTGGCATGTGACAATAAACCGGCAGGCAGGGATTCCAGGGAATTGTAGCCCGATAATTCATCCTTGATATTGATTATATTCTTCAGCTTGTAAAGGAACCATCTGTCAATCTTTGTCAGTTCGTATATCCTGTCAACGGACATGCCCTTCTCAAGCGCCTCTGCTATTGAAAATATCCGCATGTCTGTGGGTTCGGACAGTTCCATTTCGATGTCCTCGAAGCTGAGGTTTCGGTTACCGGTAAAGCCGTGCATACCCTGGCCGATCATCCTGAGTCCCTTCTGAATTACCTCCTCGAAAGTCCTTCCGATTGACATTACCTCCCCTACACTTTTCATGCTGCTGCCTATGTGATGAGATACGCCATCGAATTTATTCAGGTCCCATCTTGGTATCTTACATACGATATAATCAAGGGCCGGCTCGAAGCATGCAGTTGTATTTTTGGTGACCGAGTTTTTAAGTTCATGCAATCCGTATCCCATTCCAAGCTTTGCAGCAATAAAAGCCAGCGGGTAACCGGTGGCCTTTGATGCCAGTGCACTGGAGCGCGAGAGACGGGCATTAACTTCAATCACCCGGTAGTCTTCCGAATCAGGAGCAAGAGCATACTGTACGTTACACTCTCCCACTATCCCTATATGGCGTATTATCCGTATCGATAATTCCCGTAGTTTATGATATTCACTGTTTGTAAGAGTCTGTGAAGGAGCAACAACAATGCTCTCCCCGGTATGTATCCCCAGAGGATCGAAATTCTCCATGTTACATACAGTGATGCAGTTATCATATTTATCCCTTACAACCTCATATTCAACTTCCTTCCATCCTTTTAGAGATTCTTCAACAAGTATCTGGCCTGTATATGAAAAGGCTTTGGATGCCAGGGATCTCAGTTCTTCAATGTCTGATGCAAATCCGCTTCCCTGTCCGCCCAGGCTATAAGCAGCCCTTATTATTACCGGAAATCCAAGCTTTCCGGCTGCCTCTATTGCCTCTTCCGTATTATGGACGGCAATACTGCTAGGTGTCTTGACATCTATCTCATTAAGCCTGCTGACGAATAATTCCCGGTCCTCAGTGTCCATGATAGCCCTCACGGGAGTACCCAGTACCTTAACTTTGTATTTTTCAAAAATACCCCTTTTGTACAGCTCAGTACCACAGTTAAGGGCTGTCTGTCCGCCAAATGATAAAAGAATGCCATCGGGATTTTCCTTTGCAATCACCTGTTCCACAAAATAAGGTGTGATTGGGAGAAAGTATATCTTATCCGCAAGTGCTTCCGATGTCTGAACAGTCGCAATATTAGGGTTTATAAGGACTGTTTTGACATTTTCTTCCTTCAGAGCTTTTAATGCCTGCGAACCGGAATAATCAAATTCTCCGGCTTCTCCAATCTTAAGGGCTCCGGACCCCAGGATAACAGCCTTTTTTATCGGATCTTTCATGGTACTGATTTGAGGTCCAAAATTAGCACAATTTTTTAATTGTGATTTGGTTTTTAAAAAAAATGAATATATTTGCAAAATAAATGTATAAATATGCAAAAGACAAACAGGCTTCTGGTGATTGAAAAGATAATAGCTGAAGAGCATATTTCGACTCAGGAGGAACTGTTGAAAAAGTTGCAGCGTAAAGGGATAAACTGTACACAGGCCACCCTGTCGAGGAATCTAAGGCAGCTTGGTGCCGGCAGGATACCGGACGGAAGTGGTGGATACATGTATTCTCTGACTGACCGCTCATCAGCAACAGTTGATGCCGGACTCAGTGTAAACCTGGTGCCTGTGATACGTGATATTGTTGAGGCCAGGGGGATGATGGTGATAAGGACAATACCGGGCAACGCGAGTAATACTGCCTTTTTTATCGACGGAGCCGGGAGGTATGAGATTGCCGGGACCATTGCAGGCGACGACACCATACTGGTTATTCCGAGAGACGGCATCACAGTCGGGCAGGTTCATGCCTGTCTTGAGCTCATACTTCCCGGGATACATGAACAGGTTAAATCCCGGTCCTGAGCCATGGATTATCAGGAGATTGAAACTTAACATATAACATAAATTTTATTAAGAGATGAAAGAAAAAGTGGTTCTAGCGTATAGCGGAGGTCTTGATACATCGGTCATACTTAAATGGTTGATCGAAAAGGGCTATGATGTAATAGCTTTTGTTGCTGATGTCGGACAGAACGATGATTTTGAGGAGTGCAGGAAAAAAGCATTATTACTTGGTGCGACAAAAGTGGTAATTGCCGATCTTAAGAGGGAATTCGTAGATAAGTATGTCCTGAAAGCCATTATGGCAAACGCCATATACGAGGACAGGTATTTGCTGGGTACTGCTCTGGCTAGACCGTTAATAGCCAAGAAACAGATAGAAGTTGCCAAAGCCGAAGGTGCAACAGCTGTTTCACACGGTGCGACAGGAAAAGGCAATGACCAGGTTAGGTTTGAACTCTGTTATTATGCGTTGATGCCTGAAATAAAGGTAATCTCTCCCTGGAAGGACAAAGAATTCCTGGCAGCTTTCAAGGGGAGGACTGATCTTCTTAAATATGCATCTGAAAGGAAGATCCCGGTAAAGGCCAGTATAGACAAGCCTTACAGTGAGGATGATAACCTGATGCATATCAGTCACGAGGCGGGTATCCTTGAGGATCCCATGTACACTTTGCATAAGAGCATGCTTGAAAAAATGGTACTGCCCCAGGATGCTCCGGATAAAGAGACACGTATAGTGATTCATTTTAAAAATGGTATTCCTGTTAAGCTTATTAACAAGGATGACGGAACCGTTAAGGAAGACTCTTATGATATGTATGTATACCTTAATGAACTGGCAGGTAAAAATGGTATAGGGTTGCTTGATATGGTGGAGAACAGGTTTGTAGGCATCAAATCGAGGGGAGTGTATGAGACTCCGGCGGCAACGGTTCTTCATATAGCCCATAAGGATATTGAAGGGATTGCCATGGACAGGGAAGTAATGCGTCTGGTTAACATGCTGACCCCAAAGTTTGCTGAGATCATTTACAATGGATTCTGGTTCAGTCCGGAGATGGATTTCCTGATGGCAGCTATTGAAAAGAGCCAGGAACTGATTGACGGAAGTGTTCATCTGTGTCTTTATAAAGGGAATGTTATCATTGAAGGCCGTGAATCCCCGTCTTCGCTGTATGATAAGAAACTCTCGAGCATGGATATTGAAGGAGGTTTTGATCAGACTGACAGCAAAGGTTTTATACGTATAAATGCTATTCGGCTGATGGCTCACAGGGCTATAGTGGAAGCAAGCCAGAATGGTAAGCTTTAAACTTTTAAATGCAGTATTTGTCAATTTAACCGGAAATTACTTAACTTTCAATCCAGGGGCTGTTGAAAGGCCTTTATACCGTAGATCGCGCAAGGTATGGCCTTCTTTGTCACATGTGCCGGATATAGTGACGGGCATAGCGGTAATTTGAGACGGATCAGCTATTGTATCACCAGGAATGCTATTAACAAGCGAATGGTAAAAAATAGCCGGTCAGTTTCCGGCAGCCCCGGTTGAAAGAAAGGATCAGGAAAATAAGGTAACAAATTATTAAAGATGAAACTCTGGGAAAAAGGGATTAATCCCGAGCCTGCAATAATAGAATTTACAGCAGGAAAAGACAGGAAGACAGACATTCCCCTTACAAAATGGGATATAGTTGGTTCTATGGCGCATGTTATTATGCTTGCTGATGTAAAACTTATATCAGACGATGAGAAGAATGGCCTGCTTAAGGCACTGCACTCACTGTTTGTATGGGATGAGGAGGGATCTCTTGTGATTGAAAATGATGTTGAGGACATCCACTCCCAGATTGAAAAGGAGATGTCGTCCATACTCGGTACCACTGGCAGGAAGATACACACGGGGAGATCACGCAATGACCAGGTACTGGTTGATATACGGCTTTACACCAGGGAAGAGATTGACCGGCTTGCAGGACTTATCAGGAAATTATTTGAAAAGCTTCAGTCGCTCAGTGAGCAGCATAAGGAGGTGCTTCTTCCCGGGTATACGCATATGCAGCCCGGAATGGTATCTTCATTTGGCATGTGGTTTGGTTCGTATGCCGAAGCACTTTCAGATGATATTGTGCTTCTCTCAGCAGCAAGAGTGCTTAATAATCAGAATCCTCTGGGAACAGCTGCCGGCTATGGTACAACCCTGCCAATAAACAGAAGACTCACCTCCGAACTACTGGAATTTGATGACCTTATATACAATTCAGCTTATGCAAGCCTTAGCCGGGGTAAAATAGAAATGGCAGTAGCATCAGCGCTGGCATCAATCGCCCAGACCATTGGTCGTTTTTCAATGGATATATGCCTGTACATGACATCCGAATTCCGGTTTATTGATTTTCCCGATGAATATATTACCGGTTCAAGCATTATGCCACAAAAGAGGAATCCCGATGTATTTGAACTCATAAGAGGCAGGTCGAGTATCATTCAGACCCTTCCTAACCAGGTAGCTAACCTGGTATCCGGTCTTCCCTCGGGATATAATCGTGACCTGCAGCTTCTTAAACAGATAGTTTTTGATGCCTTTAACGACATCAGGGAGTGTATAGAGATTATGATCCTGATGCTTAATAATATAAAAGTCAGGAAAAATATAACAGATAATCCGCTGTATAATAATATTTTCAGCACAGAAGAAGTAAACAGGCTGGTAAGGCAGGGCATACCATTCCGCGATGCTTATAAGGCTGTATCTGAAATGGTCAGGAATTCTTCTTTCTCAAAGACCGTTGTATCTGATTACGTACATGAGGGAAGCATAGGTAATCTCTGTAACAGGGAGATTTCAGATGTCTTTGAAGAAAGGATGAAACCTTTCAGGAACACGACTGCTGCCGAGCTGGCGGATAAAATGATGCATTATATAACAAAAAAGAAGCAATAGTATTTTCCCGGGTGATTTTTTTATCGGGCTTTGGATTTTTCTATATTCTCAATAAACACGTCGAAAAGATAGTCAGTATCAGTTGGACCTCCTGATGCTTCCGGATGAAACTGGGTGGAAAAGAACGGTTTGCTTTTATGTTTCATTCCCTCATTTGTCTGGTCATTTATATTTGTGAACAGCGGTTCCCAGTCGGTTCCCAGAGTGTTATTATCAACGGCGAAACCATGGTTCTGTGAGGTAATGTAAGCTTTGTTGCTGTTGGCCATTATTACCGGCTGGTTATGGCTTCTGTGACCGAATTTCAGTTTATAGGTATCAGCACCGGATGCAAGTGCCATTAACTGGTTGCCCAGGCATATCCCAAAGACGGGTTTTTCGCCACTGAAAGCGTTTGCTATATTCTGAATTGTGACTTTGCACATCTTGGGATCACCCGGTCCGTTTGAAAGGAAAAGGCCATCATAGTCTTCCTGTTGGAAATCATAGTCCCATGGTACCCTGATTATTGTAGTGTCCCTCTTAAGGAGGTTCCTGATGATATTATATTTTACACCGCAGTCAACGAGTATTATCCTGTTTTTACCGTTACCGTAAATCTTTTTTTCCGTTGTGCTTACTTCGGCCACAAGATTGACCTTATTGGGATCGTAAAAATCGATTTCCTGGTCTTCCGGTTCAATTTTTCCCAACATGGCTCCTTTAACGCGAATCCTTTTTGTCAGGCTCCTGGTGTCAATTCCATAGATCCCCGGTACGTTGTTTCTCTTTAGCCATTCATCGAGGCTTTCTGTAGCATTCCAGTGGCTGTATTCGAAGGAATAATCAGAAACAATGAGTCCAGAAATATGGATGGATGATGATTCATAAAACCTGTATAGATCGTTTTCCTCGCTTCTGGCCGGAGCACCATAGTTACCGACAAGCGGATATGTAAGGCAAAGAATCTGTCCCCGGTATGAAGGATCGGTGAGACTTTCCGGGTAACCTGTCATTGCTGTATTAAAAACCACCTCACCGGCAGCTGCTACAGCCGATCCGAATGAACGGCCGTGGTATACAGTTCCATCTTCAAGGGTCAGCTTTACATTAATACTGTTTTTCATTCTATTACATATAACTGGTTATCTGATTAGTGAAACAGCGTTGTTAATCTGTTCCACCGCTTTTACCACTGTTTGTCTTGTTGTGGCAAGATTCATCCTCATAAAACCTTCACCTCCTGGACCAAAAACAGAACCTTCATTCATCCCTACTCCAGACTTGCTGACAAAGAACTCCTGCAATTCTTTGCCATTCATGCCAAGCTTCCTGCAGTCGAGCCAGATCATGTACGTGGCTTCAGGACGAACAGGAACAATTTCCGGTATCATCCGGGTAAAATAATCCATTACAAAACAAACATTGGCATCCACATATTCAAGCATATCATCGAGCCACTCTTCTCCGTGCATATAAGCTGCCGTGGAAGCAACAGTACCAAAAATATTCCCGCCTCCAACATGTAGATCTTCAACAACCCTGTTAAATGATTTTCTTAATTCGGGATCGGATATTATTACGGAGGATGTATGCAAACCTGCAAGGTTAAATGTTTTACTGGGAGCTATAAACGTAATAGTATGACTGGCTATGTCGTCCGAGAGTGCAGCGAAGGGTATGTGCCTGAAGCCCGGTAGTATAAGGTCGGAATGTATTTCATCCGAAAGTATCAGTATGTTGTTTTCAAGGCATATTTCCGCAAGCTTTGTCAGCTCATCCCTGGTCCATGCCCTTCCAACAGGATTATGCGGATTGGAAATTATTATCATGCGTGTTTTGCCGGTGATGGAATCCTTCAGGGAGTTAAAATCCATTTCCCATCTGCCACTGTTAAATTTCAACCGGTTATAGACAAGTTTCCTGTTATGAGCCTCAACAGCTGAAAAGAACGGGAAATACACCGGAGGTTGTACAATAATACTATCCCCGGGATATGTAAAAGCGAGAGTACAGAAATTAAGAGCTGGAACTATACCAGGACTGAAGCTTATCCATTCCTTTTGTATTTTCCAGGAATGTCTTCTTTCAAGCCATCTAACGATTGAATTGTAATATTCTTCGGGGCGGAACGAGTAACCAAATATTCCATGTTCGAGACGCTCCCGCATAGCCTTTATAATAAAACCGGGAGTTTTGAAATCCATATCGGCAACCCACATTGGTATAACATCTTTTTTGCCGAAAACCTTCTTTCTCAAATCGTACTTAACGCAGTCAGTGCCCTCTCTTACAACTAATTCATCAAAATTCCAGATCATGAATAAATGCTATCAATTCAGGGGCATAAAGATACATAAAATTATATATTAATTCCGGTTATATCTCCCGTTCTATGCTTATTGCAGTAAATAAGTATTTAATTGACAAGAACCCTTTTGTTGTTATTATTGTTTTATGATTATTTGGCTGTTTTTACATGTAAATTGAATAATTGGATGATTATGACAACATTTTGTTAAGAAAATTAACGATTTTAGGAACTACAAATATAAGTCACTAAATATTTTCAATATTTTTATTTACTTTTATGACGTATTTAAAACGGTAATTTTAATAATAAAACTGACTGAAAATGAAAAAGATTATTACAGGTATAATACTTCCATTGCTGATCATAGGATTTACAGGTCTGACCTCGTGTAAAGACAGGGGCACTGCCAAACAACAGAAAAAAATAGAAGAACAGCAGGCAAAGACTATTGAAGGCCAGATTCAGACCAATGTTTATCCTTTGCCTACATCGGCAGAAGTTATTAAGATGCTTTCGGATTTTGAAGTTGGTTATACATTTGGTATTACAAATCCTCCATCAAACTCAAAGTCGTACTTTAGCAGTACCGCGCGTGCAATAAACATCGGTGTTTACGGAGCCGATCTCAGTTATGCCACTATTTACAATCAACAGCAGGAAGTCATTAATTACCTGAGTGCTATAAGGTCTCTGACTAATGAGTTGAATATGTCAAAGATATACGACGAGAATATGTATACGGAGATTAAAAATAATTTTGACAAGAGAGACACCCTTGTAAAGATACTTACAAATACTTTTAATGAAACTTATGCATACCTGATCCAGAATGATCAACAGCCGTTGGCTCTGCTGGTTGTTGGAGGTGCATGGGTTGAGGGAGTATATCTTACGACCCAGGTTTCAGATGCTGCTTACCAGTATGAAGGTATTTCAAGAGTATTACTTGAGCAGAAGAAATCTCTCGATACTTACCTTGAAATCACACAGCCCTATATGACTGACACAATCGTAAGTGATTTTGTAAAGAAACTTGATCCGGTCAAAAAGGTGTATGATGGAATCGGGACCAGTCTTACTGAGCAGAATATTAAGGATATAACAACAGCTATTGTTGGTATAAGAAGTCAGATTATACAATAATTAATTCTTAAATACCTGGCCGCAAAGTACTTGCCTTTGCGGTCTTTTTTATATCCAGTATCTGAATGAGAGAATCTGTTCTACTTGCTTTAATTCACATATTTGCAATTGTTTCTACCATAAATCCCGGTGGAATTTCTTCTCGGGGCAGAAAGATCTTACGAAGTTACCTGAGACGCTATCTCAGCAGGGAACTGGAAGAAGAGTATTTTGCTCTTTTTGAGAACAATCTCGAGTTTTATTACAATGAACTAAAGAGTGTTGACAAAGCCGAGCTGTCTGATGATGACTCACTTATCACATTTCAGATAACCAATATATGCAGGCAGATCAAGAAGGGCTTATTCCTGGAAGAAAGGATGATAGTCTTTCTGCAGCTCATCGAGTTTGCCTTTGAGGATGGTATGATATCCGAGCAGGAAAAAACAATCATTGATATTGTAGCTAGGACATTTAATATTTCCAGGAAGGAATATGAGAATGCTACTGCGTTCATGATAGGAAGATCATATGATGAGGTTTCACCAGACTGTATACTCATTATTGAAAGTGATAATCCCGAGTTGTCGGGAGCATCCTTGTACAAGAACTATGATAAGTGGAGACATATCAGGATCAAAGGATTTAAGGGGCATCTGGTTGTCATGCACATTGAGAGCACAGGGACCCTTCTTATTACCTATGACGGACCGTTGGTCCTTTATTTCAAGGGACGGGACATCATAGCCTGTCGGCCGTACCTGCTTGAACGAGGAGTTAACATTAAGGGGCAGGGGATCGATCCGATATATTACTCAAAGATTTTTAAGAAGTTTGTCTCGAGAAAATTTCCGGAGAAGATATTTTTTGAAGGGCATGATGTTGAATACCAGTTCAGGAATTCCGAGAACGGGATACAGAAAATGAATTTCCGGGTGGAATCCGGTAACCTGATTGGTATCATGGGAGGCAGTGGTGTTGGAAAAACAACATTGCTGAACCTGCTTCATGGTAAGATTCAGCCTACCCAGGGGCATATTTATATAAATGGTTATGACATTAATTCAGACTCTGAAGAGCTGAAGGGTCTTATTGGTTTTGTCCCACAGGATGATATGCTGATAGAGGAACTGACTGTTTACCAGAACATGTATTTCAATGCCCGGTTATGTTTTGGGGATTATGATGAGGCAAAGCTGAACAGTACCGTTGAGAAAGTCCTGCAGGATCTGGATCTCGATGATATAAAAGATCTCCAGGTAGGGGATATCCTTAACAAAAAAGTAAGCGGAGGGCAACGTAAACGACTTAATATAGGACTGGAGCTGATGCGTGAACCGGTTATCCTCTTTATTGATGAACCTACATCGGGGCTTTCCTCCTTCGACTCGGAGAAAGTGATGGCATTGCTGAGAAATCAGTCACTGAGCGGAAAACTTGTCTTTGCAATAATACACCAGCCTTCATCAGATATAATAAAGATGTTTGACAGACTCTGGTTGCTGGACAAAGGCGGCTTTATGATATATGATGGGGATCCTGTTGAAGCACTGGTATATTTTAAAACGGAAACATCTCAAGCCAATGCAGGTCAGAGTGAGTGTCCGAATTGCGGAAATGTTGAAACAGACAGTATTCTTCACATTGTAGAGGTAAAGGTAATTGATAATGGTGGTTATCCTGGCAAGGAGAGGCAGATAAGTCCAAAGGAATGGTACGAGAAATACAAGAAAAAGATGATGCCTGTACTGGACAACATACCTCCCAAAACAGCCATTCCTCCCAGCAACTTCCGGGTTCCCGGTAAGGCGGAACAGATCAGGACTTTCATCAGGCGTAATATAACCAGGAAGCTGGCCGACCATCAGTATATGGTCATTAACCTTCTGGAAGCTCCCTTGCTGGCCTTTATCCTTGGCTATATATCCAAATTCAGCGAAAACAGTACTTATATTTTTGCCGATAACAAAAACTACCCTGTTTTTCTTTTTATGTCGGTTATTGTTGCACTTTTCATAGGCCTTACTGTAAGCGCTGAGGAAATTTTCCGTGACAGAAAGATACTGGAAAGAGAGAAATTCCTTAATCTAAGCAGACTAAGCTATCTTATTTCCAAGATCAATTTTCTGTTTACATTATCTGCCATACAATCCCTTTCTTTTATTGTGGTTGCCAACCTTATACTTGATGTAAAGGGTATGTTGTTGCCGCAATGGATTATACTGTTTTCCACGGCATGTTTTGGCAACATGATGGGGCTTAACATATCGGCAGGTATGCGGACCGCAGTAAGTATATATATCCTTATCCCGTTGATACTGGTACCACAGCTCCTGCTTGGAGGGGCAATGATCAAATTTGATGATCTGCACAGGTCTATGAGCAAAAAGATCTATGTACCGGTTGTGGGTGATATGATGGTAACCCGATGGGCTTATGAGGCCCTCTGCGTGGAAGAGTTTAAGAGCAACAGGTTTGAGAAGCCCTTCTTTAAGGACGATATGGAAATAAGTCAGAACGACTGGTATGCCTCGTTTCTTATTCCGGCCCTGAGAACCAAGGTGGATGAATGTCTCACAGCCGGAAAGGATCCGGATTACATGGACTACTCGAAAAGCAATTTTCGGAAGCTTAATTATCATATCAGGGATCTCTCCAAAATTTCAGGTATCCGACCTGGTCCATGGCTGAGCGATCTTAATTATCAGAATTTCAATGGAACGATTGCAGAGGATGCAGATCATCTCCTTGACAGTCTTAAAATGTATTTCAGGCTTGAAGACAGGAAATATTCATACAGCCGCGACTCTTTATACAAGCGGATAACAAGTGATATAGGGGATGCTGAATTTAAGAAGCTCAGAGATGAAAATTATAACGAGAATCTTGCAGATGTTGTTCTTAACCGTCTTTCCACAAATAAAATTTATGACGCCGGAGACAGGTTCATTCAAAAAGCCGATCCTATATTCATGCATCCGCTGTCGAAGTACGGAAGAGCACATTTCTTTGCTCCTTTCAAGCAGGTTGGAAATCTTAAGATCGATACTCTGATCTTTGACCTGCTGGCAATATGGTTTATGATATTCTTATTATTTGCAGCGTTGTATTATAACATCCTTAAACGTTTTATTGTGCTTCTCGAGCATCTCAAACTGCCTATCCTGAGAAAATATGGACGTGAGTTGCTTCAGGTTTGACAATAGCCGGGAATAATATACATATTGATGAATAAAGTAAGACCCAAAAAGAATCTTGGGCAGCATTTCCTGAAAGATGAAGGTATAGCCAGCAGGATAGCATCTGCACTTACCGGTGAAGGATATGATTCTGTCCTTGAAGTAGGCCCGGGGATGGGGATTCTGACAGCTTACCTGCTGAGAAGGAATTTTGCTGATTTCAGGGTAGTGGAGATAGATGCTGAATCGGTTCAGTATCTGCATTCCCGTTTTGCTGATCTTGACAGTATAATGGAAGCAGATTTTCTTTCAATGGATCTTGGCAATATTTTCCCGTCGTCTTTTGCGGTTATAGGTAATTTCCCCTATAACATTTCATCCCAGATATTCTTCAGGATACTTGAGAACAGGGATAAGGTGAAAGAGGTATGCGGGATGCTTCAGAAAGAAGTGGCAGAACGGATATGTGCCGGTCCCGGATCCCGTACCTATGGCATCCTGAGTGTATTGCTGCAGGCTTATTATAAAACCGAGTATCTTTTTACAGTGCCGGAACACGTATTTGTTCCTGCTCCCAGGGTTAAGTCTGGCGTAATACGTCTTTTGAGGAATGATACATATGAACTGGGATGTGATGAGAAACTGTTTATGAGGGTTGTAAAATCGTGTTTCAACCAGCGGAGGAAAACACTCAGGAATTCAGTGAGATCGGCCTTCAGGCTGAAGAGTGAAAATTATACGGATTTTGGTTTGCGCCCCGAACAATTAACAGTAAAGGGCTTTGTCGACCTTACCAACTGGATCGAAATAAATACCTGACCATATCAGAATGAAAATCCCATAGCATCGACAGGATTCATCTTAGCGGCCGTATATGCCGGAGCGTAACCAGCCACTATCCCTATGATCGCAGAAATGAAAATAGCCAGTATGGTATTCCCCGCTGTCAGATAGATATGCATCTCATACAGGTAATTTACAACCAGGGTGGCGCAAAAGACGAGGAGAACACCAAGTAATCCTCCTATCACGGACAACAGTACTGATTCAACTAGGAACTGTTGAAGGATAAAGAATTTCTTTGCCCCCAGAGCCTTTTGAATACCAATTATGTTTGTCCTTTCCCTTACTGATACAAACATAATATTAGCTATTCCGAATCCGCCTACAAGAATAGCGAAGCCACCGATTACCCATCCTCCTATATTGATACCTGCAAATACAGCATCGAAACTCTGTGATATCAGGCTGGCCCTGTTGATGGAGAAATCATCATTCATATCAGGTCGAAGCCGTCTGGCAGCCCTTAGTATCATCGTGGTCTCATCACTAAGGTCCTGTGCTGACACCCCGTTTTTAGCCTTTATCATCAGGGTTGAATTAAGGAAAAGGTTTTTCATGTTTATGAAAGTCTTACCGAAATTGAGCGGAATGACTGCCATGTCGTCCAACCCGTTATCACCTATACCTCCTGTCCCTTCTTTTGTGAATACCCCAATTACATTGGTTCGTTTACCTGCAACAGTCACCTGTTTACCTACAGGATCTTCATTATCGAACAATCTTTCCGCCAGCATAGCTCCAAGTATAATCTCATTTCTTCCCGATGCAATCTCTTCAGGAGAGAAATAACGGCCATCTCCTATCTCAAACGAACGGATATTCTCAAAATCGTTTGATACTGCATAGATATTGATATCGCTGGCCAGGTTTTTCCTGTATTTGATTGGCTCAGGCTGTATCACAGTGAGGCAGGCATATTTTGCTTTCGTTGATTTATTTAGGACAGCCTGGTAGTCGGATTTTGAAACGGCCGGCCATTTAATTATGTCCCACCATTGTAAGTTGGTATTCAGTCCCCATGGCCATTTGGTAACATAAAGCACATTATCCCCAAGACTTGAGATACTGTCCCTGATCGATTTTTCCATCCAGTCGAGGATAGTGAATACAGATATAATGGAAAATATTCCTATTGTTATTCCAAATAGAGATAAGAATGTTCTTAACTTATTAACATATATTGAGTTAAGCCCAAAGAGAAAACCTTCTTTTAGAAGCCTGAATAACATATCCTGTTTTTTTTATAAAGTATTTTTGCAAAGCATCAAAGATACGAAAATCATTTATTATGCCTGCAAAGGATTACAGGCAAATTAAGAACCAGGATGGCAGTTACAGGATGTTTTTGACGTATTGATACAATAATGGAGATATTCATAAGTATATTGCATTGAGTATAATAAAAAAATATCTATTTTTATCCACCTTAAAGTGGGATCCAACATCTGTCGTAATTATCATAAAATGAGTGACAAGAAAATTAACAGTGCACTAATTTCAGTTTTTTATAAGGAAGGATTAGCTGATATTGTAAAGAAATTAAATGATTTGGGGATAAAGATATTCTCAACAGGAGGTACCTGGAACTTTATTAATGAACTCGGGATTAGAGCAGGAAAAGTAGAAGATCTGACTGATTATCCTTCTATTCTCGGGGGCAGGGTCAAAACGCTGCATCCATCTGTTTTTGGGGGGATACTGGCCAGGAGAGATAACACAAAGGACCAGGAGCAGCTGGCTGAATACCATATACCTGAGATAGACCTTGTCATTGTCGATCTTTACCCGTTTGAAGAGACAGTCAGGACTGTCACGGATGAACAGCAGGTCATAGAAAAGATTGACATTGGAGGTATCTCCCTGATAAGGGCAGCTGCAAAGAACTACAGGGATGTTCTGGTTGTTTCGGGAAGAGATCAGTATATCGACCTTATTGAGCTCCTGGATGCCGGGAAGGGCGTGACATCTGCAGAACAAAGAAAACTCTTTGCTGCCAGGGCGTTTCGTGTTTCTTCAGGTTATGATACTGCCATCTTCAACTATTTTAACAAAGATGCAGGTCTTTTGGCATTTCGTGAAAGCATAGATTCCTATTATCCGCTCAGGTATGGTGAAAATCCTCATCAGAAGGGAGTCTTCTACGGAGATCCCGGAAGCCTGTTCGACAAACTGCATGGTAAGGAGCTATCATATAATAACCTGCTCGATGTTGATTCTGCTCTCGGACTTATTGATGAATTTACTGCCACCACGTATGTTGTTATCAAGCATAATAATGCCTGCGGTGTTGCCTGCAGGGACAATCCGGTAGATGCATGGCGCGATGCGTTGGCCTGTGATCCGATATCCGCATTTGGAGGAGTTATTGTAACAAATGTTACAGTTGATGAGGAAACAGCCAGGGAGATTGACAAGATATTCTTTGAAATAATCATAGCTCCTGATTTTACCGGGCCGGCACTGGAGATTCTCGGCAAAAAGAAGAACAGGATCATCCTGAAGAGGAAGGAAAGTACAGGTGCCAGGTACAATTACAGGGCATTGCTTAACGGGGTGCTATGGCAGGAACATGATAACAGTACTGAATCGGCCGGGGATATGAAACCGGTAACAGACAGGCATCCTCTGCCAACAGAGATTGATGACATGGTATTCGCCAATATCATTGTAAAGCACAGTAAATCAAATGCTATTGTGCTGGCCAAGAACAGGCAGCTATGTGCCAGCGGAATAGGCCAGACATCAAGAGTTGATGCACTTAAGCAGGCAATTGAGAAAGCAGGGACATTTGGTTTTGACCTGAACGGAGCAGTGATGGCATCCGATGCATATTTCCCTTTTGCTGACAGCGTTGAAATAGCACATAAGGCTGGCATAACAGCTGTTATACAACCCGGAGGATCGATCAGGGACAAGGATTCGGTAGATTATTGCTCTGCAAACGGTGTTGCTATGGTATTTACAGGAATCAGACATTTCAGACATTGAATAACATAATTAATTATCTCATCATATGGGCATATTTTCATTCTTAACGCAGGAAATTGCGATTGATCTCGGGACGGCCAACACTATTATAATCAATAATGACAAGATTGTTGTTGATGAACCATCAATAGTGGCTATTGATAAAGTTACGGGAAAGCTTATTGCCATTGGTGAGCAGGCAAGACAGATGCATGGCAAGACCCATGAAAACATAAAAACGATCAGGCCGTTACGCGACGGTGTAATTGCCGATTTCAACGCTGCTGAGCTCATGATAAGGGGAATGATTAAACTAATTAATAAAGGCCCCCGGCTATTTGCACCTTCACTCAAGATGGTGGTATGTATTCCATCGGGCAGTACTGAAGTTGAGATAAGAGCTGTCAGAGATTCATCGGAGCATGCCGGCGGACGCGATGTCTACATGATTTATGAGCCTATGGCTGCAGCAATAGGTATTGGTCTTGATGTTGAAGCACCTGAAGGTTGCATGGTGGTGGATATAGGCGGAGGAACAACGGAGATTGCCGTTATCGCACTGGGTGGTATTGTCTGCAACAAATCGATCAGAATTGCAGGCGACGGCTTTACAGCGGACATACAGGCCTATATGCGCCATCAGCATAATATCAAGATAGGAGAACGTACTGCAGAGGATATAAAGATAGCTGCCGGAGCAGCTCTTCCCGATATTGATAATCCTCCTGCCGACTTTATTGTTAGAGGTCCAAACATAATGACAGCACTGCCCATTGAGATACCTATTTCATACCAGGAGATTGCCTACTGCCTCGATAAATCACTGTCGAAGGTAGAAGCAGCCCTTCTAAGCGTTCTGGAACAGACGCCCCCCGAGTTATATGCCGACATAGTAAACAAGGGTATATATCTTGCAGGGGGTGGAGCCCTGCTCAGGGGACTTGACAGAAGACTGGCCGATAAGATTAATATCAATTTTAATGTTGTGGAAGATCCGCTGCATGCTGTTGCAAGGGGTACAGGAGTGGCTCTTAAGAATGTTGAAAAATTCCAGTTCCTAATGAGATAAACAAACCCTTAAAATGAGAAGTTTACTTAATTTTCTGTTGAAATTTAATAATCTTATCATCTTTATTGTACTTGAGGGTGTATCTCTTTTTCTGCTTGCCAATGGCAACAACTATCACAATACCCGTTTTGTTACCGGACTTAGGGGATTAACAACAGGGATAGACAGGCGTATAAGTAATGCAAGGTCATATTTTCATCTCAGGGAAGTGAATCAGCAACTTGCAGCTGAAAACATTGACCTGAGGAACAGGCTGGAACATTATGCAAGGGAGGAAAACTCTGTTTTTTTTTGGGTTACGGATTCCGTTTATAAACAACAATATCAGCATACTTCTGCAGTAGTCATAGAAAACTCAATAAACAAACAGAAGAACTTCTTTACCCTTAACAGGGGGAAACGCCAGGGTATCAGGACCGATATGGCTGTTATATCAGAAGATGGAGTAGCAGGAATGATCGTTGGTGTTTCGAATAATTTCTCTGTGGCAATGTCGCTTTTGAACCTTGATTTCAAGCTAAGTTCAAGGATGAAATCAAATGGTTACTTCGGTTCCCTGACATGGGACGGGAAAAATCCCCATGAAGCAATTCTTAATGATATTCCACAACATGTCACTGTAAGCATTGGGGATACTGTTGAAACTACAGGATATTCGGCAATTTTCCCGGAAGGTATCAAGATAGGAGTCGTCAGCAGTTACAAAAAGCCCGGCGGTGATTTTTACAGGATAACTGTCAGGCTGTTCACGG
>Ga0307440_1000473_pt1 | contig 19793 bp, 9 predicted proteins | sample SalMarWE160410MG_FD_202150 | JGI IMG/M metagenome (GOLD analysis project Ga0307440, IMG submission 202150) | Salt marsh sediment microbial communities from the Plum Island Ecosystem LTER, Massachusetts, United States - WE1604-10 | ecosystem: Environmental > Aquatic > Marine > Intertidal zone >... | reverse complement strand
CCGACGAAAATTTTTTGCTCGCGGCCCTCCCGAGGTGGGGTGACGCACACACCCATTTTTCAAAATTCAAAATGTTTTTGTGGTCGTCGTTTTTATGGTCGTCAGGTTGTTTAAAACGTTGCACGACGACCTAGTGATAGACAAGAAGGTATACTTTTCGGAAATACGGAAAAAATCGCGCGGGGTTCGTTTTTTGGGAATCATCACAAGTCACAAATTACAAAACACACAGTTTGTATTAAACAACGACAAAAAAAAGTTTCTAGGGATGGCATCGATAGCACAAGAAGAGTCTTTGGCAACTACCGCGGCAGAGCCCGTCACTACGAGTACAAAACGGAAGCGAGATTCCACCACCACCACCACCACCACCACAACAACTAAATCACCAAAGCAACCAAAAGCAAAAAAGTCAAAAACAGCAACCGCCGGAAGTGGCAGTAAAAAGAAGGAGAAAGGTAAACCCACGGCCACGAAGAAGTCACAGAAAAGGAAACGGCAATCACAAGAAACATCAAAGAATTCTTCTTCTCAGAAACCCGTAGCTGCTGGGGGAAAACGTCAAAAACGGGACGCCTTACCGTTACCCGACCACCCACGGCCAGTGCTGCTGGAAAATCTGGAACAAGGGATCGAAATCATTGATGAGACTGCCGAGACTGTCTGGCAAAATGTGGAGCGTGACGCCAAGAAATACCTGGACACCGAGGCGCAGAAACTGTTTGGGAATCCTGAAAATTTCCCGGAAGAGTTTCTGGCCATGATCGAGTTTGTGCTGGGGATGGCGGTGCGTATGATTTTCCGTGGAAAGCCCCACAAGAACCTGACACGGGAGCAAGCCGTGCGAATTCAAGAACCTTTCCGCTTGTTTATGATCGATCGTATGTACACTGGCGACTATGATATGTCATGCGAAAACCCAAAACGGTCGCCGCATCAGATTTTCGAGGAAATCTATCGGCCCAGCACCTTGCAAACGAGGATGGCCGAGGTTTCGGGCGAGCCAGCCCCCACTGGGATCAGCGACAGTAAACACCAAAAGGACATCACCAGGATCGAACCCTATTTCGGTAAGCATAACGAAGGACTCGACAATCTGGTGGCCCAAACCCTCCTGTGGGCCATAAAACAATATCCGGCAAACAACACTGCACACAACAACAACAACAACGACAACAGCCAAGCGTCGGGGACTGGCTCCGAAGGAGAGATGATCGATCCACGAATCCCCATCATACGTTTGGCTCCTCTGACTTGTGAACGCATTAGTTATTACGTGTACCCCATACGCCTGGACGCCTCGGACACCACTGGTAAGAACTATCCCATCGATACTCGAGGTCGCCCCGCACGGTGTTGCATGACCGGGCGGCTGTTGAAAACCGGAGATTTGGTGCGTACCTTTCGTATGCGGTTCCGCCGGGTCTTCACGGCTGAAGAAGCAAAGCTGCCCGAGAACCAACCGCCAATGCCAGCAGCAGCACCGTCGGGGCAACGATTCTCGAACGAAAACGGTGCTGGCGATACCGACCAGAGCGCTGTCGGTTCGGAACCGATTGTGATCGACCCAGAAACTGGAGCTGGCTATCAGATTCACGTACGCACCGCCGCGTTGGACCACGCCCTGTTCTCGGAACGGCAAGCCGAAATGGGGATTACCCCGGTGTCCAAGAGCCGCCTGTACGTATCTAGTATCGGCATTCGTATCCTGATGTTTGCTTCGATCCAACATTGGCTCCGATCCGAGATCTTGCCATTTATTCACGAATCGGTGGCCTCGGAAGAAGCCATCAAGAGCTACGAAACTCTGGAAAAGCAGCGCCGACGTACTGGACACGGTGGCTCCTCGACGGCCTTGGTGGCCAAAAAAAACAAACCCGATAAACTCGAAGAACGTATCATGGCCTGGCGAGATTTCAGCTACTCGCCAGCCGGGGTACGGCGCCTTGTCGAACTTTACGGACGGTTCAAGAACATGCAATTTGATTATTTAAAATCCTTTAAACAGCTCCAATCGATCGTGGTGCCCATTCCCAGCAAGCACTCCACGCCAGACGTAGAAGCAGTAAGTGTAGAAAACTAGTTTTTTTTTGTTTTATTTTACTTTTAAAGACGATTTTGTGATGGTAATAATAATAACAATAATAATGATAATAATAATAGTAATCAATTAATAAAGAGTCCTTGTTCGGCGCTTTGCTGATGATCGGTATCGTATTTGGCCGGTTGACGCATAAACAGTGTATTGGCAGCCAGGTTGAGTTGGAACACCATGGCTAAATCATCGCATTGGGCGCCTCGTTTGCCGTGCCAGTGCAAGGTCGGCGGCTTGCTGAGGTCGGTAGAGGGTTTCACGTCGGCTCCGTACCGTTGAAGTTGATCCACAAACCGTTCCATCAGGACGGCCTGGGTCACACCGCGTTCGGTGTTGCAGACCGACACCAGATTGGTGTGGAACCGTAACTTTCGTGATTTGATAACCGCCGAGGCCATGGATTGCAGGTTATCCTTGGACATGATGGGATCCTTGCCTCCGGTGCGTATGCCCCAATTGGTTTCGTCTTCGTCCAAGATCACGATGCGTCCACGGTGCTGGAGTTTTGTCTCGCCGTGTCGGATCACGGCTTGGGCCAGCTCGCTAGAGTCACGGCCCATATTACATTCGGGGGCCACTACGAATTTGGTGTTCTGGAATTGGGGGAACTTACGCCGCAAAGTGTCGAGGTGATCGGTAAATAACCGACTCACCACGGTAGTACGCGAAATCGGAAAATCTTCCAACCCCACAATCTATGGTTGTAATATGAATCAGCAAGCATCAATCGAATCGACAAAAACAACAACGAGCGACTCCAGTGAGGTGCGGTGGGATCATTGGTGGGAAGCGCCCGATGGGGTGCCAACCTTGTTGGATGGTATATTGGACGGAAATGGAAGCGAATTGGCCCTACTGCTTCGGGTCGTGCTCAACCTCATGGTGATGCACCATTCTCGTGATAACATCACCTGTAAGGTAACCGAACCTTACACAGATCTAGCCGATCTGGTACAACAGCTCGATCGGGGCCCGGTAGAGTGGATCGATCATGAACCCCAGGCATCGGAGTCCTCGACACCGAATCCGGACGCCGAGGCCATGCGGACCATGATCTATGCCACGGCTCGCGTCACATTGATCAAAGCCCTGCTGCATTGCGTGGCGGTCCAGCGTCGGTACGTCACCGGCACCATCTACGACGACGGCCAGGAAGCGGGTGGGTTGCTGGCCAAAGCCAGATCCGATCCTAGGGTTCGGTGGGCCCGTTACCGCCCCTGGCCCGAGACCGATGTAGAGGCCCTGATGGCCTACGTTCACGACCACGAGCATATATCGATCGCTGGCGTCTACGAAACCCTCGAAGCCGCCGACCAGTGGCGGCGCTGGGTGGTCCCTTCGATCCGTCAGCATTACCGTCGCTTGGAATGGCGGTACCAGATTTGCGGCTACATGCGCCAAGCCGTCCAACAAGGCTTGCACCCCGAATCCGGTGGGCGCTGTATCCACCAAGAAACGATACAACAGGAGTTGTGAGTAACAACAACAACACGACTACGTACCACGATGGTGCCATTGGTTTCATAGACGGTGCTCATGATGGCATAGTTGGAGAGATTCCCACCGGCAGCAGGGTCGACCGAAATGAAACAGTAGCGGTAGCCCGAGGCCAGAAGTTGGTTGACCATACAGGTCGAGGGAACTTGGTCGCCGTCTCGGGTTTGTACCGGGGGCGGGCCCGAGGGGGGCCCACGTCGCATCAGAAAGGCCAGGCCTCGGGGGTCAAAGGCCGGTACGAATCCGTGTTCCCCTTGGATACCTAAAGCCTCGCGTCGCCAGGTGTCCGGATCGTTTTTCATCACGGCTTTCACTTTGGACTCGTCGTCGACACTTTGCCAACGCGGCAACAAGTCTTGCTTGTGCATACATTTCTCGTAGAGCCCCTTTTCGATACAGTCGTCACAGACCAGGCTGTAAGTTTTCACGGTAAACACGGGTCGCCCTCGTTCGTCGGTGGCTTCGGTGATGCGTTTCCAGCTATCAAAGATGGGTCCCAGGGTCGAAATGGTCAACAACACCGATCCGGTCCGTGTGAGCAAGGGCAAGATGATGGCGTTTCGTATCTCTTGCTTGATGAACGCGGCTTCTTCCAACAAAACAATGTTGTTGTGCTCGTCGCCGTCGCTGCCTACTCCTCTAAGCTTGTAAAGTTTTTCAGAGAAATACAAATGTCAGTTTTTTAAACACAAGAACAACAAAAAAAATAGAAATAAATGTGTGTGTGTGTGTGTGTGTGTGTGTGTGTGTGTGTGTAATCGAAAAGCGATCGGCCTAGAAGGACGCAACAACAACAGGAATTGTGGGTGATTGATATAAAATCTATTTTTTAAAATCGGATCTTTTCTTTTTTTTATTTTTTTAATTGATAGAAAACCAATTGAAAACACAGCCCGCATTATCGACCCTGGTCTGCGGGCTTTGGCATGGGCGCCCCGATGACTCGTGTCAGATAATACTGCATCGAGGCGTTGGTGTGCTGTTCGAATTCGGCAAACCAGCCAGGGATATCAGGTAACGGTTGGCTGTGCTCGCGGTCGTCTTGAAAGTCTTGGTTGGCAGGTTTTGCTTGTGTTTGGCGGTTTTCGTTGAAATCTGTGAGATCACGTCCGTGGATGTGGTCACTCACACGCTGTGCGGTCCATATCCCACCTTGAGTATCGTCACCGTCCGCATAAAACCCATTGTGTACGGCAATCGTGTCCCAAACGAGGTCCATTTTTTTTCTGTTTTCTATCTTAAAAATAGTTTACGCACAACTGTTTTGGTAGATGTGGGGATGGGAGAATGTTGTTTTTTTTTAATGAACCAACAACCCTTTGAAAACTGGTTCTGCTATGTAGAGTATTAGCAACGACAAATAGACACAAAAGATGATGGTCCCAGAAGATGATACGAGACCCTACCAGAGGCTGGGTCGTGGTGGTGGTGGTGGCAGATATACGACAATGCGAGGTTTGGGCGAAGAGAAGTGGGCGAGTCCGTTCCCTACCATCGCGAATCAGAGTTGCGGCTTGACCGAGATCCTGTTGGCGATTATTGCCGTGATGCTGGGTCTAGTGGTGATTGTGATCCTGATTGGTACTTATGTGTTTAGCTCCAACAGCGGAACCATATATACGGTATCGCAGCGGTTGGTGGTGGTGGAGAATCTGGCCAGAAACGTGAACGATGCCACTCAGGTGATGCGGAGGGCCCTGGGAGAACATAGCCTCGATGAGCCCGATACACCGGCCCGGAATATCGGAGACGACGATACGGGTTGGAGGAATTGGCTGGAAGACCGGGGAACCGACCAAGAGGCCCTGATTACCAACAATGCGGCTCAGACCATCGTGCGTGGAGTACGCACCCTGGTCCGAATCTCGGAACAGATTGAATCCTCGAAACTGATGGCGGCTGGCGCCAAGTTTGTGGACCATGCCGACCAGGTCTTAACCGGGCCCGAGATGACCCATATCATCCAAGCCGTGGATACGGCCGTGCAACACCCGCAGGCCCAGAGTGTGGCCAGCCAGACCATGGACCTGGTGGCTCACGTGGAATCGGCGGTGCTCCCCGTAGTCGATGCCTTGGCCATAGAAATTCGCCAACGTATCAGCGAGCTGCTGGAAGGGGGACCCAACGGGTACACGTCCCAGCAACTCAAGCTGATGCTGCACGAGATGGTCGATGTGACCCATAAATTGGGGGTGGGTATGCGTGACTTTGTGGTATGGTACCGTACCGGAGGTCCGGCCGACGCCATCGCCCTGATGGACCAGCTGGTGCGTACTTCCCGAGAGCTGCTGGAGAGTCCGGCCGCGTCTTCTCTGGTGCGGGTGCTGGAATCCATCGACTGGACGGTTACCGGGAACCACATGGCCGAATCGGCCCACAATGTGGCAGCCATCCTGCGTGCCGTCAACGACGCAGGCACCGTGGATTCCGGAGACCGGTTGATACGGGCCGTGGCGAGTCTGTTGGAGGACCCCGGTACCAAAAAGGTTCTCAACCTACTGCCGGGAATCGCAGCCAACGCCACGGCTCTGTTGGCACGACCCAACGCTCAGCGTCTGATCGAACACGGATCGGCTCTGATGGGTCGGGTCAATGCCGTGCTGGACGAAGCCGAAACCACACGCACCGTAGAACGCACCGCTGAGTTCCTGTCGACCCTGCGTCTTTTGTTGGGAGCCCTGATTGACGGGGGTATGCATCTAGAAGTGGGACAGCCCGGATCTGTAAATACTGGCGGTGGTGGTAATGGGTACTTGGAACGTGACCCAGAACAAGCACACCAACAACAGCACGAAGCCTCTTTATTGGATGGTGTGCCACGAATCACAAACTACGAACCCGAACGTACGCGGTACAATTGAGGACCGCGGCGGTGAAGAAGCAAAAAAAACACAACATTCGCGTGTATATATACTTTTACCGTTTAATACAATGCAACACATTTTGTTTTTATCCATCTTTTTTTTTACGGTCGTTGCATAGAATATATAATTTGTGATGGACGTGTAACCTCTACATAGTATGTGACGACATGAAACAGTCGAGTCGTCGTACAAAAACGCACTCGGTTGCTGGGTCGATGCACAAGATCAGCAGCTTGGTGCGGAGACTCGGGCAAGCCGGTCTGGAACCGTTGAGGAATCCGGGGGAACAAGCGAAACGCAAACTACTTTTGCAGGTCAGTATAGCCGATCAGATGGCGGAGGTTAATAAGATTCGCAGAAAGCAGAACCCTGGACTGTCCATGTCTAATGAACTTTTTATAGATCTGTTCGCCTTTGCTTTGTATCCGAGGTTTCTGGAAGACTGTGTCTGGATGCCTATGGATCCGTCCGATCCAGACGTTGGTGTGTATTCGAAAGTACCACCAGATCTGGCGCAAAGTAACGCTGTAAAGGAAATCCAACAGCTGTCACAGGCCTACCATCTGATGGCACGGGATGCTGAGCAATGGACTGCCATCCTCCACAGCAAGCTGTTACAGCTGGCGCTCTACCGCATGTGGTTTGAACGCCCCCCGGCCTCGTTTTGGGAAAACACCAGCCACGGACAGACTGGGCACCGTGTGATTGCCGATCGGGTGAAATATGTGGCCAAGGGGTTTTCCAAAAAATTGGTTCGGGAAGGCGTGTTTAGCCGCACGATTCCAGAACTGAACCCTCAGGAACCAGCGGAGGCCGGCTGGTATGCCATATTTCTGGCCAACATGTTGACCCATTACGACACGAAACAGCGAGTCCAAACCGGGCTAAAGTTGATGCATGCTCGGAAAAACCCAATTTTCCAAGTATACGAATACGATGGTGCCTCGATGACATACACGCAGCTTCTAGAAAACCACTTTTGGGACCCGTACACGTATAAAACCACGAAAGCTCACCGCAATCTTTCCATGTATGTGCGGTTGGACCCAGCTATTAAGACGGTTGCGGTTAGCCACAGCATGCTTGCCACGCCGTTAGTCGCGATTGGACAAAACAACAAACAGGGCCCTCTCGATTTGTCTTTGTGGACCCAAGACAGTGCCCGTGCGGCCACAAAGTATTCGGAAGCAGACGAATATTTCCAGTTGCCGGGGTACCATAAGCTGGCCCTGCGTGCCCTGGCCGCCAGCAGCATTATACGTATCCCCGTGATTAACTACATCTACGATCCATACACCGCGAGGGATCAGCAACTTTCCTTTGATGGCAATGTCGCGTTGAACTTGGCCGGACAGCGCGTCGTATGGGATTTGCCGTTGGAGGCCCCAAACAAACTACCGAGTGAACTAGAAGCCATGGGGAGGAAACGCACGATTTTATGGCCTGAAGATGTTCGGCTGGTGCTGTCTGGATGTGTCCTTGGCAGCACCGAGCAGGCGAGTCTCATGTTTAGCCACCTGATGTTTCACGACATGAACACAAGGATGTCGTTCAAGGAAGTGTACATGGTGCCGGGCGACGTGTTTCCCCTGCACGTATTCGTGCCTTCCGGGTTCCCGGAGTCCGTCGAGAAATCCTACTTTTACGTCTATGAGGAAAATACAAGACCACGGCTATGGGAGAAACCGGTGGCGTTTACCCACGGCTCGTGGCGCGGCCTGATTCGCCTCGTGAAAAGACCCACGTTTCTTCCGGTGGACGACTTTGAGGAACTGCCCGCATTTCTACGGGTCTACGACCATCCGTACGTCGAACAGATGTGGGATGACTATCAACACAAACAGCGCCACCCAGAACCGCTGTATAGCGATGTGGTGCATAGACACTACCGACAGCAAATGGAACAAGAAGCCGAAGAAGAAGAACAGGCCACGAGTATGGAAATCGGAGAGCACAGTCGATGGAAATACCGACCGATTGGAAACATGGCGGGGCCGTTTGAGCTGATCGAAGGCAAGCGAAAAAGGGAAGCAGAGAAAAAGCAAGAGCAGGACACTAAGTTAGAGCAGCTGGAACCCGAAAAGAAGCGTGGTAAACCGAACGTCGATGAGGATAGTTGGGTGACCATCAACGGACAGCCGGTGAGTCGGCAACAATACAGGAAGTGGAAAGAAGAAGCAGCTGTGATTGCTGATAAGGTAAAACGATTCGAGCGCGGTACTTCTATCTTTGAGGCTATGAGTACAGAGTTCTCTACCAAAGGACGCATGCATATAACCGGGGATTTGGGGAAAGAAATTTGGATGCAACCAATTGGAGTATCGACTCTTGCACGGGATTTCTATGAAAATCTAGTAGGGCCCCAGGGAGTGTTGTTGCTGATTGATCCACATAAATTGGTGGGGTTAGGAATGTACGACGTGGACGCCATTCTTAAACAAGCTAAAAAATTCGGCATTGATGAATATGACGAATGGGAGTTCGAACAACATGAATACTGGAAAAAGAAAGGTCTCACGGAAGGCGAAATAGGTGACAAGATAAAAACTATTTGGAATCAAAACAAACGCAACCCATTGTGGTTGATGCTGGCTGTGCACGAGGCTCATTTTGTGTTTTATGATCACGTCGAATTTTCTGATTATCTCCAAGCGATTGAAAGTGTTAGCTATACCGACGAGGAAGGTCATGAATATAGTGAAAAATTCAAGAAGGCCGATTTGGAACACATCAAGCAGGTGCTAGATTTGAAAGTCCCGGACCCTTTGTATCCACTTCCTTTTTACACAAGGTTATTACGTAAGAAAAGACAGCAAGCTGCGGATAAATACAAAACGATTGGGCACGCGCCTATGCGTGTTCAAATTCGATTAAGGAAGCTTCGGGAGATTGTAGATATGTTAGAAGCGAGGGCAGAGGACGAGCCGCTCACCATAGCAGAATGGTATGAAATTATCGAACCACGTGATACCAAGTCACGGTCTTATGACTATCCTTACATACAGATAGAACGACAGGTTCAATTGGAAAAACAGCGGCTAGCGGACAAAAAAATGGATTACGCCGAGAGACAAAAAGAAATTCGGACTCTAAACAGGGTACTATGGCATCTAGAGACACGTGTGGGAGAGCCAACTATAGACTGGGAGCAGTACTTGCGATCCAGGAATGGGGCAAGAATGGAACACTATAACCCTACCGTTATGATTCAGTATTACAAAATAGTATTGAACTCTGAAAAGAGACGACTGCTCGCTCCGTATACAATCCCATATGAGGCAATGAAAGATGTTGAGGCTTTGCCATACGATGTGATGAAAGATGTTGGTGTTTTGGAAAGACTCATGCGGATGCTGGACGAATACAAATTGCAGGCAATCCTTGGCGAATACATTAAACCCAAGAGATATATGGATATGAAACGTACGGCTAGGTATTATAGGGAGGAAGTCTATCCTATTGGTTATTTTGAACGAAAAGTTATGAAAAAAATACAAAACATATACGAAAAGTTTCCAATTGAACCTTATCCCGTGGACCGGGCATATATCCATCGGTTGCAAGTAATGTTAGCATATATGAAAAGCAGCGGGTTTCTCACTTATACAACCACAGAGTTTTCAGACCTAGAAGAGGAGGTCCTCATCAAAAGATCTGATCTACCACGGATGCTAGCAATCACTGAAATTCAAAAAGTTTTGGAGAAAGAGCGGCGCTATCTATTGGAGAAATGGAAAAATGCGGAACTCCCTTCTGAGGTAGAACAACACGTCGGTCATCTGGGCCTACTAACAAGGTACTTAGAAGGTCGTAAGATGTACGACAAAGATGATACCAACGACGAAATGTCACTTGAGGAATACGAAGACATAAGACAAGTGCTCATGAAAAGAAGAATGTATTCTATTTCTTATTTTGAAAAGGACCAGAGTAAGAGAAAGAAGTGGGACCGCGCCAAATGGGGAGAGAATATCCCTGAGGAGGAAAAGCAAGAAATATATGTTTTGGAACGAATGATACAATGGATGAAAGACAGCGGATATAATTATTTTGCATTTGATGAAATCGCAGATATACAGAGGGATATAGAAAAGAAAATTAAAGCAGAAACCGAAGCCATGACATCAACAATTGCGGATGTGTAAAATAATAAACAAAAATCCATTGTTTTTGCTACAACGAAAAAAAAACCGATGTTGTCTTTAAGATTGGGAACGCAACCGCAGCACCTGGTCCTCTCCGAACGTACGGAACAACATCACATCGTATGATTCGTCGTCGAGTATGTAGTTACGGAGTGGCTCAATACGATCGTGACAGAGGGCATATGGGTTACGTTTGCGGAGGTCTGGGTCTGGGTCTGGTTCGTTGTTGTGATTCCACCCAACTGGAGTGTCAACGGGTTCAAGCGGTGGGGGCGAGTCCAAGAAATCTGGGTTTGGTAGGCGTGACATAGAAAATGATGTAAATCAATTCGTGTGTATTGTGTTATAAAAATGAAACCAGTAAGAATAAAAAAAATTGGTTTTTTTAAGGAATTCCGATCACAAAAAAATTAGCGATTACCACGCGGCCGTTTCCGGTAGGATTGCACAAATTGAGCCAGTTGATCGTCTACCATGGCGGGAATAGGATCTTTTGGTCTTTGGTTACGAACGCCTATGTCGCTGCTGGGTTGTTCCGAATCAGTAGCTGCAGCAGCGGGAGTGTTGGTTTCGAACCCGTCTCGTGTGTTGTCGTCTCCACAATCCGGCAGGGTTTCCCCATCATGCCATTCAGGTTCAGCGGCGCTGTCTTCGTCGTCTGAGGATTCTACAGGCGGTTGTTGTTGTTGTTGTTGTTGTTGTTGTTGTTGTTGCTGGTGTCTGCGCCGCCGTTTTTCTCGGTTCCGCTGGCGGCGTCTTCTGGCTCGAGGCGGCAAGCATACGTCTGGGTACCGGTCGGTCTGGGTTTCAAACCTTGAAGATATGGGTACACCGGTAGCGTCACGGCCATTGCGTACCAGTTCGCGTAACCGCTCGGTGTAGTTCCAAGGGTAGTTGTCGGGGTTGATTTCCCAGCCGGCTCGATGCCAGTATTCGGTGATGAAAAGTTCGTTGAGGTCGCGCCCAAAGAATATTTGGTGCCTACGGCGAGGGTCCCGGCGATCGTCTCCCAAGGCTCGTGGCCCAGTGCCTGCCTGGTTAAGTTCCCGGTTGTAGACAAACATGTCGGTCACACGGCTTTCCGAGAAATGGTTGACTCGATACACCACACTCTCGTCTCTGGGTTCGATGGGGATCGTATCCAGGTATTCCCGTACCACCACCTTGGGGTGGGTAGCCGGGGTGTCGGCACTGTCATCACCACTACCACGAGTCCAAGTTTCCCTCACACGGAACTTTGCAGTCACACCGTCTGCGGTAACAATTTCCCTAGCACGGGCGCCTCGATAGGACAGGCAGTCCTGCAGGATTTGGTTGATGTCGCTGTATCGATCCCGTTCCAGAAACTCGGCCAGGATACAGATCTGCAGGTACGACTGGTTACCCCCACGCCCACGTCTTCGGAACCCACTACGGCCACCACCGTCTCCAGCCTCTTCGGGGACCGGTTCGATGACTACCAAAGGGCTCGTAATGGTGGAGAGATAGATTTCGTTTCCATCGGCATCGAGTCGCAGTACACCTCCAGCGTCCCTGGCGGGTCGGTTTCGGTCTTTGTGGTCAAACCACTGCTTTTTCCATTGCAACAGCACCTGTTCAAACACCATGGCACCGATCGTTCCCTTGGCGATTTGGGAAAAGTAACTACAAGCTGCCGAAAAGTCTGGTTTGCGGAAAGCAATGTAGTTCTTGTCGTCGCAGATAGCATCCAGATTATCCGTGAGGGACTGCACCACTTGCTGTGGCAGGGGAATCGGTTCGGTCTGAGACTGCGCCAAATCACTGCCGGTTTCGCATTGCATCAAATCAGCGTTTCCACTAGTTGGTTGAGGCTGCTGTGGTGCTGGTTGTGCCGGAACCACTGTGGGTTGCGGCGCTTGGCGTCGTATTCGAGTCCGAGTCCGTTTCCTGCCTCTTCGGGCCCGAGACGACAGGGCGGCTTGTTCCTGGAAACGCATGACGCGCTTGGTAACCTTGCGGAATGAATCGACTATGCCTTCACTCACCCCAGCCAGGATGTTGGCGACTCCCCAGCTGATGGTGGGCATGTAAGTCGAACGTGCTGTGGTGAGTACGTCAACCATCATCTCTTCGGTAACTACCAGGAGGGGTTGGATCAAAAGCAGGGTCTCGGGGTCAAACTCGGCCGGTTCCCAGTCCTGGGGACGGTTGCGTCTCCCACCTGTTTTCAGCCGGCAGCGAATCTGGTCGGCGGCGGTTTCCGAGAAAAACACCTGATGGATGGCGTACCGGATACAGGTTTGACGGCATAGCTGCAACAACATCTCACGAATACTTCCCGATACCTTGGGTACCTGGCACTGTTTGTGGATTTGGTCAAAGAATTTAGCAAAGTGCACCGCACAGATATCGGTGTTCACATCCAGCAGGATCCCGGTCTCGATCAGCTTTTCGACCAAGAGTACCAGGGCGTTGGTGACGGCCAGTTCGTGGAAGAAAGCCGTCTGTTCGGGAGTGTTCTTTTCTCCGCTCAGGGGGTTATTGATGGCGGCCAGGGGCACTTCGTCGGTACCCCAACCCACGTGGTCCATCATCCATCGACGCAGGATCGCCGGCAGCGAGCCGTCTCGCAGCCTTCGCACCACCAGATTCGTGGCCCCAAACATGGTCAGCATACTACGAGCGATCGACCGCATGCGTACGCGTTTCCCGTCTTCGCTGATGTGCACCATAGTGGTGTTGACGCAATGCCGTGCCATCAAAGTCTTGAGCAGCTCGTCTCCGCCCACGGCGTTGCCCTTGTCGTCTTGGCCTATAAACCTAGGCGGTAGTTCCTCGATCAGAATCAACAGGTCGTTCATGTCCTCATCGACCGCAAAACAGCGCTCGGTCAGATGATCCATAAATGCGATCTGTTCAGGGAAGGCCTGTTTCGCGATACACATCAACATGTAGGATTTACCGACACCCCCCGGGCCCCACATCAGCTGGTCGCCGTGCAACCCCCAGCGATAGGTCCCGGCGGTGCCCTGGGCCAGCAACAGACGGTGCAGCAGATCCGGGCCGGCCCCAGGACGACAGCGAAACAGCTGTACGGTTCGATGCCGCATCAGGGTTCGCCAGCTACCGTAGGCCGACAGGTTCCACCCACCCCCATAGGCCCATTCGTGCCACAGAGTCGACCCGGCTTTGGGTTCTCGGCGATCGATGCGGAACCCACGCCCCGAGGCTGCCAGGTTCATGGATCTTCGAGACGCGGAAGCCGAGGGTCTACTGCCACCGGTTCGGTTCCTGTTGTTCTGAAACAGGGTGGCCACAAACAAATCGCTCTGTTGGTTCTGACGCATGCGGTCCCGGTTATCGCGTTCCTGGCTTATACTATCGGCATGTCCGTACAACCGGTTGTAATGCCGTGGAATGTAGTTGGGGTGACGATTCAGATAGTTTAGAAACTTGAAGGCTCCACGTAGAGGGGCACTCAAGCGAGTTTCGTCGTCTTGGTAGGTCTCCAGGGTATTCCAGAAATTCGCAAAACTACGCTGCCGAAAATAGCTCATGGCACTGCGGTAGGCCGGGGTGCCTGGAGTATACAGCCTTTGCAGGTGGTTTCGGCTAAACAGGTTGCACATACGAAGATGTAGCAGGGGTGAGCGCAGCACGTCTTTCTTGGACAAACTCGAAGCGGTTTCTTCTTCTTGTTTTAGATTGGCAAACAACATGGGATCCACGGTTCCCTCTGGGTCGTACTCCAGGTCCATCCACACATCGGTTTCGTGTCCCACCTGGGTGGTGTTCGTGGACCGACTTGGACCACCCATCCCATCCTCGGCAACCAGTTCATTATACATTGCCGAAAAGTCGTGTTCCTCGTCATCATCAGCATCCTCATCATCATCATCATTGAGTCGGCGCCGACTTCGTGGGGGACCGGCATCCCACGCATTGGGATCGAAACGTCCGTGGTCCGACAGGGCCGCCATTTCCATAGCCTCCAGGGTGGCTTCGTTGATGGTGTTGTTGACCAACTGTTGCACTTCCTGGCAGGTGTCAGGGTCCAACCGTTCCCAGACCGCCATGGCGGCTTCGCCGGCACCGGCTCCGGTCACCGAAAGCACCGCATCGGAAAGTTCGCTTGGCAACAGGTAGCTGTTGTCCTTCAGGGCCTTCCAGACCAGACGGTGGATGATGGCGCCACGATGAGTCGACGTAGGCAGGACCAAGTTGTTCAGATCGGCAGGCAGCAACCGCAACAGATCGTAGCTGGTGGTACGGGCTGGTCGCGGCAAGGCTGCACCTAGTACTCGCGAATCAATTCCCACATAACGGTGCAGACCGGTCTGGATCATGCAGGCCCGTTGGTCGATATGCAGAGTCATGGCCACCGCTGGAGAAAACACTCGGCATGGGTGCAGACTCGTGGTAGGCGAGCACAGCCCATAAGCCCTGGCAACCCCGTCTTCGTTGGGTATTGGGACATGTTGCTGAACTCGATTGTGGACTCCGGCATAGTAGGCACGGACTGCCCTGGCAAAGTCGTGGACGCTGCGGATGGCTCGATAGCATCCGGGGGAGCGAATATCATCGATGGGTTCGTTCAGCTGGTTACGATTACGCAGAGTGATTCCCTGCAAGGCTCGGTCGCGGCGTTGTTGACGGGCCAGTTCCAGGGCGTGACTCTCGGCCATGAGTCGGGTCATCCACCGTGCCAACAAGATGCGAGGATCGTGGACTAAAAACCACCATCGCCATCCAACCGTTTCGCCTCGTTCCTCGCTCAAGAGTTCTTCTAGCATCACACTGATACGTCGTGACAGTACCTGTCGTGGGGCTTCCATGAACTGCCCAGTGGTTTGTACCGGTTGACTTCGATCGCAAAACACAAACAGGTTTCCGTCACCTCCTTGGGTATCCTGAGCCAGCACGGCACCACCATTGGTAGAGCTCGGCCGGATGCTGTTCAGCAACCCTTTGATGGGGTCCAGACTCGGGTCGTTCACATCGGAAGCCGAAGCAGCTCCCCCGATACCTGGTGGTCGTTCGACTCGGCCATCGGGGTTGGCATGCTGACGCTGCTGTTCCAAGGCACGCTTCCGGTTCAGATGAGCCTGCGGGGGTGCGGTGGGGTCCTCCAGATCGTCCAGGGGATTGACACAGATGGGCCCTTCCAGGGCCCGATGAGCACTTTGCAGCAATAAGTACAAAAGCTGTTTGGTGGCACGGCCAAAGGCGTCGGTCTTGAATTTTCCCCAAGTCAACTCACTACCGGGGGCCCCGACATCCAACACCTCTTGTGGTACATTCAAACAGTAGGCCTCGTACACCGGCCAGGATTCTGGCAACTCTGGAGCCGGACGCCGATCGTGGCCTAAGGCCCTTCCATCTGACAACAGCGAGGGGACGTTCACAAAGGCTTCTTCGTCTTCCATGTCCGCCTCTCCAGCATCCAACATCTCGTCCTGCAGCTCTTCTTCTTCGGACTCACTTTCGGTTGCATACCGATTCGTGTTCACACTCATCGTGTCGGCTGCATGACCGATTGGCACTGCTTCTTCTTCCTCTTCACCTTCGGTGTCCTCGTCATCCGCAATCCCGCAAAAGGAGATGGGGCGATTGAGTTCGGACGTGGATGTTTTTTGAGGCGGCGCCACTGGTGAGGGTGGTGCTTCCACAATCATCGCGCGCGCACCACTAAAAGCCTCGTCCCATAGTTGGTTAAAGTTGTTCATGGGAAGAAGTTTTTTTTGTCTTTCGTTGTTGTTATGGAAAAAAGTTAAGGGAATTTTTTTGCTTCGTTTTTTCGACAACCCTTGATAAAAAAAAAATTCTCGAGGGGTCTCGACCCGTGTTGAAAAAATCCACTTTTTCTTCCACTCTTTTCTTTGGTCCTCGGTTTCCGTAATTACGACATTTTCTACGGATGCGTTTTCGTTCCCACCCGACGAGCCCGTATAACATACACACACTACAGAAAAACATGAAAAAACAAAAAACGTCTCTGCAACGCAACTACGCCTTGGACCTGGTTTTGTCGTCGCCCAACGCCGACGACAAGAAATCAAAGGAACGAAAGAAAGTGGCCCTGCCGCCTCCACGAACACCCTTTGAGGCGTACCAACAGAAACTCTTAGAGTTTGGCTACCTGCCGTCGCCACACCGTTTTTCCCCCGATGTGATCCGTGAACGCTATCGTACCGAGATCTGGAATACATGGAACGATCTGCGGGATCACCCGGACACCGCGACTTATAAGAAACTCTGCAAAATAGAGGCCACGGAAGCCAAGTTGGTGGCTGAAGGTGTGCCGATGCAGTGGGGCAACATCTCGCGTCGACTCGCTGTGGCGCAACGGGTGCGCACCGAGATGCTGCGTAACCTGAATAAAATCGACTTTGTGATTCAGCGTACAAAGAAACAGCTGCAGGTGCAGAACGGGGAGGCCCTGCTGAGCGATTTGATTCTGGAAGGCCTGGACCTGGGACATTCCAAGCCCCCCAGTCCCAGTGCGCCCCAACCATCCGAGTTTTGTTTGCTGACAAGTTTGCCCAACGAGCTGTTGATCGAAGTCTGTTCTTGGATATCGGACCCACGTCAACTTTCGGCCCTGTTTTCCACCTGTCATACCATCCAGCCCCTGTGTTTTGACGCCCTTTTGTGGAAGCGGCTCTTTGCCGATCTGTACGATCTGGAACCCTATTCGAAGCAGCTCGAGGAGGTTCTATCCACGGCTCCCCTGGTACGCATCTTTGGGGCCCACGATGGCCAGGTGATGCGGGAGCTGTATTTGCGTGCCTGGTTTTCCGAGAACACCTCGTTTTGCGGACTCTGCCGCAGCAAGAAACAGGCTCAGCGACGATGGGGTGTCTCGTCATCCTTGCCCAAGGAGGGGTGGCACTACCCCGTACCAACCTATTCCTATTCCAAGAGGTATAAAAACTGGCATCAGCGGCTCGTGGAGTCGGCTTGTATGCACTGTAAGAACCTCTGGCTGCTAACCGAACCCATGCTGATGCGGGTCGGACTCTGTGGGGACATCACGGTATCCCGACTCATGTACCGGCCTGCTGGAGACGACGACTCTCCGTTGTACTGCCGGCGAGTATTTCTTGAAGACTCCTTGGCCTCCACCATCGAGGAGTGTAATATGCAATTTCCCGTGGATTTCGATAAACATGCCCTGTGGTTGCAATTGTTGCCTCGTGTGTTTATCAAGCGTCGTCAACGCGCCGGCCTCAGCAAGACCGGGGGCACCGAAGTGGTGCGGGCCAAGGTGTCCCCTGAAGGTTTTCCGGCCTGGTGCAGCGTGCCTCCGTCGGTCTTCAAGGACACAAAAATTCCGTCACACCGCAACACCTACTGGGTACTGCACAACGGGGGCACCCTGAGTCCGCCCAAAAAAACCACAATCTCCCCCGAAACCGACCGCCTCAAAAGCAAGAAAAGAAAGCGAAAACGGAAAGGAAACAAGAAGCGAAAAAAGCAAAAGAAACAAAAAAAGCAAGACACAAAAGAAGAAGCAGAAGAAGCAGAAGAAGCAGAAGCAGAAGCAGAAGCAGAAGACGACGAAGGCGAAGACGAAGAACCCGCCTACTTCCGAATCTATGAATATTGCAAAAAACATGGTATTTCACAATCCGACTACTATCATGATCATTAACAAAAAAGGCTATTGTATATTTTATTACTATCACCATTTTACACGCTGTATGTACAGTAAACCTTTTGAGGATACTATTTTGTTTGAAACATTCGTGCGGACGAGGTAGTTGCGGAGCGCAACAACCGTACCAGAGGGTGGACGGGGGGTCCGTGGACCGTCTGGTGCCGCATCTTTTGCAGCCAGGTTTTCATGCGATCGGCCTCGAAATTTACGAGTACAAAGGCCAGAAACAGGCCGGCAGCGTAGACGACCGCCGCGGCTAGCAGGTAGTCACCGGCGTTGGCCGACGTCACGTGGAGTTGCATAAAGGGGATCAGAATGAACGCCGAGAGAAAGGTGGCCGAAGTGGCCAGGTAGAGGGTCAGAAACAGGACCCAGAGGTACCAGATGGTCTCACCACGCCGGCCTACAGGATACCTGTAATCGAACCGGAAGTGGTGGACCAGGCTCGCCACGAAATGGTACATCATCACACCCGAGAGAATACCGGCGGTCAGGGTCAGCATGGTGGTGCCCAGGCTATCGGTACGGGTCAGGCTCGCCACCATCAGCAGAATCACCGAGAGCATCACGTCGACCGCAGCCTGGCGAATCAGTCCGGCACGGTAAATCACAAAACTGGTGCCGGTGGCCTTGTTTGCGCTGTAAGAGTAGTAGTAGTGTAGCACCCCAAACACGTCGCTGCGGCCCAGGATGCGGGTGACCCAGATCAGGAGATTCCAGGCGATCATGATGTACACGATGACTTGAAGAAACACCCAGAATTCGTATTTGCTGGCGATGGCCTTGCGTAGGGGCGGTGCGTAGAGAGCCGCAATGGCCCCACCAATGGCACCCAGCTCGATGAGGAGACGGTCAGGATAGATCCCCCATTCGCCGGGGTAGACACCGCCGGGGCCGAATCCCAGGAACCCACCCCAAGGGGTCGTGACGTTACCACCAGCCTGGTAGGCGACAGTCGTGGTCCCACCCGGACCCGGACCGTTTCCTGTGGGCCGTCCAATGCCGTTGACGCCGATCGGCAGGATACGGAACCGTCGCTGGATCGGTTGGGGAATACCCAGACTGGCGAATCTGCCAGGCAGAGCTTCGTAAAATAGGGCGTCGCGTGTGGTCCACCAGCGAGCCATGATCAGGGCCACACCCACAGCGAGAAACAAGGCCCAGGTGGGGTAGCGTTTGTCCGAAGCAAAACTCTGAATGATGGCCCGGCCGGTGTCGAATTCTCGGTACATCATCAGACTGCGCCAGACACTGCGTCCCAGTACGACGGTCTCCGAGTTGGGGTCGGGGCTGCGTCGTAGCAATAGGGTTTGGGCTCCTCCGGTTCGACTGTTCCCCAGCAGACTCTGGGGCCCAATGCGTAGGGTGGGTTGACGAGGGTCGAGGGGGGCTTCGGCCGAATCAAATACCAGGTCTAGGGAAGGCCATTCACTGGCTGGCGTGTTGCTGATACTACGGCTTCCCACGTAACTGTCGTAGACGGCCCAGGGCACCAGAGTGTAGCTGGAATTGAACTTGAACCGTACACTATAATCGATTCCGTAGACGCTGGCTGTACTCACACACAGGTC
>Ga0307440_1000472_pt1 | contig 19823 bp, 12 predicted proteins | sample SalMarWE160410MG_FD_202150 | JGI IMG/M metagenome (GOLD analysis project Ga0307440, IMG submission 202150) | Salt marsh sediment microbial communities from the Plum Island Ecosystem LTER, Massachusetts, United States - WE1604-10 | ecosystem: Environmental > Aquatic > Marine > Intertidal zone >... | reverse complement strand
CGGCCTGGGCCAGGTTGTCGTGCCCGGAGGTGATGCCTAAGTCCAGCGTGCGGCCCTGGCGCGCCGGCCCGAGCCGCTCGACGGACTCGACGGTATAGACCGGGCGCAGCTCGCGGTGGAGCAAGCGTAGCCGGATGTCGGTGAGCAGCTGGGGGTCCATGGGTCAGCCTCCGATCATCACGGTGCCCACCGCCACCACGGTCCCCGCGGGCAGGTCGGCGGGGTCGTTGCAGGTGGTGGCGGTGTCGCCGTTGCGGGCGGCGGGCTTGCCGTTGATGAAGACGCTGCCGCTGCCGTTCTGGATCGTCGCGCTGTTGGCCGGCGGGGTCTGGAACGGGCCGCCTTGGGGGATGTGGGGGGGCAGGTTGCTGGCAGTGCTGCCCTGCACGGCCGCCGGCAGGCCCTGGATGTTGACATCGCCGCTGAGTCCGCCGTCGACCATGCCGGTGAAGGGGTGGGGCAACGGGGTCGGCACCGGCCCGCCCGGGGACGGGATCATCACGATGTGGCTGTCGGTGGCCATCACCTGGTCCCCCTGTTTCGCTGCCGGCTGTCCCATCGGGTGGTCCTCAGTTGATGTTGACGGTGGCGCCGTTGATGTTGACCCCGGCGCTGCCTTTGAGGTCGAGCTCCCCCTGGGCCTCGATCGCGATGTTGCCCTGGCCCTTGATCGTGACATCCCGCCGGCTCTCGATGGTCACGCCGCCGTCCCGGGCGATGCTGAGCGTCGCCTTGCCGCCATCGACGCTGAGCTCCACCACCGGGTCGTCGTCCTGAAGGGTCAGAGTGAGGCCGCTGCCCAGGCGCAGGGTGAGTCCGCGGCTGTCGCCGCTGTCGAGGGCCAGATGGACCGCCTCGTCGTCGCCGGCCTCCGGCGGCAGGTGAAGCACCGCTCGGCCCAGGTCGTTGACCGGCGGGCGGTCCTCGTCATTGTAGAGCCGGGCGGTGATCACCGGCGCGTTGATGTCGCCGTCGAGGAACTGCACCAGCACCAGCTCGCCGACATCGGGGATGGCGGCGGCGCCGATGCGCTGGGTGGCCACCGGGACCTGCTTCAGCACCATCCCCGAGTCCCGCAGGGCGACGCTGCACGCATAGTTGTCGCTGTCGGAGTCGCTCGCATGGGGGTGACTCTCCTGCACCACCGCCAGCTCCGCGGTGCGGGTGCGGCGCAGCTCCTCGCGCACGATCCGGCGGATGGTGTCGAACAGGGATGCGGTCACAGGAGCCCCCCGCCACCGCCGTCCGCCTCGACCGGTCGGCAGATGTCGATCCGGGTGGCGAATCCCCCGGCCTTCGAGTAGCCGTGGCGCACCCGGCGGACCAGGTAGCTGCCGTCGAGGGCACTGTCCGGGGCGCCGGAGACCGCGATCAGGCCGGTCGGGCTCACCGATGGGGCACCGGCCACCAGCAGGGTGCCGGCGCTCGCCATGAGTCCGGCCGCCCGGGCCCGGGCCTCGGCGCTGCCTCGGGCCGCCTCGGCGCTGCGCAGAGCCGGATCGGCGATTAGTCGCGGCGCCGTCCCGTCGCCGGCATCGGCGGTCGCTGCCGCGGGGTCCTTGAGCAGCCAGGCCCAGGCGTCCTTGCCCTGGCTGCCGGCGGCGCCGGCCCCGATCATCCGCACCCCGGCGACGGCCGGGGTGCGGTCCCGGACCTCCAGGGCCAGGATGTCGTCGCCGTAGTTGAAGGTCTGCACTGGCTGCCCGTCCGGCCAGGGCCCGAAATGGAGCTTGCCCTCGGCGGTGAAGCAGGCGAGGTAGCCGCTCTTCAGGGCCAGGGCGGCGATGTGCTCCCAGGCATTGCCGCGGTCGTCGAGGGCCAGGAACGGGAAGTCGGCCCCGGACTCCAGGGTGCCGGTCTCGACCCCGGCCTGGTCGGCGAGGTCGGCGACGATGTCCCCGGCGCTCTGCTGCTCGAAGCCCTGATTGACCCGCAGGCGGGACAACGCGGCGGCGCCGCTCACCGCGGTGATCCGGCGGCTGCCGTCGATGGCCCGGCCGATGCCGTCGATGGTCGCACCGATCACCGGCCGGGCCTCGCTGTCCCCGTAGCCCAGGGAGATGGTCCCGCTATCGCCGATCGCCAGCTCCGGCGCCCCGTCCACTGCCGCCACCCGCAGCACCGCCCAGTCGACGGCCGGGGCCGGGGCGAGCTCGATCTCCAGCCCGATCAGGGCATCGGCCCAGGGATCGGCGGCGGGACCGGTGACCAGGGCCATCGCCGCGCCGAGCAGACCCCCGACCCCGCCGCCGGCGGAGAATTCGATCGCGAAGACCGGACGCCTGAATGGCGTGCCCCCGCCGCTGCCGCTCAGATTGAGGATGTCCATCGCGGGTCCGCAGTCGGTGGATCAAGGCTGAACATTTTCCCCCCACACGTGCTCGGGCGGTCGCGCCGGGATCTGCATCCCGAAGAACGCCGGATCGGTGAACGGCGGGTGCGCGGCCTGGGGCTGCGCATAGACGTTGAGCGTCGCGCCCTCGCGGCTGACGGCGTAGATTCGAGCGTTGTCCTGATCCAGCAGCAGCCAGCGCTGATGCTCGACGTCGCGAATGACCGCAACGTTCGCCGACAGCCGCGATGCCGCGGGGAAGCCATTGCGCAGGACCGCCGGCACGATGAAGCTGTTGAGGCTGTTTCGAGTGTTGGCGGCCGCCGGGATGTTGAAAAGCGGGTTCGGGGGGGCGGGACTGGGACCCTCCAGAGACACCTCGATGTGGTTTGAGCCGCGGCGCAGGGCGTACGTGTGCAGGTTTTCGGGATCGGTGATCAACCACAGGTTGCCGACCCAGTGAAGCGTGACGAAGGCCTGTCTGCCCAGCGCGTGATCGTTCGCCGCGAATTCCGCCCAGAGGTCGGGGGTCAGGTCGCGACGGTCGAGGGCCGCGCCAAACCCTGAGTCCACATCGAAGATCGGCTGCAGCTCGGCGGTGATGCCCCGGTGGACGTCGACATAGCTGCCGAGGCCCTCGGCCGTCGTCGTGAGTGCCGCGGCATCGTTTTGCACGTTCCATTGCAGATCGTCCATGGCGAGTCCGAGGCCCTGCACCCAGCTCACGAGGCCGGCCTGCCCGTTGGCCCATTGCCGCCGCTGTTGTGGGGTGCTCAGCTGCGGCAGGGTCGCCGCGTTGGCATGCTGAAATGTGAAGGTCAGCGTGATCGGATCGTCGTCGGGATCGTCGGGGTCAGGGTGAACCTTGTAGTAGGTATCCCCGAGATAACGCTCGTGGCGGCGTCCCAACGCGGCCTGCCAGTCCAGGACGTTGCCGTGTCTGGCGACGAACATGTCCCGCAGCTGCTGCTGGGTCCTGTTCTCGTTCAATGGATAGACGACGTACCAGCTCTGCTCCAGATATTGATCGGCGGCCACGAGGTCATTCCCGACCGTCCAGAATCGAAAGGTCTGCAAGTGTTTGGGCGCGTAGACCTGGGGTCGCTGAAGATCGTCGGCGTCGTCCTTGCCCAGTGCCTCGCTCATCGCATCGACGAAGTCTTGGCTGCGTCCGATCTCGCAGCCCCGGACGTAGAAACGGGTGCGCACGTCGAAGAGCACGTCCGGCACTGTCGGGAAGGTCCCGTGGGCGATCGCGTCGCGCAGGGTGTCGTCGCTCACGCTGTCACCACCGGGGGTCAGTGGAACGGTCATGTTCCCCCATTCGTTGGCGTGGGAGACCATGTTGACCTCCCCCCAGCGGCGCTCGTTCTGGGGTGCCGGGGTCTGGGGCGGATGGTTCACCAGATGGTCCCGCAGGTCCCGCAGCGAGTCTCCGGCCAGCGACTCCACATGGGTGCTGGGATTGAGCTCGAAGTACCGGGTGGCCGACGCGTAGAAGCGATCGTCGACCCCGCCCATGATGAAGGTGATGCTCTCTCGCTTGCCGAGAGGGGCCGTTCGCAGGGCCTCCTGCTGCCGGGTGAATTCCAGAAGCGGCTCGAGATACCCGCGCCGGCCGGCGTTGCCCGGGTGGTCCAGGAAGGCCTGGATCACGTCGGGGTGGGAGAATTCCAGCCGCCGGCGGTAGCGCATGTCGTCCAGGTGTGCCTGCTGGAGTCTGTGCGCCCTGTAGTCGTTCTCCAGCTGCTGCTGCGCTTCGGTTAGGAGCTTCAGATATTGGCCGGCGCTGGTCTCGATCTCGCCGACGATCTGCCGCTGCGTGCGATCCCACCGGAAGCGGAAGGCCATGACGACGTAGCGCTGGTCGTTCACCGGCTGGTCGTCCTCGCCGACACTGACCTCGCTGACGATGCTGTAGGTGACGATTTGCCCCTCGCGGCCCTCTTCGACGACCCACAGGAGCCGGCCGTGGTCGACATAGAAGCCGATCCTGGGGTGCATCGCCTGCACTCCGTCGTCGTCCGCCGCGGGCTTCACCCCCACCGCGCCGACGATCAGGCCGGTTGCGATATCGATGGCGCTGACCGCCGAGGTGTCGGTATCGCGGGCCGCCTCCATCGCTGCGCAGTCCGCGGAGGTGGCGGCGGCAGCCCGGCTGTCGGGACCCATGACCAGGCTCTGGATCCAGACCGTGCTGTCGGCCTCGAGACGCCGGGTCTCGGCAAGCTCATGATCCCAGCAGGCGCTGAAGTAGCCGGCGCAGTAAATGTCCTGTTTCTGCCGCCACCGGCCCCGCCAATGCCCCTGGAAGCGGTCGAAAGCGTTGTTCTTCCCCTGGGCCTTGAGGTTCGCCAGGACCTCCGGGTCCCGGTTCGAGCGCAGGTGGGCGACGATCGATGGCCGATCGAAGTCCCGCAGATCGGGCTCGATCGGTACCAGGGATGCTGGAAGGGTGGCGGCACTTCCCGGCTCACCGCCGAGCTGTGCGGTCCGGCGCTGGGCCTCTTCTCGGGGTAGCAGTGGCACCCCGGCCTGGCCGATCTCGGTGGTCTCGATGACGCCGGCAAAGTGGTAGGCGTCCTCGTGGATCGCGGCGTAGCGATCCCAGATCCCCTGCTCCGCGGCTTCGGTGGCACGGGTGGGGCGCAGGGCGATCGCGACCTCCCGTTGCAGGATCGCGCTCGCGGCCTGTCCGGTGGGGACGGTCTCGGCGGCCAGCGGGACGATCTCGATCGGCGGGTCGACCCCGTACTCGTCCTCGTCGAGTTGGATGTTGAGATGGGTGTTGAGCTCCTCGCCGGCCTGGGCGGTTCTGCCGAAGATGGCCACCAGCCGCTCGGCGTCGCCTTCGATCTCTAGGATATGCCCGCCGTCGGGGCCGTCGAAACGAATGTCGTCGCCGCCGGACTCGGTGCGGCGTTGCAGCTCCAGGCGCAGCACCCGGCCGGCCTCGGCGAGGCCCCATTCGACCTTCACGTAGATCAGGGACGGCCGGCCCACCGGGATGGTCTCCGGATAGCCGATGGTCACCCGGGCCCGGGACCGGTCCTTGCAAATGGTCCCCTGGACGATCTCGATCCCGATGTCTCTGCGGCAGGGCATGGGGCGGGTCCTCGATGGGCGTCCGGGCTAGGCCGAGGTGATGTCGAGGGTCAGCGTCGCGCTGACCCTGGCCCCGAGGTTGTTGCCGTGTCCGGCCCAGGTCTTGGCCGCGGTGCGGATGGTGTTCAGATAGAGTCGGCGCAGCCGGGTCTCGCGGTCGTCGCCGGCCTCGGGCATGGCGAAGCTCTGGTCGGTGTCGAAGTCCGGCTGATAGACGACCCGAACAACCTCGCTGCTGCCGGCGGCCTTCGTCGGCGGGGCCTCGTAGGTGATGCGCACGATGCCGTGGGCATTGGTGACCCGGTTGAAGCCCGATCCCGTGACCACCCGGCCCTGGGTCCGGCCACCGGGGTCCGCCGGGCTCAGGACATAGTCGTTGGGGTCAGTGACGTCCAGGTGCAGGTTGTAGCCGTCGAGCGGGCGGCCGGTGGCGTCGGTGACCTGGATCACCAGGGACTTGATCCCGAGCTCCGGCAGCGACGCATGGTCGGATAGCGGGGAGCCGGGGGTGGTCTCGGAGTCCCCCTCGGTGATCCGGATTACCGGCATCAGCAGATTGTTCAGCTCGAAGATCGACTGGGCAATCCGGGCGAGCCCGGGCTGGTTGTCGTGGAAGGCCTGGAGGACGGCGCGCAGGAAGATCATGCTGCCGCGGTCGATCTCGGCGAGGGGCGGGTCCTCCGGGAACATCCGCAGGGCACGCCAGATGGTCTGCGCGTAGCGCTGGCTCTGGGCCTCGCTCGGATGGGTGTCGAAACCCCACCAGTAGCTCGGCGCATCGGCGAAGCCGACGTCCGGGCAGCACAGCGCACAGTGGATCTGGTAGAGCGCGCAGGCGATGTAGCCCTCGTTGCGCAGACCGAGCTCGGGCGCGTCGAAGGCCGGGGCCGGGGCAGAGTCAAGCCCTCCAAAGAGATACCGGTAGGGTGCTGAGCCGGTGTCGGACACGCCCTGGAGGGGGGCCGAATTCGGGCCTGCCGCTTCGGCCATCCGATAGCCGCGTAGCCGGTCGTGGGGACAGTACTCATAGCCCCAGAAGAGCCCGACGTACTCGGCCCACCCCTCACTCATCGCCAGGTTCTCGGTCGTCAGCCTTCGGCGGCTGTGGGAGCGCGAGAGCTGAATCAGCCCTGCGATGGTGAACGGCGGATAGGGCAAGACGGCCTTGTAGAAGACCCAGTGGGACATCTCGTGGATCAGCACATAGTCGTCCCAGGCGTCCGGTCCCCGCCCGTCCGGTGAGCCCATCCCGAGATTGACGTCGAGGAACTGCCAGCTGCCCTCCCCGGAGATCAGGTCGACGTTCAGCTTCCGCACCGCGTCCGGGCGGCCCCAGCGATGCTCCGCCTCGTCCATCCGGGTGTGGCGCTGGTACCAGCGCTGACCCTGGCGCACGACCTTGAGGACATGGATCGCGGCGTTGGTGCTCCTCGCATTGCCGAGGACCTGGGTCTGCTCGTAGCGCTCGGCGGCGAAGTCGTCCAGAGGCTCCGACTCGAAGTCGTGCGAGTCGTCGAACCAGCTGACATCGCCGACCTTGACCTCCAATCCCAGGTCTGCGCCCCAGTCCGCCTTGGTGATGACATGGAGCATCACGTCCGGCAGCTCCTCGCCGCGGTCGGTGATGTTGGCCTTCAGGTTGGTGCAGGTGCGGATCAGCCGGATGCGGTCGTGGCCGGTGTCGGCCACGGCGAGCAGGCCGTCTGGATTGTAGACGGCCCGGGTCGGCCGCTCGAAGACCGTCTGCGCGGCTAGCTCGGGAAAGTAGAGGGTGTCGGTGGCCTTATCGCCCCGCAGCAGGTTCCTGAGGTCCCACCAGAAGAGCAGGCCGCCATCGGTGTGGGTGGCGAGGACCCGCTGCTGGGCGCGGTCGGTGATCAGCAGCCGGCCCTGCGGGTCCACCGAGATCCCGCTGGGCGCGGGGATCCCCGCCGGGGCCGGCACCGGGAAGGCCCGCCGATGGGCGTCGTCGGGACCGAACTGAACGATGCGTCCGTTTCCGGTGTCCGCGACATAGACGTTGCCGGCGGCGTCGGCGGCCACGTCTTCGGGTGCGTCGAAGCTGTCCCCGGCGGGCAGGGCCAGGGACTTGACGAAGGTGCCGTCGCGCCGGAGGACCTGGACCCGGTCGTTGTCGCGGTCGGCGACATAAAGCAGCGGCTCGGTGCGCTGGACGATCGCGAGGCCCCGGGGGTGATCGAGCTCCGTGTTGGCGCGGCCGGGGCTGCCGGTGCCAATGTCCGGGGCCTGGAGGGCCAGCGGGCTGCCGCTGTAGCGGCGGATGCGGTGGTTGTTCGAGTCGACGACGAAGAGCATGCCGTCCGGGTCGATGGCCAGGCCCACGGGGTCGTCCAGGTCCACGGTGGGCGCACCGGCCGTGGTGTCGGCGGTCAACGCCCCGTTGGCGTCCGGGGCGAACAGGAGCACCCGGTCGTTTGCCGTATCGCTGACCCAGAGCCGGCCCTCGGCATCGAAGAGGACATATTCCGGTGCCTGCATCCGGTCCTCGGCGTCTCTTCGGGTCCAGGGTGTGCCGACGGCCCGGGGTGCCTCACCGGCACCCCGCAGGCTGCCTTCGGCGGCGAACGGTGAGCCCCGGTGCAGGCGCCGGTTGGCGGCGTCGGCGACATAGACCTCGCCGCGGGGGTCCAGGGCCAGGCCCATCGGCTCCGCCGGAGTGCCGGAGACCTCCGGCTGCCAGTCCACCAGCCGTGCGCCACTGTCGGCGTTCACTCGCTGGACCCGGTGGTTGCCGGACTCGGCCACATGGACCCAGCCCTGGACGCCGTCCACGGCGATGGCCTGGGGGGTGTCGAATTCACCGCCGCCGCTCCCGCTGCCGCCGCCGCTGTGCTCCCAGGTGACCTGATGGGTCCCGGCGCCGGTCGCCGGGTCGATCCCCCAGCGGGAGACCCGGTGCAGCTGTCGGTCGCAGACGAAGAGCCGGTTGGCGTGATCGAAGGCGACACCCACCGGCTCCTGAAATTGATCCGGCCCGCTGCCCGAGGCGCCGACGGTGGCCAGCGGGAGCAGATCCACGCTCAGGCGGTCGCTGGCCCGGTTGGAGCGGTTGCCGCCGGTGGAGATCCGGATCTGGAACAAGGCCACGTCGCCGCTGCCCGCGTTGGCCACCGCCAGCAGGTCCGTGCCGTCCACCGCTGGATTGGTCCAGACCGCGAGGCCACAGGGGCCGTGCAGCTCCGCCGCCGGCAGTGGTGGCAGGGTCAGATTGCCGATCGTGAGGGCCTGGATGTAGGTGCCGCCGGACTGGTCCCACCAGCCGGGACGAAAGACCCGGAGCTCGTCGCGGTCGCGGTCGGCGATGAACAGGTGGCCGTACTGGTCCACCGCCAGGCCGGCGAGGGTACCGGGGGCCGGGGACCCGGGGGTGATGACCTCGCACAGCCGCCCGTCGGGATAGAAGCGCAGCACCCGATTGCCGTCGATCATGAAGACGAATCCGTCCGCCCCGGCGGCCAGCGGGCCCACCTGGTCGAAGCTTCCGCCCCCCAGGGTGCCCACCGGTGCATCCGGCGGGTCGAGCCGGCTTTGCGGCGGATCGGGGAAGGGCTCTGTGGTCGGCTCCACCGTCGGCCAGGCATCGAAATAGGGATAGCTGTTGCCGTCTCCGAAGTTGACGACCCGGCCCTGCACCGGGTCGAAACCGGGGCCGGTCAGGGTGTCGTCCGGGTTCAGCCAGTCGAAGATGAACCAGTCGAACAAGAAATAGTCATGGTCGGAGAGATAGACCCGGGCGGTGCCCGCCGGCAGGGCCATCGGGTTGCGCTGGTTGGACGTATCGAAGTCCGCGTAGGCCAGGCGCAGGTGGACCGGCAGGCCCATGAGGATCCGTAGCGGGTTGTTGGCGTCCGCGTGGTCGGTGATCTGCGGGATGCGCCGTTGGGCATAGTGGGTGGTGACCCATTCATCCGGCAGCGTGAAGCGCCGATCGGCTGCTGCACCGACCGGCAGGGTGCGGCTGGCCTCGGGCAGGCTGACGGTGACATAGGGGTTGAGGCTCGACTCCTCGTCGTCCTCGAAGCGGATCTGAACCAGGGCATGGCCGTTGGCATCGGTGACATCGCTGCCGCCGGAGAGGTTCGGGTCCCAGAGGCCCCCCTTGTGCTCGATCAGCAGCTCGGCGTTGGGTACCGGGATCAGGCGTCGCTGGGCCGGGTCGTAGGTGCTGACCTCCAGATGGATGCTGCGGGTGACCTCGGCCATCAGATGGATCCCCCGACGCTGATGCTGCCACCGGCGCTGCCGCCGCCGCTCAAGGCCCCCTGGGCGGCGCCGAGCAGGCGGTCGAAGGCCTCCTCGGTCTGGCCCAGACAGGCGATGAAGTCGGCCTCCAGCTGGTCGAGCTTGTCCACGAGCGGAGAGAGGACGACGCGGAAATCGATCTCCGCCAGGTGTCCGAGCACCGCCTCCCAGGCCGTGTCCAGCGGCGGGGCCAGGCTCGCCCGAGGGTCCACCCGGTCGAGCAAGGCCTGGAGCTGGCCCAGGGGCTCGCCGATGGAGGCCAGGAGCACCGAGGGCCGGGTGTCGGCGACGACCTGGGTCAGGTCGGCATGGATCTCGTCCAGGGGCGCGGCCAGGGCGGCGGGGTCCAGAGCGTCGATCAGTGCCCGCAGCTCGCCGATGGCGGCGTCGATGTCGCCGGCGACGAAGTCCACCCGGATGGTCTCGACGATGCCCTTGACGCGGTCCAGTCCGTCGCGGACCTGGTCCAGGGCCGGGCCGATGTCGAGCTGGTCGACGAGGGCGAGCAGGCTGTCGTAGGTGGCGTCCAGCTCGGCGCCGATCTCCGCCGGGCTGATCGGCAGCAGCCGGTCGATCAGGGCGTCGTAGCGCTGGTCCAGCTCGGCGACGAAGCGGGTGGGGTCCGCTAGGCGCATGATCCGGCGGAAGGTCTCGGGGTCCAGCAGCTCCCGGGCATAGGGGGGCAGCATGCCGAGCAGGCGCTCGCGCAGCTCACTGTAGACATCGCCGAGGTCGGGCAGGGCGACGTTCTGTTTGAGCCCCTCCAGGGCGGTCAGCGAGCGGTTGTAGATCTGCATCAGCTCGCCGAGCTGGAGCTCCGGGTCCAGGTGGGCGGACAGGGCCAGCCGGGCCTCGACCCCTTGGGCCTCGACGCCTGCGGTGAGATCGAAATACTGCCCCTTCAGCTGGTTGTACCGGGTCGGCAGGTTCAGCGCCCGCAGGGCCGCGAGCAGGGTGTCGATCTGGTCGCGGATGCGCTGGGCCAGGGCCTCGGGCTCCAGGCTGTCGAGGACCCTGAGGGGGGCCTGGAACATCTCGAACAGGGTGTCGATGAGTCCCTGCTGGATGTCTTCGAGCAGCGTCAGCAGCGGGGCGGCCAGCTCGGTGGCCGGGGCGAGCAAGACCGACGGGCGGAAGCGCCCGAGGACATCCTCCAGGCTCGCGAGCTGCTCGGACAGCGGCGCCAGCAGCTCCGAGGGCCGAAGCCCTCGCACCCGGTCCTGGACGGAGCCGACGGCGCCGGAGAGGTCGTCGATCCAGCCGGTGACGTCGAGGTCGGCGACCCGGTCCTTGAGCCCTTGCAGCTGTCCATCCAGGGGGGCGATCAGGGCGCTGCCGTCGATCCCGTCCAGCGACGCGGTGGCACCGCGGAAGGCGACGGAGGCCGGCTCCAGCAGCGCCGAGGGCCGCAGCTGCGCGAGGGGCTGCTGCAGATACTGGGCATGCAGGGCGTCCAGGGGTGCCAGCAAGGCTGCCGGGTCCAGGGCATTAGCCGCGTCGCGGATGACATCGAAGGCGGCGAACAGGGCCTCCAGCAGGCGCTGGGGGTCGAGTCCGTCGAGGAGCGACAGGGCCTGCTCGTAGCGTTGCTGGAGCTGCTCCAGGGCCTGCTGGGGGATTGCCTTGATTGCGGCGAGCTGGTCGGACAGGGGGTTGGTGATGGTGACCGTGAAGTCGATCTCGACGATGACCTGCAGGGCTACCTTCAGGGCCTCCTTCAGCAGGTCGTTCAGCGATTCGGTGTCGATCTCCCGCAGCTGACCGCTGGTGTCGTCGATAGCCCCGACCACCGGCTCGATCACCAGGGTGAAATCGATCGGCAGCAGGGCGTCGACGATCTCCGCTACCTTACCCCGCAGTGTCTCCATCAGCTCGGGGATCTGAAGCCCCTCCAGGTAGCCGACGAAGGTATCGATGCCGTTCTCGGCGGTGGTTACGGCGTCGGCGATTGCAGTGTCCACCGGCTCCAGCACCCCCGTGAGCTGGCCGATGAACTGGTCGATCCGGGTCTGGATGTCCCCGAGGGAGCCGGCGACGCTGGCCGCGCCTGGATCGTCCGGGTCGCCGGCCACCGCGAGGCGGGCCTGCTCCAGGGTGTCGCGCAGATCCGCCTCGAAGCGGTAGTGAAAGCGGCCGTCTGCGCCCTGCGAGCCGAGATTGGCGGTGAGCCCGTCGAGCTGCCCGGTGAGGCCGTCGAGCCAGGCGCGGATCTGATCGAGGAGCCCGGTGAGCCCCTGCTCCAGCTGGCCGATACTGTCTTCCACCGTCGCGAGCCGTTCGCCGAGCAGGTCGCCGAGGGACGGGATGTCCACCTGCTCCAGAGTGTCCCGGGTGGAGGCCATGAAGTCCAGGAGCTGGGTGCGGACGATCGAGAGGTCGACGCCGTCGATGGCGGCGTCGATGCGGTCGAACAGGGCGTTGAAGGGGTCGTCGATGCGCTGGATCTGCTGCACCCGCACCCCCAGCGCCGCCTCCAGCCGCTCCCGCAGAAGGGCCTCCAGGGCCCCGGGCTGGAAAATCGGGGCCTCGATGATCTGATGCAGCACCCCCAGCACCGGGCGCAGCTCGGCCTTCAGGGACTGGATCCCGGAGATCGCCGTGGTGACGCTACCGCGAAAGGCGGGGAAGTCCGCGGAGACCGCGGCCTGGACGCCGCCGAGACCGGCAAAGACCCCGTCCAGGGCGCCGCCGAGGGCCTGGAGCCGGGCCTCGGGCAGGGCGCCGTCGGCGAAGGCCCCGAGCTTGGTGGCGAGGCCCGCGATCTCGCGATAGCCGAAGGCGTCCAGCACGCTCTCCATCGCCCGGCGGAAGACCTCGGCCACCGCGGCGGCGGGGTCGTCGAGGGTGTCGGCCTGCTCGATCAGCGGCATCAGGGTCCGGTGCATCGATGCCAGGTTCTGGGCCCAGGCGTTGAGCTGCTGGGCCTCGGGGCCGTCGAGGCTGGCGAGGATCCGCAGCACCTGGTCGAGCAGGGTGCTGACGATGGCGCCCGGGTCCTCGGGGATCGACGCCGAGATGCCGCGGAGGGCGTCGAGGGCGGACTGTAGCTGGCCGAGGACATCGCCGCCAAAGGCCCCGTCGGCCGCGCCGATCAGGCCGGAGAATCCGTCCAGGGCCGCGGTGGGTCCCCCCTGGACCTGGTTCTGGAGGGTCGTGAAGAGCCCGCCGATGCCGCCCAGGTCGGTGGTGTCGATATCCAGCAGGCCGGAGGTCAGGCTGGTCAGGGTCTCGCCGATGCCGCCGATCTCTGCGCTCGGTGAGGCCGCGGCCAGGGCGGCGCCCCCGGCCAGGCCGCTGCCGTCCCCGTCGCCCTCGGGGGCGGCACCGAGCAGGTCGGTGACCGCGGCTAGTGCCCCCTGGAGGTCCTGGATGCTGACGCTGAGCGAGCCTTCAGGCATCGCCGCCGCTCCCGCTGGTCATCTGTGCCACTCGCCTAGCCATCGGAGCCAAAGATGTCACGCAGGGGGGCGAGGGTGTCCTCCAGCCCCGAGGTGGCGGAGACCACGCCGTCCAGGGCGCTGGTCAGGGGCGGCGTCGGGTCGCTTACGTCCGGCACCGAGCCGATGGAGTCGATCAGGTCCAAGGCCCCCAGGGCCGAGTCCATCAGGCCGTCGATGTCGCCGAGGAGCTCGGTGTCCAGGCCGCCGAGGGGGTCCGGCGGTGGCGGTGGCGGCGGGCTCTCCCGCAGCACCATCCGGTAGTCGGTCTGGTCCGGGGCCATCCCGCTCTCGCAGAGCTCCAGGGTCTCGATGACCACGTACTGGACCTCGGTGGCGGTGACGATGTCGCCGACGAAGGTCACCGGCTCCCCGGCCTGGAATTTCTCCCGCAGATCCTCGAAGAAGCTGCCCCGGGCCTCGTCGCCGTAGAGGCTGCCGGAGATCGCGATGCGCATCGGCGCCGCGCTCATGTCCTGGAACAGGCTGCCGACCCGCCCGGGCACCGGCAGCTCCGCGAGCATCCGCCGCTCCAGCGACTCGATGTGCTGGATCCGGGGGATCTCCCAATCGCCGAGCATCGGTCTGACGTTCATCCGAGGTCCACCCCGTGGCGGTTCGCCTGCTCCAGCAGGGCCAGGTTCACCAGATCGGCGAGGGCGTCGGCGTCGAGTCGGGCCGCCGGGACTGGGCCCTGGGCTGGGTCAGCGAACGGAGATCCGGTGCTTGACGCCGCCGGGTCGGTGGACTGGGGTGAGCCCCCGGGACCGGCGGTCCAGATGGTCGGCGGCGATCCGGGTTCGGTCATCGCGGTGGGTCGCGGGCTGGACGGGGCGTCGGTCCGCGCCCGGGCGCCGGCGCGCAGCAGGCGCCCGCTGAGATCACCGATCCGGGCGAGGACATCGATCGCCCAGTCGCCGTCGCTCCGCTCGGCGGGCCCTGGGAATGCAGTGCGTGCGGTGGGCCGGCCGGCCGGCAACGGGATCGCCGCCCCGCGGATGTGGGCCGCCGCCGCGGCGTCCAGGGCCGATGTGCCGACGCGGGATGTCCCGGTGAGATCGGCCCCGGGGGCTGATCCGTTGGCGCGGGTATCCAGGATACCGACGCCGCGACGAGCGGACGCGACGGCTGGCCGGGGATCGGCGCTCGAAGGCGCGTCGATGGCGGGGCGGGACGCCGGCGGCTCGATCACCGTCGGGGATGACGGGACCGTACGGGCATCGGCGCCTGGGCGGGGACCCGCCGGGGCCGGCCGGTCGGTCTGTCCGAGCTGGCCCTGGATCTGATCGAGTATGCCGGCCAGTCCGCCGGGGGTCCCGCCGCCCGCCGGCGGGTCGCCGCGGATCAGCCGGGCGCTGCCGGGCAGGTCGGGCGTCGGGAGACCGGGGGCAGGCACCGTCGCCGTGGGCCGGGACGCGGGTCTGCCATCGGGGTCAGTCGGTGGCCACTGTGCCGGGGTGGTCGCGATCGGGGCCGTTTCTGGCGACGGGCGTCGCGGGCTGCGCCCGGTCCGAAGGTCTGCGGGTTCCGGGGTCCGCCCTTCCAGCCGTCCGGGGCGGATCGGCGACGGGGCGGCGCGCCCGCCACCGGGGAGCGCCGCGGGGAGCTGCGCCCGCCCAGGGCCGACCCGGGGGGCGTGGTCGTCGCCGCGTTCGCTCGCCGCAGGGCCGCGGCCTTCCAGCACCGCGAACGGGGAGAATGCGGCATCGCCCAAGATCGGGCAGAGCGCGTCGGCCCGGCCCTCGGCGGCGGCCAGGGCCGACAGGACCCCCCCCGCCGGCGCCATCAGCCGGTGCAGCAGCAGCCGTCCGGCCGTGAGCTGGCGGCGCAGCCGCGGATCAGGCACCGGCGCCGGCTTCATTCCCCTGCTCCAGCATCTCCAGATTCAACAGCACCTGCCCCAGGGTCAGCTCCCCCACCTGCTGGGGGGTCCAGCCGAGCTCCCGGGCCAGGATGAATGCCGCCCGTGCCAGCGGCGCAGACACCGCCTGCTGGAGAAGCTCGCTGCTCGCGCTGATGCCGCTGATCTCGTTGACCCGCTCCAGCAGGTAGTGCAGCAGGCCGGCGTGCATCGCACTCACCTGGGGCACGGTCAACGCCGGCTCCAGCAGGGCCCGCTGAACCATCAGGGTCGCGGTCAGGGTGTCGCTCTCCTTCGCTGCCCGGGAGATCAATTGCAGGTCATGCACCGTCAGCGGGCGCAGCCGGACCGCGCCGGGGTCGGAACCGGCCTCCCGGGACCCCGGTCTCAGGACCTCGTCGGGGATCTCGATCCGGTAGTCCAGGGCGCCGCCGGCGAGCAGCTCCTCGGCGCTCAGCATCAGGCGGCATCCGCGACGGTCAGGAACAGGGCCTGGAAGGCCACCGACTCCATCACGAAGTCATCCTCGGGCATCCCGTACTGCCAGGCGTCGATCTTCACGTCGTGCAGGGTGACCGTGTTGTTGATCCCCGGATTGGCCGGGTTTTCCACCAGCAGGGTGATGTTAAAGGCCGGCTGGGCCCAGCTTCCCGCCGGACGGCTGTCCGCCGCCTCCCCGAGCAGCAGCTTGAGCATCGCGCCGTTGATGTAGGCGCGGCCGATGTTGCCGTGGACCTCCACATTGCCCGGGCGCAGCTCGGTGGCATAGCGCTGGCCGATCTCGTGGAAGGCCTTGACCGCCGAGGTCACCTTCACGGAGACGTTCTGCACCCGCCCGACGCTGATCAGCTCGTAGTCCGAGAGCACCGATTGGGCCTGCTCGCCTTCGGGGCCCGTCGGGGTGGACAGGGTGATGGAGCCGTCGGCCCCGGTGAAGACACTGGTATTGGCCATCTGGGATTACTCCGTCATTGAAGCGCCAGCGTGACGCGGATGAAGTCGATGCTGAAGGTGGGCTGCATCATCACGTTGACGATGGCCCGCCCGGCGATCTCGTCCTGGCGGGTGGCGGTCACCTCCAAGTCGTAGGCGGTCAGGGCCTCGCCCTGGACCATCGTGGTCAGGAAGCCGTCGATAGCCCCGTGCAGGGCCTTGCGCACCCGCTGGTTGTTCAGCCGCCCGATGAAGGGGTTGCTGGCCAGGCGGACACCGGTCTTCCCCAGGTCGACAATGCGGCGGATCGAGATCTGGCTGAACGGGCCGTTCTCGGATGCCTGGGTGGTCAGGCCCCGCACGACCCGGATGCCCCGGCGGTCCTCCAGCGGGCAGATGCCGCCGTTGAGCAGATCCGTGAGCTCGCCGTAGGAGAAGCGCTGGGTCAGCTCGGTGACGCCGCGCAGGACCTTGTTCGTCGGGCTGCTCTGGGCCGGCAGGCTGCTCAGCAGTCCGGCGAGGGCGGCGGCGGTGTAGTTACCGGGGAGGGAGACGTTGGTCTGGCCGGTGGCGTCATAGGCGCGGATGCCGGGGGCGGTGAGGATCAGGCGCTTATTGGAGACCAGCTGGTCCGGGATGTCCGCCGCCGCGGCGGCATCGGCGCCGATGACCGCGATCACGTCCTTGCCGCCATCCTCGGCATTGCCCACCAGGGCGCCCAGGACCGAGTTGGCATCGGCGGTGGAGAGCTCCGGGGCCACCAGGATGTTCACGTCCTCCTTCAGGATCTCGTTGAAGGCGGCGGTGAAGGCCGCGGTGTCCGCCCCTGCGGCCACCGCCCGGGCGTAGACCTTGCGGGCGCCGTTGCGGAACAGGATCTCGAGGCAGCGGGTGAGGTTCAGCGTGGCGGCGGAAAAGGCGTCATAGGCGCCGAGGGCGGCCACCGCGGACTCGTAGTCGGAGAGGTTGTGGGTGGCCCCGATCCCCGCCGAGGCGGTGCCGACGATGCCGATGTTGCCGGCGGAGATCCCGCCGACGCTGATCAGCCCCTCGGCGCGGACGCGCACATAGGTACCTGGGACGATCTGTTCTGAGAACTGGTCTTCGGCCATGGTGGCTATCCTCTGTTGCTCGCGCCCTTCCGGGCCCTGTGGAGGCGCGCCCTATCGGAGCGCAATCAGCTTCATGCGGTGAAAGAACGCCTGTTGGTTACCGTGACAGATGAATCCGACCCGCCCGCGCCCCGCGAGGGCGCCGTCCCGGGCCGCCACGACGGGCTCGCCGTCGAGCTCGGCGCTGAACCGATCGCCGACGGCCGTGACCTTCAGCCTGTATTGCCGCCCGGTCTCGAGTGCCAGGCCCTCGGACAGTCCGCCGTCGTCCATCGGCCCGAAGACGCCCCCGACCTTGCGCCCCACCAGGCAGTAGCCGTGGCGCACCGACAGCAGCAGGTAGTAGAAGCTGGCGACATCCAGCCAGCGGAAGACGACGCCGATGCCGTCGAGGGCATCGGTGGCGAGCCGGACCTGGAAGATGAAGTCGTCGAGCGGCGGCCGTGAGGTGGTGGTCTTCAGGACCAGATAGGTGCCGGGCTTCCCGGCGTCGGGGAGCAGTGACCCCCCATGGATCCCGGAGCGCTGGACGATGGCCTCGCGCACCGGGTCGTAGGCCCAGTCGGACGGCGCGGAATCGGTGGCCGCCGGGTCGTCCACGGGATCGAAGTCGTCGATGGCGCCGGCATCGAAGCCGGTGTTGAAAATCAGATCGGCCCTTGACTCGGGGATCAGGTCCAGCTCCAGCGGCAGGTCGTCGATCACGCCGCCGGCCGCGGTGGGGAATTGCAGCAGCTCGTAGAGGACGCCGATCTCCAGCTCGCGGGAGGTGATCTGCTGGTTGCCGGCCCCCGAGACTGCGACGTCGCCGGGCTCACCGAGGCTCAGGCGCAGGATGCCGATCCCGGCAAGGGTGGCGCGATCGTTGGCGAGCAGGGCATCGGTGGCGGCGCCGACGGCGCTATCCAGACCGGCGGGGTCCCGGGCTCGGACCGTGATCCGGGCCTTGGCCTGGACCCGGCGCCCGAGGATGTCGCCGGCAGGGTCCGACTGCACCCCGGCGAGTCCGCCGATCCCGGTGGGCATGACCCGTTGGGGCAGCAGCAGAACGGAGGGCTGGAGGTCCGGCTCCCCGGCTACGGGCAGCAGGGACGACAGAGCGCCCCTCAGACCTGCAAAAGCCGCCTCGGTAACTGTATCCACAGCTTGACCTCAATGCGGGGTTTCCAGTCGTCATCCCGGCCTCGCCGACGGGTAACGGGACGGGTAGGAAATCCAGGCCACCCTGAGAGCCCAAGTTTTGCCTGAGGCAGGAGGTTAGCGGGGGCGGAATGCTCGGTCAACACGCAGCGGCGGGGCTGACGGACGTCGCGAGCGGTGCAAGCGCGCGCGTTCCCGGGCCCCAACCGGGCCGGGCGGGGACGGGGCGCGCCGTGGCCGGCCCCGAGCAGTGGGAGGTGCTGCTCAAGGAGCGCTTGCCCGCCTGGTGTTGGCGGCGTTGGAGCCAGGGGCCTTGGAGATCAGTCCGCAGGTCGCGGCGGACGTGGAAGGCGAGCGGGCCGCGCGTCAATACCAGGCCGTGGAGCCGGAGCATCGGCTCGTGGCGCGCACGCCTGCAAACCTAAACGTAGAATACGAGCTTCAAGCGGCAATCGTTGCCGTGCGCCTGCCGCTCAATCCTGTCGGCTTGCAGGGCAGAGAGGAATCCGCTCAGGCCAATCGCGAAGCTCTGCTCCTCGACCATCCCGCTTGTGGGTCTTTGATCCGCAGCAAGGTTGGGTAAGAAGCCCTGGTAGGTCAGCGTCACCGTCAGCGCAAAGTCGTCGTAGGAGAGCAGGATTCGGATGGGACCTTCCGCGTTACCGCCAGCGGCCATGAGGTCCAGCAACTCCCCGGCGCTCTGTTTGGCACGCCGCACGATGTCGCCTGGAACATCCCAGGCGGCGCACTGCCGTTCAATCTCCTGCAATGGGCGCGGTGCATTGCCGCCGGCCTCGGTCGAGGTCGACACCGTGATTATCTGCGTGCGCTTGCGCCCGATGAGCAGCACCAGATTTGCCAGCACCGCTCCGATGAGCGTGATGTTGATTATCGATCCGGTGACCGGCTGCAGCCAATGCGGCAAGGATTCGTAAAAGCCTGGAATGACCTGCCGACTCAGCCCGAAAAGCGTCGGTACGCCGATGATGAGCGTGGTTCGTACGTTCATCGGCCGAGAGGTTAGGATCTGGATCCCGGCCACAAGCATGAAGCTGCCGTTGAAGACCAGCGCCGCGCCAATCACTGCCCTCGGCATCGTAAGGATCAGCGTCGCCAGCTTTGGCAGGCATGCGAGGAGCAGGAGCCAGACCGCAATCGCCCAGGCGATGGTGCGGCTGGTCGCTCCGCTGGCCTTGGAAAGCCCCACCAGGCTGGGCGCGGCGCTCGTTCCCGGGGTGCCGAGCAGGCCGCTGATCGTGCATCCCAGCCCGTCGGCGAGGATGCCGCCGCGAATGCTGGACATCTCCGGGCGCGTCCAGGCTGCGTCGTTGATGCGCTGGCAGGTCGTGATGACGCCGATAACGCGCAAGCCGCTGGCAAGTCCGGCGACGACAAAAGGAATGATGAGCGCGGGGTCGAACGCGTATGACAGAAAGCTCGGATTCGGGAAAGCGAGGAACGGGGCCGCGGCGATTGCCTGCTGCTTGGCCGGGGTGAGCAGTCCGACGCTGATGGCAAACAGGTAGCCGGAAGCGATACCCAGCAGGGAGCACAGCAGGCGCAGCAACCCTTTTGCCCAGACCGAAAGGGCTGCCATCACCGCCAGGGTGACGGCTGCGGCGAGGTAGTGGAGCGGCTGG
>Ga0307440_1000471_pt1 | contig 19843 bp, 15 predicted proteins | sample SalMarWE160410MG_FD_202150 | JGI IMG/M metagenome (GOLD analysis project Ga0307440, IMG submission 202150) | Salt marsh sediment microbial communities from the Plum Island Ecosystem LTER, Massachusetts, United States - WE1604-10 | ecosystem: Environmental > Aquatic > Marine > Intertidal zone >... | reverse complement strand
AAAACGGCCAGGCTCGAGGTCCCAGCCCTCGCCGTTACCGCCCGATCAATCCAGCTGGATCCCCCTTGGCTTCCGGGCGGAGATTCGCCCATCTCCAGTCGGTAATCTGTGGTACGTCCCCTATTTCCTCCTACTCCCGCCGCGCACGGTACGGTGTTCGGCCCGCATCTCCCGGCGCTCAGGCTCGAGCCCGAGGACAGCGTTTACCGCGAGCTCGATCTCGGCAGCACGCTACCCGTGGTCGCGCGCTGGCGCGAGGCGATCCTGAGCCACAGTGACGGTGAGTCCGAGGCGCTCCGGAGCCTCTTCAGCGGCCACGACAGCGACGGCACCCCGCTCAAGACGCCTCATCTCGCCTTCCTGCCGCTTCCCTTCGTGGGCCACGAGCACGCCGACGGCCACCTGCTCGGCATGGGCCTCGCCCTGCCCGCGGCACTGGACCGGGATACGCGCCGCGCGGCGCTGCGCGTGATCGGGAAGGTGCGCCAGCTTAAACTCGGCCGCCTGGGTGTATGGCGCGTGATCCCGGTCACCGAGTCCCGCCCTGCCGTGAACCTGCGCCCGGAGACCTGGACCGCCTACCCGGATGGCGCCACCCAGTGGTCCACGGTCACGCCGGTAGTGTTCGACCGCCACTCGAAGGCAAAGAGCCAGGCCGATCACCAAAGGGAGGTTGCCGATATGATCGGCAAGGGTTGCGAACGAGCCGGCCTGCCGGCACCGCGGGAGGTGATCATCACGCCCGTATCGGCCCACCTCGGCGTACCGCCCGCTCATGCCTTCCCGATGCTCCAGCGCAAGGACGGCAGCCCGCGCCGGCACACACACGCGATCCTCCTGTTCGAGGAGCCGGTGTGCGGGCCGGTGCTGATCGGGGCGGGGCGGTTTCGGGGGTATGGTGTGTGCCGGGAGCTTGAGGGCTATTGAAGAGGAGTTCGCGTGGAGCCGATATCTGAGAAGCGCTTATGGAAAAGAACCGCGCGGCGTTTGGCCCTGCTTGTCGGGTCAAACCCTCTCCCCAACTACCTCGCGGCGATGATCCTCGAACCCACAGAGGTCGTTCTGATCTACTCGCCTGAGACGAAGGGCCCGCGGGATCATCTCCGCGCGGCGCTGCACCGGAACATCACCGTGAACGATGTGTGCATCGACGACGCCACGGACGCTCGAAAGATCCGGGACAAGTGCGCAGGCATCGAGGTCGATCACCTCCATTACAGCGGCGGTACGAAGCCTATGGCCGCGCATGCTCGGCAGGCCTGCAAGCTGGCCGAGTCACAGGCGTCCTACCTCGACGAGCGGAAGGGGCTCTTGCGGTTCGACGACAGCTACGACATCCCGCTGGACCAGCACGAGCTGGGGCTCACGCTCGACATCCTGCTCAAGCTACACGGCATCGAGCATCTGGTACCGACCGAGAGTGGCGCGGAGGGTGCCCCCACGGACGACGACGTGTCCTCGGCGGCACTGAGCATCTTGCGCAACCCCGAGCTCGCCGAGCTGGTGCGCCAGCGGCTGCGGCCGGAAGACAAGCACCGAAGCATCACAAAGGCCAAGAGCGCCCCGTGGACTCCCCAGGAGGACGGCTTCTCGCTCACCGCGTCGGTCATCCCGGGTGAAGATTGGGCGAACGCTCGGTACAAGAGCTGGGACGAGTTTCTCACAGCCGGCTGGCTGGAGGTCTGGACTGCGAGGCTCATCCGCACGTGCCTGGACGGTTCCACGCCCGCTGTGGATGTGAACGTTCACTGCAAGCGCGATCGCCCGTCGCCCACCGAGTTCGAAATCGATGTGGCCCTGATCCGAGGACATAGGCTGCATGTCGTCTCCTGCACGACGCACCGCAAGAAAGCGCTCTGCAAGGCCAAGCTCTTCGAGGTGGCGATGCGCGCGCGGCAGATGGGAGGAGACCTCGCGCGTAGCACGCTGGTCAGCCTTCTCGACGGCAGCGATGCGAAGGGTACCTACGTCGACCAGCTCCGCGCGGACATCGCCAGCGTCTGGGACGCGCCGAACGTTCCCAGGGTCTTTGGCCTCGCGGACCTCCGCGAGTGGGCCGGTACGACGGGCGCTCCAAACCTTGGCTCACTCAAGGAGTGGCTCGACTCATGAGCGGAGGTGAACCATGCCGGTGCTGACGGCCATCGACGTGCTGGGCATCCAGCGGTACGTGTTCGCCTCGAGCCGCCTCCGGGACTCGGTGTCGGCATCCTGGCTGGTCCACCGTGCAACGGCCGGTGACGTCGCCCTCGACAGCAGCGGAGGGGATTTGCTGCAGGCGAGCGGCGGCGGCGCGATCCTGAGCTTTCCGGATGACGCGTGGGCTCGCGACTTCGCCGCGCGCTACACGCGTCGCTTGTACGAGGAAGCGCCGGGGCTCGAGGTGGCGGTCGTCCACCGAGCCCACGCCCCGGGCGTGCTTGCCGCGGCGATCGATCAGCTAAAGGTCGACCTCGCGGTCGCCAAGCTCGAGCGTGCGCCCTCCGTACCGCAGCTCGGCCTGTCGGTTACGGCCCCTTGTCGGATCACGGGGCTGCCCGCGACCGGTCTCGATCCCCAGGAGCCGGCCGTCCCCCTGTCGCGAATGGTCCTCCGGTGGCGAGACCGTGATGTGCGCGAGCAGGCCATCAGTCGATGGGAGGCGTTCCTCGATGGGAACGCTGGATGCGACTTCCCGTCCGAGGTCGACGACATGGGCCGGACGCGAGGTGAGACCAGTCTCGTCGGCGTCGTCCACGTCGACGGGAACGCAGTCGGCAAGCAGATCACCTCGTGGCTGCGACGATGCGTGGACGAAGGGCGGCCGGACGACATGGTACGCTCGGATCTGACCGGCTGGTCCTCCGCCCTCGATGCCCTGGGCACTCGAGCACTCCGAAAGATCGTCGCGCGCGTGTCGGCCGCGATGAAGGAGGACGAGGACGGCGAGCCGTGGCTCGTAGGGACTGCGGCGGATCTCGCGTTCGCGCTCCGGCGCTCGGGGAAGAGCGTCTTCCTGCCCATCCGACCGGTGCTGCTGGGCGGCGATGATCTCACGTTCCTGTGCGACGGGCGGATCGCCTTGGATCTCGCGGAGACGGCGTTGGACGCGTTCAACGGCGACGTGCCCCACCTCGGGCGGGTGACCGCCTGCGCGGGCGTTGCGATCGTGCCCGCGCACACGCCCTTCGATCGGGCCAACTTGCTCGCCGAGTCGCTGTGCGGCAACGCCAAGCAATGGCGGCGCGAGAAGAATGACGGCGGGAGCTGGATCGATTGGCACATCGGTGCGCCGCGTCCTGGTGAGGGCGTCGTGGACCTTCGGGCGCGTGCGTACTTTCATCGCCTGGCTGGGACGAACCTCGAGCTGACGTGCAGACCGTATAGGCTCGGGGCGAGCGCGGATGACCGGGAGACCTGGCGCTGGCTCTCGAGGAGCGTCCTTGGCACGGGGGCGAGCGGCTTCCGCGGAGAACACTGGAGCCAGCGCCGCAACAAGCTCAAGGAGCTCGCCTCGGTCGTACGTGAAGGCCAGGACGGCCTACGACGCGCGCGCGAGGCATGGACGGCAGCCGCGGCCCTCGCCTGGCCCGGCGGCCTCGACCAGACGAACGGCTTCGTCGATGGAACTCGAACGCCCCTTCTGGACGCGGTGGAGCTTCTCGATGTCCACCTGCCGCTTGCGGAGGAGCAGGACGCATGACCACTCCTCCGACCAGCATCGTGATCGAGCTGCTCTCGGACACGACCTTCGGGCGCGGCGAAGGTACCCCGGGCGTCGTCGACGCCGAGATCGAGCACGACACCTACGGCTTGCCGATGCTGGGTGGCAAGTCGCTGCGCGGCTTCCTCCGGGACTCGTGGCTCTCGATGCAAGAGCACTTCCCGGAGCTGCTCGACGCTGGCCGCCGGGTCCTGGGTCCGCACGGTGATCTGGAGGAGACGGCGATCCTCCGCATCGGCGATGCAACGGTCGAGGACTCGGCTCGCGCCTTCTTCGTGGCCGCGGTCGAGCGCGAGCATCATCCGTTGCCTGCCACGAGCATTCTCGCCGCGCTTACGGAGATTCGCTTGCAGACCTCGGAGGAGCGCTCGACCGGCGCGCCGGCACGCACGACCCTGCGTTCAACACGTGTCGCGTTGCGCGGCTTGAAGCTCGCGGCGCCGCTTTCGTGGCTCGCAGAGCCGAGCGCGCAAGACTGCCAGTGCCTGGCCCTGGCGGCTCTCGCGACCCGACATGGCGGACTCGGGCGCAACCGAGGTCGCGGGCACTTGCGCGTCACGATCGATGGGGATCTCAATCGAACCCGAGCGCTTGCACGAGCCGCGGCGGGAGCAGGTGTCCATAAGGAGGCCTCGCCGTGACGATTGCCTTTGAGGACTTCTTCCGGGTGGCCACGGACTTCCAAGCCTACGATTGGCAATCGGAGGTGGCCATCGACGGCCTCCGGCAACTCCTCCCGGTTCCGACCGGTCTCGGAAAAACGGAGGGTGTCGCGCTGGCATGGGCTTGGCGGCTCGCCAGCGGTCTCGATGAACCGCGGCATCTGGTGTACTGCCTGCCGATGCGTACGCTCGTTCGCCAGACGTACGAGCGCCTGGACCGATACTTCAAGGCTTTGGCGCGTGCGAACCACATCGACGTGCGTGTGTTCCAGCTGATGGGCGGCGCGATCGAAGACGAATGGGCGCGCTTGCCCGAAAGGCCGTGGGTGCTCGTCGGAACGCAAGATCAACTGCTGTCCCGCGCCTTGAACCGTGGCTACGCGATGAGCAGGTTCGAGTGGCCAGTCCACTTCGGCCTCTTGAACCAGGATTGCCGCTGGATCATCGATGAGGTTCAGCTCATGGGGCCTGGGCTGTGGACGACTGCGCAGCTCGACTGGATGCGCCAGAAGAGGTTCGCCTCGGTCGCCCCATGCCGTACAACGTGGATGAGCGCAACGGTCGGCGCGGGCTTCCAGGCAACGACCGACCGCAGACGAGATGGCCTTGATAGCGTGACGCCGTTCGATCCGCAGCTTGATGCGGACCAGAACCCCGAACTCCAACGCCGCCGCGCTGCCAAGCGCCCGGTGGAGTGGTTCAAGCCGCAGAATACCGAGGCGCCGCTCCATGAACAGCTCGCTATCGCAGTCACCGATCGACACATCAACGGCACGCTCTCGCTCGTCGTCTGCAATACGGTGGAGCAGGCGCGCGCGATCTTCCTCGCATTGCCGGAGTTGTACCCCAAGGTGCTGCTCACTTCGCGCTTCCGCCGCCAGGATCGAGACGCTCACGAGCAACGGCTGCTTGCGTTCGAAACCACGCGGCAAGCCGTAGAGAGGAGTCGCGACTCTGACGACAAAACCCACGACCGCGAAGCGCCGATCCCGGACGATCCCGGGCTCATCTGCGTGAGCACCCAGGTCGTTGAGGCCGGTATGGACGTGTCGGCCCACCTGCTCTGGTCGGAGCTTGCGCCTTGGCCTTCGGTGATCCAGAGGCTCGGCCGCCTCAACCGCGATGGCCGAGACCAGGAAGCGCAGGCATGGTTCTGGGAAAGCCCTGTGGAAGGCGGCCGGCGCAAGGAGACGAGGATCGGACCCTACGAGGTGGTCGACGTCGCTCGATCGAAGAAGCTCGTCGAAGCGCTCGCACCCCTTTCCAAGCAGGGGCCTTTCGTCCAAGCCCTCCGTGACCTGGCGAAGCGGCATAAGCAGGAGGTGGAGGAGGCGCTGGAGCCGAAGCCGGAGCCCATGCCGCGTGCCCTGGATGTGCACGGCCTGTTCGTCACCGAGCGCGACGTCCATGGTGGCTTCACGAACGTGAGTGCATTCGTTCGCGGCACCGACCCTGATGCTGATCTCACTGTATTCTGGCGCGACTGGGAGAATGGCGAACGAGGCGTTCCGCCTCCTTCTGGGGACGATCTCGACGGGCCACCGCTCCAGGCGGACAAGGAGGGATGCCCGGTTCCGTTCTTTCGCCTGCGCGAGGTGCTGAAGGCCCGCAAGGCTCGGTCGTGGCTGTGGAACGACGAGGACGACGCCTGGGAGTGGGTCGGCCCAGATGACCTGCAACCGGGCATGGTGGTCATGCTGCATCGCGAGGCCGGGGGATATCGCGTCGAGATGGGATGGACGGGAGACGCGGACGACAAACTTGATTCCGTGCCCCCCGCCGGCCGCGGACGGGCGCTGCGAGACGACGAGCGCACCGAAATCGGCTACTGGGCCGAGCTTGACGACCACCTCCGAGACGCGAAACAGCAGGCCGAGCACTTGTGCGACGAGCTCGGCATCAAGGACAGCCTTCCGACTCTTTCCGCGCTTCGCGCAGCGATCGTCGAGGCGGCAGCGCTCCACGACCTTGGCAAGGCACACCCGCAGTGGCAAATGGCCCTCCCCGCCGTGTCTGCTCTCGAGGGCGGTCCGTGGGCGAAGTGTCCGCGTGTGCTCGCCATCGACGCCCTGTCGGCCGATTCAGCCCTTCACCAAGCCGTCAACACAGTCCGGCCGGATGCGGTTCCTCTCCCCCCAGAGTCGCGTCGACGCGGCCAAGAGGATGTCGTACGCCTACGATGGGCGATCGGCCACAAGCTGGCGCGCCGTGAGCTGGATTCTCTGCGCGGCCACAACGGCGTGCGCTGGGCTGGCCACGTGCCCTTTCGGCCTGGCCTGCGGCACGAGGCGGCGTCTGCGCTGGCGATGTGGCGGCGGTATCGCGAAGGCAATGCGCAGTACCCTGCACTCGCGGTCTATCTGGCAGCCACGCACCACGGCAAGGTGCGGACGGTTCTGCGCTCCACGACGGACGCGGGGGACGACGTTTTCGGTGTGGCTCGTGAGCCGAGTGAGTTCGACGTGTCCGCCGAGCGGTGGCCGCTCGACTTCTCGATTGCCAAGGATGGCGCGGAGGGTACGTGGGACGACGGTCAGTTCGTCCTCACGGGCCACGGATGGACCGGGCTCGTCGCCGATCTGCTCGGCCCCTGGCGCGCGCCGTCGGACGATTCGTCGGACGTCGGCGTGGTCCCGAAGAATGAACCGCGAAGGCTGGGACCATTCGTACTCGCGTACCTCGAGGCGATTGTCAGAGTAGCCGACTGGCGCGCGAGCGAGCGCCCCTCGCAAAGCATCACCCCTGCCGAGGTGCACCGTGAGCAGTAGCGCCGCTCGACTTCCTGCTTTATCGCTTCCAGGGCTGCGCCCCGACGGCCTCGGAAACTACCTCGCGTCGCTCGGATTGCTGCGCCTCCTGGCCCGGAAGTGGCCGAGCGTGCGGATCGCGTGGCCCAACCACGTGCTCCATGTGGTCGGTGGACCGGTGAACCTCGGCGCGTTGCTCGACGAGCTCATGGTGGTCGCCGAGCAGAAGGCGTGGACGCCCTACGAGCGCGGGTGGGCGGAGGACCAGAAGAGAAGTACGAAGACCAAATCAGGAATGGCACTGGCGCTCTGGCAAGCAGCAGCGGAGGAGCAAGACCTCGAGCTGTTTGCCGCTCACGCCGTGCCTCACGCCAGGGTGAGCTTCAATCCGCTGCTCGGCAGTGGAGGCAATGCGGGAAAGCGCGCGTTCTCCGTTGGCTGGAAACAAGCAGTGAAGGCTCTCGCGCCTCCCTCCCCGAAGAAGCCGGGCAAGAAAGAGACGGAGGCGAGAAGGGCCGCGCGCGAAAGTGCGGACAGGCAGAAAGCCGACGAGGAGAGGCACCGAAACCGTTCCGAGTTGGAAAGTCTGCTTCTCGGGAAGCCGCTGACCTGGATGATCAAGAAGCTCAACGCGGCCTCCTGGTTCAGCGACGCGAACAAGCTCTACAACAGCGGACAGAGCCCATTTCGCGATGGCGTGCTTTCGCCCTGGGCGATGATGCTCGCCTGCGAGGGGCTCGCCTTCTGGGCGGGAAGCGCATCACGGAGACTCGGCGCGCGTGCCCGTGTGTCTGGTGCCTTTCCTTTCGTTTTCGGCGTGACGGCCGGCATTCCCAACAAGACGCGCCCGGTCCGGCCAACCTCCGCCGGCGAGGCCGGGCGCGACATGGCGGAAGTATGGGTGCCGCTCTGGGAGCGGCCGATGACCCTCCCAGAGGCTCGCGCGCTTTTCTTGCGCGGACGCGCCGAGGTTGGAGGGCGCGGCGTGCTGACACCGAGCGGGTTCGCCACTGCGATCGTGCGCCGAGGTGTGGATGCAGGAGTCTCCGAGTTCCTGCGCTTCAGCCTCGGCCGCACGACGAGCGCCAACACCTTTGAGCCACGGCTCGAAGGCAGCTTCCCTTTGGAGCGGCCCGCCGAAAAGGGACCGTCACCGACGACGGTCCCGGCGGCGATGGAACGTGTCCTTGACCTCGTCGATCGGCTGCCAGACGACTACAGCCCCAAGAAGAAGCGCTGGGAATTCAAGGGCCTGAAAGGTCCGATCGAGGCTGGCATGTTGAATCTGGCAGCCTCGCTCCAAGATCCAGAACGCGGATGCGCCCTACTCGACAGCGTCGTCGCGGCCCTGGACAAGGTCGACCGGAACCGTAGCTTCCGCGAGCGGGCCGTCTCGTGGGAGCCGCTCCCGATTGGGTACCTGCCCTCGCTCTTCGGCGGCGATCCGCCGGGAGTCGAGGCCCGCCTCGCGATGGCCCTCGTCTCCGCGTTCCCGTTGGAGCGACCATTCACGCTCTACCGCTTCGGCGTCGAGAGGAAGTATGGCCGCTTCGAACACTCCGCGCGCCCTCCCGCACGATGGGTTTGGGGTCTCGGTGCGCTGCCTCGGGTCTTAGCGAAAACCCTCTCTCGTCGCACGCTGGACTGGGAGTCAGCCCGAAAAGAGCAGGGTCAGCAGAGCCCCGATTCTGCGCCCCACGGGCTGCCTGCGACTGCCGCCCACGTCCAGCGTTGGCTCAAGGGGGCAATCGACGAGGTGCTGCTCGCACGCTGGATCGCGCGCCTCGCACTGTTCGACTGGCGCTTCATCCCGAGTGAAGTGTGCGGGCTCGCGCCGGCCGGCAGCCGGCTCTGGGACGCCAGCGCGCCACTGTGTCTCTTCGGTCTAATTGCGCCACTATTTGACGAACGGCCTGTCCGCGCAGGCGCAGGGGTCCGGCGGCCCCAGACTGATTTGCTTCCACGCGAGAGCGGTGCGCGGACGCCGGGAGTGGCGCGGACTTTGACGCACCTCATCGGCTCCGGCCAGATCGGTGCCGCTGTACGCCTGGCGGCCAGCCGCTACGCGATGGCGAGCGTCCCCCTCGCGAACACGAACGCGCCATGGCGAGTCCTGGAGCCGGATCGCCTGCTCGCCTCGGTTCTCTTTCCAATCACGGATCGCGAACGCGTGACGCTCATCGAGCGCTGGTTCCGACCCCGCCGCCAACAAGGAGATGAAGCCCATGGCTGACAACGAGAAGAAACCGCTCACCGCTGACCAGGTCCTGAAGGGTGAATCGCCTCTCGTGTTGGTCGCTCGGCTCGAACCGGTAGCGAACCTCGATCGTTTTCAGCCCGCCGGCTTTCCCGAGGTCGGCCACGTGATCTACAAGGCGCCGCGTGCCGATGAGAGCGAAGAGCACGTCTGCATCGTCGACAGCGCCGCCAGCATGGCGAACCACCTCGAGTCGATCTGTATGCGCGGCGCGCACGACTTCGACCTCGTCGACGATCTCGATGGCATGCCGTACCTGCGCTGCGTTACCGGCGACGTCGAGGACGGAAAACTTCCGGCCGAAAAGAGGGAAGCCGTGGTCACGAGCCTCACCGAGGGGCATCGGATCGCTTCGACGTACTTCCTTGAGGGAGAGTATCTCAAGAGCGACGCGCTCAACGAGCCGCAAGTCAGCAAGCTCAAGGACGAAGCGAAGCAGGCCAAGGACCAGGCCAAGAACCTCGACGGCGATCAGAAGAAGAAGGCCGAGAAGGAAGCCAAGGAGAAGGATAGCGAAGCCAAGCGGACTGAAGCAGAGGCCAAGTTCCAGGCTTCGCTGGTCCGTGAGTTTGGCATTGCGCTCGCCGGTAGCTCGAAGGCGCACCCTCCGGCCGAGAAGTGGTGGAACGTCTTCAAGACCATCTTCCGATACGATCCGAACGCGCTCGTCCACGGAGTGCTGTTCCCGCAGTGGCAGATCAAGATTCCCCGCGTGCTCACGGCGCACCTCGAGGCAATCGGTGCCGCGCGCGTCGATCGATCCGGGGTGAAGTTCGACCGGCTTGGCAAGACGACGTCAGGGCAGCCCATCTTCGCGGTCGACGATACCACGGCCCGGGAGATCCGGGCCACCTTCATCCTCGACCTCGCGCTCGTCCGATCGTTCGGCCGCCCGAATGGCAAGGAAACGCTCGGCCTTACCGAGAGGCAAAAGGAGTTCCTGGTGGCGCTTGCGCTCTGGAAGATCCAGAAGCTCCTCGCGACTCCGTTCCGCTTTCGGTCTGGTTGCCACCTCCGCAATCTCAGCGTCAAGGACGGTGCCGACAACGATGTCTCGCTGGAGATCGATATTGGAGCGGCGATCGAAGCGGCCGGATTCACGGCCCCGGCCATCACCGACGTCTACTGGCCTCGCGAGGAACTGTACCGTGAGGCAAAGGAGGAGACGGGTACAGCAGCGACTGAGGACGATGACCAGGGTGCCGAGGAAGATGAGGCCGAGACGGACGCCTGACCAATGTGCGCCCACATTGTCCTAGAACAGGTGTTTCCGCTCGGCCGCTTTCACGCGACACCGTGGCGGTCCAATCCCTTCGATGATCCATACGGCGAATGGCCACCGAGCCCATGGCGCCTGGTCCGCGCTGTTGTCGCACGGTGGTATCAGTGGGCAAGAGAAGCGACCCGTGCGCCCGACGTCGGGGAGCTCGACGCACTGGTCGTCGCCCTTTGCAGAAGCCGATACCGTTTTCATCTGCCTGCAAACACGCGAAGGGGCGCCCCATTGCGGCAGTACCATCCAGTCGAGTTCGGGATGGATCCGCCGAAGTTCAAGGCGTGGAGAGCAGCGTTCGAGATTCCAGATGGTGGCCTGTCAGACGACCTGCGGACGAGGCTCGGCAATGCCGGCGTCGAAGAGCTGGAAGAGAGAGGAACCAGGCTTCTAGTTCACGTAGCGAAGCCCAACGCAAAGAAGAAGGTCGAACGGTTGCTCGGGACGCCGCGGACGAGCTGGTGTGGCCGGCGTCCGGAACCGGGCTTGCGCAGCTACAGCACAAGCCTCGCTCAAGACAATTACTGGTGCATCGCGCCTGCCGATGCGATGTGGTGGTTTATCGACGGCGACGGCTGGACAGACATGCTCGTTGATACGCTCGACCACTGCCTCGAGCGCATCACATACCTCGGGCGCGCCGAGACGTTCACAAGGATCAAGCGGGCTTCTCCTGGATGCGCCGAGCCGAACTGTCAGTTGTCGGAACACCGCGGGAGCGGCTCGGTCCCCGTACTCGTTCCGTCGCCGGACGCATCGCGAGACGACGTGGAGCGCATCACGGATGACGGGAATAGTGTCGAGCGGTCCATCCCTCCAGGAGCCTGCGTGATGTATACGCTTCGCCCGCCTCGGCCCCCGGCCCGCGAGGTATTACACCCGCGCATCTTGAGTGCTGACTGCCAGCTCGTTCAACTCGCCCTTGGTTGGAACGTTGCGCCCGAACCGCGCGCAGTGGTGCAGCTCACGGCCCGCTTCCGGGGTCTCGTCCTCCGCGAGCTCCTTCGGATCAAGACCGGCGATCGCTCCGCGACATGGAACAAAGTCGATGTGTCCGTTCGCGAGGCCGTGGCCGACATGGTCGGCAAGGACGCGCAGCGCAGGCCGCTGACCGGCCATCGGCACGCCGAGTTCCTCGTCTGGATTGAAGACGGGGTTCTCACGCGCCTCCTGGTGTGGCGGGATGGTCGGCCCTTCGACGAAGACGAACAGACTGCCATCCAGCGTGCGGCGTCCTGGGAACTCTCGTGGGCGGCAGCAGGCCCCGATGCTGATGCATGGAAGGTGCGGCTCGTACCCCTCGATCGGGCGGTGCCGCCACCACTGGGGTTCGACGGAACCCCGGCGCTTTGTTGGGAATCGGCGACGCCCTATGTTCCCCCGCGTCATCACCTCCGGAGAGGCAAGCCACGCGAACGCGAATCGCTCGTTGCTCAGATTCGCCGCGAGCTAGCCGTGCGAGGCTTTGCCGGCGCTGATCAGGTCGAGGCCGAGCAGATGGGTGGCCCCTCTTGGGTCGCGGTGCACATGCCTCGAGGAATAGCAGCCAAGCGTCCGTTTCTTGGGGACCGCCGGGGCTACGTGCTTCGATTGTCGTTTCCCGAGCCGGTCAAAGGTCCACTCCGCCTAGGACACTCGAGCACCTTCGGGCTCGGATTGTTCAGACCACGAGACGACGGCGCGCTATGATCTTCTGCTACCTGCCCTACACACTTTCCCTGCACGCGCCGGCGGTACTGACGTCGCTGGGGGGTGACCCGAACAGCTCGCGCACGCTCCCCTACATCCCGGGCTCGGCGCTGCGCGGCGCCGCCGCGCGCGGGCTCGGCGATCCGGGAGACGACCCCGGTCGACGAGAGACCTTCCGGCAGCTGATCCTCGACGGCACGGTCCGCTTCCTCAATGCCTACCCGCGCGCTGGAGGGCGCCGAACCCTTCCGACGCCCGTGTCCCTGCGAGCCGACAAGAACCTCGCGACTGGGCCAAGGGGTGCCCTTACGGCGTGGGATCTGGCGGCCTTCGGCGGGGAGTCGACAGGCGATGGCGAGCGCTGGCCAGAAGCATCGCTAGCGGAGGTGCCGGAGCCCTTCGTCTCCATCGGCGCCGCGCAGCCCTTGCGGGTTTCAGCGGCTCGTGGCAGTCGCATTCACCAGCAACGCGACCGCGCGAGGGGACGTGCATGGACGGACCCGAAGACCGAAGAGCCGCACGGAACGATCTTCGCCTTCGAGTTTCTCGAGGCGGGCCAGGAGTTCGACGGGCTCCTCCAGATCCTCGGTGAGGATGACGCGACGTGCGACGCCCTCGCCATTCGCGTCAAGGAGGCGCTCCGATGCCCTGTTCTGGTCGGCCGCTCGCGACGCGGCGGCTACGGCGGCGATGCCACGATCTCGTGGCGCGATCCGCAGAATCGGGAAGTCTTGGGCCACGGCATCATCTTCTCGGATGTGCCTGGAGGCACCGAGTTCCGCGCGCTGCTCGCCTCGGCGTACGTCGGGCGGGACCCGGAAACGGGCCAGCTCGATCCTGCGCATCTCGCGAGCGAGATCGCGGACCGACTTCGAGGATGTGCCGAGGTCGTCCATCGCCGGTGGCGCTTCGAGCTCGTAGGCGGCTTCAACCGAAAATGGCGCCTCGAGATTCCGCAGGCGCTCGGCTGCGCCGCCGGATCGGTTCTGGTGCTCAAGGCGACGAGCCGGATCCCCTTTGCCGATCTTCTCGCCGTGGAACACGGCGGCCTTGGCGAACGGCGCGTCGAGGGACTTGGGCGTGTGGTGTTTCTCGAAGCCCGGCCGCGGACGCTGGTGCTCCGTGCGCCCTCGCCTGTGAAGCCGCAGGCACCGGATGGGGATCCGCCTGAGCTGGTTCGCTTCGCGGAGGCTCGGATCGTGGAGGCGGCAGTGGACCGCGTCATCCAGGAGGAAGCCGCGCGCCTTACGCGGAGCCCGAAGGCTCCACCTTCGGCGAGCCTCCTCGGGCGTCTGCGGAACGCCATGAGGGCCGAGCCCAAGACGGCTCTGACGACGCTCGAGACATGGTTGGCGCCGGATGGACATTCTCGGGAACGGCTCAAGCGGCCTGCGATGGATCAGCTCGAGCGCTGCCGTATCGCTGACGGTCAGCGGTTGTCCACCTGGCTGCGTGCAATGGCAGCCCGCGAGGGGGACCAAGACCTCGCAGCGCTACTCAGGCTCGATGCCGTTGCACAGCGGTCGCACATCGTGTCTGAGGCGACCGCAGGCGAGTTTCTGGCCGGGCGTGATGCAGCGCTCCGCGCGCGTCTCGTCGACGCGACGCTTACCGCCCTTGCTCTCAAGCAACGCCAACGGAGGTCGACATGACTCGAGAGATGGTCATCCAGACGATGGTGGATCGCATCGTTCAGCAGTTTCGTCCGCTGCGAGTGATTCTCTTCGGGTCGCATGCGCGGGGTGATGCCACCGCCGAGAGCGACGTCGACCTGCTGGTCGTGTTGCGTGAGGTGAGCGACAAGCGTCTCGTGACGATTGAGATCCGCCGCGCACTGGGCGACCTGCCGGTCGCGAAGGACATCGTCGTGACGACGCCCGATGAGATCGCCCGGCGCGGAGACCTGGTAGGGAGCGCGCTGCGGCCAGCGTTGCGGGAAGGGAGAAGCCTCTATGAGCAGCGGTGAGCTTCTCGATGAAATCCGACGCTGGCTTCGCTTCGCTCATGAGGATCTGCGCGCCGCTGAGGCCCTGTTGACCGAGGCTGGAGCCCGCCCGCGACACGCCTGCTGGTTGGCGCAGCAGGCCGCCGAGAAAGCGATCAAAGCGGCGCTCGCACACGAGCAGATACCCTTCCCCTTTCGCCACGACCTCGACGCCTTGCGCAACCTCCTGCCCGACGGATGGACGGTCAAAGGGCAGTACCCTGATCTGGCCGAGCTGACCGAATGGGCGGTTGAAGCGCGTTATCCCGGCGACTGGCCCGAAGCGACCGGCGACGACGCTCGGCGTGCCGTCGAGCAAGCTCGGGGCGTGTGGCAGGCCGTAGCCAATGATCTGACCGCCCGCGGCGTGCCGGTGGAAGCGCCATGATGCCACGGCTGAGCGATCCGGGAGGTTTGCGTCCGCTGGCGGCCCGGTGGACGATCGAGACGGACCTGGTTCTCGAGAGCGCAGCTCACCTCGGCGGCGGCTCGGGCGACGCCGCCGACATGGTGCTGCTGCGAGATGCGCGCGTGGGCGCACCGCTCCTGCCCGGAACGTCCACCGTCGGCGCCTTGCGCTCCCACTTGGCCGATGTTCTGGACGGCTACCGAACGAACGAGGATCCGCAGGTTGCTGGCCTATTCGGCGGCGCCCGAGGCGACGACCTGGGGCGACAGAGCCCACTCGTCGTCTTCGACAGCATCGGCGTCTTGCCGGAGAGGCACTCGGTCGAGATCCGCGACGGTGTCCAGCTCGACACGGCACGCGGTACGGCCGAAGACCACAAGAAGTTCGACCTCGAGGTTCTTCCGGCTGGCACGAGGTTCCCGCTCCGTTTCGACCTGTTGGTCCCGGCGGCCGACGGCGAAGCTGAGCTCCTGAGCCTCCTCGTAACGGCGCTCTCCGGCTTGTCGTCGGGTGACATCGCACTTGGTGCTCGACGCTCACGTGGGCTGGGGATCGCGCGCGCAGCAACATGGTCGGCGGTGCGCCACAGCCTCACGTCGCGAGCGGGCTGGATGGACTGGCTGCTGTCCGACCACACGGGTCCAATCGCTCGCGGCGTTGCCGGCGCACCGGACGCGGCCAAGGCGTGCAAGGACGCCTCGCCGGACCTGGTATTGCAGCAATACGACGACCGACGCCGGCGCGTCATTGCGGAGGTCGAGCTGTGCCTGAAGGGAGCGCTGCTCGTTCGCAGCGCCCCGCTCAGCTCCGATGCCCCTGACGCGGCTCACCTGCAGTCGGCCGGGCGGTCCGTGCTTCCAGGTACAAGCCTCGTCGGAGTGCTAAGAAGCCAGGCGCTGCGTGTCGCTTGCATCACTCGACAGAACCACGGCGATGCCGAGCGTTGGATCGCACGCCTCTTCGGACCACGGATGGCTGATACGACGCGCCCAGAGTCTGCGGCGCTTCACGCCTCACGGCTTCGAGTCGCGGAGGCCGTCATCGAGGACGGGACCCGGATGCGCCCGACGCGCGTCCGCATTGACCGCTTCACGCACGGAGTCGTCCCGGGCGCTCTCTTCGACGAGGAGATCGAGCAGGTTGGCCGGACCCGGGTTCGGATGGAGCTACGCGATCCGCGGCCGGGAGAGCTGGGTCTCTTTGTGCTCGTGCTCAAGGATCTGCTCAGCGGCGACGTCGCGGTCGGCGGGACGGCGGCTGTTGGTCGTGGCGTCGTCGACGGCTCGGCCACGCTTCGGCTGGTGGACGGGCGAGAGGTGCTCCTGGACCCGGCTCGTCCCGTGGACCCAAGCATCGATCGCGCAATCGAGGAGCTCTGGGGCTCGCCTGTCGTGGGAGGTGTCACGTGACGCGCATCGCCAGCTGTCAGCTCCACCAGCTCGACGAAGTCGCCAGCCGGAGCTGGCTCGTCTTCGTGGTCAGAGGCGGCCCCGCTCCCGCTGCGCTCGGGGATCGCGCCTGGCTCCTGTGCCACTGCGACGACGGCGTGACCTGGGGCCGGCTTGACGGCGAGGAATGGCAGCTCGGCTCCTCGTGCTTCCCGGACCTGTGCCCCGTTCCGTCGGAGTCCAACGTCCTGGAGATGCGCGTCTTCTCCCCTGCGGCCGAGGTGCTGATCTGGCGCACGGAGAACGGCCTTTGTGGTCGCATGCTGCGCGATGCTGAGCCGGGCGATGCCGGTGAGCAGCCCGACAGGCCGGACGACGAGGAGCGCTTGCTTCTCGCCAGCCGTGTCGGTGAGCACCGGGAGGGCTTCACGCGCCTCGGGGACGGTAGCGGCGCAGAGCAGGCGCTGCGCCTTCGCGTCACAGAAGGCCCGTCATCGTCCTGGCCGCGGCTACGTGTGCGCCATTACTTCGCGCGCGACGACCGAACCGGCTGCGTGCGGGTCGTGGCGACGCGCCTCGTGGAGGTGACGTGATGCCCCGCCACATCAACCCGACTTCACTGCAGCGCACCGCCACCGCCCCGTACAACTTCGTCCCTCTGCCGGAGCGCATTTTCACCGTGGCCGATGGCATCGAGGTGAACGGTGAGCGGATCAAGCCGTGGGAGATGCACGACCGGTTCGCGCCAGGCACGTACACCGGTTGGATCGATCTCGCCATCGAGACGTTGACGCCGCTCTACATCCGCGGCGCCGTGAGTTCCGATGGCGAAGGCAACTGGGACGGCCGGGATGCGCGGCTTCGTCCCGAGCCGTACATGCGACCGGACGGGACTCCAGCGATCCCGGGATCGAGCCTTCGCGGAATGGTCCGAAACCTCGTCGAGATACTCGCATTCGGCAAGATCCAGCCCGTGAGCCAGGCGCGACCGTTCTTTCGAGACATCAGCCCGAGCCGGATCAGCACGGAGTACCGGCGCCACTTCATCGAGGATCTCGGAGATCTTTCTTCGGGCGTCGATGTCGCTACGGGTCAACCTGTGTCCCAGCGAGCACCGGCCTACCGCGCGCGTGTGCGCGCCGGGCTCCTGAACCTTAGCGATCGCGCGATCCGAGAGTGCCCAATCGCACGCGTCGATCAGGCACTGATCAGCGGGACGTTCACCGGCACCCTCCTCAGCGGGTCGGGTCCGATGGCCACTCCGAACTGGGGCCTTCAGCACTCGGAAATCTGGGTTCAAGCCGATCGCAACGAGCGCGACTACTTCTTCTGCCGCAAGATCACACGGAATGGCAGGCAGAGGCATCCCGATCTGTACCTACGTTTCCGCAAGGTGCACGCTGCGTCGCAAGCGGAGATGTCCGGATACCAGCGCGGCGTCTTGGCCATTACGGGAAGCATTCCGAACAAACATCTGGAATTTGTTCTCCTCGATGCCCCCGGCGGGGCTACCCCCACCATCCGTATCCCGGATGGTGTCTGGGAGCGGTTCCACGACGAAGACCAGATTACGCAATGGCAGGAGAAGGCGTTCCCAACAAACAGGCCGACGAATCACTGCCGCAAGGCGAAGGGGCATTTGCGTGACGGCGAGCCAGTGTTTTTTCTCTCGGACCACAAGGGCGATCTTGTCTTCCTCGGGCGAGCGCAGATGTTTCGGTTTGCGTATGACTTGAGCCCGGAGGACTTGCTTCCTGGCGCTGTCTGCAGTGCTGACCTCGATCTCGCTGAGGCCATGTTCGGCAAGGTGGACCAGCAGACCACGATCAAGGGACGCGTGCAGTTCGAAGACGCGGTGGCCACTTCCGGCGGACCCGAGTGGTGCGAGCCGATCCTCGTGCCCCAGATCCTCTCGTCACCCAAGCCGACTACGTTCCAGCACTACCTGACGCAAGACGGCACGCGGGAAAAGGACCAGCTCACGACCTACCTGGATGGCGATCACACTGCGATCCGAGGGCACAAGCTCTACTGGCACCGGTGGGAAGAGGGCAGCGGCATTTCCCAGGTTAAAGAGACCAACGACCACGCGTCGCTCCTCCAGGACCTGCGACGGCCGAGCCCCAACGATACGCAGCATACCTTGATGGAGCCGGTGAAGGCTGGCGTTACGTTCAGTGGGCGTGTTCGGTTCGAGAACCTGACGGACCTGGAGCTTGGCGCCTTGCTCGAAGCGCTCCAGCTTCCGGAAGGTTGCTGCCATCGTATCGGCATGGGCAAGCCGCTGGGGCTCGGCAGTGTTCAGATCACAAGCCGGCTGCAGCTCGTCGATCGAGCGGCCCGCTATCGCGCGTGGCAAGCGAGCGGTGTCCAGGAGAACGAAGACGGTAGCGGTTTGGGTAGCGCTTTCGTAGCAACGATGCTCCAGCACGCTCGCGCGTCAGGCGAGACGTTGCTCTCGAACCGGCTGGGGCTCCGGCAGATTGGCCGCCTCGATGCCCTTTACCAGATCCTTACCTGGACAGACCGACCGGCTCCACAGTCGACGGGCTACATGGATCTACAGCGCTTTCGGGAGCGCCCGGTGCTCCCGACTCCGCATGCGGTCACGGGCGATGTCGAGCCCCCTTGGCCGGACGACCCACCGCGCACCGGGTCGAGTCACGGCGGGCAAGAGGGTCCACGAGACGCTGTGCGCGAGGTCGCGCGCGACTCGAGACCGCTTGCCGCTCCACGCCCCGCGCCGTCGGTCAAGCCGGTGGAGAAGGGCCAAACGCGCAGCGGCGTTCTGCAGCGGCGCAACGACGAGTGGGTCGCGCTCTTCGAGGGCGAGTCGCGCGAGGGCCAGATCATCAACTCAAACCAGATTCCTGACGCCTGCACCGAGGGATCGGCCGCTGAGTTCTACATTGCCCAGCAAAGCAAACGAGGTGGCATCAAGGCACGCTTTGAACGCTTGAAGAAGTGACGATGCGATGAACAACACCATGACTGCCAGCGCTGCCGGCGCAGGAGGATCTCCTGTGAATTCTTTTCCTGGCTTCACGCATTTCTTCCGCGCTTTGTGGCACCTTGATCCCTTCCCCTGGCAACGCCTGCTCGCTGACCGGCTGGTGCAGGGAGAATGGCCCGCAGCCCTCGACCTCCCCACCGCTGCCGGCAAAACCGCCTGCATGGACGCGGCGATCTACGCGCTGGCCGCCCAGGCGGACCGCTCCCTCGCCGAGCGAACCGCCCCCAGGCGCATCTGGTTCGTCGTTGACCGGCGCATCGTGGTGGATGAGGCTTTTGCGCGCGCGGAGCGCATCGCCGACAAGCTGCGCGAGGCGAAAGACGGGCCCCTCAAGATTGTCGCCGACCGGCTGCGCCAGCTCAGCGGCACGGAGCGGCCGTTGGCGGTGGCGAGGCTGCGGGGCGGGTTGCTGCGCGATTATGGATGGCGGCGCTCGGCGTCGCTGTCGGCGGTGACCACCTCAACCGTGGATCGGCTCGGCTTGCGGCTCTTATTGGTTCAAGGCGAATGGCTGCAGAGGGCGCTGGGAATACGGTGTCCGTATTAGCGAATTGCACCGAACACGAAGATAGCGAAGAACGCTGTTTGCGCCCCCGAAAATAGGAATCGGCATTGAAGAGAACCCCAAGAATGCCCGGCAGGACCATTCGCCACCCGAGCGGCTATACCGCCTTTGTCCCGGCGTCGTTGCCTCCCATGTTGGATTGGACGCCGGAGC
>Ga0307440_1000469_pt1 | contig 19895 bp, 20 predicted proteins | sample SalMarWE160410MG_FD_202150 | JGI IMG/M metagenome (GOLD analysis project Ga0307440, IMG submission 202150) | Salt marsh sediment microbial communities from the Plum Island Ecosystem LTER, Massachusetts, United States - WE1604-10 | ecosystem: Environmental > Aquatic > Marine > Intertidal zone >... | reverse complement strand
ACGATATGATAATATTCCGTTAGAGTTTTTCATCATGAGGCACAATGGAAACTTATCGTATCTTTAAATAGTTATCAGTAAGGTGTTTTGGAACCAACCATTTACGATTGATCAAAAGACCTTGAGGACTCGATAGCAGACTTGCAGCCTACACCTGAAAAAAAAGAAATGGTTAAGGCCTATTTGGCCTGGGGGGCCGTGTGCCTTTTTTGGGGGACCACCTACCTCGCCATCAGAATAGGAGTCAGTATCCTCCCACCCGCCCTCTTTGCCGGAATCCGCTTTGCCATTGCGGGCGTCATTTTTTTCCTTTTTCTGAGGTTCAGGGGTTACTCACTGCCCAACAGAAAGGGATTGCTGGATGCGGTGGTAGTGGGGATAGCACTGCTCGTAACGGCGAACGGACTGGTCGTCTGGTCCGAACAGTGGGTGCCGAGCGGTTTGGCCGCTTTGATCGTTTCCACCCTCCCGTTCTGGATGGCCTTTTTCGAGGGCCTCTTACCTGGCGGTGATCGACTGACCGCAAAAAAGATCTCGGGAATCCTCATGGGATTTTGCGGGGTGCTGATATTGTTCTGGCCGGATCTGAAGGGCTCCCTTGACACGAGGTATTTGAAAGGAATCCTCGTCTTGTTTCTGGCCCCCTGCTCCTGGGCGGCCGGCTCGATTTATTCCAAACACAGGCCCGTTCATACCGACCCCCTTATGGCGGCTTCGCTGCAAATGATTATTGCCGGATTCATTTTGATGTCCATCGGGGCCTCATTTGGAGAATTCAAACGTTTCGTTTTTGAACCGCTTGGTGTGGGCGCCTTAGTCTATCTGATCATATTTGGTTCCATCGTCGGATACGGTTCCTTTATCTACGCCCTTTCCAAGCTTCCCGCATCCAAGGTTTCCATGTATGCCTACATCAACCCCGTGATCGCGGTTATTCTGGGGTGGCTGGTTCTCGGAGAGCGCATGGATGGGTGGATGATAGCCGGAACAGTGGTTGTACTGGCCGGAGTCGTCATCGTCAACTCGGAGAAATCCCCCGGGAAGACCTCGTTCCATTAAGGAATGGGGTTAAAGGAGGATGTATTGTGGAATTCATTGTGAAGACTTTTTCAATTGTACGGGGTGTAACGATATGATAGCTCATCACCAAATGAAAGATGGGTTGGTCTGAGGGTTACTCTATAGAAAGTCTTCCCGAATGGGCGGGAATGTGTCCACCAGTCGCACTTTTTCGGTCAATAGCTGAGCTGCCTCTTCCTGCGTTAGCCTCTGCTTTTGCCAACCGTAATATGCCTCTTCAAATCTCATCATCCGGATCTCCTCTAGCAACTTTGTCCGTCTCATGGCCTCCTCCTTGAAGTCCATTTCGACCGGACAGTTTACGTGTCACCAACAGCTTTTTCCTGAAAATTTTAAGACACAGAAAAATGTTTAAAAAAAGAGATTCTTCGCCAATTAGTTGGAAAAAAGTGGTCAAAGATTCGAGGGTTCAAGGATTCAAACGTATGATTTTTTGATCTTTATAAGCAATCAAGGCCTTTTAAGTGCAAAGATACATGATGCTCTAAACCCTATTCCCAAGCCTTCTCGGTCAACTTAAGATACTAGCAGCTTACCCTTTTCCACATAACGGATCATCTTAATATGAAAATCACACAAGGAACCGAAATACGTCAAATCAAAAATCTTTCAGAAATGTAATGTTTCTGAAAGGTTTTTGAAAGCTTGGACTGCTATTTTAGCACCCATTTCGGCCCTGGAACAGGACAATGGAAGGGGCAAAATCCCTGAGCGAGGAGTCATGGACGACGGAGGGAGCGTAGCTTCTGGAATATGGCGTTTGCCTGCTGAAGCAGGTCGCGACTTCGTTGGAAGTCATCATCTTTATTTGATAAAGAATCCCGGCGAACACCAGCATTTCCCGGGTCTTAAGGACATAATAAGTCAAAGCAGGTGGTTTTGAAAAATCAAGGAAAAAACAAAGGGGGATCGTTATGACAAGAGACAGATTAATCAAGCCTTTTTCAGGGAGCATTTTGATTGCAGTGTTTTTTTTGCTTAACCTTATCTTTTTGCCCGCGATTACCAGTGGGCAAGAAGTGAAAAAAAATCTTCCGTTAAGGAAGATCACCGTCGCCCCTGAATACCCGCGCGTTGAAGTGGTTGAAGGTGAAGATGTGGACCTCAATCTGGTTGTTCGCAATGGCGGGAGGCAAGGTGAAACGATCGATCTTTTCTTCACATCGATCCCGAAAGGCTGGAAGGCGTGGTTCAAGACCTACAGCTTCAAGATCGGGGGGGTCTATGTGGAAAGCGACAGCACCAAGAATGTATCAATTGAGGCGAAGCCGGGAAAAGGCGTAGTACCCGGTCGGTACCGGTTTCCGATAACGGCCAAAACCAGTGACGGCCGTCTCGTTTCCTCAAGCGAACTGATCATTACGGTCTCAAGCGAAAAGGAGATGAAAAAAGCCGGAGGCATCAATATTACCACCTCTTACCCGGTCCTCAAAGGGCCTACTGATGGCAAATTTGAATTTTCCCTCGACGTGGAAAACAAGACCGACAAAGATGCGATTTTCAACCTGTCCTATGATGCGCCCAAAGACTGGGGAATTAATTTCAAGCCCTCCTATGAGGACAAGTATTTCTCCAGTTTGAGGATCAAGAAAAATCAGAGCAAATCTTTGGCAGTGGAGGTCAAACCTTATGTATTGGCGGAACCGGGTCTATATCCCATCAAGGTCAAGATAAGCTCGGATAAGGCCCAAAACGAGGTCGTATTGAAGGTCGACTTAACCGGGACCTACAAGATGGATGTGGGCACCGCGGACGGACTGCTTTCCTTGAACGCCTATCAGGGCAAAATCGCGAATCGCTCATTCTATGTGAAAAACAGCGGTTCAGCGACCGATACCGGGATTAAATTCATCTCCTTCAAACCTGAAAACTGGAAGGTAACGTTTACTCCCAAGAAGATAGATTCTCTTGCGCCGGGGGAACTCAAACAAGTCGAGATGACCATCACACCGGCGGATCAAGCCCTGGTTGGGGACTACTCGGTCGCCGTCAATGTTAATGGACAAAAGCTTAGCAAGAACCTGGAGTTCAGGGTAACGGTTAAGGCCTCCACCGCCTGGGGGTGGATCGGACTCATCATCATTTTAATGGTTTTGGCCGGGCTTGTGTTTCTTTTTATTCGCATGGGGAGGCGTTAGCCATGGAAGGTGACAAAGTGATTGAAACTTTCGATCTGACCAAAGTTTATCCCAACCAGACGGCGGTAAACAAACTTTCTTTCAGTGTGAAAGAAGGGGAGGTATTCGGACTCCTGGGCCCCAATGGGGCAGGCAAGAGCACTACTTTGCTTATGCTTTTGGGGCTTTGTCAGCCATCCGGCGGCTCCGCCCGGGTCTGCGGTCTTGATCCGGTGCGGAGGGCCCGGGAAGTTAAGAGACAGGTAGGATATTTGCCGGAAAATGTCGGTTTCTATCAGGACATGGACGCGGTTCAGAGTCTTGCATACATTGCAGACCTCAATGGGATGGAAAGCAATGGAGCCAAAGAGAAAATAGACGAGGTATTAAACCTCGTGGATCTTTCCGAGGATAGATTTAAGAAAGTGGGTGTCTATTCCAGGGGGATGAAACAACGGTTGGGAATTGCCGAAGTTCTCATAAAGAACCCCAAGGTGATGTTTTTTGATGAACCCACCCTGGGTCTGGATCCCGAGGGGGCTTTGAAACTCACTGGTCTTATCAGATCGCTAAACAAGGAGCGCAAGATCAGTGTCCTTATCTCTTCGCACCATCTCGAACACGTCCAAAAAATATCCCATAGTGTCGGCATCATGATCAAGGGCCGGATGGTTGCAACAGGTTCCATCGACACCCTGGCCAAGGAAAAATTCGGCCTGGGCGACAAAGAATATAGCCTCGAAGAAATCTACATGAAATACTTTCAGGAGGTCTGATCATGCAAGGTGTCTCAGCGGTTTACAGAAAGGAGTTGTCGGATCATTTCAGCAGCTACCGCTTCGTGATCCTTTTCGCCCTGATTGCCATGGTCAGTTTTATCACAAGCTATATGGCGGGGATACATCTCAAAGAGAGCCTGCAGGGCGTGGCCAAACCGACATTTGTCTTTCTTATGCTCTTCAATACCACAGGAGCCCTGTTTTCGATGGTGCAGTTCGTCGCCTTTTTCGGGCCGCTCATTGGTATTGTTCTTGGTTTTGATGCCATTAACCGTGAAAGAGGGGACGGGACACTGATCAAAATCGTCTCCCAGCCCATCTATCGGGATTCGGTCATCAACGGGAAATTTCTGGCCGGAGTGACCACCATCACCATCATGCTGGTATCCATCGTGCTGGTGATATCCGGGATCGGCCTGATTCTGTTGGGGGTTGTTCCCGGTGTGGAAGAGGTATGGCGCCTGTTTATTTATGTTCTTATCAGTATCTTTTATGTCTCCTTCTGGCTGGGGTTAGCCATCCTCTTTTCAATCTTTTTCAGAAGTATCGCCACCTCGGCTCTGGCCGCGGTGGCCTTATGGATATTTTTGTCTTTCTTTGTATCGCTGGGGGCTAGTGTGCTGGCCGATGTGATTGCACCGGTAGATACACAGGGCGACGTCAGCACGAATGCCGCAATAAAAAACATCCGGGTAAAGCAATTTATTTCGCTTTTTTCACCCATGTCCCTTTATACAAACGCCTCTGCTACCATCATCGATCCAATGCGCAAAACAACAAATGCGCTTGTGCTCATGGGCCCCATGGAAAAGATATCAGCGGGACGTTTTGAGAATCCGCTGCCTCTGGGCCAAAGCGTCATTGTGGTGTTCCCCTATATCGTGATTTTGATTTCCCTGACCCTGGTATGTTTCGCCATTTCGTACCTGGTCTTTATGATCCAGGAGATCAGAACTTAACCCGGATTTCTCAATCAATTTGTGGAACAGTCAAACCATCCCTTTGCCATTCGCTTGTGGGTGGGACCGCTGGAAAAAATTGAGACCGTGACGCCCGCCGGAAAGCCCTACATATTGCGCAACCTCCCTTATTTTCCGGCCGGAAAAATTGAGGACTATATTAATGACTTCGTAAAAAGCTGGTTTATGCCGCGAGCGGCAGCCTATGAGCAACGAAGTGGAGGAGAACCTGACACTCTTTTTCAGACCCTTTCTAAACACTTCGGAGGGAATGGACGCCAATTTGGGGTTTAGCGAAAATTCATAGAAGCGCGTGGGGTTTGGAGACGTAAACCCCAAATAGCCGTCCATGTCGGAGCCCGTGCCAAGTGCACTATGAGAAAGGGTCTGAAAAAGACTCTCAGGCCCTCCTCCTGGCTGCAGCAAATAAAATGGCTCGCTATGAGGAGCAGGTGAACGGGATGTTCCTGAAGCGGCGAAAGGCTGCCGTGTTCATGTGGTGTTTGTAGGATTGTCCCGCTATACACCTCCCAATAATATATCTTTTGAATACGCAAACCAATATGTATGATAGGGGCGATATATACTCATAAGAGGTAAGAGACGAGAACGAAGGAAGCAATAGATGACGATCTGATGGAATCCGTCCTCAGAAAGAACCAATACAGCGGGCGCTCATACCTTGCGTCGGTGACCTTTGCGTTGAACAAAGAAACGAAAGGAGAAAATAAATGGAAAAGACACATCTTTATGTATTGTGGACTAACGATAATCCGATTACAGCGGAAAAGATGGTTTTTATGTATACCATCAATTCTCGCATCCGTGGTTGGTGGGAAAATGTCACCCTCATAATTTGGGGAGCCACTGCTAAATTGGTTGGTGAGGATGTCAATATTCAAAAATTGATCAAGGAAGCTATAGATGCAGGAGTTCACGTAACCGCATGCAAAGCCTGCGCAGATCAACTTGGAGTTACAGAAACTTTGGAAAAACTTCAAATTGAAGTCAAGTTTTGGGGGTTGCCATTGACAGAGGTTTTAAAAAACAATGAAAAGCTTCTAACAATATAGAAATACGTTCAATATGGTTCAGAGAAAAATGTTTCTATATAGATCCTTTTCTTCTCCGGGGCGTCACCATCACGGCAGCGCCTAAACAACCGGCACGTGAGGAAGCGAAAATGAAAGTTATGGTCAACGGCATTCATGTGACTTACGAGATATCAGGAAAGGAGGGAGCCCCTGTCGTCGTGCTGAGTCATTCCCTGGGCTCCGACATGGCCATGTGGAATCCCCAGACAGGGCCTCTAAAACCCTATTACCGGGTTCTCCGTTATGACACCCGCGGCCACGGCGGTAGCGACGCACCGAAGGGTCCTTATACCCTGGATCAGCTTGGAGAGGATGCCCGTGGGTTATTGGATGCCTTGTCTTTGGAGGCGGTCCACTGGGTGGGGCTGTCCATGGGCGGAATGATAGGCCAGTACATGGCTCTGAGCCACCCCGACCGACTCCGGACTCTCGCCTTGTGTGATACCACAGCTGCCATTCCCCCGGAGGCTCAGCCGGTGTGGGAGGAACGTCTGCAGCTGGTTCGCAAGGCGGGAATGCAGGCCCTGGTTCAATCCACACTGGAACGCTGGTTCACATCGCCCTATCTGAGTCAAAATCCACCCGAAGTGAAACTGACCCGGGAACAATTCCTGGCTACCCCGGTTTCGGGCTATATCGGATGCAGCGAAGCCATCAGAGGCATCCATTATCTCGAAAGGCTTTCTGAGATCAGAATCCCGACATTGATTATGGTGGGTGAAGAAGATCAGGGTACACCGGTGGCGGCTTCACGAGCCATGCACAAACGCATCCCTGATTCCAGGCTGGTGGTATTGCCGTCTGCCGCGCATCTTTCAAACATAGAGCAAACCGACGCCTTTAACGAAGCCCTGATGGAATTCCTGGGAAAGCATTGATTTGCGTGCCCGTCCATGGGCACGATGATGACTTCTAACGAAGTCGTCTCATCCGCCGAAGTCAACGAGCCGGGCGTGAGACTCTTTTTCAGACCCTTTTTCATAGTGCACTTGGCACTAGTGTTTAGAAAGGGTCTGAAAAAGAGTCCCAGGTTCGGCTCCTCTTCACAGCTCATAGGCTGCCGCTCGCGGCATAAACCAGCTTTTTACGAAGTCATCAATTCTTCAAGAACCTCAAAAACAAACCGTGCGGGCCATTCCGCTATACCGCCACCCAAAGCTATGGCGACTGCTGTTGCCTCCAGAATTTCTTCTTTTGTTGCCCCCAAATCAGCAGCACTGCTGACATGATATTCAATTCAGCCGTAACAACTGTTACTGATGCTTATCCCCAGTGCTATCAGCTCTTTGTATTTTTGGTTAAGTGCACCATCTCTTAATGCATTTGCTTCGAGCTCTCCTATCTCTCGAAACGTTGTGATGCCACTTTGTTTCATCTGCCGATTGTACTTCTTCCTTGTCTTATTTATCTCATCAATCTTGGGGAACATGTTTTCCTCCTTTCAAAATGAATCTCATAAATCAATCACTCATTTTCGAGGTCCCCTCTGCCTCTTTCCTCAGGGCAACCTTATCCACCTTTCCGTTGGGAAGAAGCGGCAGCATGGGTCTTACGAAAAACCGTTTGGGCACCTTGAAGTTGGCCAGTTTTTCTTTGCACACACCATGCAATTCCTTCTCGGAGACCTCCTGGCCGGGATTGGTCATGACGTAGGCCCAGCCCACCTCTTGAAAAATCTCGTGAGGCACACTGATCACCGAAGCAAACAGGACCGCGGGGTGGGTCTCGATGGCGTCCTCCACTTCCCTGGGATAGACATTTTCCCCGCCGGACTTGAACATCTCGGTGGATCTGCCGGCGATGTGAATGTATCCCCTCTCATCTCGCCTGGCCAGGTCGGAGGTGTAGTACCAACCTTCTTCGTCCAGCACACGGCTGGTGGCATCCGGATTGTTGAAATAGCCTTTCATGAGGAAGGGACCTCGGACCACGATTTCCCCGACAGTACCATCAGGCAGTTCCTTTCGATCCGGGCCTACGATTTTAAGTTCAAACGGTTCCGCAATTCTGCCGGCTGTCCGCAAGAGGACTTCAGGCCCATCCCCTGGTTCCGTATAGGTCACAAATCCACAGACCTCTGTACTTCCGTAGCCGGTAATCAGCGTTGCCCCTGTGGCCTGCGCGATTCCACTGAGCACTTTGACCATAATGGAGGGGGCCGCGGAACCGGCCCAGATGAACTGGCGAACGGTGGCGAATTTCTCAGGGGAAAAATTGGGGGACTTGAACTGCAGGAGAAACATGGCAGGGATCTGGCCCAGGGCCGTGATCCTTTCCCGCTGGACAACCTCCAGGGATTCCGCCGGATCGAATCTGTCCATGAGCACCATGGTCCCTCCCGCCATAATGGCGCCTACACAGACCTCCACATCGGCGGCCACGTGATTGATGGGAAAGTGGCACAGCATCCTCATGTCTCCCTCAAAGGAGAAGTGCTTCACCTCCACCTTGATGTTTTCAATGATGCTCCTGTGGGTGTGCAGCACACCTTTGGGTTTGCCGGTGGACCCGGATGTGTACATGAGCAACGCGGCGTCCGTCCGGGAGATCTCTTTTGCCCGCAGTTCCAGGGGGCTCTCCAGGTGGGTGCGATCCCTTTGAACAAAGGTCTGAAAGGATTCGCATCCTTCGACGGGTTCACCGATGACCAGAATCTTCTTTAGAAAAGGGAATTCCTTTGAAAGGGTTTTCAGATTTTCGGCAAGATCCGCATCCAGGTATCTCCTGAGGGAAATAAGCACGGTCGGTTGGCTGTCCTCTATAATGAAGCGCAGTTCGTCCAGGCTGAACTTGGGAGAGATGCCCAGCCATACGGCTCCCACCTTTCCTGCGGCCATGTAGGTGGTCAGGAACTCAGGACAGGCCATGGCGATGAGCGCCACCCGATCTCCCTTCTCAATACCTATGTCCAGGTAGGCCCTGGCCACAAGATCCATTTCGATCCTGAATTCCGCCCAGGTTATTCGCCGGTCGTCATAAACGATGGCCTCATGGTCGGGTTTTTCAACGGCCCACTTTTCTACGAAATGCCAGGTCTGACTGAGCTGTTTCCACTCCATGTTGATTCCTCCTTGTTGTCTTGTTGTGAAGGCTTCTGAGATGCTTTGCCAAGGCACTTTTGGGAAGACCGAACCGCGCGCCCTATGCAGACTTTAAGAAAAGCGCTTTCTTTCAACGAAGTTGTCTCATCCGCCGGAATCAAGGAGCAAGGCGTGAGACTCTTTTTCAGCCCCTTTCTCATAGTGCACTTGGCACCAATCACCGACATGGACGGCTATTTGGGGTTTAATCCGCCCAAACTCTACGCGCTTCTATGAATATATGCTAAACCCCAAATCGGCGTCCATCCCCTCCGAAGTGTTTAGAAAGGGTCTGAAAAAGAGTCTCAGGTTCGGCTCCTCTTCACAGCTCATAGGCTGCCGCTCGCGGCATAAACCAGCTTTTTACGAAGTCATCAAGTCTGCATAGCCTTGGCTGATGGCCCTTTGGCCTTCAGCGTTGATCACCTCAAAAAAGAGGTGCCCGGTCTCTTTCACATCTTTTGTCAAAAGACGGACGCGGATCTCGGAACCAGGAAGCACCATGCCTGAAAACCGGCAGCCCAAGGCCTTGAGCCGGCCTGGATCTCCTCCCGCTTCACGGTCCACGATTTCCCGGGCGGCCAGGGCCAAAGTGGCCGTTCCCTGCACAATGATTCCCGGAAGCCCTACCTGTCTTGCAAATCGAGGTGAGGTGTGAATGGGAAAGACGATATCGGTACATCCATCATACACATAAGGCAGAAAAGGGGTGACGGAAATGGGGGCTTCCCACACTGGAGATGCCGGATCGGTATTACCCCGGTTGTGGGGAATCCGGGGCAGATCATCGGCCCTGTCTCCGTCAACACAGGTCACACCGCGCAGCATGGCCCCGGAATGCTCCGTAAAGACCTTTTCTCCCTTCGCATCCGTGGCATCATAACGGACGATAAAGTGGGTTCCGGAGCGATGAGACAAAACGGTGGCGACTTTGCCTGTGATTTTAAGACGGTCGCCGGGTCGAACAAGACGGTGAAACCGGAGATGTTCCGAATAGTGGACCTGGGTCATGAGTACTTCCGAAGGGAAAGCATCCACTTGAAGCCGCGTGCCCAGCTCAACGGAAAGGGGCCAGGTCTGGGCCACGGCAAACATGGGAGGAGCAACCAGGCCTTTTTCCCTTGTATCGTCAAAATACCGGACATTTCCGTCCCCAATAGATGCGGCAAAATTGGTCGTCCTGCGCCACGAAACCGTCGTTTCCCTGCCGGCGATTTCTGCACCCAGGATAGTGGAACTGATTTCCATGAATCTAACCCTCCCGCTATTTCGGATCATTCAGTCGAGGCGTATTTCCTGACGAGGTCTGCGGCCATGGTATGTTTCCTTCTCCACGGTTTCCTGAAAATGATAGCACTGTCGTGAGGACGCTCGATTTCCTAGACCTTGCGAAAAACTTCTCATTTCCGGATTGGAAACTCAGCAGTGCCCAGAATGTATTTGTGGATGGGCACTATCCGGAGTAGAAGAGCTAATCCAGATCCAACTCGACTTTACACCGGTTACATTTTACAACGCCCCGGAAAACCTTGTTGCCGCATTCAGGACAATAATACCGGGCTTCTTCATCTTGAATCCATTTTTCCGTACCGACTTTTCGTCTATATGGGACAGCCCGTAAAATCACCTTTTTCCCAACAGCCATGGAAAAATTTTCAATATATTGACAGGGAAATTCATCGCATTGATGACATCCGGTGTAACCCTTCTCTCTTGTGCAGGCCCTGATTTCACACTGTTGGCAATGCATGAACCGTTCATCTGACAGGCAGCCGCAACATTGAATATCCTCTGTTGTTAAGTTCTCACTATTAGGAAGCGTGCCCTTTCCGAAAACTCCTCCCTTGTAAAGACCCACTAACCTTTCCTTGAATTTCCGGTTATTATCACGATCTGCAATATAGATGGCACAGACTCCACAATAAAGGCCACAAGGAGAAAATAAGTCCGGATTGATTTTCATCATTCTCTCCTCCATTACACTGGCCAGGATGCTGTTATTCGGGAAGGTTCTTGTTCACTTTGCAGCCCACAGGATTGCCCCGACCGATAGTGGCGAAGCAGGTCATGCACTCATCACAGCGGGCAATTTCGCTTTCCTTTCCGGAGAAGATCTTCCCCACCGTATCGGGATCGGCAATCATCTGGCGTCCGATGGCGACCACATCGACGGGCGTTTCCCGCACGGCTTCTTCGGCTATGTTCTCCTCCCCAAGTTTGCCGACCGCAATCACGGGCAGGCCTGCCGCCTCCTTTACCGCCGCGGCAAGCGCCACGTTCGCACCCGCCTGTTGTTTCTTTGAAAGGGCGGAGCTGGCAGCAAGGAATTGACGGCCGCCAACTTCTTTCCAGGAACTCTGGGCGATTAGGGAGACATCCAGGGCATCCACACCCGCGTCGGCCAGCAGGCGGCTCACTGTTAGCGCATCCTCCAATGTCTGCCCACCCTCGACTTTTTCCACGGCATTGAGACGGAAGAGAATGGGATAATCCTTCCCGAGTTTTTCTCTGACAGTCCGGACGACTTCAAGGGCGAAAGTGGCCCTTCCGCGGGCATCACCCCCGTACCGGTCATCCCGCTGATTCGTGAGCGGCGACAGAAATTGGCTGATCAAATAGAAATGGGCGCCGTGAATTTCCACGCCATCGAATCCGGCCTTTGCTGCTCGATCCGCTGCACCCACGAAGTCAGCAACCATCTGATCAATCTGTGAAGGACTCATAATGATGGGGGCGATATCAGGGTTGAAGGCAAATCCTGACGGTGTGGCCCCCTGCATTTCCCCGTCGCTCGGTACACAGCAAGCCCCGGCATGGCTGATCTGCACGACTGCCGCCGCACCCTGCTTTTTGATGGAATCAGCAAGGCGCGCCATACCGGGGATCTGTCCATCATCCCATAGTCCCAGACTGTCCGGAACAAGGCGACCATCAGAGCGCACAGCGGTGGCCTCTACAATGACAAGCCCGACATCCATGGAACGTCTTTCATAGAAACGAATGATCTTGTCCGTGACCATTCCTTTTGGTCCGCCGTAGTTCGTGGTCAAGGGCGGTAAGGCGATCCTGTTGCGGAGCCGCATACCGTTTATCATCACTTCATCCCGCAGGGTTGACATTGTGCATACCTCCTTCGCTCATATCATTTCACATGTCACATTCACAGACACGGTTATCTCAAAGGCCTTCTCAATTGTTCTGCTCGGCGTTTTCCACATTCCACTGCGTATTCAGTTTCTAAAGCTGTGAACGGGTGCCGGCATTCTGCCTCCCCAAGCGATGAAGCGGCTCGATTTCCCAACGTTTCTAACAGGCATTATCGGGCTTGCACCAAACAGCCCACCGAAGTTGACGTGGTCTCCCTCTTCCTTACCGGGCACCGGGATGAGGCGTACTGCTGTGGTTTTCGCATTCATGACGCCGAGGGCCATCTCATCGGCGATGATGGCGGCAATGGTATCCGCATCCACTGATCCCGGAATCGCCACCATATCGATGCCGACGGAACAGACGCAGGTCATGGCCTCGAGTTTTTCAAGACAGAGGGAACCATCGCCAACCGCCTCTGCAAGTACGGCATCTTCCATTACCGGGATAAAGGCGCCGCTGAGCCCGCCTACCGTCTTGCTGGCAAATATCCCTCCCTTTTTCACGGCGTCATTGAGCATGGCGAGAATGGCGGTGGAGCCCGGTGCCCCGACGGCATCGACACCCAGTATTTTGAATATTTCACCGACACTGTCGCCGATGGTGGGGGTCGGAGCCAGGGAAAGGTCCACCACACCGAATTCGATGCCAAGGGATTTTGAGACTGCGCGTCCGATGAGTTCTCCGCAGCGGGTCACCCGAAAGGTGGTCTGTTTGATCTCCTCTGCAAGTTTGTCCAACTGCAGGGTTCGGGGTTTTGGATGCTTCCGGATAAAGCGCTCCAAGGCCCGGGCAATGACACCCGGTCCACTGACACCCACATTGAGGACGGCGTCGGCCTCCTCGAGACCGTGGATGGCTCCTGCCATGAAAGGGTTATCCCCGGGCTGATTACAGAAAACGACAAACTTGGCTGCGCCGAAGCCGTCCTGGTCGGCGGTGTTATCTGCAAGTTCCTTGACGGTTTTTCCCATCATTGCCACTGCGTACATATTGATGCCCTTCTGGGTGGTGGCAATATTCACAGACGAGCAGACCTTGTCGGTCAGGGTCAATGCCTCCGGGATCGCAGCAATGAATTCCCGGTCGGTTTCCGTCATGCCTTTTTCCACCTGGGCGGAAAAACCGCCAAGGATATCGATGCCGACCGCCGTAGCTGCCTGGTCGAGGGTCCGGGCGATGCGTGTAAAATCCGCCCGGTGAAAACCGGCCCCGACAAAGGCGATAGGCGATACGGCAATGCGTTTGTTCACCACCGGAATCCCATACTTTTTTCCCATGTCATCGCAGGTGGCGACGAAGTTCCCCGCATAGACGCATATTTTGTCCTTTATTTTCCTGCAAGTCTCATCGACGCTGCCACAGCGGCAATCGAGGAGACTGATGCCCATGGTCACCGTACGAACATCGAGATTTTCCTTCTGAATCATTTCGACGGTGGCGAGAATCTGGTCTGAGCGTAACATGGTAATGGTTTCTCCTGTTCCGTTAAAATCCGGGACGAAAAAGTGATCGACGCATCAGTGCAGCGTGACTTCGTTGGTTACCTGAAAGATGTCATTGTGCTGGATCATTACAGTCAAATGACTCTGTCGTGAGTATTCCTCCAGTTCTTTCTGCAGGGTTTCAAGGGTGCAGGTGCATTTCTTCAGATCGAGTTGCAGAGCCATGGTGTACTGTTCACTTTTCAGGGTGGTAGCCAGATCAAAAATGTTGATATTGTGTTCATAGCAGAACTGGCTGATCCCGTGAACGATGCCCGCCTTGTTCGGGCCCTGGACGGTCAGAATATAGGTCTCCTCCGGCGTTCCGGTCCATTCATCATGCGTTGCGGGATCAATTTCCTTGATGGATACTTCGAACTTAAAGTCGGTTTTGATATGGGATATGGCGGCAACGAGATCTTCTTTGGTGACTTCAGGGTCAAAGGAAGCACTCAAGATCATGGTGAGATAGCCGCAAAGCACAGTCTGGTTCAGATCGGCGACATCTCCTCCCAGCCTGTAGACGGCTCCGGTAATATTCGCAATGATTCCCGGTCTGTCTTTGGACATCACCGAAATGATCATCTGTTTCGTCATAATCTTTACTCCCTGTAAGGGCTGGGTTGGTTTTCTTGAAATAGAGTATAGCTGCAGGCAATTCCTGATGCCACCAAAATTTGATATTATGATGCTGCTTAAAAAGGGCTTTGATAGGGTGTTAGAAAAAAATGGGGACAACTTTAAATACCTATTACACGGAAGATATCCCCACGGAACGAGGGATAGGAGTCCGGACGCATCCAGGTGGGCTTCTTAGGATGACATGGTGCAAGTGGCCGGGTGCATCTAATCCGGCTGGCCTGAGCATGGACGCAATACCAACCCATCATGGAATGTCTGCTAAGTTTCTTAGCTTTTTATGAATCCCTACGCACTACACACTATAATTCGCCCCTGCACTTCTCAGAACGGCCACCGTGCTATGGGGAATCTCTTGTTTTTTTGAGGATCTCCTCAAATATCCTTAACAGCCCTTTCTCTTGGTCCGGTTCGTCAAACTTCTCGATCCAGTTTCTCACATAAGGCACATCAATATCGGAGTTCTTGATAAGGATAGAACGGACATCCTCCAGGTCCCGGGGGCTCGCGAATATCTTGTGTATGACCATATCCTTCACGGCTGCGAACATCACCGGTGTCTCCAGGAGCGACACAACCTTGGCCCTGGCAATGGCTTGTCGTTCATAATGTGTAAAGGAAAAGATGAAATTCACGCGTATGCCGCCGGCAGCGTCGCGGGTGGGGAGGACGTAGGTCTCTTTGACAAACGGCCTGAAATCTTCCGGGATGACCTCGAGGCCGGCGGCGGCGACGGCCGCCGTTACCGTTTCCAGTGAGTCGATATCAACGCCCAGAGTGATATCGATATCCTTTGTCATGCGGGGGGTTCCGTGAAGAAGAACTGCCTGGCCGCCGATGATCATATAAGGAAGGGATGCCTTGCTGAACGTCTTTGCGATTCCCGCAATCAGGGTATCAAACACGGTTCAATATCCTCGCGATCCGGATATCCACGTCAATGCCCTCAAGCGGGTCCTTCAACGGCAGCACTCCCAAGGGAACCCCTTCCCGCCACATGCCTTCAAACAGCGACAGGCATGACAGGTAATCGGATTTTTCATCCCGAGCCATCTTGTCATCAAATTTGGATAGCAAACCGGCATTTTTGATCATCGGGTTCCTCCGGAAGGCGTTGGGAACAGTCTGCTGGATTCTGCTTGTAGTGTTGATGTTCTTAATGAAAATATATCTAAATTTAGAATATAATGCTTGGTTTTGCAAGGGCAAAGAGATGAAATCTCTCACTGGCTTTTGCCATCCTGAGGGATGTGGATAGTGGAAAGGTTGAATATGGATAGGGGCACGACCTTGCGTATTCAAATAACTCAATTTTCATCCGCTGCCCTGTATACCACAAATCATATTCTTGCTGCATGCGCAGCCGGAGAGGGGGAGGGACACCCCAATTTCCCTTGACACACCAATCCAGACTGATTATCCTCTACTCCTCGCCAGATAACACACTCTATTGAGAACAAATAAAACTCTAGGACATGGATCGCGCAAGGTCCACGCTGCCGCAAATTTTGAGACTACAGAAAGGAGGTGGTTTGAGAATCAACGGCGATTGAAATTTTTGGGAAAAATTGCTTATCCAAACAGATGTTCTGCAAGTCCAGCCACTCCCCGTCAACCCAACTTGAAAGAGGAGGCGCCAGATGAAAAAAATCAGTTTGTTGTCCTTTTCCGTTTTGGTCTATTTGTTTTCAACCATCACCCCTGTAAACGCCCAAGAAGTCATCAAGCTAAAGGCGGCCAATTATCTCCCGCCTATGCACAAGATGTCCCTGCTTACACAGTGGTTTTGCGACGAAGTAAAAAAACGTACAAACGGCAAAGTAGAAATATCTTACTATCCGGGCGGGACACTTCTGTCGCCCGTAAAAATGTATGTCGGAATCACCACGGGAATTGCCGACATGGGTTTTTCTCATACTGCATATACGAGAGGGCGCTTTCCCGTGACAGAGGTGTTGGATCTGCCCCAGGGTTATCCCAGCGGCTACGTGGCGGTCCAGGTGAGCAATGACTTCTATAAAAAATTCAAACCTCCCGAGTGGGATAACGTGCATGTTCTATATTTTGCCTCTTCCCCTCCCCTGGTCATTCACACCATCGAAAAGCCTGTCAAGACCATGGAGGATTTGGCTGGTCTTAAGATCAGGGCCACGGGGCAAATGGCCGAGGTGATCAAGGCTCTGGGAGGGGCGCCGGTTCCTATTCAGATGCCGGACACTTACGACGCCTTGAGAAGAGGCGTGATCGACGGAGTCACAGTAGACCTTTCTCCGCTCAAATATTGGAAATTCGCAGAGGTGATAAAGCACGTGACTATGTCGTGGCCTCTGGGGACGACCTACTGCTTCTATTTTGTCATGAACAAAAGAAAATGGGGGAAACTGCCTCCCGAAGCCAAGAAGATCATGACCGAAGTGGCTATGGAGGCCAAAGACAAACAAGCCGCTCTCTGGAACGAGATGGACTTCGAGGGAAAGGACCTGTTTCTGAAACAGGGAGGAGATATTATCAATCTCAGCGATTCCGAGATTGCAAGATGGAAAAAGGTCGTGCAGCCGGTCATTGCTCAGTATAAGAAAAGCATGGTCTCCAAGGGACATAGTGAGGCTGAAGTGGATGGATGGATGCACTTTATCAAGGAACGCATCGGCTACTGGAGGGCGGTAGAGAAGGAGAAAGGGATTCCGAATCCCTATCTTGATTGAATCCCCTTTTCGACGCATGTCGGTTAAAAGGAGAAACCATGAGAGGCTTGTTTCGCGTTCTTTCCCGGGTGAGTTCTGTTCTCAACAGCATAAGCGCTGTGACTCTGACCGTCATGATGTTTTTGACCGTCGCCGACATCCTCATGAGGGCGGGAGGACGCCCTATTCTGGGCACATACGAGGTAGTGAGCATATTGTTGGCCGTGGTGATCGGTTTCAGCATTCCTAAGGTTTCCCTGGATCATGGACACGTTCAAATGGAGTTTCTCACCGAGGTGCTTTCAGGAAGAGCGCGGGCCGCGTTGATGACCTTTACACGGATACTCTGCATCGCGCTCTTCCTGCTCATAGGCTACAATCTCTTCTCTGTCGCCAACGAATTGCGCCTCTCCGGCGAGGTTTCTCCCACCATCCAACTGCCCTTTTACCCCGTGGCCTACGGCGTGGGTGTCTGCTGCTTCATCGAGTGCTTTGTCTTCGCGTTCGATATCAGAAACATCTGGAAGAGACCAAATGAATGAGATTACAGTAGGGATTTTAGGCCTTGTTATCTTGTTGCTCCTGTTCGCGACCGGCATCGAATTGGGCTTTGCCATGGCCCTGGTGGGATTCGCCGGTTTTGCCTACCTCAACGGCGTTCAGGCCGCCATGAATCTTCTGGGCAGGGACGTCTTTGAGGTGATCACCAACTATGGATACACGGTCTTTCCTCTTTTCATCCTCATGGGGCAGATCGGCTTTAACGCGAAAATCGCCGAGAGGCTTTATGACTCGGCTCACAAATTCATCGGCCATATTCCGGGCGGACTCGCGATGGCCACCGTGTTGGGGGCAACCGGCTTCAAGGCCATTTGCGGCTCTTCAGCCGCCACATCGGCGACCTTTGCGAGCGTTGCAATCCCTGAAATGGACAGGTTCGGCTACAGCAGGAAGCTCTCGACCGGAATTGTCGCCACGGTGGGGACCCTAGGCGTCATCATCCCCCCCAGCGTGACGCTCATCATCTACGGCGTCCTGACGGAACAATCCATCGGGCAGCTTTTCCTTGCCGGCATGATTCCCGGATTGATCATCGCGGCCCTTTTCATCGGGATCATTTTTGTATGGGCAAAGAAAAGGCCCCAAGACGCCCCCATGGCGGAACGGTCAACCTGGAAGGAAAGAATGCGCTCCCTTCCCGAGGTTGCCTGGGTATTGGTTGTTTTTGTTGTCGTCGTCGGCGGGATCATGACCGGCTTTTTTACTCCGTCCGAGGCCGGGGCTGTGGGCGCCTTTGCGATCCTTGTTCTGGCTGTAGTCAAAGGGGGGCTGAGTTTCAAGCGCTACGTCACATCCCTCAATGAAGCCCTTCGGACAACAGGCATGATTCTCATGCTGATCATCGGTTCCACCGTACTCGGCCACTTCATCGCCATTACCAATATCCCTCAGGCCACGGCAGAATGGGTGGGTGGGCTTCCCCTCAATCGTTACCTCATATTGACGCTAATCGGTTTCGTGTATCTGATAGGAGGCTCCTTCATCGATGACCTTGCCTTCATGATTTTGGCCACTCCCATATTCTATCCGGTGGTGATCCACCTCGGCTTCGATCTGGTCTGGTTCGGCATATCGCTCGGAGTTGTTCTCATGATCGGCGTGGTCATTCCTCCTGTGGCTGTATGCGTTTTCGTCGTCAAAAACATCACCAAAGAACCCATGGGACAGATATACAAGGGCGTGGCGCCGTTTCTCATCTCCCTTGCCATCGTATGGGGGCTTTTGTTTCTCTTTCCGCAGCTTGCGCTCTGGCTTCCTTCTCTTTTTTATCATTGAGGCGCATTATGACTTGAATATTCCCCTCTTATCGGTGAGGTGAATTGAAGGATGTCCCGTTTTGGCCTAACCTGATGAGATGAGACATAAAGCCTGGGATGTTCCCTCTCCATATCCGAGGCCCTCCCATCTGCCTGTCTTGACAGCTCCTTGATTCCTCTATCTGCCGGAGCGGGCGACCATGACCGGCCGGCAGAGGGCGCCTGTTTCGTCGTGGAACCCGACCCGGAAAAAGAGGCTCTCCTCATTCGACGTCATATCGAACAAAAGCGGAAAGGACTCGGATTACCGTCCATCGAGGTATGAAAAAGGAAATGTTCTGAATTTCTGGCTCGAAGGTGGTCCACTCCGGCAGGAACAGGGCCTGCCGGAGTGGACAGGTTACAGACTGGATCGGGCGCAGAACGTTAGGATCGTCCCGTTTTTCACGGTTTCTTCCACCGGTAGGTTAGCTCCTTTATCGTTCCGGGTTCGGTCATGGTGCTAAGGGCTTCCAGTGCATCCATGATAATACGGCGCTGGCGTTTTGCATTTCCGGGCTCGCCGAGCATGCTGCCGCGGGGGAATTTGACCAGCAGAGCCCGGGGCGGTCTGATGTGGCCCATCCGATCGGCCATGTTTCCCATGGAGATGGTGGAGATTCCTGCTTCCTCAGCCGCCCGCTGAATCAGACCCACGGTCTGATGGCACTTGGGTCAGACCGGCACCAGAAACAGGGTGTCGACCCCTTCGGACCGCATCCGGGCGATGACCGCCGGCACCGACTCGGTGAGCAGCGTCACCACGTCGTTGACATAGCTGAAGCTGTAATGGGTATCGGCAATCTTTCCGACGATCCCTTCCTTTTCCAGTGCGATGAAGGGCTGAATGGGAAAGATGGTGTTGACGTCCTGCTCCGCCAGGCTATGATCGTAGTGGGGGTGGGAGATCCCGAGATCTTCCGGACGGGCGGTCCTGGGGATTTCCCGAAAGGACGGGTCACCGTGGATCGACTCG
>Ga0307440_1000468_pt1 | contig 19898 bp, 3 predicted proteins | sample SalMarWE160410MG_FD_202150 | JGI IMG/M metagenome (GOLD analysis project Ga0307440, IMG submission 202150) | Salt marsh sediment microbial communities from the Plum Island Ecosystem LTER, Massachusetts, United States - WE1604-10 | ecosystem: Environmental > Aquatic > Marine > Intertidal zone >... | reverse complement strand
TTACCGCTATGCAGGTGACTGGTTTCGGAATGGCCTTCGGCGTCAGCTACGTAGGCATCGGACATCTTGCTGTGACCATGGGGTCCGGCGAGAACGCGATCTTGATCCGCGGCACCATGGCCGACATGACGACGATCATCGACACCGGTGCGGGGAATGCGGCGATAAACGTCAGTAACGAGGGCCACCTGGTTACTGGAATCAAGGGTCTTCTGTACATCCAAGGGGGAACGGGAAAGGTAACGCTCGTCGTGGACGACAGCGGTGAGACCCGGGATACTGTCGGAATCCTCGATGCCGGGCGGATCACCGGCCTCGGCATGGGCTCTGCGGATCCGAGCACGGTGAGCGCAAGCCTCGGAATCGCCTACGGAGGCGTCGATCTCCTGGCAATCGAGCTGGGAGCGGGAAGCGACTTCTTCACCGTCTCGGCGGTGGACACCGAGACCTCGTTGACTGCCGGGTCGGGCGACGACGCGGTAACTGTCGGACCGGCGCTTTCAGCGATTACGGCTTCCCTGACGGCGCTCGGCGGCGCCGATACCGACACGCTCTTCATCTCCTTGACCGTGGGAAGCACGCTTACGCTTGACCGGGCCGGCACAGTGGGGACTATCGCCGGCACAAGCGCAACTGGAACGATATACTTCGACCAGTTCGTGATGCTCGATGTAACCACGAGCGATGCCGCCGACGTCGTGTCGGTCGTCAACACGACGACCATCGCCGCCATCGACACCGGAGAAGGTGACGACACGATAGAAGTAGATGCGGTTTCCTATCCGGCATTTATCGCCCTCGGCGGTGGAGCGGACACGCTGACGGTGGTCGAAGCCCTCGCGCCACTTGCCATCGACGGGTCGGGAGAGGGATTCGATAGGGTCATCGTGGAGCGTTCGGACCAGACGGCTGCCGTGATGAACGGCCTCGTTACCGACGGCACGACGGCCGGCACCGGCGTTATTCGCGGAGTCACGGCGGCGGATGTGACGGTGAGCGGGATCGAGCAGGTCGACCTGAATCTCGGCACGGGCAACGATGCCCTTGTGATCGATACGATCCTCGCAGGTACGAACCTGAAGGTGAACGGCGGGGCGGGCGACGAAACGATTACCGTCCTCAGCATCGGTTCGGAGACGGACCTTTATGGCGGCCTCGGGCAGGACACGGCGGTCGTCATCATCACCGGTTTCCCGCTCGTCGAGCAATTTACTCGGCTCAACCTCGATATCGAGACGCTCGTCGTGGATAACAGTGGAAACACGCTGCTGCCGGTGGACTGGATCCGCAAGAACGGGTCTATGCTGTACGCGGATACGATCCCGGTTTCTGAGGCTTTCGCAGTCATCAGCACCGAGGGAACGGACCTCACCAGGATCATCGGGGGGACCCTTTCCGATACGCTCAACGTCGTGAGCGAGAACCCCGGCAACATCGAAGGTACAATCGACGGCAACCAGGTCGAGCTGAGATCGGGCTTGGTCGTGCTTGAGTTCTCGGCGTTCGCCACCTACGAGGACCTCAGTTCGGCGATGACCTTCGACGGAATAACCGGATCGAGCACCTCCTACACCGAGGACGGGCTTGTCCTCTCGAGCGTGGACTCGACGAACGGGACCCCGAGCGCGATTCTCCGTGACGAGGCCGTAAGCCCGGCCGCGAAAGCGGTTTCGAGCGCCGACGAGTTCAGTCTCGAAGCAGCGAATGGGGTAGGGTTCTTCCTATATTCGATGGCTTTTCTCGCACCGGCGGATACCACGGTGACATTCACCGCTACGACGCTGAACGGGGATACGATCGTGCAGTCGGTCAACGTCAAGGGCGGAATCGGATTCCAGACCTATCCGGTTCTCGCGGACACCCCCGCGCTGCTGAAGATTACGTGGAGCCCCGGAGTGACCATCGTCGACAATATCATTGCAGGCGGGTTCTTCCCGAGCGGTGGGGAGATGTCGGTGCCGGCGGTGCCGACGTTTACCACATCACAGAGCGTGACCTTCGACACAAGCACGGGAAGGGTGGTATCGGGATACATCTCCATCGACACGGATAGGAACGGGACGACCGACTACACGGTCACCGCAAGCACGAGCCTGACCGGAAGCGGTTACCACGGGGTCGTTGCGTCGTACATAGGCGGTGGGGTCACGAGGTTCGCCTTCGCCGGCGATCTCTACATCTCGTCGGGAAGCACCATTACCGCCATGGGCAGTTATGGGCTATCGATCTACGCGGGCAACGACATAATAATCGGTGACGGAGTCCGTTTCGATCTCTCGGCGAGCGGCTCGGCCGCCGGAGCGGGTGGAGGATCCGGGGCGTCCGGCGGCAGTCGAGGGGCGGCCGGCACAGGGAGCTCTCACGGTGGAGCAGGCTGGGGCGGTGGGCCCAACAGCTCGGGCGGCGTCTATCCGGGCGGCGGCGGCCCGGGCGGGACCGGTAATGGTAATTCCGGCGGCGACGGCGGGAGCTCCACTGGCTACGGCGGCGGCGGCGGCGGTGGCGGAATGGGAGGCAAGGGCGGAAGTTGGCCCTTCGGCTCCGGCGCCGGCGGCTGGAACGGCGGCACCGGCGGCTATAGCGGCACCGGCTACTACGGTGGTGCCGGCGGTACCGGTGGCACCGGCGGAACCGGGATCAACGGCGGCACAGGAGGCTGGGGAGGTGCAGGAGGTTCGGGCGGCTCAGGAGGAGGAGGGGGCTCATTCGGCACTCGAGGTGATCCGAACAGCAGCGGAGCCGGCCGGGGCGGTGATGGCGGCAACGGCGGACCGGGTAATTCCGGCGGCAGCGGCGGTTCGGGCTATTCCGGTGAGGGCGGAGAAAATAACGGCAGCGGCGCGGGTATCTCCGGCGGCGGCGGCGGTGGAGCCGGCGGCGGCGGAGGAGGAGGTGGTCGCGGCGGCAGCGGCGGCGGCGGCGGTGGCGGCGGCGGCGGCGGCGGATCTGCCGCAGGGCTGTTCAGCAGTGGCGATACCGGCGGTGGCGGCGGTGGTGGCGGCGCCGGTGGAGCCGGAGGCACTGGCGGCCGCGGTGGTCTCGGCGGCGGCGGTGGCGGCGGCGGCGGAGCCTTTGAAATCGTCGCTCAAGGTCAAGTCACGGTAGGGGGCAGCGGCCCCGGCACAGGTTTGTTCGCCAAAGGCGGTAACGGCGCGACCGGCAGCAACGGTGAAAGTGGCGCTGCGGGTGCTGCCGGTGGTTCGGGGGCCTCGGGCGGTAGCAGTGGTGCCGGCGATGGGGGCGACGGTGGCGACGGTGGGCATGGCGGAGCCGGGGGTTTCGGTGGTACCGGGGGAACTGGTGGTCCGGGCGCCGGCGGTACGGTCAAGCTTTCCGGATCGGTGCTGGATGCGATCGGGGTCTACGTCGATGCTTCCGGAGGAGCCGGATCGACGAGCAGCGGTAACGGTCGGCTCATCCTCTCTGGAAACACCGACCTTACCTACGTTGGCGGCACACTAGTTGCTGTCGGTGGTTCTCCGGACCCGGGGAACGTAACGAATGCCGGGACTTCCTACTACCTCGGCCCGCGTGAGGCGAATCCGTTCGTATACGGCGCGCCGTTGACGCCGGAGATTGCGGGACTCGCAGGCGGAGCGGAGATATACGGCTTGCTGCAGGGCATCGACTCTGGGTCCTTCGACTACAATCTCCTCGAGTCCGGGGTGCAGGGGCCGGCCTCGGACGCAGTAGTGGCGATCATGCGCCTCGACTCGAGTCATGCCCCGGCAGGTTACGGCCAGGACTATACGGGCTACGATATTGTCGTGTTCATCAACCTGACCGACACCGTTCTGGTGAATCCCGAGATCGGCGTAGTAGTGAACGGGACGAATACCGGATTCTCGCAAGGGCTGCTGATCGGCGGCCTCCGCACGGATCCGGCATTCGGAGGCACGGGAGCTGCGCAGGCGCTCACTTCGTTGAATGCGCACGGCGTGTGGGCCACTCTTGTGCCGAAAGGCTCGAACGTCACCGTCAACGCGTCGGTCGACGGATCGGTGACGCCGATGAGCGGGCATACCGTTATCGAAAACTCGGTGGCATACATCCGTGTTTCTCGGCCGGAGAATCCGGCGCGTCCCCTTGCGGGTCTGCAGTCCATTGTCGTCAGTCCGGACGGCCGGCAGGTATACGGCGTAGATCCTACTCGGAATGCTCTCGTAGTCGTGAACGCCGATACACTCACCGAGCGACAGTTTTTCGCTGACGGATCTGACGGTGTGAGTGGGCTCGTCGAAGCAAGCGATGTTGCGATTTCCCCGGACGGACGCAACATCTACGTGAGCAGCACCGGAAGCCGTGAGATCGCAGCCTTCACCCGGGATGCTTCGTCGGGAGATTTGAGCTTTCTCCAGGTGGTTTCCGAATCTTCCGATTACGAGGTCTTCGATTCGCTCATCGTCAGCACGGATGGCCAATACGTGTATGCAGCCGGAGCGGACGGAGCAGCGAAATATTCGAGAAACGCTGCTACAGGCACGTTGACCGAGGTCGCGCTGCTGCTTGCTCCTGCCGGAGTCGATGGGTTCGACGAGATCGCGATGAGCTGCGAGGGCGCTCAGCTCTATGTGACGAACGGCGGCGCGGACACGTTGCTCGTTCTCGATGCCTCCGATCTCGATGTGCTGCAGACTTTTTCGGGGCCGACCCAGGGAGTATTCGGGCCGGCCGGTATCGCCGCGAGCAGCGACGGTGCCTCGGTCTACCTGACCGGTGAGACCGGAAATACCCTTTCGGTCTTTGAGCGAGACGGGGCTGACGGAACCCTGACACTTGTTCAGACAGTGCGGGACGGGGTCTACGGTGTTCAGGGGCTCGCGGGAGCCTACGGCGTGGCCGTTACCTCCGACGACGGATACGTGCTCGTGACCGGAGCGGCCAACGATGCGGTCGCGGCGTTCCTGCGAGACGCGTCCAACGGAAAGCTTCAGTTCGTGCAGGTCGTGCGGAACAACGTGAGGGGGGTCACCGGATTGCTCGCGCCGAACGCGATTGCAGGCGACGGCGGCGGCAATGTATTTGCGGGTAGTCTTGGCGCGGACGGTATCTATGGCGGCCTCGTGAAATTCGACAACGATACGCTCATTGGAAGTCCACTCGTCGTCCGGCCGGAGGTGGACGGCGAGGTCGGCAGTGTCTTCGTAATGAGCGATTCGTTCACATCGGCAGATGCGGTTCTCTCGCAGTGGAGTCTCTATCAGAACGATTCCACGGCGACAGGACGCATGATCACGCCGTTGATCCTCCAGCGGACCGATACGGGCTGGCAGATCGTCGGCATCGGAACGACCCGTACAATCGACGCTTCAGGACTTCAAACGTTCGATTTCGGCCTGATTTCGGGCAGCGACGCCGCCACCACTGGGTGTTATTTCGGCTGGAAGGATGGAAGTCCGGAGGGCACGAACAACGCGGGGACGATCCCGTTCTCCAACGGAACGACATCGAAGGTCATCCAGCTGGGTATCCGCCAAGATGTGATCGCGGTGGGCGAGTCATTCGGCGAGGGAACGGCGCTGCCACGGACCTATTCCGTCCGTGCCGTCGCCGTTCCGGCTCCGGTTCACTTGCTGACAACCTTCGCGGCCATCGAGGCCCTCGGCGTAGCCACGGCGCAGGGCGAGGACACGCTGACAGTCCTGCATGCGCCCGGCCCGGAAGTCGCGAGCACGACCTTGAGCACCGGCGGAGGCGATGACAGGGTCGTGTTGATCGACCCAAGGGGTGCAACGACCGCCAGGCTCGGGAGCGGAGACGACGATGCTCAGATGCGTTCGCCGGCCGCCGGGACGATCACGGCCATCTACGGCGAGAGCGGAGACGATACGATAGAGATCAATCGGGTCGGTGAATCCTCGCGGCTGGAGGTTTTCGGCGGATTGGGACAGGATGTAGTTCGGGTCTCCGGCACCGATGTTTCGGCCTCTGCAACCACGATCGTCCACGGGGACGATCCCGACCTCGTGCCGGCCGCCCAGGGCGATGTCCTCGAGTTCGATCCGCATAACCCAGATCCGAACACCCCGAACTTCACATGGATCGCGGATCCTGCGATCGAGGGCGCCGGTACGGTCGGCGTGAACGGACTTGGCGCGGTTCAATATCTGACGACCGAGGAGGTCGAAATCCTTGCCGCGCCGATTATTGAGTTCGTCGCAACCCCGTACACCATCAATGAAGGCGATGCGCTGACGCTCATCGTGAGCGTGACCCCGCTCGGGTCGACGAACGCCCTTGCTCAGGCGGTTTCCTGGGATCTCGACGGGAATGGGGGCTTCGGAGAGATGACGGGGACGCCGTTGACGCTCTCGTGGACACAGCTCATCGACTTCGGGATCAGCGATGACGGATCATATCAGATCGGCGTGCAGGCAACCAACGAAGACGGACGCACGGCGCAAGCGTACGTCACGTTGACCGTGGACGACACGGCTCCAACAGTGACCGTTAGCGGCGCAAGCAACGTGCTCGCCGGAACCCCCTACGAGATTGCCTTCTCGGCGAGCGACCCGGGCAACGACCCCGTTACCGAATGGCAGATCAATTGGTGCGACGGATCGTCGGTTGAGCAATTCGGGAGCGGTACGGCATCGGCGACGCACATCTTCCTGAATCCGAGGTCGTACGACATTCTCGTTGGGGTAGTTCAGGAGAACAACACCGCGAGCCTGACGTACGCGCACTTGCTGGTCAGCGTGAATGTAACATCGGCACAGGTACGTGCGGGGGGCCCCTATGTTATCGCCGAAGGAGAGGACCTGTCGCTCGTAGGCACCGCCGTCGGCACGCCGACCGCATATTCATGGGACGTGAACGCCGACGGACAATTCGGAGACGCCGTCGGCGCCAATCCGACGCTCTCGTGGGCGGATCTCCAGGGGCTTCCCAGCCTCCCGATTGTCGATAACGGTGTCTACCAGGTCGCAATGCAAGTGACCTATCCGAACGGGCTCGTCGTAACCTCGAACTCGGTGATGCTCGCGATCGACGACACCGCGCCGACTGCCATCATTGTCAACGGTGGGCCGGTCGACGAGGGGAGCACAACGACCGTGACCGTTTCGGGCGCATTCGACCCATCTCTTGCCGACACGGCCGCAGGATTCCTCTACAGCTATGATTTCGATGATGACGGAAGCTTCGAGGTCAACGGAAGCTCGGCCTCCTCGATCACGGTTCCGGCGGCATTCCTCGGCGACGATGGGATGCAGACGATTCACGCGGCGATTGCAGACAAGGACGGCAAGTGGACGAATCTCTACACGTCGATCACGATAAACGAAGTCCCGCCCACGTTGCTTCTATCCGGCTCGGACCGCGTACCCGAAGGGGGAACCTACACGCTCCAACTCAGTGCGATCGATCCCGGCAACGACGAGATTGTGCAGTGGAACATCAATTGGGGCGACGGTGCGGCGGAGACGGCAAATGGTGCTGCCCCCACGCTGAGCCACGCGTACGGGGATAGTGGCGACAAGGCAATATCGGTATCCGGTGCTGACGAGGACGGAGTGTACCACGCGACGAAAGATATATCTGTCGACAACGTCGCTCCCCAACTCGCGAGCCTGCAGGTGAGCTTGCCGGATCTGAACGGCAACACGAACCTCAGCGGCTCAATCACCGATCCGGGTCTCCATGACGTCTTCACGGTCGAAGTGTACTGGGGTGACGGATCTGAGGTTGAGTCGCTTAGCCTGCCTTCGGGAGTGAGGACATTCTCGGTGAGCCATCGCTACCTCGACGATCCTGCGAGCAGTCCGGTAAGCACCTTCGCCATTCTCGCGACGGTGACGGACCGCGACGGTGCCGTCGGTACGGCTGACACGACGGTGGCAGTTGTCAATCCTCCGCCCGTGATCGGAAGCCTGGTCCTGACTCACACCTCGATTAGCGAGGGAGCGTCGGTCGCACTTGCTGGCACGGTAGTAGACCCGGGCGAGGATCATGATGCTGTCATGATCGATTGGGGCGACGGCACGGTGTCCGATGCCACGATGAGCGCCGACATGACGGGGTTTAGTGCGACGCATCGCTACCTCGACGACAATCTGAACGGCGCCATGGGAAGCTACACGATCACCGCCGTCGCATCCGATGATGACGGCGGAAGCGGTAGCGCGACGGCCGGAATCAGCGTGGCGGATGTTCCGCCGGTCATTACGAGCCTCTCGAGCGTTGCCCCCGATATCGGAGACGCGGTGCAGGGCACGCCGGTCACTTTCTCCGGCGCCTTCATCGATGTAGGAGTGCTCGATACTCACGAAGCCACGGTCGACTGGGGCGATGGGACGGTCTCTACCAACATAGTCACAGAGGCAAACGGCTCGGGAACATTCAATGATACGCATGTCTACGTAGAGGGTGGCGTCTACACGATCGGCCTCACCTTCACTAGCAACGAAAACGATTTGATTACCGACTCGCAGATCGCATACGTGAGTGGGGCGGGAATCCATGAGGGAGTGCTCCAGATCATCGGTACCGCCGGAGAGGATAGCCTGACGCTCGGTCGGCTCGCTGACGGGAGCCTCTCGGTGACGGCCGGGTTCCTCCCGCTTCCGGGTAACACCCAAGCATTCTTCCCCGCCGACTTCGACCGCGTCGACATCCAACTCGGCGACGGCGACGATACGACGCACGTGCTCGGCGCCGCCGACCGGCCCGTCGCGCTGGATGGCGGGGCAGGCACCGATGCGATCATTGGGCCGGACCTTCCGGCGACGTGGTACATTCACGCTGCCGAGCCGCACCGCCTCTCCTGGACAAATACCGGAGGCGGTGTTGCTGGGGTGAGCTTCACGCAGGTTGAGAGCATTGTCGGTGGGGAGGTGGAGGACACCTTCGCATTTGCCTATGCTGGGCGCTTTTTCGGGACGATCGACGGAGCGGCGGGCATGAACACGCTCGACTATGCCCTCTACACGAGCGGAGTGTCGGTGAACCTCGCTGACGGCGCCGCGACCGGCACGGCGGGGGTCAGCCGCGTCCATGTGGTCAAGGGAGGCTCCGGCAATGATGTAATCGCCGCCGACCACCTCGGCGACGTGCTGTACGGAAGAGCCGGGAACGACAGCCTGATCGGTGGGGCGGGCGACGATGTCCTCTATGGCGGACCGGGTAACGACACGCTTGCCGGTGGGGCGGGCGATGACACCTTCGTCTCCGACGACGGCTGGGGCGTAGACACTGTGATCGAACAGCCGAACGAAGGCTTTGATACCCTCGATTTCTCTTCGGTAGCAGGTGCTCTCACGGCGACGCTCGGTAGCCTCGACGTGACGAGCGGCTCGAATACCGTGACGACGGCAGGTAACAACCTCGACCGTATCGTGGGCGGTGAAAGCGCGCAGGACACGCTGCAGGCGGCGGACCACGACAACACCTGGCACATCAGCGCTCCCGATGCGGGTGACCTGAACGGGACACTCGCTTTCTCCTCGTTCGAGCATCTGATCGGTGGCTCGAAGGACGACGTGTTCTACTTCGTCGGACCGGGCTCGTTGAGCGGCATTGTCGACGGTGGATCGCAGACTACGAAGGACGTGGTCGACTTCACCCAGTCCGACTACATCCAGCAGGCTGCGCAGAACTATCTGACCGTGGCTCTGCCGATAGGGGATCAGGTGACTCCGTTTGTGGAGACCGGGGGCGTGGTCCGCATCGAAGATATACGCGTCATTCTACTGGCGGAGCTCCAACCGGACGGAACGCTCATGCTCAACATGGGCCCGCGTGCGGCACTGCGACTTGCAATCAACACCACCGACGGGGACGAAGAGTTCGCTGTGAGCCATCTCTCCGGAGATCCGACTGCCGCAGACGGCGAGACGGTGCGGGTTACAGCCTTCGGGGTCAGCGTTACTTACTCGGGAGTCAAGGCGGTCTACGGTGAGGGCGGCGCAGGGGATGACACAGTCACCCTTGGGCCGGGAATGCTCTCCTCCGCACAGCTCTGGGGTGACTTCAGAGAGCCCTCGGCGGTGCCGTCCGGCAATGACACGCTACGCATGCTCGGAAATGGCGCCGCGGCGCTCACCGGCGGGGATGGAAACGACACCTACGCGTTCACAGACGGCTGGGGTGTCGACATGGTGGTAGAGCAACAGGGAGGCGGCTACGATACCCTCGACTTCTCCGCGGTCACCACGGATCTGACTCTCCAGTTCTTCGCGGGCAGCGGCGTGGTAACAAGCGGACCGAACGAGGTCGTTTTCAGCGACATCGAGAGCGTCCACGCCGGAAGCGGCAACAACAATCTTAACGGGCCGAATCTATCCACGATCTGGGAAATCACCGGCTCACATGCCGTCTCAGTCGGTGGGATGAGCTTCACCGGGGTCGGGGGGCTGTACGGGGGCTCTGGTGACGATACGTTCGTCTTCAACGAAAACGTCGACTTCGCAGGCTTCATTGACGGCGGCGAGGGTAGGAACGCTCTCGACTACGGTGCATACACTGCCGCAGTGCATGTAGATCTCGAGGCGGCAAGTGCGATGGGTACGACGGGCATTCTGAAAATCCACGACATTGTCGGGGGGTTCGGAAATGACCGTCTCACCGGAGACGGGACGGACAACGTCTTGATCGGCAACTCGGGAGACGACATCTTGAGCGGTGGTGAGGGCAACGACGTCTTGATCGGCGACAGCGGACATGTCATTCGGGCGAACGGTGAGATCATTCTCGTCGAATCGGCGAACAGCGACGTCGGCGGTAGCGACAGCATCACGGCCGGAAGCGGCGAGAACGTCGTGATCGCCGGCACGGGGAACGACACCGTTACGGCGATCGGTGCAGTGACGGGCCGAGATATCGTCCTGGCGGACAACGGCTACGTTACCTTCGGCGGGACGGCTAGCCTCACTGCCGATGAGGAGAGCTCGACGGTGAGCTTCAACTTCGCCGGCTCCTGCGCGTCGCTCGTGACGGGGATCGCCGGGGCCGCGGGTGCAGAGGCAGGGAGCTGGAACAACCTTTTCGGAGGCTACGACAGCTACGGCGGGTCGTTGGAACAGAAGGTGCTCTTCGACGACGGCGGACGGGCCGGGGGTGTGAGCGTTGTTTGGGGCAGGATTGAAGGGGGCGAGGTCACGGGTCCCGCCCGGATCGGCTACGAGGAGAGCCGGGGCCGCTGGGACAACGAGAACGCTCAGCTGCTTGAGAGCTATATCTACGCTTCCTTCGGCCAGTCGGCGGGGGCAACGGTCAGCGGGTTGTCCTACTACTTCTCGTCGTATGACCTCTACGTTTACCTCGGAGGCGGGGACGCGGGCCACTGGGGCGCGGCCGCCACCGGCTCCGTCGGGGACGGCTCGACGAGTTACTACGTGACGAGCGCGGAGGGGAAAAAGACTTACGGCACTTTGGTTCAGGTGACCTCCACGGATCCCGGCGCGCCGGGTGTCGGCAACTACGTCGTCTTCGAGGGTCTGACCGGCGACAGCTTCACCGTCTCCGCCGAGGTCGTCCAGGCGGGCAAGGGCCGATATCACAGAGAGTCACTTGGAATCGCCGGGCTGCAAATCGTCGGACGGAGCCTGCCGATGGACCGTGTGGCGACGACCTGTCCGGGTGTTGGCGGCGATGACATGATAAGCCTATCGGGAGGTTCGAACATCGTCTTCGGCGGCGCAGGGAACGACACTGTCACGATCGGCGGTTCGGGGGCCAACGTCGTCGTGGGCGACAACGCTCTGGCGACGCTGGCCGCAGGCTCGATTCGGTCGGTCACCACGACCGACCCCGAGATAGGCGGCAACGACATGGTCGCTACGGGATCGGGAGCGGACATCCTCTTCGGCGCAGGCGGAAACGACGTCTTGAGCGCAGGGGCGGGAAGCAACCTGCTTTTCGGCGACAACGCCCGCTTGAGGTTCTTCCCGGACGGTGCCCTCGGGATCGAGCTGCTCTCGTCGGAGACCGGGGGCTCCGACATCCTCTGTGCAGGTACCGGCGACAACATCCTCTTCGGTCAGGCCGGCGATGACACCTATGTCTTTGGCGCGGGTGCATATGGACATGACACCATCGTCGAGGCCGGCACCTGCGATCCGTCCGGTGCGCCCAACGACATGCACGATACCCTTGATTTCAGCGCCTTCGGCGCGTCGACGTGCATAGACCTCGGTAGCACCCACACCCAGGTCGTGAGCGGAAGCCGGTGTTCGACCGATCCCAAGCTCGTGGTTATCCTTTCGAGCTCGAGCGGGGTGGAGGACGTAGCGGGCTCGGCGTCGGCCGACACCATCATCGGCAACGCTCGCTGCAACACCCTCGACGGCAGGTGGGGCAATGACCGGATCTATGGAGAAGAGGGGAACGACCTGCTCGCAGGCGGCGGAGGAAACGACTACCTCGACGGTGGTAGCGGTGTGGATTTGGTCTATTTCCCGGGAGCGCAGACGGGTGTACAGGTTGCCCTCGCGAACCGTGGGGCGGGCGGCTCGACCGACGGACTGGATGGCGTCGACCGGTTAAAGGACATTCAGGGAGCGATCGGCACGGAGTATGCAGACGTTCTCGTCGGCAACAATCGGGCGAACCTCCTTGCCGGAATGGGCGGGGAGGACACGATCAACGCCCGCGGCGGAAACGATCTCGTAATCTGGAGCGAGGGTGACGGCAATGATTCGATCGACCTCGGTCCCGGCAACGATACCGTCGTGGTGAATACCGGCCCCGGAGACGACATGATTTCCGTTGCGGCTTCGGGGCGCCACGAGATGGTTATTTCCGGAGGGTCCGGATCCGCAGCGGTGACGCCGTGGGCGCTGTCCGTGCGGGACGCGGGAATCGTCGTGATCAATACAGAAGAGCCTGACGCCGTCGTTACGACGAACGGGCTTTGCCACGGCAAAGACAGACGAGTCATCGTGAATCTGGGCGCTGAATCGCTTACCGTGTTCGATTTTCTTTCGTTCGACGACACGGGTGGTTTCCCGGGCCGTCCCACACCGTTCGTCTGCTTCGAGACGGGCAGAGCGAAAGTTGCGTGGGGGGTGACCCACCGGTGCGTCCATTCCTGCAAGTGCCCCTCCGGCAAGAACGATCACGGTCGTCGGAACGACTCGAATGACCTTACCGGAAGGGAGCAGACGTTGATCGGTTTCGGAACGCCGAACATGAGGTCTCAGTAGTTGAAGGGCGCGCGGGGCTTCGGCAGTGACGGACGGAAGGCGTAATCGATACCTGCAGTGACCGAAACCCAGAGATGACGCTGAGGCGGCAGCGGATCGACCATGATTGCGAGCGGCAGCGAGAAGCGGCCGAGGGAGAGTCGCCATCCCGCCGAATAGACGAGCGAAGGAGCGGCGACGAGGCCGCCCGATCCCACGATCGGCTCGACCTGGGGGCCCAGCCCGACTTCGAGTCCGAAATCAGTTTGAATCCCCACGAGAAGCGTCAATGACGGTATTGCATAGTTCTGATCGATTCCGGAAATCATCGGGAGCTGAGTCAGGGCAAGCCGCCACCCCGTGTCGCCGATGGGGAAACGCTCGGTGAGAGAAAGGCCCAGTCTGCTGTAGAGCGGGAAATAGGAATGTGCGCTGGGGTAGAATTGCTGTATCTCTTCGTTGAAGACGGCAGGTTTGGCGAGCTCGTAGGCCGCGCCGACGCGAGCCCCAACGAGGAGCCAGTGATCGCTCTTGGATCGTTCGCTTGCAGGGGCAGCGCCGTCACTGTCGGCCCATCCGAGGGCGCCACCTCCTGCGATCAGTGCTCCGATGAGAACGCATAGGCGTAGGCCTCCTCCGAATGTGTGTACCATCTGCCGACCTCCTTAAGGTAGATGAGAGGGGCTTCCCGGCGCCCCCTCGTTCACGAGATTTCCCGCTGAGCAAACGAAAGAGACTTCTCCAGCCAAGTGTCCATACGCAGGACGGCCTTCCTTCGCTCCGCCGCGAGCCGCTGCGCCAGCGCCTGAGCGACAGCAACGGCTCCGGCCGCCTGCAGTTGTCCTCCGGGGATCTGACGACGGAGCTGCGCCTTGATGAAGAGCCGCGCCGGTGGGGGGACGAATCTCCTGATGATGTTGTCCTCCATGCTGATGAACAGACGAGCGCTCCCAGGGTCGCCCTGACGAGCGCAACGTCCGAAAAGCTGACGATCTATTCTGCGGGACTCGTTGCATTCACAAGCTATCACGTGCAGCCCGCCGCGTTCGGCGATCCCCTGCCCGAGCTTGATGTCAGTGCCGCGGCCCGCCATGTTGGTGGCAATTGTGACCGCCCCCGGCATGCCCGCGAGCGAGATGATGCCCGCCTCTTCGCGATGCCGAATTGCGTTGAGAACCATGTGGGGCAGGCCCTCCCCCTTGAGCCTTTCCGACAGAGCCTCACTGTCTCGAACGCTTCGGGTTCCGACGAGAACCGGACGACCTTCGCCGTGGATCTTTCGGATTTCTTCGACGATCGCGCGCCATTTCGATTCGAGATCCGCAAACGCGCGGGTGGAGTAGACCGTGCGCTTGCACGGTCGATTCTCCGGGACCTTTATGACGGGAAGGTGGTACATGGTCCACAACTCGGTTGACGCCTCACGTGCAGTTCCCGTCATCCCGGAGAGGAGGTGAAAGAAACGAAAGAAGCGCTGGAAGCTCAGCCTGGCAAGAGTTTCGGAGGGAGGCGACATCGCTATCCCCTCTTTTGCCTCGATGAGCTGGTGGAGACCGAACCTCCAGGTCCTCTGCGGCATCTGCCTTCCGGTAAACTCGTCGACGATGACCACTTTCCCGTCCTGGACGAGGTACTGACTGTCGCGGTGAAAGAACTCGCGAGCTGAAACAGCCTGTTGGACAAGATCGAAGTAGCCGCTCGTGTTGCGGTAGTCCGCGCCGGATTCTGTTATCAACCGTCTGAGCCGCCGCTCGAACGGCGGCAGGAGCTCGACCTCCTTGTAGCGAGCATCGACGCGGTAGTCAGCGCCTCTTACCAAGGTGCCGGCGATCTCGTGAGCCGCGTGACAGGCATCCAAGAATAACTCGTTGGGCATGGAGTGTGAGATAATGAGCGGCGTGACCGCCTCGTCGATGAGCAGGCTGTCAGCCTCGTCGACGATCGCCGTATGAATCCCGCGCATGACGAGACCACGTTCGATCTCCGCCGCTCCGCCCAGCAGCTGAGCGATCCCGCGTCTTCCCGGGTGCTGAAGGTTGCCGAGCCAGAGGCGGTCGCGCAGGAAGTCGGCGACGATCTCCTTGTTCGTCGTGTAGGTGACATCCGCTGCGTAGCCTTCGGACCTCTCGGCCTGCTCCATCCCTCCCGTCACACATCCCACCCTGAGCCCACAAAAGCGATATAGGGGTTCCATCCAACGCGAGTCGCGTTCGGCGAGGTAGTCGTTTACCGTCACCACGTGACACGGAAGACCGGTCCAGCCGTGGAGGATCGCGGCAAGCGCCGCCGTGAGGGTCTTCCCCTCGCCGGTCGCCATTTCGATGAGGTAGCCTTCATACAGCGCGAGAGATCCTGCGAGCTGCACCGGGTAGGGCTTGAGGCCGACGCGGCGCGCGGCCGCTTCACGCAGCATCGCGAGGGCGTGCGGGAGCAACTCGCTGCGATCGCGCGCATGCCTGCGGAATTGTTCTTGGAGATCGAGTATTCTCGCGCGCAGTACCCCGTCACGAAGGTTGGCGCACGTAAGTTCGTCCTTTTCGACGGTCTCGGCGCGGGCAAGGAACTCGCCGATTCTGCCTGGCCCGGAGGTAACCCACCCTGAGAGGGCGAACAAACGGTTGTCGAGCCCGCGGTACAGCTCCTCGGGATGCTTGATATCCGTTCTACGGTAGTCGTCGATGCGCACGCTCATGGGATCAAATCTGGTAGCGCCCTTGGAGAAGTTGGCGCAGCTTTCGATATGCCTGCTCGAGGAGCGGTTCCGATTCGAGTTGGAAACGAACCACGCCCGACAGGCCCTGGTAGAGCGGATCGCCGGCGTTCATCGCGACCATGAGACGCAGCTCATAGAAGGGCTGGGACGCCATCAGCCCGTCTTCGTTTCCGACCGTTGTCGCGAGGGAGCCGCCGCCCTGGAAACCGAGGGCCGCCGACGGCAGCCTCGTTTGTTCGAGAGGGATGCGCGTCATGTCGGTCACCGGCATGGTGCGGTCCGGATTATCAGCGAGACGAACGTCCGAGCCACGGATGGCGTCCGAGAAAACCGCGGAGACGTTTTGTTCGGAGATAACCGACGCGAAATAGAAAGAGGAGTCGTCGATGATCTGACCGACCTGCGTTCCGCGCTTGATCCACCTTCCCTTCAATTCCTTTACGTTCGAGGCAACCCATATTCCATCACACTCGGCGCTGACGAGCAGGTTCGATTTCTGCTGCCGGAGGCGATCGATCTGCTGCTCAACGCTTGCAATTGTGCTCTCGATGGCCTGGAGATCTGCAGGATTCCCGGTGAGCGCTTTCGTCTGGAGGAACTTCGTCTCCCGGAGGTGTGCCTCTATCCCCTCGAGCTGATAGTCAAGGTCTCGATTGACGAGACGGAGGAGCATATCGCCTCTCTTTACCCGAGTTTCAGACTTGATGAGAACCTCGTCGACGTAGCCTGGAACCTTGTTGACGACGATCTGATGTTGCGTGGCCTGGAGAACCCCCGGCGCTTTAAAGCCGTTGGGAAACGGAACGACGGCCAGAAGCGACACAATCGCGCCCGTGGCAGCGACGCACACAATCGCGCTCCGAAATCGTACTCGTGCGAGTCGCGGGCTCGTTGCGAGGTAGTGGACGAGGCGCAGGATCGGTGTCAGGACCCACGCCACGGCACAGACGGCCGCCATGATAATGCCGAGCAGAAGAAACCGGTCGGCAATTATGAGGAGGATGGTCGTGAACACTATCACCCTGTAGAGCCCGCTTGTGATTCCGAAAACCGTGAGCCAGCCGGCTTCAGAGAGGGAGCGTGTAGGGCTCTCGGATTTCTTGAAGCCGAAGGCATATCGCTCGACGAGATGACGCAGATGCTGAGACGAGCGTGTGTGCAGGTTCGGGATATCGAGCAGATCTGAGAGGATGTAGTATCCGTCGAAGCGCATGAGCGGATTTATGTTGAACACAATCGTCGAGATGGAAGCCACGATCATTGTGTTGTATGCCAGTGCGTGGAGTGTCCCCGCTCCCGTACCTGCCCATACGAAGACGGCAAGCGCCGCCACGAAAAGCTCCGTTATCATCCCCGCCAAACCAACCAAGGCTCGCTGCCACTTGCTTCGGAAGGACCACGCGGCAGTGGTGTCCGTGTAGGGAAGAGGGTTGAAGATGAGGAACATGATGCCCATGGTATGAACGCTGCCACCGAAGCGGCGAACCGCGACTGCGTGTCCGAACTCGTGAATAGCTTTGATGAGGATGAACGCCAGATAGAGCAGCGGGAGGTTGGAGAGCGAAAGGATACCCTCCGTCTGAACACGGAGCTCCGGAAAGTGGCCGACCGCGACGGCGATCGCACCCACGATCGCTGCCGTCCATAGAAGAGCTCCAAAAGGGCTGATCACCAGCCTGATGAAGGGCTGCAGGCGCTTGAGCATTGCGTTCGGATCGAACAGTGGGATCCGGAAGAACATAATGCTTCTCATCGTGGCGCGCCGGACGGACTGCCGACGCTCCTTGTAGCGGTCGAAGAGTTTCTCGCTGTCGGCAGGCAGATCGTAGTGCAGGAGGTTGGCGTGGTAGAGCTGTGAGAGGAGCTGGATCACCTCTTCCTGTCCCGGCGCGTTATCCGGATCCCTCTCTATCGTCTCCCGCCAGACCTCGTCAACCGAGCGGTCAGCGTCCAAGCGCGAAACGAACTCGTAGGCAGGGGGCTTGAGACGGAAGAATTGGTCGCTGAACGCCTCGTGAAGCACATACCACCGGGTTCCCCGGAAAAGCTGCCGCCGAACGCGTACGCTCGCACGCAAGGCGACGCGTTCATCTGCGATGCGATACCACGATTCATGGAAGAATTTCCGATTAGGCCCCGTAACCGCCATTCAGGTGACTCCTACCACCAGAGCTTCAGCTTCAGGAAATCAACGGTGCGGTGGGTGATCAGCCAAAGCGGCGATCGATCACCGACGGTGAGCTTGGCGACACCTGTCATTCCGGGGCGCCACCAGCTTCGGGGGCCGCCGGGAAAGCTGCAGTCCACCCGAAAGACGTTGCCCTTGCTTTTCGTCAGGGCCGCGGGCTCGATCCGCGTCACGGTGATCTTCGACGGCTGCTGAGGATAGCTCGCGAGGGCCATTTCGCCCTGTTGCCCGGTGGATATCCACCGGATGTCCTGCTCGCCGACGTCGAGCACGGCGTAAAGCTTCTCGATTCGAGCGATCTTGAAGAGGGTATCTGCCTGATTGACGGGGAGCCCGATGCGACCCTGAAGATCACCCTCGACGACGACCCCTCCAAAAGGGGCCCGAATCACCGATTCGCTCAAGTGGTAGCGCACCAGGTTGTACCGTGCCCTTGCTTGGTCTTCGCGCGCCTGAGCGATTCGCATATCGGCGAGTGAATTGGTGGCTCTCGCCTTGTCGACCTGACTGCGATAGGACTCCATCTCTGCGACTATTTGTGCCTGAGAGAGCAACAGATCGGTCTTGTCGAGCGCCAGCAGCTCGGCTCCCTCCTCGACGTTGTCTCCAACGCGCACGTCGACCTTCTCGATGTGTCCTGCGAACGGGGCGGCCAAAACCGCAATATCGTCGGTCTTCAGCGCGAGGGGAGCGGTTACGCGGTAGGGAACTCTGGCGAAGATGAGAACGGCGGCAAGGCAGGCTATGACGAGCGCAAGGACCTTGAGCCAGGTATGCTCGAAGCCAACCAGCTTTCCGATTCCTTCGCGCAGCTTCCGGGCAAGACGCGCGCCGAACCAACGGTCCCTATCTTTGAGATCCGAAAGTCTTCTCGCCGTCTGGTCGCAGAAGAGGTAGAGCATCTGCATCTCGATCTCGGAGAAGGAGCGCCCCGCGCGTTCGCAGGTGCAGATCCCTACTGGAATCTGGTCGATACGCAAGGGAAGCGAGCAAACATATCCTGCGTCATGTGCCCGGGCGAAGCTTCGATGATCCCTGGCAACGGCGCCCCCTCCGTGGTCATTTGGCCATGTCACCTCGCAGTTCTGATCGAGAGCTTCCTCCATGGCCGCTTCGAGCATGGAGACTGCGTCGCTCTTGCGATCGAAGCGATCGACGTGGCTCGTCGCCTGGAGCCGGATGCATCCCCTCTCGTGCCAACCGATACTCACCCTCTCGCAGTGAAGGCGCGCGGAAAGCTCATTGCAGAATGTCATGGCGGCGGGCAGGAAGCGTTTCTTCTCGTTGAGTAGCACCATCAGGTCGAGTACGCCGGCGATTCGCTCTACCGACATCTTGGCCTCCGCAGCGACACGGAGAGCCTGGTAGGCGCCAGGCGCGTCGGAGGCAAGGAGGAGTCGCCGCTTCACTTCAGGTGCCGAAATCTCGGAGGTTCCATTCAGGACGAGCGCGGCGATACATGCCTGTTCGCTGTCTCCGGTTTCGAGACGGACGGCGGCGATCGGTTCACCGCGGTGGCGCCATTGCACCACACTCTGCCGGGCGCATTTGTCTGCAACCTCGTCGACCTGTTCGACGATACGCTCGGCATACGGCCCCCCAAGGAGGCTCCGGGGGGCAACGGCGACGATCCGCCAGGACTTCTCCGGCGCCTTCGCGCGAACCACGATCGCTCCGCTTGCCGCCTCGACCAGGTTCACCAGTACTCGGAGGAACGTGTTCCAGAACTTGCCGGGCTCGCCGCGAAATCGTCGGAGCTCCTGCAGCTCCTCGAGCGACCTCGTATAGGGAATCTGCGGCTCCTCGGCGTTCTGCCTGTCCAGGGTCTCTTCTTCGCTCACCACGCTCTCTCCTATGGCGAAAGCAGAGTTCCGGT
>Ga0307440_1000464_pt1 | contig 19970 bp, 21 predicted proteins | sample SalMarWE160410MG_FD_202150 | JGI IMG/M metagenome (GOLD analysis project Ga0307440, IMG submission 202150) | Salt marsh sediment microbial communities from the Plum Island Ecosystem LTER, Massachusetts, United States - WE1604-10 | ecosystem: Environmental > Aquatic > Marine > Intertidal zone >... | reverse complement strand
GTTCTTGTGACATGGTGTGTCTCCTTATTTTTCGCCGAATCTGAATTTTTTATTGGGTAAAATACACCTACCGGATTTTTTGCCTGTTTTAAAATCGCTCGCTAACCTCGCAACTTTGTAAACGGGGATCCTCCAATGGCGGATAAATCTCCGCCACTGGATATAGGCGGACAAGTCCGCTGCGCTCAAATCCCGCCGAAGCACCGCCGGAAAAAGGCTTGCGGAGGCCGGTCCAAAAACTATACCCACGATTTGCCCTGAATGGTCAAGAAGTTTCTGGATGTGTCTTACTGATTCCTTATCCAAGATTTCGATTTGACTGGAACAAGACAGGTGCCGTGAATGGCCGGGGGAGGGATAAAAGAATTCGTTGGCAATGGACGTTTTATAAAAATCGATTGTTGCTCGGAAAAGCCGGGTTGAGTGTATTGCGATTTTTTTGCGTTTAATAACCGCGTGCACCGGTGGTGATTTTTACGAGCTTTCCGTCTCTGAATTTGAGATAATAAATGAGCTGAGTGGGGCCGAAATTATAATACCACCTTTCATATTTTACCGGAACTTTGACCAGAAAAGGCTCTCTTCCCCATTGATCATTGTTTTCATAATTAAAAGAGTGGCGAGAATCTCTCATAATCCGTTCATCTTCCCATTTTTCCGTATAATCCGGTGCACCGCATTGGATGATCACTTCTGGTTTAGTGTCGCCAACGGTTATCAGACGCGTACCGCATCTCAGCCCGGTGGCAAAACCTTGGCTGGAAAATCCGAAAACAAGCGCCAAAATGATCGGAAAATATATCAATTTTAATTTCATTGTATTGTCTTAAATAAATTGAACGTCTGCATCATTATCCGTGTTTTTTGTATTATAGACGCTCATAAAACATGATGGTTTACCTGTCGGCGGGAAATATTCGGTCCTAGATCATTTCAGTGTTGATCAAGGGGTCAAATAAACCCTAACGTTGCATAAACAACATGGCAAAAAGGGGATTATCTACTCGAGTTTAAAACAAAAATCATCGAAATACCCCCATTTTTGATTTCCAGACTATGGTAAATTCAAAGGATGGGATCAATTTGATGCCATGTTGTTTACCCTGCGGAAAGCCGGAGGACTCCAGATCCTGCGTTGCCAAGGGTTCGCAGTAAGTTTACTACGGCTTCACCCTTGGCGCCTTGGCTCTGAAGCCCTCCGGCTTTTGCAACGATAGGGTAAAGAGATGCCGGTGGTGTCATTTTGCGGGAGCGGAACGGGAAATAGAGAATACCGGCGTAAGCACTTGCGCCGGCATATCTTTCCATTCCTTTTGGCAAAATGAGGCGCGGATTTTATATCGGCCGGAAGAGATATCGCTCGGCAGTTTCCAGTCGATTCCCATCATTTGGCCGATATCGGAAAACTGCGGGCATCTACTGGGCGCATCCATGGCAAAGACCGGTTTAAACCCCGTAATTTTTTTTAGCCGGCCGTTCTTTTCGACTCTTTCTAAAACAAATTCGGGGCTGACACCGACGGGAAACGACGTCATCCGGATAAATCTGAGCGTGATCATATCTCCCGGGAGATAAACATCATAATCTGTAACGATTCCGATCAGTTTATTATGGGTGGAGATATTCGTTCCCACGCCGGATGTTTTTTCATCCCAGAATCGTGTGGGGCCGACATCGACGTGTACGAGCTTTCCGTGGTAGTAACCGGTTCCACCGAACCCGAGTTTTTTAATGACATTCCAGACGCGCTTTGATGAAGTGCCTTGAATCTGTATATCCGCCGCCATTCCATACTGATGAAGACTGGCCTTTGCGGCAAGTCTTCCCTTGTTGCGCAGATCGGTATTGTACTGGGGACTTCTATATCCTGAAGCAATAATAATCTTCGCACCTGGGTGAAAGATGTCCTCCAAATAATCGAGAAACTCGATCAGCCGCAGGGATACATTAGAAGCGGGTTTGCCATTGTTCGCCCCAAATAAACGATTAATTTTGTTGAGGGCCTTTTCATCGTAGATGCCGTTGCCCTTCCGAAATCGCCCGTTGAACGACAACCCGTTTTTTGGGCAGACAAGATTGAGCCGTCCATCCCCCTCATAATTGAAGCGGCGGACATCAGGTGTTTTTTCTGATAAAACAATACCGGGTGCCGTAATACCAAAGACCAACATGATAATTGCAACTATTTGTATTCGCTTCATATATTTAATTCCAGACTGGTTGACGGCACCATTTCGCCGATGGACCGGAATGATGTCGTGTTTTGAACGTCGGATTCAGCGACCTCGTGCAAAGCACCCAGTTTGTTATCCAAGAATTACGGCTCGATCGTTCAATCAAGCACGAACCCGGTTTCCTTCCCGCTCCTTTACTCTGACAACCAATTCTTCAGGAAGCGACGCTGATTTTTTAACCTTCTGGTCGGTATTTACCCATACAACTTCTCCTCTGACCAGGGTTGTTTCCTCGTTTTTCGGAAATATTTCAGCGATAAAGGTCAGACTGGACCTGCCGATTTTTCCGGTTCGGATGTGAATTTCAATTTCGTCATCAAAATGACTGGGAGCAAAAAAATCTATCACGGCTTTGACCACATGAAAATCCGTGCCGGTACGCTTGACATGCGCGATATAATCAAAGGGAAGATCGCGAAGGTACTCGGTAATGGCCGTATCAAAGTACGTCAGGTAATGGCCGTAAAAGACGATGCCCTGTGCATCTGTCTCAGCATACCGAACACGAAGGGGGAAGAAAAATTGATAATCGGATTTGGCCATGATTCATGCTCCGTTTGCCAGTAATGGTTTATGAAACCCCCGGTTTAACGGTTCCGGGTTCACGGTTGAGAATCTCTTTGTTCTTTTCATTGTCTCACGTTATTATCCTTTATGCTACAAACCTTCATCATTTATGGCAACTATTTATTGCCCCGAAGTTCTTTGGGGTTTTATTTTTCAGATGGTGTATTAATATATTGGAGACATTGGTTTCAACACATCCCATGATGTCAATTCCGGTATTCGGGAAAGGAAAAACCGATATGACTTCTGTTGATATGGATAAATCCGCCAGAGAAAAGGCGGACAAGCCCGCCACAGATACGGCGGATAAACTGCAGGAACGACGGCATAAGCTTTTGGCGTTGGTGCATATCGCAAAACAACAGATACCGCTTTCAGACGCCGAATATCGGGATGTTATTGCCTATTGGGGCGTCGGATCTTCGGCAGACATGTCTATAGCTGAACTTGAGGAATTGGTGACGTATTTCGAATCTTTAGGATTTAAAAAGAAAATGACGGATCCCAGGGACCCGGGACCCGGGACCGGTCAAGTCAGAGCGCTCCAGGAACGGGTCAGGAAAGAAGCGTTGAAACTGAACAACGGCGAAGAACGGCTTAAGGGACTGGTCAAAAAGATCGCAAAGCAAAACGATCTTCGATCCTGTCGTAACATGAAGAAATTAAAGCAACTTCTTAAGGTGATCCGGTTATTGCAAAACAGAGAAAATCGCTGATATTGCATAAGTTAAAAAAATAATAATATGCTTAAGGAAATAATATCATGGAACAAATGAAGCGTATCGCTTTGGTGGCCCACGATAATAGAAAAAAAGATATCATCGAATGGGCTGAATGGAATTATGAGATACTCATACATCACAAACTGATATCCACGGGAACCACCGGAAAATTTATTGAAGAAGCCATTAAGAAAAGACTCAACAGTGAAGATGCCAAAGATTTTGAAATAACGAAACTGAAATCAGGCCCTTTGGGCGGAGATCAACAATTGGGCGCAATGATAGCAGAGGGGAATATCGATCTATTAATATTTTTATGGGATCCCATGGAGCCGTTGCCCCATGATGTTGATGTAAAAGCGCTTTTGAGGATATCTGTTTTATACAATATTCCCACGGCGTGCAATCGCTCTACCGCAGACTTTTTGATTTCATCGTCTCTATTAAATGAGGAGTATCAACCCGAACTCAAAGATTATTCCAGATATATATCACGCATCATACGGTATGAATCATAAAATAAAGTTAAACCAGCATGCAAAGTGCCTTTGTCTCGCAAAATAATTGCAGCAGGGCAAATGCCGCCGCGTGTTTTTTCTGTTGGGGAGAGCCCCATAACGGCCATCGATTCATGGCTTTTAAAATCCTTTCCAAGCCGTCATTGAATTGCTGTGCTCTCTCGAACTCTTTATAGGATCTGCCGCTGTTCCGGTCGATGGTAGGAAACCACACCGGAACCCATCCTTCCACGGTCTCATCGCACATCTCCCAGGCATCCATGGGATTCACCCCCGGCGGCACGGTCTCCCAGTCGATGGACGGAAGGGGAATATTTTTATCCAGAAATTCAATGAGCAGCGGATTCGGCTTTCTGACCATTTTTTTTCCTATTTGGCGTCCATCTTATCCGTAAAAAATCCTGAACCCGGAGTCCCGGGCTTTACCACCCATACCCATGGCGATGGGGTCGATAATGCCGGTATCCGTAATACGGTCCCGGGGAAATAGTACGATATGATAAAAAGCCGAACGCCGGCAACGGTTAACAAAAACAGTTTATTGTTTTATGTGAGAACCGCCAATGCTTCTTCGGCAGCCTCTTTCACCTCGACGGCATAGGCGCCATTTAACACCGTTTCGAGCTTTGGAATGAGTCGTGTATCTCCTGAAATTCCGAAAAGATATAAGATATCCCCTTTCACCGTATCTTCTGCCTCGGAAAAGGAATTCCATAAAAATGGTATGGCATGTCGGATCAGGGATCGGTTTTTTTCTGCAATGGTTTCAAAGGCGACCATGGCCGCCAGGCGAACCGGCCATTTTTGATGAATCAAGAGTTCCAAAAATGAAGGAAAAACTTTTCCGGTTTCGAGCATCATTTCGGCCACCGTTATGGCGCCGCCGTCGCCGAACATGGCTTCCAACGATGGTGCGCTGAGTTTCGAAGGATCACGGCTCAAAACCATATCGACGATATCTTCAATTTGAATCGCACCTGACCAGTGAAATTGATCATCCAGCAAGACCGTCGGCGCCGTACGGATCTTGTCGGATGCCGCGGTTTCCGGAAACAAAACGCCGTCAATGATTGTCAGTCGTATGGATTTGCATGCCGCGGCAAGCAAAAGCAACTTCTTTACCAGGGTCGGACAAAACGGACAATGGGGCATAATATAGATTTTCAGATGCGCGGGAATTCGAACCTGCAAAAGCTTGTCTTGAACCGAAGTTGAAATATCTTGGATATCATTGCCTTTGCCGGACATTGCCATTAGAAAGGGTTCAAGCTCCTGATCCATTGGAATCGCCCGGTAAGCGACATTGCCGATCCGAATGACCGGAAATTTTGCGTCTTCGTCTTTTTCTTTTTTTAGTTTTATCATTGGGACAATATGTGCCAATGCATCACAAAAATCTTGAAATGTTCGGCTTCGTTCGTCCCCTGTTAAAACCAGACGGATTAATATATCCTCTTTGAGCGTCCGGCTCCAGTTCGCGATTTGTTTTTTTTCTTTTTCCGGGATCATTGTAACCATTTAATTCTAAATCGGAAATTTTGTGTCATTTGAGACAAATATTTTCGGTTCTCCGATAAATCGGGATTTTTGCTTCGCTGCAACATGGTGTTTAGTCTAGATATTGACTATCGCTGAAAACAGGATTTAAATCGCTTTGCAATTTCATTTTTGACCCATTCCATATCATTTTTCTCTCTCCCGGCCCGATAGATGCCGATGATCGTTTCGGCGCGGGATTTGGCGCTTTGATACCCCTGGGTCACCGCGTTCTCTATCAATTTCCAGTCGTTGTTTTGGGTAAATTTTTGAAAGGCATCACCGATTTGCGGGAATAATACTTTGGTAAAACTTTCGAGAAATGCCACATAAAATGCCAAAGAAGCGGTTTTCCGCTCGTTGACGATATGCGGCAAGGTCCCGTATTTTCCGGTATCGGCCAAGAGATCTTTAATGGTTCGGGTTAAGAGTTCGATGGGGGTGTGGGGAAACGCAGCGATAATCTCATGCCATGTATTACGGTCAAAAACCGTGTCCCGGATTTCGCCCAACTCATGATAAATATATGCATCGATTTCATTGGCGGCAATTCGATTCAAATTACGGTGTAAATCTTCAGGCCTCTCATTTTCCAGCCCATAGGCTTTCAAACCGAATCGCAAAGCATAACGACCTGATTTTTTAACATAAAATATCTGATCCCAAAGAAACAGTCCGGCGGATTCCTTTCGAATATAAATGCAGTTGTCCTGAGACATTGCCGGAATGGTCAAAAGATCTCGGGCCAATTCCCTGCCGAGAATAGACACCGTAACATGGTTGATTTCTTTTTGGGTTTCAAGTGCGGCAAGAAAAAAAGAGGGTTTAAGACTTCGCGCATAACCGCCGCCATACATGTAGCCATAAGGTTCCAGAATTTCGTTGATCCCTTTGACATCAAATGGATCGAACCGGCCCCCCATCAGGCGGATATCCTTGAATTCTTGTTCCGCCAGTTTTTCCCAGGCTTCTTCTTTGTCGCCGATCCATTTCAACACCTCGGAAGGATCATTCTCGACCCAGGGATCCAATCTGTTTTCCCACTTGTACAAATCCCGCAATCGCAAAGCCAAACCGCAAATGGAATAGAGTCCGGCATGGCGGGAATCCGCAATATTACAGTTTGTAAGAACCTGATCGGTGATGTCATCGATTTGAAACATGTCGTGTTTACTCACCATGAACGCACCTTCCGGATCTTAATTGCCGAAAGAATATCCTTTGAAGGGACGGCGCCTTCTCTTATAATGTTTGGGGGATCGACCGTCACATCGACAACCGTTGATCCGAGACCTCCTTTGAGCGTCCCGGCATCGATAATCAGATCCACCTGCTCCGTGATCCCCGGGGCGATATCCGATACCCTCGGGCATCCTGAATCTCCGGCCGCATTGGCACTCGTGGCGGTAACAGGGCCCCCGACGGCTTTGGTAAGCGCCGAAGCAACCGGGTGACGCGGCATCCGAACCCCGATTTTATGGGTGCCCGCGGTGAGATTTGCCGGCAAGGCGTCCGTGGCCTCAAAAACAATCGTCACCGCGCCCGGCCAGAAGGTATTCATGATGGATTCGGCCGTGGAAGGAATGTGCCTGACAAATCTTGATAGATCTTCCTGTCGTTGGATGAGAACCAGAATCGGTTTCCTGTGAGTCCTTTCTTTTATTTCAAAAATCCTGTCTACCGCTTGGGGATTCAGGGCATCCGCTCCCAGACCGTAAAGATACTGGGTAGGGAAAATAATGACCCCGCCGCTACGAATCATCCGCGAAGCCATCAGGACCTGATCATGACGGAGATGTAACGAATCGACGTGAATGGTCTTTAAGCTTTCTGGCTTTTTGATCAACTTGTTTTGCGAGCTCCTTTTTATAATTCTGAAGCCTTTGTAATAGATCTGGATCCGAAAGCGCAAGAATCTGTGCGGCCAGTACTCCTGCATTTTTTGCGCCCGACTTGCCGATGGACACCGTGGCCACGGGAACCCCCGGAGGCATTTGAACCGTTGAAAGTAGCGCGTCCAGTCCCTGAAGACAGGACGAATCTATCGGGACCCCGATCACCGGAAGCGACGTGTATGCCGCGAGATTCCCCGCGAGATGGGCGGCATGTCCGGCTCCTGCAATAATGACTTTGACACCGCGTTTCTGCGCGGAAGCGGCAAATTTGGCAGCCCTTTCAGGACTCCGGTGTGCCGAAGCCACCGTCATTTCATAGGGAATCTCGAATTGTCTTAAAACAGCAGCGGTTTCTTCCATGACGGCCAAATCGGAATCGCTTCCCATGACAATGCCGACTTCCGGCAACCGGCCAGATTGTTTTGCAGCCTTATTTTTTGATTTCAAAAAATACCCCCTTATTGGTTTGCGAGTCGTTCCAGCAACTCTCTTTTCTTTTGATTAAGTTCCCCTTGGCGAATCTTTGCACCCTTTGTCCCGCCGTTCAAAGCGATTTCCGAAAGATAACAGGTACCGTCGTCCGTAATCTGAATATCCAGGTGCGCATAAGGAAACTTGCCGCGCTTCATGATCCTGCGGCAAAAATCCAACAAATCCGCGCGCATCTCAAGGGGGTAGTTCTGGCCACCCATGGCAATATTCATCCTAAAATTATTGGGATTATGCCTCACGTAAGCTTCCGTATAATCGCCCGCGATAATCACCCGGACATCCGTAAAATTTTCCCAAAAAGGCTGAATCACAAAAGGATAAGAAGCATCGGAAAACGCAAGGAAACTGTAAAGGATTTCCATAGTATCCCATTTTCTAACCCCGTGGCCGCAGTGCCGATGATCTTCTTTGGTGACAACCGGAGCGATGCCGAGTCTGGTATATGTATTCATGGCATCAATGAAATCGGCCCGTCTGGTGATCACCTGCGTGTGAGGCAGCATCCATTCTTTTAAAATAACGGCCTGGGTTGCCTTGGAATGATTCAGAACCTGGGAAAGCGGGGAAGGAAAGCAGGATATTCCCCGTTCGAGAAGGTCGATAAGAATCGATGTTTTGATGTGCCTATAGGTCAGAATCCCTAAAAAAGTGTCCCCGGAACGCAAGTCCTGATACTGCTTTTTAAGATCCCCCGCGCTTCGGATGATCATCGAATCACCTGCTTATTTTTCGATCTTCCATACTCAGTTCAATCAATCGATCCAGCAGCCGGCTGAAAGAAATCCCTGCTTTTCCGGCAGCTTGCGGCAATAGACTGGTGGCTGTCATGCCGGGGATGGTATTGGTTTCAAGAACAAAAATATCCTGATTTTTCAGAATCATATCGGTTCTGCTGTATCCTTTGCAAAACAGCGCTTGATGCGCTGTTTTGGCTATTTCCCGTGCTTTTTCGGCCATTGCGTCATCAATACGGGCCGGGCAGATTTCCTTTGTAGCGCCGGCCGTATATTTGGCTGCGTAATCGAAAAACGCGTAGGATTTGTCCGGAACAATTTCAATAAGCGGAAAGGCTTCCAACTGATCATTGCCAATAACGCCGCCGGTGAGTTCAATGCCGTCGATATACGCTTCTATCAACACATTATCATCCTGCGTAAAGGCTTCATTGACCGCTTTTTTAAGCAAATCCTTTGATTTGACGACGGTTATTCCGACGCTTGATCCACTGCTCACAGGTTTGACCACCAACGGGAGACCCAGGCCTCGGGTGCAGGCATCCTCATCAAACCCGTCATTTTGACTCAACACCATGTAGGGTGGAACCAGCAGGCCTGCTTTCTCATAAAGATGTTTGGAAGCCACCTTGTTCATGCCCAGGGCGCTGCCGAGAACGCCGGATCCCTGATACGGGATGTCGAGAAGATCGAGCAATCCCTGAATGGTACCGTCCTCGCCGAATGGTCCGTGAAGTATGATCAGGGCCGCATCAATTTGGGGCGCGTCCGTAACCAGTTGCTGAAGGTCGGTTTTCGGATCATACCGCAGTACATTGTACTTGTTGTGGTCCAAGGCTTCATAGACCTGGTCTCCGCTGGCGATCGAAACATCACGTTCAGAGGATATCCCACCGGACAATAGTGCAATGGTTAGTTTTTTCATGGATTTCCTTTTCGTTTGAGAACTACCGGCACCGACACGTTACCCCATACAGCTTTTCAGGATTTTAAAATCTCTTTTTTGAATTTGTGATATTCTTCCAGGGTAATGAGGTCTTTCTCGAGCAGCCGAACAAGCTCGGAAAACTCTTTTTTTCGAACCGACTCCGGGTCTTCGAGCTGCGGAAGACGACCGGATGAATGGCTCTCCAGTGCAGGCAAATTCGGATTCGCACTGCCGATTTTAAAAGATGCAAGCCCTCCGAGAAAGCTGATCTCAACGCTTCTTCCGTTGAACCGGGGCGTGTTGAGTATTTCCCTGAGGGTCTTTTGTTCCCTTTTCATGCGGCTGTAAAAACGATAACCGGAAATGACAATGGCAATCAACCCACCGATAAAAACCCATATCATGTAATCGATAATGCCACGGAAAAAAATGACCATCAAGACCAAGGCTGCCATCAAGATAACATGGAGCACAAGAATGAAATAGGCCATCAGGACACTTCTAAAATATTGGCTGTCTTTTTCTTTTTTCATAAATATCTTAAAATAAATCCGTCAAACGGAAATATATTATCCCCACTGAGCAAAAGCGCCCACTTGAAATTATTGGTTATTTGAGAGGCTCTTTTCGGCTTTTGGATTTTTCAAGGCAATCCACAAATTTTTCCATATAATACTGGGGCATTTCGAACATCACAGAGGAGCCTCGAACGGTATTTAGCTTCATGATCAAAAAATTTATCTTTTTCAATAAACGATATTTTTCAGACGTATCCTGCATGCCGATCAGCAGGTCTTCGGTCTGCCGGATCTCTTTTTTCAGCTCGATTTCCGGGGGAAGACAATCTGCATTTTTAAGAATTTTAAAGGCCAGACGCAACTCTTCGGGAACATGATAATCATCAGTAAGTGTCAACGGCTTGCCGGATCCGTCCAGGTTTTCAAAGTCACCCTTTTTTTGAGCCATTAGAATCCGCTCTTCAACGATTTTTTCAAAGCCTTGAATCATGACCGAATGCGCTATTTTTTCTATATATTTGTTAAAACCGTCAAGTTATTTCATACTCATAATAATTTTCAGTGTCAAGTCAAGTTGTATGGCCGGCCGGTTTAAAACGGGTATTTTTCTATTTATCGCTTTCTACAAACGAACGGCATTTAATTCACAACATATTGTGTTTTTTCTTGACCTTTATCTCAATAGGTTGTATGTACCTCCATAAGATGACGGAAAAGGACCCCGATCAGACACAGCAACTCCGCCGCCGCAGGCTATTCCTTTTAAAAGGTTTCGCATTTCTTTCCGGAGCCTTTCTCGGGCTCAATATTTTCTCGGAAGCCAAGGCACAAGAAACATATTTCTATCCCATTTCCAAACCCAAGAGACAACAATCCCGATCTTCTTCCCCAAAGCCCAAAATCGCCTTTATTATTGACGATATCGGAAGCAGCATCTCCAGGGCCAAGGCATTTTTATCTCTGAACCTGCCGATGACATTTGCAGTCCTCCCCAGATTACAATACTCCAACCTTCTCGCCCGGGAAATATATGAAAAAGGGCATGAAGTCATGTTGCATCAGCCCATGGAGCCGTACGATCAGGATATTGATCCGGGACCGGGAGCTCTTTATGTTTCATACAAAGACGATGAAATCGAAGAAATCGTCAAAGAAAACATCTCGTTAATTCCCCAGGCATCGGGTGTGAACAACCACATGGGATCACGGTTTACGTCCTGCTCCAATAAAGTCGTTGAAGCACTGAAGATCATCAAACAGAAGGATCTCTTTTTTGTGGACAGCTTAACGAGCCGTCATTCACAGGCATACAAATTGGCCCGCCGGCTGAACATCAAAAGTGCGCCGAGAAACGTTTTTCTGGACAATTCCCTCGAGTTGCCGTATGTCCGCAGACAGCTTAACCACCTAAAGCATCATGCCTTAAACCACGGAGAGGCCATCGGCATCGGCCACCCTCACCTTTCCACCTTGTTTGCACTCCATGATTTCAAATCCGAACTCAATCAAAACGATCCGTTATTTGAGTTGGTCCCCGTATCCGACCTGATTTCCATTTAACAAGACACACATCCGAACACCATTAATTTATAAGCTAAATATAATGAGTTATCACTAATTTGTAAATGGTCTGCAACCCGGAAAAATCAAAAAAGCCATAACTTCAAAAAGTTATGGCTTTTACTTTTCTTGGTGGCGATGCAGGGAATTGAACCCCGGACACTGCGGATATGAGCCGCATGCTCTGACCATCTGAGCTACATCGCCATGACGCATCTTAGAATATGAAAATCGGCATTTTTAACAGCTCGGATTCGCCAAGTCAAGTCAAAAACTAAGCGTTTGCATTCGCTATCCTGATGGCGTGGCAGGCGTCGATCCGGCCGCCTCTATGGCAAATTCCTCCAGGTTATCGGGAAGATTCGAAAATACAATCATAAACGGAAGCTCTTTTCCGGGTTGTACCTGAAAATTGGATTTGTTATCGCCGAAACGATTTGAAAGTCGTTTCTGTATTGCGTCAAAATCCATATTGGAAAGCTCGATATCAGACAACACATTTCCGCAAAAAACCGTCTGTGTTTTCACAATTTTTTTACCTTTTGTAAATAATTTTCCCGTGACGCTGATGAAACTGCGGTTATCCGAATATCCATTTTTAACCCGGCCGGTGATCACAAACAGTTTGCCCGCTTTGACATTGAGAATAAACTTGCTGTTGATATCCAAAGTGTCTATTTTAAGATTCCCCTTCAGATCAGAGACTTTGGGCTTAAAATAATCGCTGACATAGGGAATTTGAATATTCAAATAATCAAGCAAAACATAAGTGCCGTAAGAGCCCCCCGCCAGCAATACTAAAATCAGCAGGACGACCAACGGCTTGCTGACGCGTCTTTTTGGCGCAGTGGCCGCTTCAGCCACTTCAGGTGGCACATCGGCAATTTCATCTTCAACCAGTTCCTCCTCAGCTTCCCCTTCAAATTCAAATTCCGGCTTTGCTCTTTCGTCTTCGCCGGCCGCTACAGCTTCAGGCGCCTCTTCGGCCTCGTCAAGCTCATAAACTTCAACGGCTGAAGAATCTTCATCGGGCGAGGGCGGCCCATCAGGCGCTTCTTCCATCTCCCGTTCAAACTCCAGATCCTTTTCTTCAGGTTCCGCTTGATCCTCTGTTTCTTCCATTTCGAGCATCTTTTCTATTTCCGACAGATCAACCGTTTCAAGATCTTCGTCTTCCTCACCCGCCGGTGCCTCTTCAAGTTCGGGCTCTGTATCCATATCCAACTCGAGCTCCATATCCTCCGGGGCAGACTCATCTTCGTCCGTTGATTCTTCCAAATCCAGGATCTCTTCAAGATCGGACAAATCGAGTTCATCGAGCTCATCAATATCATCCTTCGGGGGGAAAATTTCGGCAGCCTTTTCGGGCTCGAATTCTGCTTCAAGTCCTTCTTTCACCGTCTCAACCTCTGTGGACATATCCAGATCGAGATCCAGCTCAAGATCTTCAGCCCCTTTATCGGATTCACCCTCGTCCTTCGGTGCTTTTTCCTCGTCCAGCAACTTTTCCATGTCTGAAAAATCGAGCTCGTCTTCATCCGCCGTCACATCAAGCTGTTCTTCAATTTCCGGTGCGGTGTCAATCGGTGCTTCGATTTCTTCCGGAATTTCGGGCGGATATGCCGTGAAAACCTCATTGCATTTTGAGCATCGAACTTTTGAACCGGTCGGTTTTAAGAGGTTTTCATCCAAATTAAAACGTGCGTTGCATTCCTTACAGGTAATAATCATAATTAACCCCAATGGTTATAGTGAGACCTTTTCAAAGCATTTTTCAAAGGTCTCATTGTTTAAGACGATAAATTCCCGATAAATACCGATAGTCTTCGCCATAGTCAAGCCCATATCCCACAAGGAACCCTTCGGCCGCCTCATAGCAACAGTAATCGACGGTAACATCCGTCTTTCGGCGCTCGTGTTTATCAATGAAAGCGCATATCTTGAGCGACTTTGGGTGATATGATCTCAAATAATCGATAAGATATTTCAAAGTCAAGCCCGTATCCACAATATCTTCCACAATGAGCACGTCTTTATTTTTTATGCCGAGTTCTATACCTTTGGTTAAGCGGATGTCCTCGGAAGAAGAATCACCGGAACCATAACTGAAAGCGCGTATAAAATCAATCTGAGCCGGAACATCCATACATCGGACAAGATCGGATAAAAAGACAAATGCACCTTTTAAAACCCCGATAAGTATGAGGTCATGGTGTCGATAATCGGAGGATATTCGTTGCGCCGTCCGGGAGACCAGGCTGTCAATATCGTTTTTAGTGAGGACGGGTATGAGTTCAGGCATAAAGGGGACCTCACACGGCCTGCCGCGGTAGCGGGCAGGGCCGATCGATGTGTACCGAAGATTCCGTTTTCCTTTTATTTTTTGGGAATAAACGTACATTGATCCAAAACGCTTGTCAATACCCCCTTTGAGGAATGTTATCGGTCTGTTAAGAAATTATAGTTTATCAACAAAAGCCCTATTTTACAAGCCGCTCTCTGCCAACTGTTCGACCAAATTCTTTTGTTTTTTGTTCAGTTGTCCGGGTATATTCACTTGAATACGGACATAAAGATCTCCCTGCCCTTTGCCGTGCATATGGGGAAGTCCGTGTCCGGATAGCCGCATTTTTGTTTTATGTTTGGTGCCCGGAGGTATCTTCAGCTTTAACTCGTTTCCGCTCAATGTCGGGACGGAAATGTTCGCACCCAAAATCGCCTCTGTCAGTTTTATGTCCCGATTGATATAAAGGTCATAGCCGTCGATCTCATAAACCGGGCCGGCAAGCACTTTGGATTTTATATAAAGATCTCCTGCCGGACCGCCGTAGGGACTGGGTTCTCCCTTCCCGGCAATTCGAAGCTTTTTTCCGGAAATCATCCCTTTCGGGATTTTGACCGTAAGTCTTTCACTTCGGCCCTTGTGTTGAAAAGAAACGGCCTTTTGGGTTCCTGTGGCCACTTCCTGCAGGGTCAAAGGAAGCTCATATTCAAGATCGGCACCTTTAGGTTGGGGGGACTGCCGCTGTCTTTGATACCTGCCGAAAGGACTTCCACCGCCGAAAGAAAACCCCATTCTGCTCCCGGACCCGCCAAACAATTCGTTCAGGATGCTCTCGAAATCGGACCCCCTGAAAATATCTTCCTGGGAATACCGTTGCTGGAATCCGGCAGATCCGAAGGTATCGTATTGTTTTCGCTTTTCTTTATCGCTCAATACCGCATAGGCTTCGCTGATTTTTTTAAATTTTTCCTCGGCGCTTTTATCCCCTTTGGTATGGTCCGGATGATATTTCATGGCCAGCTTTCGATACGCTTTTTTAATATCAGCTGCCGAAGCGGTCTTATTGACACCGAGTATTTTATAATAGTCTGTTTCTGCCATCCTCTCAAAGCCTTATTGTTTTAAACATCAATAGTGATGATCATTTTTATTAACGATCAAAATAAGTTAAATGTGTCAATGTGTCAAGAGACATTCGAAGGTCGCTGTCGAATCCCGGATGTTTTTCTTTCGGCGGCTTTAATGGCGACCATGATCACGGAAAGCCCGGCCGGTGTAATACCGTCAATGCGGGAGGCTTGTCCGATAGAAGACGGCATGACGGCGGAAAGCTTTTCTTTGAGTTCATTGGACAGGCCATGCACTTTGTTGTAATCGAAATTATCGGGTATTCTCATTTGTTCCATGTTTTTAAACTTTTCGACTTCTTTGATCTGGCGATGGATATATCCCTCATATTTAATTTCTGTTTCCACCTGCCGGGCCACCTTGCTGCTGATGCCGTCAGGGCTTTTCGCCAAAGCATCAACCATATGGTAGTCGAGTTCGGCTCGCTTAAGAAGCTGATCGAGATACGTACCGCTGTTAAGCGGCGCTGTGTTGTTCCGGATGAGATAATCGTTCGTTTCTTTTCCGGGTTTAATAATGGTGGATTTGATTCTCTTTATTTCATTTAAGATCTGCTTTTTCCGCTCCTGCACGTCCTTCAGGGTTTCATCATCGATCAGCCCGTATTCGTGCCCGATATCCATCAATCTCAAATCAGCGTTATCCTCCCGAAGCAGCAATCGATATTCCGCTCTCGAGGTAAACATCCGGTAAGGTTCCCGTGTGCCCCGTGTCACCAGATCATCGACCATTACCGCCGTATATGCCTGGGATCGATCGAGTATAAATGGGGGTCTTTTCTGGATTTTGCAGGCCGCGTTAATCCCGGACCAAATGCCCTGTGCAGCGGCCTCTTCATACCCCGACGTCCCGTTGATCTGTCCGGCAAGGAACAGGCCCGATATCAACTTGGTTTCCAGAGTGGGCTTGAGCTGAACAGGGTTCACATAATCGTATTCTATGGCATAGGCAGGCCGCATGATTTCGGCGGATTCCAATCCGCTAACGGACCGGACAAACTGGATCTGGATTTCCATGGGCAGGCTGTTTCCAAGTCCGCTGGCATAAATCTCATCGGTATCGAGGCCCTCGGGTTCCAGGATGATCTGGTGTTTGGCTTTGTCCGGGAAACGGACGATCTTGTCTTCGAACGAAGGGCAGTATCGGGCGGAAATCCCTTTGATAATGCCGCCGTACAGGGCGGAACGTTTTAAATTTTTCCGGACAATCAAGTGGCTTTTCTGGTTGGTATGACCGATAAAACTCGGAACTTGAGGCAGCGTAATCTTTTCCGTAAAATACGAAAACGGTACAGGCTCTTGTTCTGCGCCATGGGCCGTAAAAGCGCTGAAATCGATACTCGATTTTTTGAGCCTCGGCGGCGTACCGGTCTTCATTCTTCCGAGTTCAAATCCAAGGGATTTCATATGTGCCGGCAATCCGTAAGAAGCGAACTCGCCGGCCCTCCCGGCTTTAAATGAGCAAAATCCGATATGCACCAGTCCCCTTAAAAAAGTTCCCGTAGCCAAAACAACCGCATCGGCCTGATAGCCAAACCCCGTTCGATCCTCCACCCCGGCGACCCGGCCGTCTTCCACCACAAGTCGTTCCACCATGGCCTGCTTCGGATCAAGGTTCGGCTGTTTTTCAATGACCGATTTCATGGCCATATGATACCGTATTTTATCGTTTTGGGTGCGGGAAGAATGAACGGCAGGGCCTTTTTTCGTGTTAAGGGTTCGGTATTGTATGGCGGATTTATCGGTAATCTTCGCCATTTCGCCGCCCAAGGCATCGATTTCTTTAACCAGTTGCCCTTTTGCCATGCCGCCGATGGACGGGCTGCAGGGCATGGATGCGACTTTGTCCAAATCAATGGCCAAAAGAAGCACACAGCAACCCATTCTGGCGGCAGCCAGCGCCGCCTCACATCCCGCATGGCCGGCGCCGACAACAATAATATCATACTTTTTTCCGTGAAACGCCATTATGAAACTATTTTACAATTTTTATGTGAAAATGTATATATTAACAAATAAAATTAATCATTAATTCGGCAAAAACAACGGCGATCCAAACCGAATAAAATGCGACAACGATACAATGATTTTAACAGCTATCTGAACAGCATCTTCGGGTGCAGGGTTCATAAAATCACTATCGATGCCGGACTTTCTTGTCCAAACAGGGACGGCACCATATCCCTGGGCGGCTGCATTTATTGCAATGACAGGGGCTCCGGCACCGGTGCCCATCTAAAGGGACTGACGGTATCCGACCAGATTGCAGCAGCGAAACCCATGCTTTCAAAGCGCTATAAGGCAAAAAAATTTATCGCATACTTTCAGTCTTTTACGAACACCTACGGCCCGATTGACACATTAAAGCACCTCTATGAACAGGCCCTTGATGGCGAAGATATGGTCGGGCTTTCCGTCGGCACCAGGCCGGATTGCATCAGCGAACCGATCCTGGAACTTTTACAGGGATACACAAAGAATTATCTGATCTGGATAGAATACGGACTCCAATCGGCCCACGATTCAACCCTTGCACTGATCAACCGCGGGCATGATTTCAACTGTTTTAAAACCGCTGTAGAGGCGACAAAAAACCGTGGGATCAACATCTGCGCCCATGTAATCCTCGGTCTTCCCAACGAAAAAAAGGAGCATATGCTCCAAACCGCACGGATTGTCGCCGATATGGGGATAGACGGAATCAAGCTTCATCTTTTGTATGTTGTGAAAGGAACAATTCTTGAAAAACTGTATCATGAGAATAATTACAAGTGCCTGGAGCAGCAGGAATACATCGATATCGTCTGTGATTTCTTGGAACGCATTCCAAAACAAACAGTGATTCAGCGACTGACCGGCGATCCGCATCCAAAAGAGTTGGTCGCGCCGGCATGGTCCTTAAAAAAAACGGAAACCATCGCTCTCATCCGGAAAACACTTGAAAACAGGGATACGTGGCAAGGAAAATATGTTGGCGGTTAAAACAGCGTCAGGATTTAAAGGAATTCTCCCGTGTATCGCTGCGCCAGAGGATACCTTCTGCCATAGCCGAACGCCTTTGACGTGACCTTGAGGCCCGGCGCCGCCTGATGCCGCTTATATTCATTCCTGTCGACCCTTGAGACAACGTCTTCGACAACCCCTTTATCAAATCCCATTCGTGCCAACTCCTGAATACCTTTCATCTCTTCGATATACCCTTTTAAAATGGCGTCCAGAATATCATAGGGCGGCAGATCGTCCTGGTCCAACTGATCCGGTTTGAGCTCGGCAGAGGGCGCTTTGGAAATGATGCGATGGGGAATGATCTCCTTTTCGCGATTGATATAACGCGCAAGTTCATAAACCATGGTTTTCGGAATGTCTGATATGACGGCAAGTCCTCCGGTCATATCCCCATAAAGCGTGCAATACCCGACGGCAATTTCGGATTTGTTGCCGGTGGAGAGCACGAGGGCGCCGTGTTTGTTGGACAGTGCCATAATAATGGTACCTCTGATTCTGGCTTGTATGTTTTGTTCCGTAATATCCGGTTCACTTTCTTTGAAAGCCGGGGACAATACATCCAAAAATTCTTTAAATATGCTATTTATGGGAATCCGCGTCAAGACTACCCTCAGGTTCTGAGCCAGTTTTTGGGTGTCTTCAAAATTGTCTTTTGAGGTATATTGAGACGGCATAAACGCCACCGACACATTTTCATGCCCCAAAGCCGTCACCGCAATGCACGCCGTCAGGGCCGAATCGATGCCGCCGCTCAAACCGATAACCGCCTTGGAAAACCCGCACTTCGTCACGTAGTTATGGGTTCCCATGACCAACGCTTTGAAAATGGATTCCGTATCCGACATCGAGATGGTGTGAATGCCGCGATCGCATATTATTAATGTCTTGGAATCAAAGATCAAAAAGTCTTCCGCGAAGTCCGAAGCGCCGGCAATCATTTCGCCGTTTTGGTCGAAAACCGAACTTGACCCGTCAAAAATAACGCTGTCGTTTCCGCCGACCTGGTTGGCATACATCATCGGAAGCCGGTACTTTCGGGCCATAAACGAAAACATATGCTTTCTGAATTTATCATGTCCCAAATAATAAGGAGATGCGGATATGTTGATCACCAGATCCGCGCCGGCGCTGACGTTTTCGGCGACGGGATCTTGGTCATAACTTCTATTTTCAAAAATATCTTCGTCATTCCATGCATCTTCACAAATCGTAAGACCTATTTCATGTCCTTTGTATGAAAACGGCAAACTTTCCCGGCCGGGTTCAAAGTACCGCCGTTCATCAAATATATCATAGGTTGGCAGCAGCCTTTTGTGAACCTTGTGAAGGATCTCTCCGTCTTCAAAAATGACGGCGGCGTTATAAAGCGGTTTCCCTTTGTCGGAAGTATTTTTTTCCACAAATCCGCAGATCACACCAATACCGCGGATGGCGGCAATCAGCCGTTCAAGACAATTCAGATTCGCATCGATAAAATCTTTTCTTTCAAGAAGATCCCGGGGGGGGTATCCCGGAATCACGAGCTCGGAAAAGACCACAAGATCGCATTGGTTTTCAATGGCACGATCGGCGGCCTGCGTGATCTTGCCAAAGTTGTGTTTAAAGTCTCCGATAACGGGATTGATCTGTGCAATGGCTATTTTCATGATATTTGAATGTCTCGTATATTCTGTAATATAATCGTCGGTAAACATTCCGGTCCACAGGACCAGGTTTTCATTTTTAATTTCCACTTCATTTTTGCGTCAGGAACTTTTGTATCAGAATCTTGATATCCTCCATGGCATCCGGTGCCTTCCATATGATTTCCGGGTCTGCTCTAAACCATGTCATTTGACGTTTGGCATAT
>Ga0307440_1000463_pt1 | contig 20032 bp, 26 predicted proteins | sample SalMarWE160410MG_FD_202150 | JGI IMG/M metagenome (GOLD analysis project Ga0307440, IMG submission 202150) | Salt marsh sediment microbial communities from the Plum Island Ecosystem LTER, Massachusetts, United States - WE1604-10 | ecosystem: Environmental > Aquatic > Marine > Intertidal zone >... | reverse complement strand
CTTCGCGGCGGCCGCCTCCAAAATCGGACGAACCCGATCGTATGCCTCTTTCGAACCTCCGGGCATGATGCTCGGACCGCGCCGGGCACCCTCTTCGCCGCCCGACACTCCCACCCCGAGGAAATGGATGCCCTTCGTCATCAAGTCGCGAACGCGGACGTCGGTGTCTTTAAAGTAGGAGTTGCCCGCATCGATGATGAGATCTCCGGAATCCAAGTGCGGTGACAAGTCATCGACTACCGAATCTACCGGGGCGCCGGCAGGTACCAGCATCATGATCGCGCGCGGTTTGCGCAGCAGGTCAATGAACTCTGTGATGTTCACTGCGCCTCGGACGTTATCCTCGGCGGATTCCTTGCGCAGCGCCTCTACCTTGCTCTGATCCTTGTCGTACCCCGCGACCCTGAAGCCCTGGTCGGCCATGTTCAACAGGAGATTGCGCCCCATGACGCCCAAGCCGACCATACCAATTTCACACTGCTGTTGCGTCATATTCATTGACTTTCACGTCCTTCGACGATGCTCACGACCGAGCTCGACCGATGATTCCCATTGACAAAAGCAGTCCGACAACCGCGGATACAATGCCGCCTCCGATGTACCACATTGTATTCCGAGTCAGATGCCCGCTAAAAAACGTGCTCACGTTGTTCGCCACGGAGCGTGAATCCGCAATCCCGAAAATGATCAAGACTGCACCGACGACGACAAGAACAGCTCCGAAAATCCGAATGTTGCGCATTGTTGTTGAATTACCCTCCTGCGGCCTTGTGAATTTCGGGGTCCCCGCTTGTCGGGCCCCACGGAAACAGAGATTCTCCCTACATAAAGGATAGGGTCGGAGCCGGCCTCGGTCTGTGCGGAAGCGCACAGACCGGGAAGCATCTCCGACTGACTCGCCATAGTCGACAACGAGTGCGTCGCGGAACCGTGGCTTCACCGTTTTCCACCCGACTGAGAGGATTCTCCAACGATCCGGCTCCTCGACGCGATGGTATCAATCAGTTCGTTCCAGGACTTGTCGAACGACACGGCTCCCTCTCGTTGTAGTTCGAGAGATAGAGCCGCACTGTCGACGCCAACTTTAGCGAATCTATCCAGGGTTTCTTCGGCGTTGCCCCCGTCAACTGGCAATACGTCTTTGACTTTGCCATGATCGGCGAATGCGAGTAGCGTCTTCTCCGGTATCGTGTTTACAGTGCCTGGGGCCGCGAGCGCCTCGATGTAGAGGACATCTGAGGCTTCGGGATCTTTTGTTCCCGTGCTGGCCCACAGGATGCGCTGCGGCCGGGCCCCGGCGCCGGCCAGTCTGCTCCATCGGCGCGAAGCAAGCAGATCTTGATAGGCTTTGTAGGTCTGTCCGGCGACTGCAATACCAAGACGATTTTGCAACTCCTCCGGAACCTTGCCCGCAACCGCCTTGTCCCAGCGGCTGATGAACAGCGATGCCACCGAGCCAATATTGGGACTGAGGCCGGCCTCGACTCGTCGTTCGATCCCGCGCATGTATGCTTCGGCTGCGGCCATGTAATGCTCTCGGGAGAACAGGAGAGTGACGTTTACCGGTACTCCTTTGAAGATCGCCTCCTCGATGGCCGGAATCCCCTCGCTCGTGCCTGGTATCTTGATGAAAAGGTTCGGTCGCTCTGCTCTGGCGTGCAGCTCGACGGCGGCTTTGATACTCCCATCGGTGTCGTAGGCAAGAAACGGTGAAACCTCCAAGGACACCCAACCGTCAACACCGTCGGTTTCATCGTGAATCGGTCGAAGAAGATCGGCGGCCTCTCTCAGATCCTCCATGGCAAGCTCAAAGAACAGCTCTTCCCCCGACTTGCCTTCATCGACCTTCCGACGAATGGCGTCGTCGTAGAAATCGGCATTCCTAATGGCGTGATCGAATATGGTTGGGTTCGAAGTAAGCCCCGTCACCGAAAGTTCGTCGATATAGTGGCGGAGAGTCCCCTGACTCAAGAGCTCGCGGGTAATGTTGTCGAGCCAAAGGCTTTGACCAAGATCATGCAGTCGTTGTGTTGCTTTCATAGTAGCTCCTATTGTGCGTTTTCGATTTTTGAAGGAACCAATCGACGCGAGTAAAGTGTTGTTGGGCAGATCCCTGGTGCCATCATTCCCCCGTCTTCACCAGGAGTGGGTTGTGCCAGCCCCCGCTTGCAGCAATGAGCGCATCCGCTTGTTTCGGTCCCCAGCTGCCCGCTTTGTAGGGATGAGCACGGTCGTGGTTCTTGAGAATCGAATCGACCGCAGCCCAGGCGGCTTCAACCGCATCTTCACGGGTGAAAAGCGCCCCGTCGCCGGCCATGGCGTCGCTCAGAAGCCGCTCATAGGGTGATTCCTCGCTCGCTTGCTCGTCGAGCAGGTAGAGCTCCTGCTGCTCGCCGATGAACTTCTCACCCGCGCGCTTAACGCGCGCCGCGAGGGCGACGGCTGAATTGGGGGAGATTCGAAAGCGAAGATAATTCGCTCGACCGGCCACCGGCGCTGAGTCATCGAACAGCCGTTGTGGCGGCGGTTTCAGCTCCACTAGCACCTCCGCCGCCGTTCCGGCCAGGCATTTGCCTGAACGCAGGTACCATGGCACGCCTTCCCAGCGCCAGGAGTCGATGAACAGCCGGAGGGCGCAGTAGGTCTCGACGTCCGAGCCCTTCGCGACGCCGGGCTCCTTGCGGTAGCCGGCGTACTGGCCCCGCACCAGGTCGTCCTGCCGGAGCGGGCGCATTGCCTGGAACACCTTGGCCTTCTCGCTGTGGACTGCACTAAAACCCTGATAGGCTGGGGGTTCCATCGCAAGCAGCGCGACGATCTGGAAGAGGTGGTTCTGGACAACGTCGCGCAGGCAACCGGCACTTTCGTAGAATGCGCCGCGACCCTTCACGCCGAAATCCTCGGACAGCGTGATCTGAACACTGTCCACGCAATTGCGGTTCCAAATCGGCTCCAGAAACGAGTTCGCAAAGCGGAAATAGAGGATATTCATAATCGCTTCCTTTCCGAGGAAGTGGTCGATGCGGAAGATCGAGTCTTCCGGGAATACCGATTGCGCGATGCGGTTCAGATCCCGAGCGGATGCCAGGTCACGTCCGAACGGCTTCTCAACGATGACGCGCGCCTGATCGGCAAGACCTGTCTCTCCGAGACCATTGATCACCGTCGAGAAGAGCGAGGGAGGGATGGCGAGGTAGTGAGCCGGGCGCCGGACATCGCCCAGAGTCTTCCGCAGCGCTTGGAAGGTATCCGGGCGATTGTAGTCACCGCTCACATACTGGAGCACCGAAAGAAGGTGGTCGAGAGCGTGTCGGTCATCGACCTTCCCGACTTGCTTGATACTCTCCGCAGCATGTTTGCGTAGCTGCGCCAGGCTCCACTTTGGTGCGGCGACACCGACCACCGGCACATTCAGGACACCGCGTTTGGCCATTGCGTAGAGTGCCGGAAAGATCATTTTGTTGGCGAGGTCGCCGGTGACGCCGAACACCACCAGGGCGTCGGACTGTGGGGGGGTGGTCTTGGTCATCTATCTTCTTTCCTTTCCGTGACTCGACTCGAGGCAGCCCTCGTTTGCCTCGCAAGGAAGGCTCCAAGTCAACACGTCAATCCAGCCAGTATCCTTGACGATTGAAGTGCCCGTACAGTTTGGTCTCGAAATCCCGATTCAACCGCGACTCTTCCGTGTATTCGGGAGACTGTTTGATGGTATCGCGAGAAACGTTAACGTATACTTTCGCATCATCCCAACTCACGCGCTCAATCCATTGCGGCGAGATCAGCACCTTCTTTCCGCGCCACCACTTCCGCGTGTCGACGATCAAGTACCGAATCGCCCAGGTCTCATCATCAATGACAAAATCCTCGACGTGGCCAACCTTCCCATCTGAGGCCTCCACGGTATAGCCGCTCACGTTGCGTGTGCTGCGCAAATTGGGGTTCCACGCGCTTCCGCCCGGGTTCGCCTCCTTGGTTTTTTCACGGGTACGCGCAATGTAAGCAGTTGCTCCCCACATGTTTGGACCGTTCCAATAGGCGGGCCATCCGTAGTACCCGTAGTAGGACTCCTCGAACTGTAGCGATACCGGTTTATCGGATTTTAGGGGTGGGCTATCCTCAATCTGAACCTTGGTCAACTCAATGGTAATGAACCGCTCTTCTTTGTTCACGGCAGCCATCGCATACGGAGATATCAACACCTGCGTGTCGGTAAGCCAGTCTACTGTCTCGGCAATTAGATATCGAACCGCCCAGTGGTGGTCATCGAAGTAGAAATCTTTGACTCTTCCTATTTCCCCGTCGCGACTGTGCAATTTGAAACCTGATAGGGTCTTCGCTTCATACAACATGGTCATCCTCTCCCTCTCTGTGATTCGCGCTAATGCGCTGTGGCGTCCGACTGGAGCCAAAATCGATGCACTTCACAGGACATTTCCTTCTGCTTTCAGAATTCGCGCGGTTTCTTTCCTTTTCGCCAGTGGGCTTCAATTTGTTCGAGACTTTGCCCTTTGGTTTCCGGCATCAGGAAGAATGCAAGAATCCAGGATCCGATGCTCACGACTCCGTACAACCAAAACGTAACGGCATTACCCAAGAACTGTATAAGCGTGAGAAATGACAATGCGACGACGAAGTTGGCGCCCCAATTGGCGACTGTACCGACGCTCATGGCCCGGCCCCGCACCCGCAACGGGTAAATCTCCGAAAGCATTAACCAGAAAACCGGTCCCAGCCCCACGGCGAATGAGCCGACGTATAGCATGAGGCTCGCTACCGCGATCCATCCTAGGCTGCCGGACAATTGGGGAAACGAAAACGCCGTACCCAGCACGAAGAGGCTCATCGTCATTCCCCCCAAGCTGACCAACAAAAGGGGTCGCCGACCGACTCGGTCGAGCAATTGCATCGCAACCACGGTCAAGGCGACGTTGACTAATCCCACACCCACGCTGGCGAGAATTGCCACCGATGAGGAAGACAAGCCGGCGAGCTTGAAAATGGTCGGACCGTAGTAGATGACGGTATTGATCCCGGTGACTTGTTGCGCTACCGCCAGTCCAATGCCCACAATCATCGCGGGTCGCAGGCGGCGACTGATCAGTTCCGACCAGTTCCCCTCTTGCTGCGCCACGCTCTGCTGAATGTCGCTGAGCTCGCCCTCTACTTTTTCGGGGCTCCGAATTCGTTTCAACACCCTTCGGGCTTCCTCGGCATGTCCACTGCCGAGAAGCCATCGCGGGCTGTTCGAGACGAACATCAAGCCGACTCCAAGTCCGGCCGCAGGTATCAACCCCAAAGCGAACATCCAACGCCACGACTGGGACCCGGCAAAGGCGTAGTCCACAAGATAGGAGATGACGATACCGCTAGTGAGGGCGAGTTGATTGACTGAAACGAGCTTTCCACGAATATCAACCGGCGCAATCTCGGAAATGTACAGCGGGGCGACAAAGGAAGCGATGCCGATGGCGACGCCCACGACCAACCGCGAGGCAACCAGCCACGGAGTCCCCGGAGCGGCAGCGGCCCCGACGGCACCCAATCCGAAAATCGCCGCCGTGATAATCAACAGCTTTCTACGTCCAAGACGATCGGCCAGAGTTCCCCCGACGAGCGCACCCACGAGTGATCCCAGCAAGACGGAGCTGACTACGATTTCCTCCAGACCCGGGGAAAGTGAGAAATCCTTTCTTATGAACAGGATGGCCCCGGAGATAACCCCGCTGTCATAGCCGAAAAGCATACCCCCGAGTGCCGTGACGGCAGTAGCGAGATAGACAAATCGTCTTGCTCCCTTATTTTTTTCATTCTTCATCAGTGTCTCTCCCTATGGAAGAGACAGGCTGTTCCGGTTCGTGAAGGTTCAGTATTTGCATGCCGTCGGGCTTTCCTTGAATATCGTTCATCCGCTGTTGCTCACGCCCAATGCGGAAAGCTTCGCGCGTGTGGATTCCTATCCATCGCGAAGAGTTCTTCGAATCTCAAAACATCCGACAACGACCTTCCTATCTGCGCCTGTCGTCGTCCTTGCTTAACTGAGCTTGTTGTAAGTAAGTATGGGGAGGTTCTCTGGGGACGTCTGTGCGATAGCGCACATAGGAGAACAGCTTGGGTGTGCCACCTGTGCGACAAGGGATCAGATGAGCCGCCGGCAAGGGCCTGCCGTAGCCAATAGGGAATGATCTTGCCCCGACGTGTTGCTCCGTCTGCTCCCGGACGTTATTGAGAAGCAGCCATCCGAACGGTTGGTCTGGACAGCTCGTTTTCGCGTGCGGCCACGGAACCGTCTTGCTCGTTGCTATCGCGTCTTGACGGCACCGGCTCCCTTAAAGTCTGCGATTGCAGAGTGAGCGGCCTCGTCCAGGACCCTCCAGGAGCTCTCAACTCCCGATCTCAATTCTTTCCACGTGTCATCACCGGCATGGAGAATCGCCTCGATCTTTTCCTTGACCTCCGAACGTTTCGCTTGCAGACTCGCAACCCGGTTGGACAGCTCCACCTTTTTGTCGGAGCTTGCCTCGCGGGTTTCGGTATCCAGTCTGTCGATCTTCGAGTTCCATTTGTCGAGCTTCGTCTTCATCTTCGCAACGTAGGCATCTCTTTCCTTGTTCATGATCATCGCCTCCTAATGTACGCTCATTCCGAACCTCAGCGCATCGATAGGCTCCGAGACTCCGCTACTTCCTTCCGCGAATGCCTTATCACTGCTCCCGAGCACGACACTTTCTATCAGAGGCAAGCTGATCTATCGCTGGCGGTGCCGCCCACGAAGTACGGCATTGCATCCTGCGTGAGGTGCCTTCGGAACATTGTGCTCAGGTTGTTCGTTTCATCGGCTCCGGCGCTCGTTCTCTCGTTTTCAATCCCACTCCGCGATCAAACCCTCCGTCTTCCGACGAGTCCCATCATAAACGGAATGCCGCCCAGAGCGCAGACGACCCCTCCAACGATACAGAGGGTCGTTTGCTTCGTCAGTTCTCCACCAACCGCGCTTCGCAGGCTTTCGGCGAGTGTGTGGGCTGCTACGAGACCACCTATGACAAGAACGACGCCGAAGATTACCATCACCAATCCGGTAACTCGAGGGGTAGTCATAATGATTCGTCAGCCTCCTTTCTTATTCACATGACCTCTCGTGGACGAGGCACGGGTTCATACCGATGGAAACGACTAGTTCCTAAGAATCGGTCGCAACGACAAGTATGCGAAGGAACATGGCGGTGAGAGCGTTCAGGGGAACGAGGAAAGCAGTATCACCTACAGAAGCGCAGCGAACATGGGCCCGCGGTGAGTACCCAAGTGGATTCGCGAGTGGAGCCTTTCGCCAATCACCAAATGGTCCTTTGAAAAAAAGATTCTGCCGTCCTTCCTGAACGACCCACTTCCATCACGGATATCTCAGTTGGAAGGAGCCCCTGCTTACTCAGGCCAAAGGGCTTTAGAAGTGCAACTGAGGTATGATCACCCACAGGCCAACAATGATGAGATAGATACCCACGGAATAACGCAAGAACCTGGGGTATGCCAAGACGAGAACCCCGAACACCAGGGTTACGATTCCCCACATCAAACCAATCGGCTGGAACATGGCAGTCCACCTTCCTTTTATCTACGAGATATGACCGTTGTTGGTGGAAGAACTCTCGACTCACAGACCGAGAGCTCCTCCGCGCCTAACGGCGTCGTGGGTGATATCGTGTTATGAGCGGGATAGCAACGAGTATGATCCCGATCACGAGCGCGATATAGATAAATCCGCTCAGCCTGTAGCCGGTGCCGAGACCGAGAAGCCACAATATCAGAAGGACGATGCCGACCACCATTAACAGGTTTCCTTCTCTCCGCGCAAGCACTATTTTCAAGGCGTGGTCTCCTTCCCGGCATCACAGGTTGGCCGAATCACCGCTTTTCTCACAGGATAGCGATGACGATGACGACGATTAGAACGATACCCAAAATCGTCAATACACTCATTTTGCACTCCTTCTTCGTTTCTGCGCATTGTCTTCAGACAGCGCCCATTTACGCCAAATGCCGGCGAACCGGCAGGCACTCCTACATCCAGTAAAGGACCTGCAGACCTATGAGTCCAGAGCTGGTCCTTACCGCAAGACCGTTGTCGAGGCTCATCGCCATGATGTATGAAAGGCCGATTGAGATCGGTCCGATCATTACGTCAGCTCCTACCTTCGCGTTCAATCCTGCCTGCACCGCGGGGCTCTGGCCGAAGGTGTTGCTAAGGTTTGGGCCGACTCCGAGCGAGAGACGTAGAACCGACACATCGAGCGCGATGCCGGCATCCAAGTAGAGAATGAGGCTGCTGACATTACCCGCCGAGTAAAGCAGGAGACCCTCTCCCTGAAGCCATCCTAGTTTTATGCGGCCATCGGCGCCGAAGGCGAATTGGCTCACATTCAGGTTGGTGGTGTCGACGGGCTGGCCGAGCAGAACCGGGGATTTGTAGAACACGGCACCACCGATGGCCGTCTCGGCAAAAGTCGCCACGGGCAAAATAACTAAACAGGCGAGAATGAGAATGAGCTTCTTCACTACGCTACTTCCTTTCACAGGCATGATCGATTTGTCAGACAAGTCGACTCCCGTGTTCCACCCATCGGTGGGAATTAATCGCCGAACCGGCGGTTTCGATCCAACGTTCGCCTTCCTCCTTCTCTCCTTTGACTGTTGGTTTGGTTAAAAGGCGCCCACGACCACCCGGAGCATCCACACGATCAGGAGGATAACGGCGATTACCAGGGCTATGTGGACCAGTCCGCCCAGGGTGGTACCTGTGATAAGACCTGCCAGCCACGCGACGATTAGAATGATCGCAATGACCAATACGATTGTCACACCCACATCTCCTCAACGAGACCGATTTCAACGGGCAGCTGCGGGAGCCGTACTCTGATCGGGTCGCCGCTTGCCTCAATATCGCACATCTTCACCTTGAGACCCCGCATTGCGTGCGTGCAATCTTGCAGGTAGTAGATCCAGCCTTGCGAAATTACGTGATGACAACGGCTTTTACCATCGCTGTTCATGACAATGACGCCGGGCGTCATCGTGGGATCGCCGAGCGACCCGAGCGGCATCCATGCTGAAGGCGACACCAAATGCCGACGGGAACAAGCGGGACACCAATAGACGAGCTCGCCTTTTGCACTTCGTTCCAATACCATCCCTTTCCTCCACGAGGCGGTCCGATTCGAATGAAATCGGCATGGTGGGCCGACCGAGAGCTCGCCTCTCCAGCGTCTCAATCGACAGTAGAATCCGTGCCGATCCGATGAACGAGACACCACAAGTACACCCAAAGAGTACGCTTGATTCCCGATGTGGATCTGTTCGGTAGCGCACACACGGGTGACTTTCTTTTATCCGCTCGGAGAGCACGTGGTGGACGAGGGAGGATGGCTCGGATGGCGCTTACGACTCAATGCGCGCTACCGCACAGATTCCCGCAGCCATAGTCGTTACCTTTGTTTAGGAGGCCATATGAAAAAAATACTCGTCGTCGGAGCCCTCATGTTATCCCTGACTCTTTTCGGGTGTGTCACACGGGTCCATTGGGGAGCACCCGGTCGTTCCTGGCAAGCTCAGCATTCCGTGTGGTGGGCCCCGCACCACAATCAGCGCAAATCAGGTCGGTAACGGACGGCCGCCGGGCACTCATGAGAGCAGCAACACCTTTGCCCGGCGGCATGTTCCAACAATGTGCGGTACGGATATCGCTTTAAGCTGCCGTGGATTCCGTTTTCCATGAAGGCTTCTTCATCTTGAGAAACACCAGAGGCGGCAGCGCAAGCAGAGCCGTGCCGGCCAGCATGATCCCCATGTACACGATCCACGAAAGGTGAATTTGACCCGTAGGAAACAGGCTCACGACGAAGCTGAGGGCAGTCGCCACAAAGCCGACACCGCCTACTATCCAAACACCCACGATTCCACCCGGGATCTTGAAGGCACGGGGTACATCAGGCTGGGAATGGCGCAATTTGATGACTGCCGCAAAAACGAACATATAGACAATGCAAAGGAGGAGCACAGTTAGTGCCGAAAGCACCCAGTATGCGTTGCTCACGCTCGGCAAAAAGACGTACAATAGTGCGATTATCGTACCCGCAACGGCCTGTAGAATCAGCACTCCCGTCGGTGCCCCCCTCTTGTTATGCCGCGAAAACATCGGCGGCATGTTGCCGTCGCGTGCCACAACTCCCAGACCGACAGCTGGGCCGATCAGCCACGCCTGCAAGAGCGCGATACCCCCGAGGGTGACGAGAACGGCCAGAGGCACTAGGAGCCACGTCAGATTGAATGCTTGCAGAAAGTCCTGGAAGGCTTGCATCAGCCCGGCCGCCAGGTTGAGCTTCGCTACCGGCACGACGATGGAGATTGCCAAGGTACCGAACACCGTAAGGACAAAGATGATTAGAGCAGACCACAGCATGCCTTTGGGGTAGTCCGTCTGAGGCTTCCGCACCTCCAAGGCGTGAAACCCGGCCATCTCCATGCCCGCGAACATCAGCACGACGGTTGAAATGAACGGCAGCGTCTTGAGATTCATCGCCGGTACAATCGCCGAAAGATGAAAGGGCGGCAACTGGATCGTCTTGCCACTGAACAGGTACCAACCACCAAGTCCGATAATCAACGCTCCCGGAATTATCGTTCCGGCGATTACTCCAAATGATCCGAAGCGGCTTGCAACTTTGGTCCCCAAGAGCGCTATCAGCGTGGTTCCCCAGAACACGATGAGCATCACTACGAATACGTAGAGACCGTTCTTCGCTAGCGAAGGGCTCAACGCAAAGGCAAAGGTCGATGCGATGAAGGCCAGGACTGTGGGATACCACACCAAGCTGTTCGACCACTCGCAGAAGATTGCAATGAAGCCTGATTTGTCGCCGAAGGCCTCCTTCACCCATGCATAGATGCCGCCGCCCTTCGGCCACCCCGTGGCGAGCTCGGCCGCCGCCAAGGTCAGCGGAAGTAGAAATGTGATAGTACCAACCAAATACCAACCGATCGACGACCAGCCGTACACCGACATCGCCGGGTAATTCCGCAGGCTCAGTACGGCAGCGACGTTGATCATCGCCAGGGCAAAGATACCCAGACTTTTCTTACCTGATTTAGCGTTCGTCTTCTCCATGGCTTTTCTCCGTTTATCTCTTGCAACATTGCGAGGTATTACAACCTCTGCCCAAGGCTTTTCATTTCAAACAATACACGTAGTAAGTTCCGTCCCTGTCTTCCACACCATGCGTTTCGTGGCCGAATCCGGCGAAGCGGCGATCCCACGATTGAAGAGCGCGCAAATAGGCGAGATAGGGACCATCGTCTGCTCCGACGTTTTCGCCCGGCATCAACATTGGAATGCCGGGTGGATAGGGCACGATTCCCGTAGCCACAATTCGATTGGCCATCTTGTCAACTTCCACCAGCTCGACTTCGCCATGAACAAGTTTTTCGTAAGTGTCCGAAGGGCTGAACACGGGAAGGGGCAGGGTCGAAAACGCCGAGTCCTGCGAGCTCAATTGATCGGCCTTCTTCATCTGTGTGAACATGTCGTTCGCAAGATCGCGCAGTCCCATCGTGGCATAGCGGGGCGAAGCGGTAGCAACGCTCGGCGGCAGCACCTCGCTTACTGGTTTGTTGGAATCGTAATCGTCCTTGAAATGAAGAAGAGCATTGATGAGCGTTCCATACTTTCCCTTGGTTACGCCAATCGAAAAGAGGAACAGCAGGGTGAAGTCGGTTGTCTTTTCGACGTAGATCCCGCGATGGTCAAGGTAGGCGGCAACGAGCATCGCCGGGATGCCAAGCTCCCCAAAAGATCCGTCATTCTCCGGACCGGGAGCGACGACCGAGACCTTAATCGGATCGAGCATGCAGTAACCGTCTTCGAGGTCGGCAAAGCCATGCCATTGCTCGCCGGGATGCAGCACCCAACAATCCGGATTGGTTATCAAGAGCTCATCGGGAGCGTCGACGAATGCGATCTTCTTTCCGTTCGAGGGATCTGTGACCACGTCGGCGTTCCAGGTCCGGAACATCCAGTCGTTCTTCTTCACCGCCGTCTGAAAGGCGCGGCAAAGGCTCTTTCGGAAGGCCACCGCTTCGGAGATCGACTCGGTTGTCAAGGTAATTCCCCCAACGCCGTCCATCATCGCCGCGGATATTTCGTTGGAAACAATGATCGAATATTGAGGAGACGTGCTGGCGTGCATCATGAATGCTTCGTTGAAGCGTCCGTGTTCCACCGGCTTGCGCCCGTCGCGAACTCCGATAAGCGAAGCCTGTGAAAGCGCGGCGAGGAGCTTGTGCGTCGACGTCACCGTGAATATCGTCGGCTTATCCTTCGGATAGTCTTGGGGATCACCGAACATGCCGAACCGATCCTTGTAGATCGGGTTGAAGCGCGCATAGCCATACCACGCTTCGTCGAAGTGAATCCGGTCCACGCTCGCGTCCAACAGCTCAACGACTCTCGTCACGAGGTAGATCAACCCGTCATATGTGCTGTTCGTGATAATCGCGTGGTCGGCACGCCGGTTCTTCACCTTGGCCAACGGGTTGGCCGCGATTGCGGCCTTGACGGCCTTCGCGGTCATGCTTTCGGGATGAATCGGACCGATGATACCGAGATGATTGCGCGTGGGCATCAGATAGGTTGGAATGGCGCCGGTAAGCGTCAAAGCCTGTTCAATCGACTTGTGCGCGTTTCGATCACACAGGGCATAATCGCCGCGAGTCACCGATGCCATCATCACTACACGGTTGGATGTCGAGGTGCCGTTGGTTACCGTGTATGCTCGATGTGCGCCGAATACGCGAGCCGCGTACTTTTCGCTATCTCCGATCGGTCCCGCGTGACCCAGGAGCGACCCAAGCGCATCCGGCGCCCCGATCGAGAGGTCGGATAGAAGTAGATTCGCGCCGTAGTAATCGTAGAACACCCGGCCTACGGGTGATTTAAGGAACGCGGTGCCTCCCGCGTGGCCCGGCGTATGCCAGGAGTATTCATACTCTTGGGCGAATTTGATTACGGCTTTGGTCAGCGTCGGGACGATAGCTTCTCGGTAGCGTTGGATCGCGGCAACTATGCGACCTGCGATGAAGAAGGTTGTATCTTCTTACATCCAGATCAATTCGTCAGCTTTCCTCATGACATCCATAGTTAGAGTGCCTGAGTCACCGCGTTCGGCCATAAGGAATATCGGTATGTGCTGGTTGCGCGATCTCGTGAGGTCGATCAAGGCCTTCGATTTTTCATGTGTCGGACCGTCACCGGCCATGGTCCAGTCTATGAGAATTGTCTGTAGGGATGGGTCCGAGAGCACCACGGCCTGACCGTCTTCAGCTGAAACGGCCTCGACGACGGTCACGTCTCGAGCTCGCAATTCCTCGGCAAGGGCCCGCGTGACGCGTCCATTGGCGGACTGCTCACTGAGCTCATCATCTATTATCAGAACCTTCATTCGGATCAACGGCTCGCCTTGTTGCATACTTTCCTCCCGCTGCAGAGCAAACGTCCGTGGACTATCTCCGGGATTCCCGATCGCGATCGTCCTGGCGATCGCTCCGCTTTGCTTTTGTCGAGTGAATTTTAATCGCACAGATTCGTGCGGTCTGTTCGGTAACGCATACAACGCCCATCTCGGTTGCCCAGAAGCGCGCGGGAACGTAACTGCTCTTTCGAGGGGGCGGGGGGCGTCACAAAGAGGAGCAGGCGCAGAGCATATTACTGAATCTTCCTCGTGACTCTAAGGACAAAGCCCACCACGGCGGCCAGATATCCCGTTATCATGAGGTAACCCCCGACCTGTATTGTCACGCGAATATTGAAGGCCGACATCAGGAAACGCGTTGCGCCAGTGTTTCTAATAGCTTGGAATCTGATGGCTACCACAAAAAGAAAAAGGAAGCTTACCGCAAAGCAGAGTGAACCAAGATTGTAGCCGAGCGCTCGTCTGAATATCACGCTGAGCACGAGTCCCAGCACGGCAAGCGCAAATGCTGCAATAACTAAATATCCGTATGAATCTGCCACCGAGGCTATAAGCACGGCATTCTGCGCATGTTGCTGGTGACCGAGAATTCCTTGGGCGATCTGGTAGCCGTTGAGATTGCAGGCTACGGGAAGGAGAAAACCGACAACGAAGACAGCGAGGCCCAGTCTCAGAATATTGATCGACACTGAGTGTTTCATAGAACCTGATTGAGATTGGCAAGTAGCCAGACGCTCCTAAATGCGTCGAGGTATCCCAGCGAAATCACCAGCACCGGAATGGGAACACCCAACTCGGCCGCCAGGCATACCACGACTCCCTCGTCCTTCAACGCCGATCAAGCCCGCTTGCGGCCGATGATCCCTGACGACAGGAGCAGACCGACAACGGCGGATGCAATGCCGCCTCCGATGTACCACATCGTATTCTGGGTGAGACGTCCGCTAAAGAACGTGCTCAGGTTGTTCGCCACAGAACGCGAATCCGCAATGCCGATTATGATCAAGATCACGCCAATGATCAAAAGAACTGCGCCGAAAATTCGAATGTTACGCATTATGTTTGAATAACCCTCCTAGGTATAATGAATTTTGAGTCCGCCGCCTGCCGGGGTCTCAACTCAAGAAAGTCTCTCCATACAATAAGAATAGGGTTGGAGCCGGAATCGAAAGATTCGTGTTGGCAGCGATCGAGGGGGCCGTGCACCCATCAAGATCGCCGACGCCGCACCTCCCCAGCTTCGGGATCTCTGCGTTGAGATCCTCTGTCACCGCTTGCTCCCCGCCTTGGCCTTCACCCTGGGATTCTCTTCGGAGACTGCAGGCTGGGCCGATTCCTCCCGCGTCTTCAGGTCGGCCTCCTTTTCTTTGAGCCCCTGACGGGTTTTCTTTTGGCTGCTCTTCCTCTGCCTGCTGATCAGGTTGCCGACGTGCAGCACAATGGATGACACAATCCCGAGCAGAAAACCGACAACGGCAATGACAACGACCGAAACATCCTGCAACTGAGCGCCAAAAAGATTCAACGAGCTCTTGTAGTTCACGTTCAGAATCAGGAGAATCGCGAGCGCAATGAGAATGACGCCTCCAACAATGAGTCTCACCATACTCTGGCCTCCTTTTCTCGTATCGAAATAGCAGCCGCTCCTTGGAAGCGGCTGCTTGGAGTTTTCGTCATCATGCTCCTGTTTTCACGACTCCTTTGCCGTTGTGCTTCTGATCAAAGGGGAGAATCCCTGCCATCTCTCCGATAACATTGACAAGCTCGGTGTTCGCCGGAATCACGATTTTGGCATTGGCGGACAGAGATTTTTCCACTGCCATGAGTCTCCGGAGCAGCTGTGCGTTGCCGATGAAATAGCGGTCCGCGGCCTCGTTGACGAGCTTGATTGCCTGGGCCTCGCCTTCGGCCTCGAGAATCTTCGCCTGCCGCACCCCTTCGGCCTTCTTGATTTCGGCTCGTCGTGCCCCGTCAGCCATGGTTTCGGTGGCGGTAGCGAAGTCGACTGCGGCCACCTTTTCGTTCTCTGCCTGCACCACCTTGTTCATTGTCGCCTGAACTTCCTCCGGCGGCTCGATCTCCTTCAACTCCGTTCTCACGATGTCGATTCCCCAATGTGCCGTTTCTTCGCGCAACGTCTGGTGAAGCTCCTTGTTGATCTTGCCGCGCTCGCTGTTCGCCGACATCAACGTCATCGTGCCGATGATGTTTCGCAAGGTCGTGCGTGCCAGATTGACGATCTGGTACTGGTAGTCGTTGACGCTATACTGCGAGTTCTTTACGTTCTCCTCGTCACTCTTGACCTTGAAGTAGACCTGCGCGTCGACGCTCGCGTTGAGCTTGTCGCTGGTGATGATCTCCTGCGGCTCTGCGTTTATCATTACCTCGGTGATGTTAATCCTGAACATCCGATCGATTATGGGGATGATCCAATTGAAACCAGGGTTCGCGTATCGGTGGTACTTCCCCATTCGCTCGACGAGCCCCCTCATGGTGGGTCGTATAACCCTGATCCCGCTGAGCAAAATCACCACGACTATGACGATTCCCAGAGCAATCCAATAATACATGCTATTCTCCTTGCCCGACTAAACGGGCGCGAACATGGCGGCGACGACAGTTGTGTGCCGATTGTGCCGTCGGCCGAAAGATGCGTGTGCGTGGGGGCCCCGATCACCTACGACGCAACTCGCTTGAACCTCTTTCCAATCCACTTCTCGAGCGCGGCCACCACAGGCTTGTTCCAATCCTCTTCGCCATGGTGGGCTGCGTATCTGTTGAGCACGCGCATCACGACGATTCTCTCTTCGATCGACTGCTTTCTCATTTCGTCTACCCGCCACCCCCTGCGGCGTGAGCTTAATGAAAACCGAGGCCTCGGATGGCCGAGTCTCAATGGTCTAACCGCAAAATGCTTGCACGTTCATGCTCCTCGCGAGAATTTCCGGATGCGACTCCGGAATCGCGGTCCAACCGTATACTACCTAGCATACGCACAATGTCCTGTGCATTTCTGTGCGGTGGCGCACATAGAATGGGTTCTTTTTCGAAGTGCATTGTGTCGGATCCCGCAGGCGGGGAGCGGAAAGTCGGTTCAGGAATACTGCAGAGACATCGAGGTTCATGCGAGCACATTCTACAAGAAGCGAAAGGCTCGGGGGCAGGCAGCGATGGTGGCAATCCGAAGCGGCTTCGATCGGGACTGTGTGAAGTCGGTTCTCGAGGTGATGGGCGAACTGCAATAATCCTGGAGTTTTCACAATACCGCTTTTCCCTTCGCCCGGGAAAGACCGATCTGCACAAGGGCATCAACGGCATGAGTGTTTTGATACAGAACGCCATGCAGCACGATCCGTTGTCGAAGCGCCTGCTCTTGTTCTGGAATGGGCAGCAAATACTCCTGAAGACTATCTACTGGGACCGAAACGGATTCTGGTTGTGGCAGAAGGTACTCGAAATGACCCCGAATTCGCCTCTGAGCGTCACCTTCACCGCTTCCGCGGAAGCACGCCATCGTGGATCGCTAAGGTTCGTATCGCCTTCATTCGCCTTGCATTCATCAACTCGAGTCCGGCGCACCACTACCGGACCGACGGCACTGAGAATCGTGCGATCGGGTGCGTGGCCGTTCCTGACCACCGCATGACGCCCCTGCTCATCGAGCAAATGGGCATTCGCATTGACCCGCGACTCGATTTCTCTCTGCAGCGCCGCTTGCAGCAATCCTCGAGCTCCTTCCCGCGCGATTTCACGGATCCGCTCGACCGCCTGATCGATGGTTGGCGCGTCCGCCTCAAGTTGGATGGATTCGTCGTTGGTCTGCTATGTTCGACTTCTGCCTGCCCGCAAGAGCTCATTCCCGCATCGGCGACCATGAGCCAACCCCATGTCTTGGGGGCGGGCGCAAGATCGAGTTCACTGAGTCACGGAAAGTCGAAATGGAGGAGCGATCACGAACCTCAACGGCTGAGCTCCGCGCGAATGGATTCCATCTCGTCCGCCACTGAAGTGAAAGCCTTCAAGACGTCGGGATGAAAGTGGGAAGGGAGAGTCCTCCCGTCTCCTTCGCAGATTATTTTTACCGCCTCGGTATGGAGGAAAGCTTCCTTGTAGGGCCGCTTGCTCGTCAAGGCGTCATACTGGTCGCACAGCAGGGTGATCCGCGCCTCGACAGGGATAGCGTCTCCCGTCAGCCCTCTCGGGTAGCCGCTTCCGTCCTGCCTTTCATGGTGGCTCAGTGCAATCGAGGCGGCCATCTGGATGCTGTGATGAGTTGAGGCGGCAAGTATCCGCTCTCCGACGATGGTGTGCGTCTTGACGATTTCGACTTCCGCGGGGGTAAGCGGACCCGGTTTCAGCAGAATGGAGTCTGGAACCGCGATCTTCCCGATGTCGTGCATGGGACTTGCGAACTCGATTGTCTGGATAAAATCGGACGGCATTGACATCGCCTCTGAGATACATCGCGTGAACCTGCCGATTCGAACCACGTGCGCACCCGTTTCCGAATCCCTGAACTCCGTAACGGCGATCAGGCGCTGCACGACCTCCGTGCTCAGGCTTTTCACCATGTCCAACGCGTCCACCAACTCGCGGGTCCGCATGTGGACAGTGTCCTCGAGAGTTTTCTTGTAATCTTTCTCAATCCGAACAAGCCGGTGATACTTGACTGCCTTTTCAATTCTCAGGACAAGGTAATCCGGACTCCAGGGCTTGAGGACAAAATCGAACGCGCCATGCTTTATTGCGTCGAGCGCGACGTCGAGCTCTGCGTATGCACTCATGAGCACGATAGGCATGTCAGGATCAGCTGCGCCTATTGTTTCAAGGAGCTCAAGCCCGGTCATGCCGGGCATCTTGACATCCGACAGCACGGCATCGAAATCATGCTCCCGGAGAATCTGACTCGCGAGCGTGGACTGCCCGCACGCGATGGCGGAAAACCCGCGACTGGAAAGCAGAGAGCGTGTCGATTCCAGCACGAGCGCGTCGTCGTCGACGACGAGCACAGTTCCGAGATTCGATCCGTTCACCCGTCTATCACCTCTCTGACCTTCTCCGCCAGGACCGTGAGCGAGAAGGGCTTTGCGATGAACTTCATCTCCTCCGTGAGTATTTCTCTATGGCCCATGACGTCCGCTGTGTAGCCTGACATGAAAATGCATTTTAACTGCGGTCGGACCGCGATCAACCGCTCGGCAAGGCGTCGCCCGTTCATCTGCGGCATCACCACGTCGGCGATCAGCAGATGGATCGGGCCTGCGTGCTCCTCTGCTCTGCGAATCGCCTCCTCGGGCGATCCGGCAGTGAGCACACTATACCCGAGCTGTACCAGACTCTCTCGGGCGAGCTCGAGAATGGCCGTTTCATCCTCCACAACGAGCACGGTCTCGGTTCCCCCTTTCCTATACTCCGGCTCGAGCTCGGCCGCGTCCTCGCCGATTGCCTTTTCGGCCCGTGGCAGGTACAACTTGAAAGTGGTCCCTTCACCCGGCTCGCTGTACACGCTGATAAAACCGTTGTTCTGTTTCACGATCCCGTAGACCGTGGCAAGTCCAAGTCCGGTGCCTTTCCCTGGCTCCTTCGTCGTGAAAAAGGGCTCAAACAAACGCGACTGTGTCTTCTTGTCCATGCCGCATCCGTCGTCGCTGACCGTGAGGAGCAGATATTCTCCAGGCACGGCTCCGGGATTTGCGGAACAATACTCCTCGTCCAACGCGATTTTCTGAGTTCCGATCGTCAGTTTGCCGACTCCTCCGATCGCGTCGCGCGCGTTGACCGCCAAGTTTGCCAGTATTTGGTCGAGTTGGGTGGGGTCGATCTTCAATTTCCACAGGTCGCGCCCGGGCATCCACGCAAGATCGACGTCCTCGCCTATTAGTCTCTGGATCATCTTCTGCGCGCTTGCCACCGAGTCGTTGAGGTCGACTATTTTCGGAGCTATCGTCTGTTTGCGCGCAAAGGCGAGGAGCTGCCCGGTCATCTCCGCGGATCGTTGCGCGGCACGCCTGATCTCGAGCAGGTACTTGTGTAGGCGCTCTCCTACCTCCGCTAGCGTCAACGACATATCCGTATAGGTGATGATTACCTGGAGCATGTTGTTGAAGTCGTGGGCCACACCGCCGGCAAGCTGCCCCACGGTCTCCATCTTCTGTGCCTGGCGCAGCCGTGCCTCCATGAGCAGCTGAGCGCTCACGTCGTGGTTCACCTCGACGTAGTTCACAATCCGTCCATTGCCGTCTCGAACCGGGGTAATCGTGGATTCCACCGTGTAGGTCTTTCCCGCTTTGTCTTTGTTCACGAGAACTCCCGTCCACGTCCTGCCCGACGATATGGTTTCCCACAGCTCACGGTAGAATTCCCGACTCTGCTCGCCGCTCTTGAGGATTCGCGGATTCTTTCCAACCGTCTCTGCCTGGGTGTATCCGGTCATTTTCTCAAAGGCTGGATTGACGTACTCGATGTTGCCCTCGGGATCGGTGATGATAACGGTCTCCACTGCCTGCTCTATGGCCGAC